>Ga0066709_100004643_pt1 | contig 11034 bp, 12 predicted proteins | sample GraSoiAngelo_158_FD_79665 | JGI IMG/M metagenome (GOLD analysis project Ga0066709, IMG submission 79665) | Grasslands soil microbial communities from the Angelo Coastal Reserve, California, USA - 14_1009_16_30cm | ecosystem: Environmental > Terrestrial > Soil > Grasslands | place: USA... | reverse complement strand
GTTTGAGGATCATGCGGAAACGCGGCTCTGATTGATGGCCGCCAGTTTGGATTCGACCACCCGTGGGAACAGGCGGTTGAGCGCTATGAAGATCCAGCCAATGCGCGGCACCACGATGGTGCGGGCATCGCGCTCAACGCCCTGTGCAATCGCCGCGGCGCACTCTTCCGGCGTGATGGCGAAGCGCCGGCCTTTCATGATGGCGTCAGGCGGGCGCGTACCCAGGGCATGCGCTTGAAATTCGGTCTTCACATAGCCCGGGCACACGGTCATGGCGTGAATGCCGAAGGGCTTCAGCTCCATGCGCAGGCCGTCGGTAAGCGAACCGAGGGCGAATTTGGAGACCGAATATAACGTGAACCACGGCAGCGTGACTTTGCCGGCGATGGAGCTAACGTTGACGATAGCGCCTTGTTTGCGGTCCCGCATGTACGGGACAACCAGCTGCGTGAGCTCGAGCGGCGCGAACAGGTTCAGTTCAAAGAGCCGGCGCGCGTCTTCCATCGGTGCGTTCCAGGCCGCCGAGTAGAGTCCCATCCCGGCATTGTTGATGAGGATATCGATCTGGCCGAAGCGCTCGATGGTGCGCGCGACCGCGCTGCGCCGAATTTCGCCGCTTGTGATATCGCCCGCGGTGCGCAGGGTGTCCGGCCCGCCGACGGTAGCGAGTCGCTCACTGTTTCGGGCCGCCAGCGAGAGCCGCGCGCCACGCTCCTCGAACGCGCGCGCGCATGCCGCGCCTATGCCCTCGGAAGCGCCCGTGATCAGAACCACCCTGTCTTTTATTTTCATTTAGTTGAGTGATGTTCCGGACTGACGGCCCGCGCTAAAAAACAAATACTCGCGAGAAACGCAATAATGGTACCATGCAGCCGACGCTGTTGCCCCTGTTCCCACTGCGTGTGGTGGTCTTTCCGCGCACGCCTCTGCCGCTGCATATCTTCGAGGAGCGGTACAAGGAAATGGTTGGCGACGCCGTTCGTGGAAACTCGGAGTTCGGCATCGTGCTGGCCAAAGAGGACGGCATCGTGAACGCCGGCTGCACTGTGGTTGTCGAGAAAGTGGTCAAGACGTATCCCGACGGGCGGATGGATATTCTGACGCGCGGGATTCGCCGTTTCGAAATCGTGGGGCTCAACGAAGACAAGACGTATCTGCGCGGTGAAGTCGAGTTCTTCGACGATGACGATCCTGGGCCGGCGCCGGCCGAGATGCAAGAGAAGGCGCTGTTGCAATATCGCGGATTGCTGGAAGCGGGTGAAGTCGCCGCCGCGAGCGATCCAGTGCTCAGCGACCCGCAGCTCAGTTTTCAACTGGCGCACGCCGTGCAGGACCTCGATTTCCTGTCGATCCTGCTGCGGAATCGCTCGGAAGCGCAGCGCCTCAAGCAGTTGACGGATTACCTGGCGCGGCAGACACCCAAGGTGCGCGAGGCTTCGCGCATGCGGAAGCTGGCGCCGCTCAACGGGCACGGCGAGTCGCCGGCTGGAATGTCAGGGTGATGTTCGGCGCTGCCACAGCCGCGCCGCTGACCCGCGGCGGTCCCAGGCCCTTGCCAATAGCGTTCTCGCTTGTCGTCCATGGGGGCTTGCTCGCTCTAGTGGACTCAGGCCCGGCGCCGGCCGCTCGCGTGCGCCGATCTCTCTACGATCAGGTGATCAAGCCGCATGAGCACGAACTGGTCTGGTACAGCTTCCGCCACAAGCTGCCGGAAGTTTCGCCGCTGGATAAGCCTGATGACCGCCCGCCCGGCGCCGAACTGAAGAGCCCGGATCAAACCATCATTTCGAAGCAGGGCGACCGCGGAAAACAAATGATCTGGCGGCCATTACCGCAGATCAAACCGCAGCCGGAGGTGGCCGCACCCAACATTCTGGCGTTTCGCATGCCCCTGATTCAACCGCCTCCTCCGGGTCCGCCGCGAAGGCTGCTTGTGCCACCGCAGGCGAAACCGCAGAAGACTGAGGATCCGGCACCCACGCTTCCCGAGCCCCCCAAAGTGCAGTCAAAGGTTGAGGTCAAGCAAGATCCGACGCTGGCTGCGAATCTGGTGGCCGCGCTCGAGAACCGTCCCAAGCCGCGCAATTTCGTGCCACCGGTGGCGCCAGTGGCCGAACGCAAGGCGGCTCCTGCCTTGCCGGAGGCTCCGGGTCTCGCGACTACGTTGCGTTCCGACCGGGTCCCACTGCTGGCAGAGAACATGGCGGCGCCGCTGGCTAACAAACCCCAGCCGCGCACGTTCATTCCACCAGCTGCGCCCGGGCAGCCGTCTGCGGGTCCGGTGGCGCTGCCGGATGCGCCCAAGGTCGCTATGCAACTGGCCAAGGCTGGGGAGCCGAATGCAGCCATCAACGGCTCCGCGCTCGCGCCACTGGCGAATAAGCCCAAGCCGCGTGCCTTCGTGCCGCCAGCCGCGCCGAGTAGCGGCAACGGATCGGGCAACGCGACTGCTGTCCCGGTGTTGCAAGAGGCGCCATCGATCAATGCCGCGGGAATGCCCTCGGCAAACGTAAACGTGGCGGTCGTGGGGTTGAATCCGGCAGGAAAATTGACGGGGCCATTGCCGGACATTTCACGTGAGGCGAAGTTCTCGGCGGGGCCGGACGCCAATGGCGGCGATGGCGGTGGTGCTCCCTCTTCGAACTCAGCGCTTTCCGTGCCGGGGCTTCTGGTGCGTGGTGGTGAGCAGAGTCGCCAGAATTCGACGCGGGGCAATCCACTGCTGATCGCGCGCGCTGCCCCCACCTCGCCCGCGACCATGCAGGCCGCCGCCCAAGCTGCAGCGAAAGCCGCCGGCGCTGCGGCGAACCCTGACGGAGCCGATCGGCCCGACGTTCCAACCGCCGAGATCCGTCTGGTCCCGCCGCCCGATCCGCAATTCAATGGCAGAGAGGTGCATACGCTCGCCGTGCAGATGCCCAACATCACCAGCTACGTAGGAAGCTGGATTATGTGGTTTGCCGAGCGCACGCCGGATGGGGTGCACCGTGGCCGGGGCTTGCGGCCGCCCGTTCCGGTCCACAAAGTCGACCCCAAATATTTCCCGGCCGCGATCGCCGAGCGCATTGAGGGCAAGGTGCAACTCGCGGGCGTGCTCGGCACCAACGGCCGGGTGCATACGTTGCACGTGTTGAAGGGCGTCGACGTGCGGCTCGATCTCAGCGCGGCGGAGGCCCTGCAGAAATGGCAATTTGCGCCGGCCGAGCGCGACGGCGTGCCTGTCGAAGTGGACATCATCGCCGAGATCCCGTTCCTGCTCGCCCCCCAGGCCAAACCATGACGCAGGCCAGCGGCCGGCAGCATCTGCTCATCGACGCCGACGACACGCTTTGGGAAAACAACATCTACTTTGAAGACGCTTTCGACGAGTTCGTGGATTTTCTCGGTCATTCTTCGATGAGCGCCGCCGAGATCCGGGTGGTACTGGATGAGATCGAGATAGCCAACATCAAGATTCATGGTTATGGAGCGGCTAATTTCGCGCGCGGCCTGGCGCAGTGCTATGAGCGCCTGGCGGAGCGTGAGATTCGTCGAGATGACTTGGCCACGGTAATGTCCTTTGCGGAACGCATACTGGATTGCCCCATGCAGTTGATTGAAGGCGTGGCGCAAACGCTGGAATATCTGGCCACCCGCCACGAGTTGACGCTATTTACCAAGGGGCACCCCGAAGAGCAGAAGCTGAAGATCGACCGATCCGGCCTCGGCGCCTACTTCAGCCACACAGCCATTGTTCGTGAGAAGGACGCGGCCGCCTACGCCTCTCTGGCGCGTGAGCGTGAACTCAACGCACGGCGGACCTGGATGGTAGGGAACAGCCCAAAGTCAGACATCAACCCCGCGCTCGAAGCCGGGCTGAATGCGGTTTATATTCCGCATCCGCGCACGTGGAGTCTGGAGCACGAAGAAATCCAACAGGCGAACGGGCGTTTGTTAGTGCTGGAGAACTTTGCGGGGCTGCGGCGGCACTTCTAGCTAAACTAGCCGTGCGCTACATCGGCCAGACAAGTTCCCATTCGATATAGAAGGGCTCCAGACCTTTTAGCCAGGGATGCGCGAGTAGAACGCCATCCAACTCCAACTCATCAGCCGGAGCGCCCGCTTCCATGGGGTCTGTTGCGGGTGAGAATTCGTTTCTCATTATCAATCCAGTGTCGAGCGTGACTGCTAAGTCTCAGCCTTCACTTTAACTTCGAGTCAGGTCTTCTAGCGGCGACGCCCGGCTTCGCTGTCAACTACCATGCATTCTTAAACATAGGAGCCTTCTTCGATATTCGCCGGCACCTGAGGTCGCGATTGCGCCCACACCCATAAAGATGGCGGATGATCGACCGTAGTTGCATAAATATCCGCATTTTCGGCTGGTTGACGACGCCACGGCAGATCCAGTCTACCCTTCGCAGGCCCTTCGGTGGCAGACCTCAATGGTTAACAAGTTTGCGATAACTTCCGCCAACTGCCGTTTGCAGAGGAATCCGGGCTACGATCCAGAGTAAATGCGTGGCGTGAAATTTTATTCCATGGTTCTGGTGTTGTCGGTGTCCGCGGGCGCGGCTGCGTCCGACACAAGTCGGGCCATCGTGAACACCGAGGCTACTCCGATTTACGCCGAGACTTCCCGATCGAGCGCCGTGATGAAGAAGCTCGCCAAAGGGGAAACCGTGACCATTGCGTATACGGTTGCCACGGGCGAAGGCGACTGGTGCAGCATAAGCGACCGGGCAGGTTATGTTCTGTGCGGTTATTTGACGCGCGAAGAGCCGCCGAAACCCGAGACGGCCAGCGGGCCATTGCCCACGGTGTTCACGACCGCGGCTGCTCCGGCCGCCCGGCCCCAGCCGCGCGCGCTCCAAGCCATTCCACACCCGCCCGCGGAACCGGCGCCGTTCACGCCTGAGCAATCGGCATTGATGAGCGCGGCAAAGGCGGGAAATATCACGGCGATCCAACTGGCGCTGTCGAAGGGCGCTGCCCTGAACGGCGGGGATAAGGATGGCAAGACGGCGCTCATGTGGGCCGCGTATATGGGCCGCGCCGACGCCGTCAAAGAGTTGCTATCGGCGGGTGCGGACGCCAACGCCGCCGACAGCCTGGGCTGGACCGCGCTTGAAGCAGCCGTCTGGACGCGCCATCCGGCGGCGCTCGAACTGCTGCTCGAACAAGGCGCCGATCCCAACGCGCGCGACAGCGAGGGGCGCACGTCGCTCATGCACGCTGCGCAGTACGGCGATCTCATCATGATGCGACAGCTTCTGGCCAAAGGCGCCGACCCCAATGCGCGCAACCGTTTCGAGCAAACCCCGCTCATGTTTGCGGTGGCGCTCAACGATCCGGCGGCGTCCGCGCTGCTACTCGATGCCGGCGCGGATGTGAACGCTCGCGATGCGGCGGGCCGCTCCGTCCTGACGAACGCGGTTCTGGCGTCGACGGACAGGGTGCCAGTTGTGCAGGCGCTGACGCGCGCCGGAGCTGACGTCAATGCTCGGGATACTGAAGGCCGCACGGCGCTGGCCTTGGCCCTGAAGAAGGGTGACACCGCCATCGCGCAACTTCTGAAGAAGGCCGGCGGGTCGCAATAAGCAACGGCATGACCGCCAGTTTCACGCGATAATTCCAGCCACTGCTGCCGCAAAAGATCTGCCGAACTACGGTGCTGGCGGCTCGGGCACGATCTGGCCGTCCCGCATATGCACGATGCGGTGCGCAAACGCCGCGGCATCGGGATTGTGCGTGATCATGAGGATGGTCTGACCCAGCCGCTCGTTCAGGCCGCCGAGAATTTCGAGCACGGCGCGCGAATTGACGGAATCGAGATTGCCAGTCGGTTCGTCGGCCAGGAGGATGGCCGGGTGGTTCACGATGGCGCGCGCGATGGCCACGCGCTGCTGCTCGCCGCCCGAGAGCTCGCTCGGCCGGTGGTCCAGCCGGTGGGCGATGCCGAGTAGCTTCAGCACTTCCTGAAACCGCGCGGCTTCATCCGGATCCTGCACATGGTTCTTTCCAGACAGAAACCGGGCGAGCGCGATGTTATCGCCGGCCGTCAAATTGGGCAGCAGATTGAATTTCTGAAACACGAAGCTGACGGTGGTCTTGCGCAGCCGCGTGCGCCCGGCATCGGACAACGCGCCGACATCCTGGCCGCTTAGGCGCACCACGCCCGACGTGGCCGGCGTCAGGCCGCCCACAATGTGAAACAGCGTGGACTTACCCGAGCCGGAAGGCCCGACGATAGCCAGGAACTCGCCGCGGCCGACGTCGAGGTCCACGCCGCGCAGCGCTTCCACATCTACCTGGCCCACGCGATAGACTTTGCGCAGGCCACGGATTTCGATGATAGGCGCCTCACTCATACGCCAGCGCCTCGATGGGATCCTGCCGCGCGGCGCGGAAACCCGGGTAGAGAGCGCCCAACAGCGATGCAAAGAGCGCGATCAAGCCGGCCTTGGGCCACCAGTCATACGCGATGGCCTGCTGGAGCGAAGCCGGGACCAAAGTCAGGATCAGCCAGCGGGCCAGAAAGCTGAGGAGAATGCCGGCCACGGTGCCGCACAGGCCCATCACGAAGGCTTCGGCGACAATCAACTCGAGCATATATCCGCGGGAAGCGCCCAGCGATTTCAGAATGCCGATCTCGCGCGTGCGCTGCAGCACTGCCATATACATCGAGAGACACACAACGGCGAAGGCGATCACGATGGCGATGCCCACCATCACATTGATGAACTCTCTGAGGCCCGGGAGATTCTCGACCGAGAACTGCGTGAGGATGTCCTGCATGGAATAGATCTGGTACTCGGGGAGCACTTTCTTCAGCGAAGCGATTACGGCGTCGGTGTTGGCGGGATCGTCCAGCTTTAGGTAGACCTGGCTCACCTTTCTGGTATTGCCTTGCAGGTTCTGAAGTACAGACAGCGGCACCACGATATGCGACAGCTTCCCCGATTCGAAGATTCCGGCGACGCGCCACTTGTGGTTGAGCACGACGATGTAATCTCCGACGTGCACCTTCTTCTGCCGCGCGTAGTAGTCATCGATCAGAATTTCGTCCGGCCCTTTGAACGGGCCGCGTTCAATGAAGCGGAACCCGCCGCTCAGCTTGGAGAATTCCTCCAGATCGACGCCGCTGACCGAGGTGATGCCGGAAACCAGGGCAATGGCCGTTCCGACAGCGACCGTGACGTGCGGTTGCTGCTGAAACCACTTGACCAGGTTCTGCGGCATGGTGGCGGCGCTGAAGTTCATCACCGAAGAGTTTGGCGGCCGTACCAGAATGTCGGCGCCCACGCCGCGACTGCGCCTGGCGGAGTCCTCGAGCATGCCCTGGCTTAGCCCCACAAGCGTCAGGATCAACGTGACCGGAATGGCAATCAGCAGCACGCTGAGCAGCGTCCGCAGCGGGCGATGCCGTAAGTTTTCGAGGATCAGCTTGAAGGTCAATGCGTGGCCTTCTTTCGTGAAGCCGAGGAATCCCCCGTGGAGGGCGCGTTGGACCGCTGAGCGGGCTTGGCACCAAGGACTTGGAGCACCGACCCCTCAGGCTGCTCCAAAGCGAATTTATCGTCGCTGAGAGTCACGTTGATATCGACCTTGAGCAGCGTGATGACCACGCCGTAACCGTCTTTGGGGCGGTTAATGTCGATGACCTTCGGGAAGGGTACGCCGTCGAAGACTTTCCAATCGCTATAGCGCGCGTCGCTGAGGATTTCACCCTTGAGATCGAAAATCATCTGGCGCACGATGTGCAGCGTGAGGCGGTCAAACCAGACGTCGCGCGCGACGTACAATTCCGAGTCAGGACCGGTATCGAGAATGTGCAGAATGTAGGCCGCATTATCTTCGTCGGTGAAATCCACGGATGCGGTACGCTGCTGTGGCTCCGGGGGCCGGACCAGAAGGGCATCGAGAAAGACGCTGGGCCGCATATTCTCGAGTTTATTGGGCGAAGGAACATCGAAGGGCTCGTTGCGTCCCACGATAAACTGGTTTTTTGAAGGTACAAACAAGCGAAAATCCGCACCACGGGAAACCATGTCGAAGGCTTTATTCCGTACGACAGGATAAAGGCCGATCAGGCGCATTTCATCCGGCTTCTTAAACAGAATGTAACCGAGGACGTCCTTGTACTCGGTGATCTTGCCCTTGATGACACTGCCCACCGCCGGAACCATGTCCACGGTGGCGTTCAACGTATTGATGGCTTGATATTGCTTTTCGATCAGCGTGAGCAGATCATGCTTGGCGGCGGTGAGGAGCGCCTGCGCAGGTGTGGATTTATTTCGCGTGATGACACGCCGGCGCGCCAGGCACGATGTAAGCACCAGGACCGAGCACGAGAACGCGACAACAGCAGCGATGCGGCGCAACCCCATCAATTCATTGTAGGCAAGGGCGAAAGCGGCATGTCAACGTGAGCCGTAGTGCTCAGTTTGGTGGACCTGGTGAGAACTGGTCCGTAAGTGATTCGAAACTGAGAAACTGGTCCGAGTTGGCCCGGACGATCTTGTAGGGATTGGAATGTCGGGCGCACGCCCCACGGCATTTCACCAGGCCACCGGAGATTGCCACAAGGATTGCGCAGTCGCGGTGGTACCTGGGTTAAGCGTCGGCATCCACGTTTGCTGAATCGAGCATTTAACCAATACACCCGCCTCGCATCCGAGCATGACTGATCGCCAGGGCAGTGGTTGGGGGAATGTAGTATGGTTCGTCAAACGGCAGAAGCGCATCCAACTCGCAATCGCCAGTAGATGAGACGCCGGCGGCGTGAGTGATAATCGCGAACTGAATTCTCTTTCTCTTCAGGGCTGCCAAGGCGTTCCAGTCAAGGGCAAAGCCGGCGAAGGGGCTCGAACGCTACCGGTGGACCGGCGATCGGTGTCCACACGTCCCAGAGCGTCAGGAGTCTGGTGATGTGTGAGTACTGGATCGGGCGGCCGTGGCGCGCGATGCCCTCCCATATCTGGGTGAAAGTGAACCGTCGAAAGCGCGCCGCACGAGCATCGGATGCCCCAGCGCTGCTTCGACGGTTGCTTGCAAGGGCCCTAGCGTGAGGCGGTCGCCGAGTGTCAGTTCCGTAGGCTTTGGCCGATCTTCAGTACGCATGCGGAAATCTCCCGTCCCAAAAACAACTGCATTGCAGCGACGGGTACTATCGGCTGCGAGCGAGCCCGAGCGGCTAGACGCACTTCGATGAACCGGCCAGTCCGCAAGTGCTCCCCCGAAAGGCTTGCTGGCAGTGTGGCTGCATCGTTCGCGATCACCAGATCACCGCGACGGAAGAGATCGACGACTCTCGATCGCGCGAGATGGCGGATGTTGCCGCTGCTATCAAGCACAAGGAGCTTCGCCTGCCGAGGGCGCTGGATTGGCAGAAGGGCGGCGGTCATCGAACCACCGTTTCGGGCATCAATTCGGGCCTCCGGTGCATGGATGAGAGCAGATTACCGGGTGCGTCAGCTAGTTCGCGCGCCGCGGTCTCCGGGCGCTTGAGTTCGGATGGACCGGCGTCGGGCACTGCAATCGCGTGCAGCGGTGTATCCATATCCCCCGGATCGAGCGACAAGACACAGATACCCTCTGCAGTCAGTTCTTCGCTCCAGATCCTGCTCAAATGACGTAGCGCGGCTTTGCTCGCTCCATAAGTGCCCCAACGCGGATAGGGATTGATCGCTGCATCGCTCGAGACATTCAAGACCACGGCTCCGCGACCTTCGCGGGCTGAGGAGGCTAGCTCCCCCAAGATAGCTCTGGTCAGCCTGAACGGACCCAGCGCGTTCGTCGCAAGCGCGCGCTCCAGGTCTTCACACTCTGTATCCGCCAGCAGCGCGAGCGGGACCGGTCCCAGATCCGAAGCATTGTTGATCAGAACGTCAAGCCCTCCAAGCGAGGCCAGAATTTGAATGGCGATCGGATGAATATCATCCTTCTTCGAAACGTCGCCGACGATGCCGTGTGCGCCTGCGTACTCGCGCACGACGCGCTCGACGCCATCGAGGCGGCGCGCCACGAACGCGACCCCCGCTCCGCGATTAAGCAACTCTCGGACCAGAGCCAGTCCAAGGCCCGAAGTGCCGCCCGTGATGGCGACTCGCAAACCGCGAAATTCATTTAGGATAAAATAATCTGAATCTTCAAGCATTTTGGGCCTCCTTTAGGCTTCGTTTGATTGCTGGGGCGGGATGACGCTCCGACGGAAGTGATATCGCTTGACGCTTAATGTCGGGTAAGCGGTCTGAGCTCATGCTGATCCTTCCTGTCAACTGGCGTGCAAGTGACTGAATTCGTTGCGGGCGCTGAAATGGAAATCGCCGGCGTGATCGGTCGCCCACTCACGAAACGTACGTGCCGGCGTTCCAGTGACGTCCGCCACTGTCGTTGTGACCAGTGCCGGTTCAGTGACCAGCTTGGCCCAAGCGTCGAGGACCACATCCACCAGGCCGGGTGGCAGGAAAGCCAGCATCTGCTGTCGCGCGGATTCGGGCGAGATCTCCTCGAAACGCAATGGGCGGCCGATGGCTTTTTCGATCGCGCGTAGCTGGTCTACCTGGCTCAACAACTCCGGGCCTGTTAGAGCGTATTTCATCCCGCCATGTCCCTCCTCGGTCAGAGTGCGTACCGCCACGGCTGCGATGTCCCGCTCGTGAATCGGCGCCCAGGCCGCGGCGCCATAGGGCCAGCGCACGACATCACCTACACGGATCTGGGGCGCCGTGTTGCGCTGCGATGAGCTATACCGCTCTAGCTGTCAAGATCATGATTGACAATTTTGCAAAGGCGGTTAAGCTAGAGAAAACATGAACAAGAAGACTATCTCCGAGGTCATGCGGGAAATGGGCCGGCGCGGCGGAAAGATCGGCGGTAAGGCTCGACTGAAGAAAATGACGTCCGAGGAGCGCAGTCAGATTGCCCGCAAGGCCGCGGCCGCTAGTGTAGTGTCCAACAAAGAACTAGACAAATGCCCGCGGTTCACGTTATCCTTGGGGTATGGGGAAGTCCTGCCAGATTTCCGACGTGGACCGGCAGAAACTCGAGCAG
>Ga0066709_100004642_pt1 | contig 11036 bp, 5 predicted proteins | sample GraSoiAngelo_158_FD_79665 | JGI IMG/M metagenome (GOLD analysis project Ga0066709, IMG submission 79665) | Grasslands soil microbial communities from the Angelo Coastal Reserve, California, USA - 14_1009_16_30cm | ecosystem: Environmental > Terrestrial > Soil > Grasslands | place: USA... | reverse complement strand
CGCCCGCGCGCGAACGGGTTGAAACCATCGGGCGTCGTATCGTGCGCACCGGCGCTGCTTTGCCGCTGCGCTTCGTTTCCCGAGTGCCTGCTGGAGGACCCAGGTGTCGGGTGATTTACGCGGCGTCGACGTGTTCTGCCCGCTGCTCGCCGGTGAGCGTGTGGCGGGGCTCAATACACGTACGGGATGAGGCGGCGGGTCCGCTGCCGGTAGCGCTCGTAGGCCTCGCCGAGCCCCGCGACAAGCGCTCGCTCTTCGATCGAGATCCGGTGCGCGTAGGCGGGCAGCATCAGCGCTGCGACCGCCAGCGCACCCCATCCGCTCCCGAAGCATCCGGCGAGGCCCAGGGCGGTGAGGATCGCGCCGGTGTAGGACGGATGCCTGACCAGACTATACGGTCCGTCGTCCACGACGCGGTGACCCGCGAGCAAGCGCACGTTCGCGGTGAAGAACCTCCCCAGCGTGCGGATCGCCCAGATGCGGAACGCGAGCCCGGCGATAGTGCAGACGACGGCCCCCACCCAGAGCGGGCTCGCGGCTTCGGGCCCCTCACGCCGCACGAAGCCGAAGTCCATCACCGAGACAAGCTGGGCGGTGACCATCGCTCCGTAGATGCCGAGGGCCGAGAGCCGGTCCTCGGCGGTCGGGGAGACCGTCTCCTTTCTTTCGAGCGGAGGCTGGCTGAAGAGCAGGACGAGTCCCACGGCCATCGCGACCCAGGGCGCGGGGTGCATGAGCCGATGTGGTACCCAGACGAGTGGTAGGAGCATGATGCCGAGGACGATGACGAGGTTTGGCAGCAGGTCGCGGCGCATGGTGGCCTCCTCCGAATCTCTTTATCCTGAGCACCCGGATCTGCGGAAATCGAGTTTGGCACTCTTCCAAGGGTAGAGCTGGTTTGGTATCCAGGCAACGCGGAGACGTATCGTAACATCTGCGGTAGGAAGGAGCCTCGATTGTCGCGCGTACTTGATGCATCGAGCGTCCCATTCCGGTACGCGAACTTGGGCCGCTCGCCAGCCGCTCATCCCCCGCCTCGACGCGGCCAGGGCCTGAAGCGATCGGGGGTGCATTTGCGATAAACCCGGGCGAAGTTCTCTGGAGTGCAGCATCGATTGGCCTGCACACGGTTGCTCCAAAGATCAAAATCCGTTACGCCAGGCGCTAACGCATCCTACGGTTTACGACGTGCTACGAGTCGATTCTCGAAGGCGGATCCAACGCCGCTGGCCAAAATCATTTCTGCCCTACGATCCTCGAATTCGCCCTCGACTGACTATGCACTCTCCACACAGGGCAAGGTTACCCGCACTGTAGTCCCGTGGCCCGGCGCGCTCTGGATGTCGATCTCGCCTCCGTGCTCACGGATGATTTGACGACAACTGAAGAGGCCCCAATTCCCTGTGGCAACTCGACCCGCCTTGACTTTGAAGGAAGGATCAAAAATGCTCGCCAGTTCTTCAGCCGAGATGCCGCGGCCATCATCCCGCACCACGATCTGCACCTGTGGACCCACCTGGCAAGTCGTCAACCAGACGTGTCCCGCGCTGGTCAACCCTTCTACCGCATTTTGCAACAGATTCGAAAACACGGCGCTGATTTGCTGTGGACGCACCCTGATCCGAGGTATAGACTGAAGATCGAGTTCCAAAGTCACTCCATCCTTGATCTGTAATAATTTCAAGACGTCAATGACATCCTGGAGCAATGAATTCAGGTCGACAAGTAGAATTTCCTTGCGGTCCATATTGGTGAAACGCTGCATGCGCAAAACGATCTGATGAAGACGATCTGCCGATTCCATGACACTTCTACGTAACTGTGCTTCAATCTCTTCTACTTCCCTGCGCTTCTCGGCCTCCAGCGTCGCCTTCTTTTCCGCTAAAGCACTGCAGGTTTGCAGGGCACTCTTGAGGGCGCCCAAGGGAGAATTGAGTTCATGACTCAAGGCGGCCGCGAATCGGCCCATGGAAGCCGCGTTTTCCGAGAGCAAGACTTGAGATTCCGCTCGACGCAATTCTTCCGCAGTTCGAAGCTCGTTTTGCAGGTTTTTCTGGGTCTCCTGGGCCAAAGCCAACTCCAGCTGCAGGGTCCTTCGCTCCTCAAAGCTTTTGATCATCTCCAGTTTTTCAAAGACATTGCCCGCTTCATGAGCCAGCTTGTTCAAGATCTTCTCATCGAGTCCGGATAGCTCTCGCATGTTCCGGGTACTGTCAACATAAAGGACGCCGTGGATTTCCGCCGTATCAGACTCCGGCATCATCCATCGCAATGGCATGCAAGCCAGCGAGCGAACGTTCCAAGTCAGAATGCTCTTCAGCTCCGCGAATTCTTGTGAAATCCCGCCAGCCATATAGATAGGCTTTCCCTCCTTCGCCACTTGACGCACCACAGTCTGGCTGGCCCTGAAATCGGATTGAGGTAAACTTCGTCCCCGGTCGTTCATACCCAAGATGTACTCAAAGCGGTCCTGCTGTTTCAAAACAATGTAACCTCTTTCCCCCCCACTGATCCTCAGAGTGGATTTGAGTATCTGCTCAAAAGTCCTCTCCGCCGAGAATACTTTTCCCCATTGATATTGGAAATCGAGAATTGAGGAGATCTTTTCCAAATCAGAGTGTTGAGGGGATCCCATAGGCAGGATCGAGGCCAGGCTTGCCAGCGATTTTTCCAAATCCTCAGCTTCTGAGCTGGGCGCAGTGCTGGCAGACTCGTCTGCGCCGGTGAGATAGCAAAGCTCCATTCGATTTTGGCCCAGGCAAATTCGATCCCCATGGTGTAATCGTTGTTGCTTAATTCGTTGCCCATTGACGTACGTGCCATTGGTGTTTGACAGGTCAATGATGGAATAGCCTTCTTTGCCTCTGACCAGCTTGGCGTGGTGACGCGAGACGGAAGCGTTGGCCAAAATGATATCCGCATCGGATTTCCGTCCGATCAGGATCTCATCGGTGCTCAGTGGGAAGAATTGCTCGTGCCCTTCTGAATCAGTCCATTTGAGAGAAACCGTTGTCATTAGTGCCTTTCATTCACGGATAGCACTCTCCGTCATAACTGGCAAGTCATAGCAGCAGGTGGATGGAGCGGCTGGCAGAGCCTGGGTGGGACCAATGCTGGGTGCGTCCCGCTGGGGGGCCCTAGCATCCGAAATGGTTTCGAGAGATTTCCAACCGTTGAGCGCTCGATGCGCCAACGTTTCCGGCCTCATGTGTCTGCCATCATCTTATCGCGTTGTCGCCCGTCGGTATGTTTCTTGCGCTTCTTCGCGGGGGCTTACGGACCTCGCGTACCAGCGCCGTACTTTGCAAGGTATCGTCAGGGCGCTCCCGCAAATAGCCGCGCGCGAGGCGCCGCAGTTCGTCGTATACAAAAGGTGTCAATTTTTCCCCAGCGCTTTCTGGTCACCGTCGCTTCAATCGACCAGAAGTCGAGTGGATGCCCTTCAGCAAAAGCGCAGCCACATAGCGTCCTGCCCTAGTTTGGGAATTCAACCAAATCTTACCGCCAACTTAATGAATTTATGAAATGAAACTCAATCCGGACGTTGCACAGGTCGGTACCCCGTACAAAAACGTCTATGTCGTTGTAGCCCGTCGAAGACGCCGCCGGGTGGGAAGCCAGCCCAGTGCCGCCCAGGTCTTCACTCCACCATCGAAAACCATCCGACCCATTGTGGAAAAGGGAAACGTACCAGACCGGGCATGTTCATTCCGGCTGGCCTGCATAGTTCATCAAGTGCCCCTCAATCAGTCTATCGTATTTACCAGTTGACAGAATTTGACTTGTGCCGCAGCCAGCGATATCTTAGCCCCAAGATCAGCGGCAATCTTGCTGGGACGACGGTGTTACTTGGCGAGCTCTGTGGCGTATTTTGGAGGTGACGACCCACTACCCCCAAAGCTGGTTGCATTGGCAGTTATTAACTATTTCGGAGTGCTCTTATGACTCCGGAACGCTGGCAACACATCAAGGAAATCTTACAGAGGGCCTTGGAGCAGGCACCGGAGAAGCGCCCTGACTTTGTGGCGCAAGCGTGCCCTGGTGATGCCTCGCTGCAAAAGGAAGTGGAGTCGTTGCTTGCCGCCCATCAGGATTCGCTAGATTCCCCCACGTTACCTGTCCTGGAGGAAGGCCTCGGCTTACTTGGCTGGCGACTCTGTCACGGGCCGGCCAATCGGTCCTTACGAGGGTAAGCCAATGTATGGAGAAATCGCTATTGGTCAAACTCTCGCCCACTATCGGCTTGAGTCCAAGCTGGGCGAAGGTGGCATGGGTGTCGTGTATCGAGCCCTGGACACCAAACTCGGCCGGGAAGTGGCCTTGAAGCTCTTGCGGCAAGACCTCGCCTGGGACCAGGAGCTGATCGCGCGCTTCCGGCGCGAGGCGCACATCCTGGCTTTGCTCAATCATCCCAACATAGCTGCCATCCACGGGTTGGAGGAAGTCAATGGGGCAACCCTACTCGTACTGGAGCTGGTGGAAGGCGAGACTCTGGCCGAGCGGCTGAAAAAGAAGCCGATGGCCCTGCGCGAGGGGATGGATGTATGCAGGCAGATCGCTGAAGCGCTGGAGTCGGCGCACGAGAAAGGGATCATGCACCGGGACCTGAAGCCGGGTAATGTCAAGCTGGGCGCGGACGGCAAGGTGAAGGTGCTGGACTTTGGGCTGGCGAAGGAATTGAAGCAGGAGGCAACGTCGGCAGGGGGGGTGACTGAGACGGTGACGGCAGCGGCCACGCAGCCGGGCGTGGTGATGGGGACGGTGCCGTACATGAGTCCGGAGCAGGTGCGGGGAGAGGCGCTCGACACGCGGACGGATATCTGGTCGTTCGGATGTGTGCTGTATGAAGTTCTGACGAGGCGGCGGGCCATTGGCGGCGAGACAGTGACTGAGATTTTAGCGGCTGTACTCATGGCCGAGCCGAATTGGGATCGGTTGCCGGAGAGCGTGGCCGACGGAGTGCGGTGCCTGATGCGGCGATGCTTACAGAAGGACCGGCGGTGTCGGCTGCGGGACATCGGTGATGCCCGGATCGAGCTGGAGGAGGCGTTGGGAATTCGGGAGTCGACGCGGCCGGCGACGATTCCGTCTGGCACGAGCAGGAAGGTTTGGGCAGTGGCTGCGGCCTCGGTTTTGCTGGCAGTGAGCTCGCTTGCCTTTGCCGGCTGGCAGATCTGGGGCCGGTCTGTACCTGCACAACCCGTGACACGATTCTCAATCGAGCTCCCAGCCCGGCAAAGAATCGTGGCCAGCTTTAACCCATCGATCGAGATTTCTCCTAACGGCCGGACGCTGGACTACATGGTGCCCACCCAAGGCGGCCGATTTCAGCCGTACATACGGATGCTGGATGAACTGGAAGCCAGGATACTGTCCTCCATCACCGGCGGCGTGCCCGTGTTTTCGCCGGACAGCCAATGGGTGTGTTTCATCGACGAGCCGACCAGGACGGTACGGCGAGCCGCACTCAGCGGCGGCGCTCCACTGACTATTACGCCGTACGAATGGATTACGCGTGGCTTCTGGGGAGCCGACAACCATCTCTATTGGACGCCGGGCACGCGGTCGGGAATCGCGCGGACGCCCATCACGGGGGGCGAGACCCGACCTGTTACGGAACTGGATGTTGCCAAGAATGAACAGAATCATCGGTTCGCACAGCCGCTGCCTGGCGGCAAGGAGATCGTCTTTACAGTGGTGGAAACCACGATGGAATCCTACGATGACGCCAAGATCGTGGTGCAATCGCTGGAAACCGGCAAGCGGAAAACGTTGATTGAGGGCGGAACCTGCCCGCGCTATTCGCCCACTGGCCACCTGCTCTATGCCCGGGCAGGCAATCTTTTTGCCGTGCCGTTCGACCGGAAGCGGTGGGAGGTCACCGGACCGCCGGTCGCGGTCGTGGAAGGCTTGTTGATGAGCAGGAACACCGGGGCCGCCTACTATACCCTATCTGAGACTGGCACTCTCGCCTACGTACCCGGCCTGGCCGAAGGTGGCGAGCGACAACTGCTTTGGGTGAACCGCCAGGGAAAGGAAACTCCTTTGCCTTTACCGCAGCGGTCCTACTTGTACCCGCACCTGTCGCCGGACGGCAAACAACTGGCGCTCGAGATTGAAGGTCCGAGTCACGATTTCTACCTCTACGACTTCGACCGCGGTGTGCTGACCAAGCTGACGCTGGACGGGTTGAGCCATGCGCCGATCTGGAGCCCGGACGGCAAGCGGATCGGCTTTCGCTCCTGGAAGCTCGGGGGGATGACCATGTGGTCGATGCCGGCGGACCGGAGCGCTGCCGAAGAGCGCCTGCTGGATACCAAAGGTTGGCAGAGCGCAGTTTCCTGGTCCCCGGACGGAAACTACATTGCCTACATCGATATGTTCCCGGAAACCGGCGCTGATATCCTTGTGCTGCCAGTGAAAGGAGGACACAAGCCGATTCCGGTGGCAAACTCAAAGTTCGTCGAGGGCTCGCCGAAGTTTTCGCCCGACGGAAAGTGGCTTGCGTATTGCTCCAACGAATCGGGGCGTCCTGAAGTCTTCGTTCAACCGTTCCCTGGTCCCGGACCAAAGATCCAGATTTCCACCGACGGCGGCAACGATCCTTTATGGCGGCGCCTGGGCGGAGAAATCTACTACCGCAATGGGGACAAGATGATGGCAGTGGAGATGCGCACACAGCCAACGTTCTCCGCAGGACGCCCGCACCTGCTGTGGGAAGGCCACTACTCACACGGCATGAGCTCAAGCTGCGGCCAGCCCGGAGTGACGTCGTTCAACTATGACGTGACTCCGGATGGCCAGCGGTTCCTGATGGTGAAGGATGTCCACCAGGACGTGGCCTCGACCCGGATCCACGTGGTGGTGAACTGGACCCAGGAACTGACGCGGTTGATGACGCAGAAGAACTAAGCCCGTGCTGCGGCAGGCGGCGCGAAGTCCGCCTTTAGACCAGACCAGGGATGTTCATTCCGGATGACCTGTCCCGTCGCAGCGCAGACAGCGAGGAGCCGCTGCGGGCGGTTCTTGTGGGAAGGCGGCGCCTCCGAAGGCAAGGCTTTCCGGTTCGCTTCAAGCGGGACGAAATGCAGCGATACGCTGAACCACCCAGGAGATAGATAGTGCGCAAGGGAAGCAGGAAGAAACGGATGCCACGGACTTACGTTCCCTCGACTGGACGGCGCGTGGGGCCACCCCCCCTCCGATGTGACGGACATGCTGGACGAACAGCGCCGGAACAGGTTCGTGCGCCCGATAGCATCAATGGGCGTAAAGTGACTGTTGCCGACGCGAGGGGGACGCCGGAGCGGGCGTAGGAAGTTAACATAAGACCTAAGCACAGGGGCGGCGGCATGCCCGGGATTCGATCCAAAACCGGCCTTGTTTCGCCTATCCGCCCAGGTCCAGAGCTGCGTTTCTTCGGCGGGCTCAGCAGACGGCCGAGGCTCTCGATGTTCTCGCGGCGCACCGTCCTGCGCGAGTGGAGCCTGGCCCAGGCATGGCTCCGCCGCTAGCTCAGTCGAAAGGAAACGGCATGAGGTCCGACCGCTGGGAGCAGATCGACGAGTTCTATCACGCCGCCCTGGAGCGCGAAGAGAGCGAGCGTGCTGCTTTTCTCGACAAAGCCTGCAGCGGAGATGCCGAGCTGCGCCGCGAAGTCGAGTCTCTGCTCGCCTCTCACGTCGGGGCCCGAACCTTCCTTGGCGCGCCGGCGCTCGAGGTGGCCGCCGATCTGGTCGTCGAGCAACCCGACAGCACAGCCTGTTCCACGCCGCTAGCCCCGGGCATGCAACTTGGCGCATACCGCCTCGGGGGCGTACTCGGTGAGGGCGGCATGGGCGTGGTCTACCGCGCTCTCGATACCAAGCTCAACCGTCCCGTCGCCATCAAGTTCCTCTCGTCAGAGCTGGCCGACTCCGCAGCTGCCCGCCGCTTCCAGCGTGAGGCGCAGCTAGCTTCGTCGCTGAACCATCCGCATATTCTGACTGTCCACGACACGGGAGAGTTTGAAGGACGCCACTACTTGGTGACCGAGTTCGTGGACGGCGGGACGCTGCGCGCTTGGTCCCGCGAAAAACATACCTGGCGGCAGCTGGTGGAGTTGCTGGTGGGCGTCGCCGATGGCTTGGCGGCCGCGCATGCCGCGGGAATCCTGCACCGCGATATCAAGCCTGAAAATATTCTGGTGGCCAGGAACGGTTATGCGAAGCTGGCCGACTTCGGGCTGGCCAAGCTAGCAGAGCGCACTGACGGGGAGCCTGTGACTGTCACGCTGACGGAGGGGCGCACGCGACCAGGTGTCGTCATTGGCACGATCGCCTATATGTCGCCGGAGCAGGCTTCGGGCCGCCCCATCGACGCGCGCAGCGACATTTTCTCATTTGGGGTGGTGCTTCACGAGCTGTTCACCGGGAGGCGGCCGTTCGGAGGCGCGACGGGGCTGGAAGTATTGCAAGCCATTATCCACGGGACGCCGGAGTCCCTGGCTGAGGAAGTTCCGCTCCGCCTGCGCTTGGTGGTGGAGAAGGCGCTGGAGAAGGATCCGGCCGAGCGTTACCAGTCCATGCGCGAGCTAGTGGTGGACCTGCGTCGGGCGGCGCGGCAGAAGGCCCCGGACGCGGCACCTGCCGCCGTGGTCAAAGCGCGCGGAAGGTGGCTGCCGTGGGTCGCGGTCGCGGGGCTCGCTGCCGCCGCGGCCCTGTGGGAGGCCAACCGACCGCGAGCTACCCCGGAGAACCCGCTCGCCAACGCTCAGTTCACGCGCTTAACCAATTTCGAGGGTGCCGAGCACGCCGCCGCTATTTCGCCCGACGGCAGGTGGGTCGCGTTTCGTGCTGATCGCGACGGGCCTTTTGATGTCTGGCTCAGTCAGATCGGTACCTGGCGGTTCGCCAATCTCACGCAGGGCAAGGTTGACGAGGAGCCCTACCCGATGCGGTCCCTGGGGTTTTTCGGGGATGGGTCCGAAATCTGGCTGTTCGGCCCCCCGGACCGCCGGCTGCGGCTCGTGCCGCTGATGGGCGGCACATCCCGGGTTTTCCTTGGTGAGGGCGTTATTGAAGCAGGCTGGTCCGCGGACGGCGCACGCCTGGTATATCACACCTCTGAAGACGGTGACCCGATGTTCGTGGCGGACCGAACCGGGGCGAGCCCACGCCGGATTTTCACCGGTCCTCAGGCAGGTTGGCACAATCACTTCCCGACCTGGTCTCTGGATGGCCGGTGGATCTACTTCGTGAGTTACTTCGGCACCGCCAATGAGATGGATCTCTGGCGGATCGCCGCCACCGGCGGAGGGCCGGAGCGTCTGACACAGCACAACAGCGACGTGGCCTACCCCGCGCCGATTGACAACCGCACCGTGCTCTACGTGGCGCGGGATCGAGACGGCTCGGGGCTGTGGCTTTGGGCGCTCGATGTCGAGCGCAAGCTGACGCGTCGCGTGAGCTTCGGCCTGGAGAAATACACATCAGTGGCGGCTAGTGCCGACGGTCGCCGCCTGGTCGCCAGCGTCGCTAGTCCCGGCCCCAGCCTTTGGAGTGTCTCGATTGGCGATCGCCCAGTTGAGGAACGCGAGATAAAGCCCTTTCCGTTGCCGAGCGTGAACGCGATCGCGCCGCGCTTCGCGGCGACTTCCCTGTTCTATTTGTCTTCAAGGGGCGCCGGTAACGGGCTGTGGCGCTATCAGGACGGGCAAACCCTCGAAATCTGGAAGAGCGCCGATGGCCCGCTGTTGGAGCCGCCTGCGGTTTCGCCGGATGGACGGCGGGTAACGATTGTGCTGCGACGAAGCGGGAAACTGCGACTGCACGTCGTATCCGCGGATGGGGCGGAGATCCAACCCGTTGCGCAGCCGCTTGATGTTCTGGGTACAGCTTGCTGGTCCCCCGACGGGAAGTGGATCGTCACGGGTGGCAACGACGCTGCGGGTCCGGGATTGTTTAAGATTCCGGCCGAGGGCGGCGCGCCGGTTCGCCTAGTCGGCGGTCGGGCGTTAAATCCGGTGTGGTCGCCGGACGGAGGCTTAATAGTATATGCGAGCCCGGAGGTGGCCGGGAGCATGCCGCTTTTCGCCGTGAGCCCAGATGGCATCCCGGTCGAGCTGCCCGCGATCCGTGTCAGCGCCTGGGGCGAGCACTTCCGGTTTTTGCCCAACGGCAAGGCTCTCGTCTATATGCAGCAAGGGGGCCCGGTGCAGGACTTTTGGCTGCTCGACCTGGTCACTAAAAAGAGTCGCCAGCTTACGCGGCTGCATAACGCCGCGGCCATGCGCACCTTCGACATCACTCCAGACGGCAAGCAAATCGTGTTCGACCGGTTGCGCGAAAACTCTGATATCGTTTTGATCGATCTGCCAAAATGAGCTTTCGCCCTATGAACCCGGGACGTTGGCGGCACGTCGGGCAACTGTACCATGGGGCTACGGAATGAAGCCGGAGACCGCAGGGCTTTTCTCGCCGAAGCATGACAGGGCGACGAGGAACTCCAGCCGTATACTATCCCTTTCGAGCTCGGCTGGCATCTGGTCATTGACGCGGGCCACAGGCTCGGGTTGCGCGTGGCAATGAAGTTCGCTTCACCCTACACAACAAGCCAAGCTCACTGGATGACGTTTAAAAAAAGGCGACGCGCCATTCGCCTGGGCAAGCATTCTTCCTTTTGAGCCAAAGCGGAACTGAACCTGGGGAAGATCGCCGTTCCGTCCTGGTCACAGGGAAGGAACGGCGGCCGTCTCCCACAAGGTTCCGGTGGTGCATTTGTGCACCAGCGGCAATGGTGCATTTCAACGCTGCGTTGCACTTCTTTGCGATGCTTTCTCGAAAAACCGGAGCAGGGCCATAAAAAGGATTTCGACTGCATCCCAGTTTTCGGCCTTAGTTCTCGCGTTAATGGGTAAAGGAGGATATAATGAAAATTTAAATTTCCTTACTTTCCGCAATCTTGATCCTGTTCGCTAAGTTGGCTGCTGCACGAGCCGCGACCGTAAGGGAGCGATTGAGGCAGCCTGCTGCTCCCGCCTCTCCCTGACGGTCGGG
>Ga0066709_100004640_pt1 | contig 11037 bp, 9 predicted proteins | sample GraSoiAngelo_158_FD_79665 | JGI IMG/M metagenome (GOLD analysis project Ga0066709, IMG submission 79665) | Grasslands soil microbial communities from the Angelo Coastal Reserve, California, USA - 14_1009_16_30cm | ecosystem: Environmental > Terrestrial > Soil > Grasslands | place: USA... | reverse complement strand
CGCAGCGTTCGCATCGGAGCCGGAGATCGCCCTCTATGGGACAACAGGCCGCTACCTCGGCCTCACATTCGTGGTCGACATGGCCGTGCTCTACCTGGCGATCGCCGTCGCTTTTCGGACTCCCCGTGACTGGAGCGTGTTCCTCGGGGTCACCGCTCTCGCCGTGGCGGCCACGTTGGTCTATGCGTACGTCCAGTACGCGGGGCTCGATCCACTCCCGTGGACGCGAAGCTTATTGACGCGGCCCTTCTCAACAATCGGTAATCCAGATATGTACGGCCATCTGCTGAGCGTTGCCCTTGGCGCAGGCGCGTCTGCGGCAGTTATCGGTATTGGCCCCGCGCAGCGGGTGCCTCGCGCGGTCGCGGTTGGCCTCTGCCTCGCCGTGCTCGTTGGAATCGCGTTTGTTGCGACACGTGCGTCATTTCTGGGGATTCTCGCGACGCTCGTCACTATCCCTCTCCTCTACCTAGCCGTACATGGGCAGACCCGTTCTGCCCTGCTCCGGGTCGGAGTCGGGATGGGCGCGGCTGTGATCGCCGTCGCGGTCGGTCTTTTCATGTCACCGATCGGAGCACGTCTGGCCGCCACACTCGCCGGCGTCGCTACCCGCGATCGGATCCTCACGTGGCAGGGTGCGGCCGAGGCGTTTCTCGCGCGACCTCTATTTGGATGGGGGCCGGACAGCGTCGGCGTCGCGTGGCCTCACGTCCGACCGGCCGAGTTCGCTCAGGTCGCCGGCCTTGGTTTTACAGTCGACTCGGCTCACGACTGGCTCTTGCAGGCTGCGGTGACGACCGGCGTCCTTGACGTGATCGCCGTCGTCGGCGCGGTTGCTTGTTTCAGCTGGTCGCTCGTCAGGATCGGGCTGCAGCGTTCGCCAGCCCTCGCGGCGCTGTTGACCGCAGCCGCGGCGGCATATTGGTCACATGCGCTCGTGTCGCCTGGATCGATCGGCGTTGACTGGGTGCCATGGGCCGTTTTCGGCGGCACGGTTGCGATGCTCGAGACCGGCGGAGATCCCGTCCGCGGGCGACCGCTTTTACGGCCTTTGGTCGTGGTCGTCGTAGCGCTAGGCGCGATTGCATCGCTCGCCGGAATGCGTGAGCTCCAGGCGAATGCGGAGCTCCTCCGGGCGTACAAAGACATAGGCCTTGGGCAGCCGGCGAGCGCAATCGATCACGCCAAACAAGCGGTCGCTCTGGATCCCGGACGGGCCACCTACTGGAACGAGCTCGGTCGGGCGTACTACGCAGCCGGGCGTTGGGCGGATGCCGCATCGACTTTCGGCGAAGCTGCTCGCCATGCGCCCCACGAGGCGACGTTCCTGTCGAACGAAGGACGCGCTCTCGCGCAGATCGTCGTCGGCGGAGACTCAAGCAAGGGCGCAGCCGACGCGGCTTTAAGCGCCGCGGAGGCAGGAGCGATGATCGATCCAAATGAGCCGACGGCGCAGGTAGCGCTCGCCCAGGTCGCGGTGGCCGTTGATCGAGCGGGCGTCGCGTTGAGGGCCGCGGTCGATGCAATTCGTCTCTATCGTGGCGATCCCTCGTATGACGCCCTGGCCATCAGCGCAGCGTCGAAGGTGACGGACGCGGCATTTGCGCGCACGGAGTTGCAGCGTGCTCTCTCGTACAAAGAGACATCGACCCTATGGGTCGCGCTCGCGGCCGCCGATCTCCGAGTGGGCGACAAGCAAGCCGCGCTCGCGGACGCGCAGCGTGCCCTCCGGCTCGATCCGTTCAACGCCGAGGCGCGGAGCGTCTTACGATCGGCAGGTGGCTAGAGTCGCGCGTATGCGTTCGGTGGCGGTCGCGTCGCTCCTGAGCCTCGCGGTGGTCTGCTTCGGCGCGCCCGCATCCAGCGTTGCGGCAGCGACGCCATTCGACTCCATCTACCAATTCGAATCCGCTTTCCTCGGCGGCCTCAAGCCGGGTGACACCGGGATGTTCTCCGTGTTCTTCGCGAACACCGGAACAACGACGTGGATGGCTGGCACGGCGACACAGGTGAATCTCGCGGTTTGCGCCGCGGATAAAGTCACCTGCGCCGTGGCCTCGCCGAATGCGGCATGGAACTCCGGCAGTTGGCTCTCGCCGATGGCGTACGCGACGCACACAAAGACGTCGGTCGCTGCGGGGGATTTCTCCGCGTTCACCTATAGCGTCACCGTTCCGGCCAATGCGGCACCCGGCTCGTATCGGTTCAACGGCGACCTCGTCATCGCCGCGTCGGGCGCCCGGATCCATCCGGAGGGCTACTACCAGGACGCGACCGTTCTAATGGCGGCCGCGGCGCTCGCGGCGCCAAGCGACGTTCAGGTCCAAGTGGGCAACCTCGACCAAGGTACGAAGAACGATGATGTCCGCGTGTTCTTCACCGCGCCGGCGACGAACCCGCTTACCAAGTACGACATCCAGCGTGCGCCTGGCAACTGCGGGATCACCGTCGACAGCCAGTCCTGGTTCACCGTCCAGACCCTGACGCTTACTGGTGGCGTCTTCGGTGCGTACAACGATCTCGATCGACCGAACGGCTTCTGGTGCTATCAGGTGCGGGTGAACGAACCCTCCGGCGGCGCGTTCGTCTACTCGAAGCAGGTCGAGGGTGCGATCTTTGGCGCCTCGACCCTCGGTCCGCTTACCTCGACATCAGCGGTCCTCACGCACGACGGCGGTGTCATCGGCACACTTGATGCCGGCGACGTATTCGCGGTCACCTTCAATGAGGCCGCATCGCTGTCCCAGTTGGCACGGATGCGCCTGACCGACGCCGATTGCGGCGCACCCGCATCGCAAAGCAGTGGCCCGGCATCGTGCACGTCGCCCACGACGCAGACCGTATCCGATGTGATCTGCGGCTCCAACGCCAACTGCGTATTGAGTCTGGACGGGACGATTCTTACGGTGACGATGACCGCGAGCCCCGTTGTCGTCACGCCCGGCTCGGTGCAAGGGGCGCAGTTCCCAGTTGACATCGTGGCCAGCAACGGCATCCAGGATCTAGGTGGGAATCCATGGATCGTCTCCACCTCGGCCGACCGTGTGATCGGTCCGCAGGGACAATAGGAGTTGCTCCGGATCGTTCCCTGCCTCGTCGCGGTCTTGGTCGTTGCGTCGTGCGCGAAGGGCACGCCTATGAATCCGATTCTCCCGGCCGGGGTCAGCCCGACGCCGTTTCCGATACCCGAGTACGTCGGCGTCGGGAAGTACGACGGCCTCGCCCAAGTCACGACACCGCAGTGGTTCGGGGGCGTCCCGTTCGTCACGTTTCTTGAGATTCCGCTGCCAAAGAATTCACTCGCCGCCGGTTTCGACATGCCGGGCTGGGTCTACGCGTACCAAGGAGCGCACGTCATCCTCCGTCAGGATGGCGAACGTCAGAGTCTTATCGATACTGGGAAAGGTGCGTGGGTCGAGGGCGAGACTGATCACCTCAACCCGAGCGCCGACGATGAGATCTGGTACTTCATCGTGCTGCGCTCGATCACCGAGCGCACCGCCCCGCTGACGTATCCGGGAGCGCGGATCCTGTACGCCACCGGGGATCTGGCGCCGGCCCCTGCTGATAAGAAGCTGGTGCACCAGCTCGGGATCATGACGATGGAGGCCGGTGGCCGGACTTCTGCGCACTCGCACGGGGGCACGGAGTCGTTCTACGTGATGAAGGGAACGGTTCAGCTCGCGACGAACGATGGAAAGCGCCAGCAGCTCACTGCCGGCCAGGGCGGATCGGTCAACCCCGGCGTCATCATGCAGCTGCATGTCGTAGGCGATGAGCCGGTCCAGATCCTTACGTACTTCGTCACACCCGAGGACGCCAACTGGCAGACGAACGTTCCCAATCTGCCCTGAATGCCGCATCGCTTTCTGATCTTCGCGCCGTTCGCCGTGCTCTTCCTCGTGACGCTCGTTGGCGGCCAGATCAACCGGGTCGACGCACAGGGCGTAGTCGTCGATTCGTCGACCGGCCAGCCGGTGCCGGGCGTTTCGCTCACCTACGGCGCAAACCGTGGCACCGTCAGCGATGCGCAAGGGCGGTACTTCTTACCGAATCTTCCGCTTGATGCACATCTGCGAACGTCCGTCCCTGGCTATCCGCCCGTAACCGCTGCGGCGACGGACAAGGAGATACGCCTTACGCCGGGGACGCTGTCCCTCCAGGTGAACGAAGAAGGAACTACCGACACGCGAGTGCCGGGGGTCGAGGTCCGTCAGGGGACGACCGTTCTGGCGAAGTGCACCCAGGATCCCTGTGGCCAGCTGGTCATCGACATGACCACGAATAACATCGTCGGACAGAAGGCGCTCGTCTGCGCCCTAAACCACGACTCCAAAGAGATCGACCTCAAGGGCACGACGCTGGTGACGACGCTGGCCAAGCACGAGGGCGTGAGCTGCCCGCCGCTGCCGTCGCCGAGCCCCTCTCCGACGCCGGTGCCGACCGCTACTCCAGCTGCATCAGCTGCACCGAGCCCGAGTCCCTAGAAACGCAGGACCGGGGTGCTTCGACCCCGGTCCTGATTTCTGCAACGAGAGGCGCCGAGCTACTGACCGACGGGACCGAACACCGTATCGGGCGATGTGCCCACGCTCCATGCATTCCCGTTGAGGTCGGTGATGCCCAGGCTATCGGTCACCCGCAGGTTGTACTGCGCGCCAGGAACCGAGCCGGCCGAGATGATCGAAGGGGCGGCAGTCATCGTGACGAGGAGCTGGTTGTTGGTGCCGCCAGAGACGCTGCTGAGTGTGCACGTGGCGTTCTGAGGCTCACTCAGGTACGCGGCACCACACACGATGTCCGCGACGGTGTCGGAGTTGCCGCCTGAGCAAGCTGTCTGGCTCGGGCTCGCTGTGTCTGTCCATTGCCCGCAGTCACTATCGGTGACACGGATCACAGCCGGAGACGCGAGCGACATCGACGTGCTGAACGTGAACGTGATTTTCGCGCCGTTGCCCAGAGTCTGCGCGAAGCCGCTTCCGGCCGCGGTGAGCGTCGCCGATGTCGATGTCGGCGGTGTCGACACGAGCGTGCCCGGGATATTCACGGGCACGTAGTTCGAGACGCTCGTTACGCCGATGCTCGGGTTTTGCATCGTCACGCGGTAGCAGTAGCCACCGTCAGCGAGGTCGAAGTTGGTGAAGCTTCCGCTCTGTCCGGCCGTAACGCTCACTGCCCCAACGGTGGTGAACGTGGAGCTCGCCGGCGTTCCTGCCGAACCATCGTTAGGCGCGCCCGAGTTCGTACAGTTGATCGTGGTCGCTGTGGTAGTCGCGCCGAGATTCGCGCGCTGGATGCTGTAGGAGGTGCCCTGGTTTGAGCTCGGCGCCGCGAAGCTGATGCGGACGTCGTCGGCGATGGTGCCGTTATCGAAGTTACCGGTCGCCGCGCTCACGTTGTTCGGGGCCAGGTATCCGCTGAGCGTGCAGATGTTGAAGGTCGAGAATCCCGACGGGTTCGGATCGTAGTTGACCGAGACGCTCGATCCACCGGTCATGCCGTCGGGCGCGGGCGCGAGGTTCGCCTTGAAGACATCAAGCGATACGCGGGTGTTGCTGATCTGGAATAGGTCGTTGGCGTCGTAGTAGAAGCGAAGGCTGGTGTCAGTCGTCGGACCCGCCGAGAAGACCTGGTTGGTCGTGTCATGCCGGTAGACGGGTTCGCATTGCGCGCTGCCGCCGGAGCCAGGGAACTGCGAACCGAACTGACCTTGCGCAGGGAAGTAGTACTTGCGGCCCGAGACCGCGATCGCGCCATCTGCCGTGGGGTCGTACGGCGTGAATGTGGCGCAAGTCGTGTCGGCGCCAGTGGTGGTCAGGTCGAGCTGGGCGTTTTGGTTGGTGTCCTGCCAGGCGACGACCCGCACGCGCTGGTTCTTGGTGGACGAGTCGATCGTCACCGTCATCGTGCCGCTCGACGGGATCGGCTCGTTGATGAGCTCGGTGCTCGGAGCCACCGATGTCCCGTTGAATGCCGTGAAGAGGACCGGGCTTGCCCCGATGCCATCGGCCTTCTTGTCCTGATTCTTGTCGCAGAAGCTATAGGTACCGTCCGCGTTTCGGACGACGTTGCTCGAGTCCAGCGTGGCGAACGTCAGCGTACCGGTGAGCGTGGTCTGCACCGTGTAGGTGTGCTGGCCGTTCCCCGGTACTGTCGCGGAGGCCTCGTTGTCTTCGTCCCTTGTGAAGTCCGGCGTGAACCCGAGCGTCGGGATGCCCGGCCCCGAGATGGTGACGTCCTGGTAGTAGCCCTCAGGGTGGATCCGCTCGCCGGTGGACCCAATCACGAGGTCACCGTTGAAGCGGTAGGTCCCCTGGGCCTGCCCGGCCGGCACCTTGATGCTGTAGGTGAACGCTGAGAAGTCTCCGGGCGCAACCACGCTCTTCGCGGCCGTGGCATATGCGCTGGTGGAGAGCCAGCCGCTCGCGAAGGCACCGTTGATCGAGGGGATGTTGCACGTGACCTTGTCCGAGCCGCACACGCCGAGGTTGACCTGCGAAGGTGAACCCGCGACCCATGCGGTCGCGCCGGTGTTCGCGAAGAAGACGGAGAAGGTACCTGTATCACCAGGGTGCAGAGTCAGGAACGCGCTCTCGAACTGGTATGCGGAGTCGTAGCCGGCGGCCGCTTGCGCGCTAGTCGCCTGAAGACTCAGCGCCAGGCCGAGCGCGAGGGCCGCACTCGAAATGACGGCGAAAATCCGACGCATCGATCCATCCTTTCGTGGCTGTTGGGGACTTTGATTGGGGCTACAGGATTTGGCCGCTAGGGGCCAAAAATCATTATCGCCGGTCAGCTAGCTGGCTGAAGCGGGACCACATACACGACGGTCTGGCCCTGCAACAGCAGGAAGCGGCGCCCGGCGTCGAAGAAGCCGGCCTTCTGCAGGCGTACGTCCCAGTACAGCGTCGGAGTCGCGAGCGGCACGTCTGCGACCCAGTAACCGTTCGTGTCGGTGTGCGGCGAGGTTGCGCACGATGATGTCCCGGCGATCACACAAACTCCTGCTAGCGGTAGCTTGGTTAGTGCGTTGACGACTTGAATGGTCAAGCGGCCATACGAGCTTTGAAGAGGAGGCGGCGTCGTTGGAGCGGGCGGAGGGGGAGGCGTCGCGGTGCCGGACCCAGAACCCGAACCTGATCCCGAACCTGACCCTGAGCCGTTCCCCGTGCCTGTTCCGGTCCCGGTGCCCGTCTTGCCCGATCCTGTTCCCGTCGATCGTGCGGGTGCCGCTGCGACGGGTGCCGCCACGCTTGGCTCCGGAGGTTGCGTTTCCGGCGGGACCGTTGCGGCGACTGCCGGCTCCGGCGTCACGAACGATGAAGTTCGCCCGCGCAGCGCGAGGGTCGTTGAAACCTGATCGGCGGCGGCGGCGACGCCTCCGCCTCCTCCCTCATCGGTGACCACGGGTGTGGATCCGCGAGGGATTACCTGGAGCAGAACAAAGAGGAGGACGATTGCGACAGCTGCGAGCGCGCCGAAACGCTGCAGCGTACTTCGGCGGGTTGAGCCCCTCGAGGCTGGGTCAGCCAGTGGCGCGATCGCCGGCAACGGGCCAAGGGCTCTGCGACGTCGCGCCAGGCGCAACCCGTGGCCAAGACGAGATCTCGCGTCCCGAATCCGCCTGCCGGTGTTCGGATCAAGGGCATTGGCCACCACGAGCAACCTCGACGCGGCCCGCGCGGCGCCCGCCGCGTCGCCCAGACGAAGAGCGACACGAAAATCCGCACGCCGCGCAGCTACGCGTGAAATGAAGCCGCCCGCTACATCCATTTGGATAAGGCTATCTGGTGGAGATAAGCCCGACGTGTGAAACGCGAAAGTGACCCGAATTGACACGGCGTCGCCAAGCCCGCTTTTGGCCTTCTCATACCATGAAGCCATGGCTCAACCGGTTCCTTCAAATGTGACCGCGCTGACCTCCGCTGCCAAGACGCGCCTCGAGGAGCGCGCCCGCACCGCTTCCGAGATCGAGGTCCTCGCCTCTGAGACGAAGGGATTTGACCCCGCGATCGGCACCTTGCTTACTCGCCTCGCTGACGCTGTGCGTCGCGGTGACCGCGACGAGATCCACGGGTACGCGGATGCTGTCGACCCGCAAGCGATCGCCGAAGTGCTCACCTCGAAACGTTCCTGGATCTGGGGGATCTTCGAAGTCGCCCGCAATGTCCTCGTCTTCGCGCCGATCATGGTGACGTGGTTCGGCCTTTCGCGCGCGACCGATGCCTACTCGACCCTGCTCACCGCGAAACCGGACCTAGCGAGCAAGCCGTTCCTTCTTCTCTGGGAGCAAGGCTTCGGCGGCGCGCCCGGCGTGATCACGTTCAGCACTGTCGCGATCATCGACGCGACGCTCATCGGCCTGCTCATCCTGCTCTCGCTGATGATCCACGTCCGCGCCGATGTCCGTGACGTCGCTACGCGCACGCGCGCGCTGCTCAAGGAGTCTGAAATCCGCGGCATGATTGGTCATGCGACAAGCCTCGCGACGAGCGAACTCCCCGACACCGAGGCCGACGCGATCCTCGACGAGATGGCCGCCGAAGAGCGGCGCATCTACGAGCGCGCGATGGAGCGCGAGCAACAGCTCTTCGACATGGAGGCGGCGGTCGGCGAGCTGCGCGACGCCGCGCGTACCCTCGCCCGTGCCGCGGAAACGATCGCGAGCCGGGAGGAGGCGAAGCGCTAGGTGTTCGGCCTCGGCCGGACGGTCACTCTCGCGCTCGTAGGTTGGCTCTGGGCCGACCTCTTGCTCGGCATGTTCGCGATCTTTCTCGCCGCCAACACGGCGAGCGCAGCCGTAGCCCAGACGCCGCAGAATGCGGTGGATCCGCAAGTCGTCCAGTTCCAGGTCACCATCGATGGACCGACGCTTCTCAGCACGAACACGCCAGCCGTGCAGCAGGAACAGGCACGAATCGCGAAAGCGGTCAACGATCAACTGCAGTCGCTCAAAGGACCGCGGCGCGTCGCTGTGGCCCTCGCGTTCGCATCTGAAGAGAACCCGCTCGACGGCGACAAGATCGCGAAGGCCGCGACCGCGCAGCTCACAACCGGAGCATTCGCCGGGGCGGTGGTGAAGCCTTACCACGAGCTCGTCACAGGAGACCAGGGAAGGACGCTGTCGGTTGAGCTCTATCTCTATTACTAACGCATCACGCAGCGAGCACGTCGAGCATCTTTCGCGGCTGCTCGCGCGTCGCGTCGCGCTCGGACTCGCGCTCTATCGCTCGGATCTCAAGGCCGCTGCCCGAGCCGCGGGACGGATCCGCCTCCCTGAGCTTGGAATAAGCGACGAAGAACGGAACGCTGCGCGCTTCACCCGCGCCACGCTCGGCCGGGCGATCCGCGACGCGCGCGCACGAACCCTGCGCGCACCCGCCGTCCGACCTGTCATCAGATCCGAGGAGCCGGTCGCGCCAGGGCGCTCGCGGCGCCGACTCGCCCTCGTTGCGGCGCTCGCCGCAGCAATTGGTCTCGTCGCGGTGCTCCTGTTCCTCGGGACGCCGGGTGGCCCCCTCAGCGGCATGCGCGCCGCCGGAAATCCGGGCACTGCCGCCACGCAGCAGGTCCTGGACGCGACCAAACAGAGCCGTGGGCGCACGGGCGTGTTCACTCAGCTAGTTGCCGTCGGAAAGCCGCTCACCAGCGCCCCGCCTGCATCTGCCGCGCCCGACTTCGTCGACCGCTGCGATGAGTGTCGCGGTGGCGGAAATGGTGGGGGTGGCGGTAGCGGTGGCTCAGGAACTGGTGGACTTGGCATCGTCCCGCTTCCGCCGGCCGTTCCATTGGTGACGCCAATTCCGTCGGGGTACGTGCGCTTTCACGGCCGAATCTTTGACTCGACGACCGGCGCGCCTCTTCAAGGCGTCTGCATCATCATCGGCTCGCTTGACTGCGCCGCGGACAAGCCCCACAGCGACGCGTCCGGCTATTGGGAAGCGACCGTGACGCTGCAGCCCTACTGGGACTTCGGTTGGTCGAAGACGGGATTCGCCTCATTCAAAGAGCGTCTTTTTTCGTTCAATCAGAACGACGTACCAGTGGCGGACATTAGGCTCAGCCATTCGGCTCAGTAACCCCCCGCACTAACTGAGACCTGAGCTCGCGCCTAGATTGGTGAGAACACCGAGGGCGCGGCCGTGAGCCACCGCGGAGGTTGCGTTACCTGACGTTCCGCCCTGACGGACAGCGGCAGCACGGGCTTTAGAGATCTGATATTCGACTTTGACGGTAGCCTTGAACGGTGGCGGAGAGGCTCCTCTAGCGTGGCTATCCCGGCGCAGGTGCGCGAAGCCGTGACCCCGGTCGCTCGCGGGACCGCCGGGCGGATCGCTGAACTTCGTCTTCTCCTATTCGTCGGCGACGTCGCGACCGCGGCTGCGGCGGCTTGGATCGCGCCGGTCGCGTGGGCCCTCTTCGATCAGGCATTCGTAGCCACAGCGAGCCTACCGATTTGGCAACTTAGCTTCGCGGGGCTGTGGGCGGGCCTGATGCGCATCTTCGGAGGCGGACGAGTCGCGGTCCCGGCGTTGGGCCGCCGCTCGATTCAGGCAATCTCTCAAAGCCTGATCGCTTCGATCGGGATAGTCCTCGTCACTTTCTATTTCGCACCTTTCTTCGCGCCAAGGGGGTCCACCCTGCTAACGCTGCCGCTGGCGGCGGGCCTCACATTGCTTTGGCGGTACGGGTTTCTTCGCATCCACGAACGAGCATCCGTAGCCAGGGTCGTTGCCGTGCTGGGCCTTGACGAGGCGGCGACTCGAGCTGCGCGCGCGATGGCCGAGAACGAAGGATCAATCTTTCGCGTTCGAGCGTTTCTCGCGGATGCCACCGAATCCTCCAACCGTCCGCCGGTTGGTCCTCCGATCCTTTCCATCGCCGGTGATTTCTGGGACACAGTGCAGCGATTGGGTGTGGATGTACTTGTTGTGGGTCACAGCCGCGGTATCCCGCAGCACGTTCTCGCCGACCTCGCGCGGTGCTATGAGCACGGAATCGAGGCGCTGCCGGCGACGACCGTGTACGAGCAGCTCG
>Ga0066709_100004639_pt1 | contig 11039 bp, 11 predicted proteins | sample GraSoiAngelo_158_FD_79665 | JGI IMG/M metagenome (GOLD analysis project Ga0066709, IMG submission 79665) | Grasslands soil microbial communities from the Angelo Coastal Reserve, California, USA - 14_1009_16_30cm | ecosystem: Environmental > Terrestrial > Soil > Grasslands | place: USA... | reverse complement strand
CCATGACCGACACCGTTCCAACGATGGAAGAAGCCGGCGGCGATTTTACGATGAGCGGAGCCACCGTCTATGATCCGCAATCGGCTCATCCCAACCCGAACTTTGATCCATCGAAACCCGCGGGGCCCAAGAATTCGCAGATTCTGCGCGATCCGTTTCCGAACAATGTCATTCCCGCTGGGCGCCTCAGCCCGGTAGCCGCTACATTCCTCGGTCAATACATCCCCATGCCGAACATGATGGGCGGTGTGGGCATGAACGTGGCGGCGAACATGGGCCTGGGCATCGGCGGAGCCATGGGAACGCCCTCGGTGTTTGGCGCGGGTACGACGCCAACAACTACATGGACGTGCGCAACGAGCAGCACAATCAGGACCAGGGCACTTTGCGCGTGGACCGCGTCTTCGACAACGGCGACAGCGCGTTTGCGCGTTACTCCATCGGCAGCGAGACCGGATTCATGCCGCAGAACCTGCCGGGGTTCGGCGCGTTCCATGACAACCTGTCACAGAATGCAAACATCAGCTGGAACCGCGTGATCACGCCAAATCTCTTGAACACCGCCAGCGTGGCCTATTCCCGCCTATCCATACACCGCTTCTCGGAGAACAATTACACCAACGACATCGTCTCGCAACAATTCAAGGTGTCGGCTTCGGCGGGGCGGGCGCCTACGGGGCGCCGTTCTTCAACGTGCAAGGTTACTCGGCATTCGGCGATAGTTTCCTGGCCACGCCGATGCACGCGTGGGACACGATCGTCGAAGGCCGCGATTCGGTGAGCTGGCAGCACGGACGGCACAGCATGAAATTCGGCGCCAGCTACCGCCGGTACATCTGGCCCATGTGGGGATTCTTTCAGAATCGCGGCTACTATCAATTCACCAGCGGCTTCACCACCCGGACGGCGACCAATGATGGGACCGGTTCGGCGCTGTCGAGTTTCATGCTGGGGTTGCCCGCGGTGCGGCAGAGGCAAGCCGGGGTCCCGAGCATGAACTTGCGGCAGTGGTATGCGGACTCCTTCGTTCAGGACACATGGCGCGTCACGTCGAAGACCACGCTGGATTTCGGCTTGCGCTATGAATTCATGAGCCCGCTGATCGATGTCAGCCGGAAGTGGAGGAATCTGCTGGTAGAGAAGAACGACAAACTGGACGTATTCATCGGCGGGCAGAATGGCATGCCTCGCGGCTTGCTCTATCCGAACAAATTGCGATTTGCGCCGCGCCTGGGTATGGCTTACCAGTTTGGAGATTCAGGTTTCGTGTGGAGAATGGCCTACGGTATTTTCTATACGCCGGTGGACATGAACACCTGGTGCAACCAGTTGCATAATCCGCCGCTGGTATTCGCGGAAAACCAACCAGGGCGATAACTTCGTCCCGGCGCTTAGCGGTTTCAATTTCAATCCCGCGATACTGGGCAAGACGGTAGTCAGTTACACGACTTTCGATCCACACTCGCCGGCGCAGTACGTGCAGCAATGGAGCGCATCGCTCCAGAAAAGTCTGGGGCATGCTACCGTCCTCGAGATCGGCTATCACGGAGATCGCGGATTCCATCTGCAGCGGGCCCACCTCATCAATAACGCCCTCCCGGCCCCAGGCCCGATTCAACCGCGCCGGCCGTACAAGACCGCAAGCTTTGTCGACGGGACCGTTTTTCCCCCTGGGATTACCATCGCCAGCACTACTTTCCCAGTAAGCACTGTCAATCTGCTCGAGAACAGCGCACGAAGCTGGTATGACGCCGGATATGTCAATATCCGCCGCCGGTACTAGAACGGTCTCAGCTTGCTGGCCAACTACACCTATGCAAAGAACCTCACCAACGCGCCGGACTTCCGCTCGCCGATGTTCAAGTCGAGCTTTCCGCAGAACAACAACGATCTGAATGCCGAGAAGGGACCGGGTTGCGACATCCGGCACCGGTTCTCGTTGAGCGCCGTGTATGCCATCCCGGCTTACCGCCGATCGAACTTCAGCCGACGGCTCACGCAAAACTGGCAACTCTCGACCATTTATCAGGTGCAGAGCGGCTTCCCCTTCACCATCTCTGTCTTCGGAGACACCGCAAACGCCGGCACGGTTTTGGGCGAGAATCCCATACGCGCCAACTATGACGGACTGCCTCTATACGGGTCGGGCACGCACACCGCGCAGGAATGGTTCAACACAGCGGCCTTCCTGGCGCCGCCGGCCTATACTTTCGGCAATACCGGGCGCAACACCGTCTACGGACCTGGCATGCAGACTCTCGACGTCGCCGTAGTGCGCGAATTCACCGTCACCGAGCGCCTGAAATTTCAAATACGCGGCGAATTTTTCAACGCGCTAAACCAGGTGAACCTCGGGACGCCCAACCGTTTCGTGAACACGCCGCAGTTCGGAACCATCACGGAAGCCGGGACGCGAGGTGCAGTTGAGCGCGCGCATCGGGTTTTAAGCCAAAACCCGCAGGGATCCCCAAGCAAGCCGAGCTGGAATTTATCACGCTCGCCGCGCAAGCGCCTGATTGCCGTCCTGTATAGTGGAAGTTCACTACAGACATGCGATTCCACACATCTGTGCTAACAGCGGCGCTCCTGCTGACCCACGCCGCCTTCGCCCAACGCCAGATTCCCAACGCCGGTTATAAAGACTGGAAAGTCTATGGCGGCGGCTCAGAAAGCATTCGCTATTCGACGCTCGACCAGATCAATCGGGAGAATGTCCAGAAGCTGCAAGTCGCCTGGACATTTGACACGGGCGACACTTTCGAGGGATCGGAGATGCAGTGTAATCCGATCATCGTTCATGGGGTGCTCTACGCTACAACACCGAAGCTGCGCGTCATCGCGCTCGACGCCGCAACCGGCAAGCAACGCTGGAGTTTCGATCCCAACGATGGCGCCAAGATCACGCATGCGGTGCGCAACCGGGGCGTGACGTATTGGGAAGACGGGCGGGATCAGCGCATCTTCGTGGGCTCCCGGCATTATGTCTACGCGCTCGACGCCCGCACAGGCGAGTTGGTCACGACATTCGGAGATGCGGGCCGCATCGACCTGCGCGAGGGCTTGGGACGCGATCCCCGGGAGATTTCGATCTCAATCTCAACTCCCGGCGTGATCTATCAGGATCTGCTCATTCTGGGTGGCCTCATGAGCGAAGATCTGCCTTCGCCGCCCGGCGACATCCGCGCCTATGATGTTCGCACCGGAAAAATGCGTTGGAGCTTTCACACCATCCCGCATCCCGGCGAATTCGGCTACGACACCTGGCCCAAAGATGCCTGGAAGTACAGCGGCTCGGCGAACAATTGGGCGGGCATGGCCGTGGATGAAAAGCGCGGGCTGGTTTTCGCGCCCACGGGATCCGCGGCGTTTGATTTCTACGGCTCCAACCGTATCGGCGACGACCTGTTCGCCAACTCGCTCATCGCTCTCAACGCCGCTACCGGCCAGCGCGTCTGGCATTTTCAGGCCGTGAAGCACGATCTCTGGGACCGCGATTTTCCCGCACCGCCGAACCTGGTTACCGTGAAGCGCGACGGCAAACTGGTGGATGCCATAGCGCAAATCACGAAAGCGGGCGTAGTCTTCGTGTTTGAGCGCGCGACCGGCAAGCCGCTATTTCCCATCGAGTACCGCGACGTCCAGCGTTCCGAAGTGGACGGCGAAGTGACTGCGGCCACACAGCCGTTCCCGCTCAAGCCGCCGCCCTTCGCGCGGCAGACGCTCACCGAGGACATGTTGACGCGCCGCACGCCCGATGCCCACGAGGCCGCTCTGGCGCAGTTCAAGAAAATCCGCAGCGCCGGCCAGTTCGTGCCTCCGAGTTTCGAAGGCACGGTCGTTTTTCCCGGATTCGATGGCGGCGGCGAGTGGGGCGGCGCAGCGTTCGATCCGCAAACCAGGCTCCTGTACGTGAACGCGAATGAGATGGCCTGGATCTTGCGGCTGGTCGAGCGGCCGAAGACCGAGGGGCGCACCAGCGGCCGTGAACTCTATCTTGCGAACTGCGCCAGTTGTCACCGGCAGGATCTGCGCGGCAGCCCGCCCGATTTTCCATCGCTCGTCAACATCGGCAACAGGTACTCCGAGCCGGAAATCCGCACTATCACCCGCGAGGGCCGGGGCCGTATGCCGGCATTCGCACAACTATCCAGACCCGAAATGCGCGCTCTCGTCCACTTCCTGCTCACGGGCGGCGATACCGCCGTTGAGGCGCGCGCGTCGGCAAGTCCCTGGCCTTTCGGGTTGAAATACACCAGCGACGGCTACAACAAGTTTCTCGATCCGGATGGCTACCCTGCCGTCGAGCCTCCGTGGGGCACGCTCAACGCCATCAACCTGGACACCGGCGAAATCGCGTGGAAGATTCCATTCGGCGAATTTCCCGAGCTGGTCGCCAAGGGAATCCGCAACACGGGCAGCGAAAACTATGGTGGCCCGGTAGTCACCGCCGGCGGGCTACTCTTCATCGGCGCCACCGACCATGATCGCAAGTTTCACGCATTCGACAAATCCACCGGCAAACTTCTGTGGGAAACAACGCTACCCGCAGGCGGTAATGCCACTCCTGCAACTTTCGAAGTGGCCGGCCGTCAGTTCGTGGTGATCGCAGCAGGCGGCGGCAAATCGAAGCAGCCGTCGGGCGGCAGCTACGTCGCGTTCGCGCTGCCCGCACCTCCGCGCGCGAACAAATGAGCCGCTGCCGGCGAGTTGCGTTCGCCGCGCTGACAATTTCTCTGACAACCGGTCCCGGCCCAGAGTCCCACGAAACAGGTAGCCATCACCATCGACGACCTGCCGTTAGGCGGCGATGGCAGCCCCTGTGATTTCCAATCCGTCCGCAGGATGACCGCACGGCTGCTCGAACCGTTCATCGCGCAGCGCGTTCCCGTGACCGGTTTTGTCAACGAAGGGCGTTGCCGCGATATGACGCCGCGCGAGTTGCATGCGGCGCTCGATATGTGGCTCCGCGCCGGCGCGGACCTCGGGAATCACACGTATTCGCATGCCGACCTCAGCCACACACCGGTAGCGCAGTATAAGGACGAAATCACTCGTGGAGATACCGTGACCCGAGCCGCGCTCGCCGGCCGCGGCGATCACGAAGTGGTGGAACGAGTGACACAGGCCTACGTGCCTTATCTGGAGTCGGTCGTGGCCTTCTTCGAAGGCCGTGCGCGCGAGGTCGCCGGACACGCATTCCCCCAGATCTTACTGCTGCACGCAAATAGGCTGAATGCCGAAGCCATGTCCGCCGTGCTGCGAATGCTGCGGGCGCGCGGCTACGAATTCGTGACTCTTGACCAGGCTCTTCAGGACGAAGCCTACCGCCTGCCAGACCTCTACGCCGGGCCCGGCGGATTTTCCTGGATCCACCGGTGGTCGATCACGAAGCAAATGAAGCCGAGGGGCGAGCCCGACGAGCCAGCCTTCATTGACGAACAATATCGGAAGCTCCAGCAGCGAAGATAGCGCCCGCCTGCGCCGTCATACATGGCTTTGGGGCAGCGCCAGCGCTCCTACCTTGTTCACTTCGAGCACCAGCGCGCCCTCGGCGTCCGTGTCAAACGCTGGAACGAAGCGCGCGCCCCACGCGATCTCGTCATACCGGTACGAATATCGGGAGTGCACCGTCTGGCTGAAGGTATCGTCAAAGCCTTTGATGAGGATCAGGATCTCGGCCTGGAGCCGCTCCAGATCCTGCGCCGTTTTCCCATGCAGGGGACTGTGCTCGTCAATAGGGTGCACAATGGTCCACGTCAGCGGAAAGAAAAAAACGTTGTGGCGTTCCAGCTTGAGCACTTTGTAATCCCGCCGCTGCTGCCCCGGCGGGCCTTCCACGGTCATGAACAGCACTTTGGCCTCGAGCTCCATCAGGTTATTGGCGCGCAGGTTGACGACGCGAAACTGCAAACTGCTGCCATCCAGATATGGCGTCACGGTCATTTTCTCGCTGTAGCCGATTCTGGCCGAAGGCCGCGAAACGCGCCCGAACAGAAGCCCGGTGGCCAGCGCGAAACCCATCAGCCCCACCATGGCCTCGATCGCGGCAACCGTGCTCGCCGCTGTCCCCCTGGGTGAGATGATGCCGTAGCCGACGGTGGTGAGCGTTTGCGCGCTGAAGAAGAACGAATTGAGAAAATGAGAGAGCTCGGTGGGGGCAGCCGCACCTTGCAGTTGATTGGTGCCGAGCGAGTAATATACCAGCGCGAACAACGTGTTCACCACCAGATAGGCCGCGAAGATAATGCCGAGAAACGCCGGCCAAGGCATATTGATGAGATAGAGGTAGGCATTCACGTCGCGCCAGGTGGCGCCGCGGCGGTGCACGTTGAACGTGCCGTCTTTGTTGATGGTGCGGCGGATGGCGCCGGTGTATTTCTGGGTCAGGCCCGGATCGAATGTCGGCTTTTCCATAACCATTGATTGTTTCACTGGATAATAGGTTGTAGGATGCCGGACGATAATCGTTCAATGCAAGTGCTTCGCAAGGTTCTGCCTTATACCACGGCGGGAGTGGTGCTGGGCGCGCTGTATGTGACCTGGGTGTTCGCCTCGCGCTGGAACGACAACCGGCGTATCGAGCAGGCGGCCGCCGCGCAACGGTCCAAGCTCGACCGAGAGATCACCGAGCTCTATGGCACTGGCCGGCTCAAGATACTGAGCTTCTATGCTACGCCCGGATTGATTCGCCGCGGCGAGAAAGCCTTGTTGTGCTACGGCGTGGTCAATGCCAGGACGGTGCGCCTCGATCCGCCGGCCGAGCGCATTTGGCCCTCGGCCAGCCGCTGCTTCACCGTCATACCGAACCGCGAGACGCGTTACACGTTGACCGCGGAGGATGCCGAAGGGCGCACCGTAACGGAATCGTTCGTGTTGCAAGTGAAGTGAGCGGGCGCTACTGCCGCTCGCATCCCCGGCCGATCGCGGCTGCGTTCAAACCTTCAAGCGGGTTGCTTTGTCATCGGACTCGACCTTTCGCTCGGGCGGCGTGTAACGGTCGATGGTCGCGAAGCTCCTCGGAACGGATCGGTTTTGTAATATAGCCGTCCGTTCGGGCCGCCAGACATTGCTCTTCGTCCCCCTTCATGGCATCCGCGGTCATGGCCACGATCGGCAGGTGAACGCCGGTTCCCTGCTCGCGGCTGCGAATCGCGGCGGTGGCTTCGAGCCCGGCCATCTCCGGCATCGGCACGTCCATCAGGATCAGGTCAAAGGTTCCTTTCTCCAGAGCGGCCAGAGCCTCGTGGCCGTTGTCCACCGTGGTCACGATGTGGCCTCGCCTCTGGAGGAGCCGCCGCGGCACCGCCTGGTTCACCGGGCTACCCTCGGCGACCAGAATCCTTAGGCTGCCGCGGCGCGATCTTCCGGAACGCGTGCGGCCGTGCCTTTCGGCCCTGGCGGCGCCGCTACCCCGGGATTGAGGGCGGTAAGAATGGCCTTCCGCAGCTCCGCCCGGCGGATGGGCTTGGTCAAATGAACGGCAATCCCCAACTTCCGGCAACGGGCCGCATCCCGCCATAAATCACCATACCGGAGCATCATGATGACCAGAGTGCGCACCGGATCTGGAGTCTGCTGGATCTTTTCAACCAGCGTGAACCCGTCCATTTCCGGCATGTGCGAGTCGGCAATCAGGAGCTGGAACGGTTGGCCTGCCGCCAGCGCGCCGCAGAGAGCTTCCATGGCCGCCGGGCCTCAAGACTCACTTGCATCCCCCACCTGCCGAGTAAGTCAGCTAACACCCGCAGGCTGGTCGGATTGTCATCCGTCACCAGGACCCGAATGTTTTCGAGGGAGGTATCTGTCGCCGCATCTGTCGTGGAGTGCGGCGCGCTGGCTGCCATGGTGAATCGGGCCGTGAAATGGAACCGGCTGCCTTCGGCGGGCTGGCTTCCCACCCAGATCTTGCATCCCATCAGGGCCGCCAGCCGTGCGGAAACTGTCAGGCCTAGTCCGGTGCCTCCATACTTGCGAGTGGTCGAGCCATCCGCCTGCGAAAACGCTTCGAAAATGGTTTTAGTCTTCTCACCCGGAACGCCGATCCCGGTGTCACGCACCGTGACCTGCACCAGGATGGACTGCGCGTTCTGCTGTACCGGCGCAACTTCCATGACTACCTCGCCCCGCTCCGTAAACTTGATGGCATTGCCCACCAGGTTGATCAGGATCTGGCGAAACCGTGTTGGGTCTCCGTGGACGGTCTCGGGCGCGCTGGCCGGCATTTCGCAAGCCAGCTCGAGCCCCTTCTGGCCAGCTGGCAAGGCAAAGGTGTTGAGGGTCTGCTCGATTGTGTCGCGCAGATTGAAATCCATGGCTTCCAGCTCCAGTTTGCCCGCCTCGATTTTGGAGAAATCCAGAATGTCGTTAATGATGGCCAGGAGCGATTGAGCCGAGCGCTTCACCATCCTCACGGATTCGCGTTGCTCATCGCTCATCACGGTGTCGAGCACCAGCTCCGTCATCCCAAGAATGCCGTTCATCGGGGTACGGATCTCGTGGCTCATGCTTGCCAGGAATTCGCTTTTCGCGCGACTCGCCGCTTCGGCGGCCGGCTTGGCCTCATCCAACACCGCCTCGACGCGCTTGCGCGCCAGGGCTGTTTCCAGCATGTTGGCGATCGCACGGAGAAAATGAAGCTCGTCCTGGCTGAAAATACGCGCCTGCGCGGTAAAGACACTCAAAACTCCGAAGGGCAGATCCGGGCCGCGGAGCGCCACTAATACGCCGCTCACCACACCATGTTCCAGAAGGACGGAGGACGCCTGGAACCGTTCCTCGGCGAGAAGGTCTTCGATCACCACGGGTTCGCCGGACTGTAGAGCGTATCCCGCCGCCGAGTTTAGCCGTCCCTATGATGACGCCACCCACCGTCCCCGCTCTCCACCCGGCGCCGGCTCCCACGGCAAGCCGTTCGCGCCCATCCACAAACTCCAGGACGCTGGCATACTCGGCTCCCAGGGTTTGCGTGACCTGTGCGACGGCTCCCGACATCACCACGTCGAGCCTGGTTTCCCCCAGTGCCAGTTGTCCCAGCTCGACCACTGCCGCCTGCTAGCGCGTGCGCGCCTCGAGCGCCACCTGAGCGCGCCGCTCTACCGTGATATCGCGAAACCCATAGACTCTCCCGGCGATCCTTCCCCGGACACGCCGCGGTTCATAGTGACGTTGAATCGCCCGTCCGTCAAGAAACTCCACAACGTCGTCGATATTGTCATCCGAATCGCTTTGGAATCGCCGGAGCTTCTCCATGAATGCTTTCGGGTCCTGCAATTGCGCCTGCACGTATTCGAGAACCTGCCGGCTCTCTCGTGAGTCCAGAATCTGTTGAGGAATGCGCCACATTTCGACGAACTTGTGGTTGTAGTTCACGATCCGCTCGTGCTCGTCGACGACCACAATGCCGTCAGCCGTCGCCTTGAGAGCGGATTGAATGAGGGCCGTCTGGCTTCGCGCCTGGTGCCGCAGGATCACGACCCAGCCCAGGATTCCTAGGGTGGCCATGGTCAGGAACACCGTCAGCGACAGGGTCCGCTCAGGCGTCCACCAGGATGGTTCTCCCTTCAACACGACGTCTTGAAGAGACGCCAAGTGGATTTTGAACGATTGCGGCGTCCCAGCCGCGGGCCGCAGGCAAGAAACGGTGACCCAAAGCGCCGTGTATCTTACAGACAATGCTACCTTTATCTTGTGCTTAATGCCCCACAACAGGGGAGACAAGGCGCAACACACCCGCGTCGGCATACACGACTCTAACCGGCAGAAACGCTGTATGACGTAATAGTGAGGACATACGCTGGGCAGGCTAAACTATTTCCAAGGCCACCAGCGGCCGTGGTTTCTACGTCGACAAGGGATTTTTGTTGGCGCCAAAACGGGCCGACCGGCCCGGCCCTGCGTGCTACGCCATCAGTTTCCTGGTGAACTCGTTCTGCCCGTGAACGTCGGTCAGCCGCTGATCACGGCCCTGGTAGAAATAGGTCAGCTTTTCATGATCAAGGCCCATGAGGCGCAACAGCGTGGCGTTGACGTCGTGGGCGTCCACGCGCATGTCGACCGCCTGCACGCCGAATTCATCGGTCGCTCCCAGCACTTGCCCGCCTTTGATGCCGGCGCCCGCCATCCACATCGTGAAGCCGTAGGGGTGATGATCGCGTCCGTTCTTGCCTTGCGAGAGCGGCGTGCGTCCGAATTCACCGCTCCAGACGACAAGTGTCGAATCGAGCAGCCCGCGCGCCTTCAGATCCGCAAGCAACGCCGCAATGGGCTGATCGATCTTGCCCGCCATCTTCTCGTGCGACCCCACCAGGTCTTCGTGCGCGGCGTCCCAATCATCCCCGACATTGGTACCCGAATAGATCTGAATGAAGCGCACGCCGCGCTCGACAAGCCTGCGAGCCAGCAGACACTTGCGGCCGAAATCGGCGGTGGGCTTTTCGTCGAGGCCATAGAGCTTGCGCGTGGCCGGTGTTTCCTTTGCGAAATCGACGGCATCGGGCGCGGCGCTTTGCATGCGAAACGCCAGCTCGTAGGAGGCGATGCGCGCTTCGAGCGTGGAATCCCCAGGACGCGCCGCATCGTGCGCCTTGTCGAGCTGGCCAATGAAATTCAGGGTTTCGCGCTGGGTTTCGCGGGAAACGCCTTCGGGATTGCGCAAGTAGAGAATGGGATCGTCACCGCCGCGGAATACCGTGCCCTGATAGACGGCGGGCAGGAAGCCGGCGCTATAAGCCGGAGGGCCGGACTTAGTGGAGCCATCCGACATCACCACGAACGAGGGCAGGTTCTGATTCTCGGTGCCCAGGCCATACACGACCCACGACCCCAGGCAGGGCCGCCCCGGAAACTGCGCGCCGGAATTACGCAGATAAATCGCGGGCGCATGATCGAACGCATCGCCGAAGCAGCTGCGAATGACGGCGATGTCGTCCATGCGCTCGCGCACGCGCGGGAACAGATCGGAAACCGGCGTGCCGCATGTGCCGCCGGGCCGGAAGGTCCACGGGCTGCCGCGCAGGATGGCCTTGGTGGGATCGTGAATG
>Ga0066709_100004637_pt1 | contig 11042 bp, 8 predicted proteins | sample GraSoiAngelo_158_FD_79665 | JGI IMG/M metagenome (GOLD analysis project Ga0066709, IMG submission 79665) | Grasslands soil microbial communities from the Angelo Coastal Reserve, California, USA - 14_1009_16_30cm | ecosystem: Environmental > Terrestrial > Soil > Grasslands | place: USA... | reverse complement strand
ATTGTTTGATTCAAACGGAGAATTGCACATGAGACGACTCACGATTTTTCTACTGCTGGGCCTGATGATCGGCGGTTGGCAGGCCACGGCCTTTGCGCAGGGCGTGCAGACCGGGACCATTCGAGGAACTGTCCACGACGAGCAAGGACTTGCCGTTCCGGGCGTCACTGTGACGGCAACGTCGCCGGCGCTCCAAGGTCCGCGCACGGCCGTGAGCGACAACACGGGCGGGTATACCTTTCCGAGTCTTCCGCCCGGTCTCTACACGGTGACCTTCGAGCTCTCGGGATTTGCGACCGTAAAGCGCGACACGAACGTCGCGCTCGGCCTCGTCGTCGATCAGAACGTGACGATGCGCGCTGCGGGCCTGGCCGAAACGGTGCAGGTGGTTGCGGAAACGCCGGCGCCGATTGCGACGCCGATCATCGGCACCAACATCAAGCACGACGAGGTCGAGGCGCTGGCGACACCACGCACGCTTCAGGGCATCGCGACACTGGCGCCGTCGGTCAGTGAGAACACGCCGAACGGCGGTCAGCTCGCCATCAACGGCGCGTTCGCCTTCGACAACATCTTCATGATCAATGGAGTCGACGTAAACGACAACCTGTTCGCGAACCCGCAGAACCTGTTCATCGAGGATGCGATCGAGGAGACGCAGGTCCTCACGTCGGGCATCTCAGCCGAGTACGGGCGCTTCAGCGGCGGCGTGGTGAACGCGATCACGAAGAGTGGCGGCAACAGGTTCTCGGGAAGCGGCCGCGTCAACCTTCTCAACCCGGCGTGGACCGACGAGACGCCGTTCGAGAAGTCGCGCAACATCACACGTCCGAGCATCAACCAGCAGACATACGAAGGCACCTTCGGCGGACCAATCGCGAAGGACCATCTGTGGTTCTTCAGCGCAGGCCGATACGCGGGCGTCGACAATCCGCAAACCATTCAGCAGACCGCCGTTCAGGTGATTCAGAACGACAAGAACAAGCGCGGCGAGCTGAAGCTGACCGGAACCTTCGCCAAGAATCACACCATTGCGGGCGGCTACTTGAACAACGCGCGGACAGTATCCAATACATCGGGCCTCTTCGGCCTCGTCGCCGATCCGAGGAGCCTCATCACGCGCAGCCTGCCGAACGCGTACTACTACACGAATTACAAGGGCGTTTTCGGCGCTGGTACGCTCGTCGAAGCACAGTACTCACAGCGTCACTTCGAATTCCAGGGCGATGGCGGCGCCACCAGCACGAACATCCTCGATTCGCCGTTCTTCTCGAACTCGCTCGGGCTGGTCTACAACGCGCCGTACTTCTGCGCGTGCGATCCCGAACAGCGGAACAACAAGCAGTTGACCGGCGCGCTGACGAACTTCTGGAGCGCCGCCGGCCGCCACCAGACGAAAGCCGGCTTCGAGTGGTTCCGCAGCCAGCGCACGGGCGGCAACTCCCAGTCGGCCACGCAGTACGTGTTCAACACCGACTGGCTCACTGACGCGTCCGGCGCGCCGGCGAAAGATTCGCAGGGCAGGATTATTCCCGTCTTCGTCCCGGACGAGTCGTCGATCGATTTCTACCCGGCGGTGATTGGCGCGACGCTGAACATCGACAATTCGTCCGTGTACGTGCAGGACCACTGGGCAATCAACGATCGCTGGTCGGCCGACCTCGGCGCGCGATACGAGCACGTGCTCGCCGAGTCCACCGGGAACATCGTCGGCGTGAAGACGAACCGGATCGTGCCGCGCCTTGCGGCCAGCTACGACGTCACCGGCAACGGCAATCACATCGTGCACGTGACGTTCGGCCAGTACTCCGGGCGATATCAGGAAGTGCAAGTCGGCGGCAACAGCCCCGTCGGCAACCCGGCCGACATCTTCAGCGTCTACCAGGGTCCCGCCGGTCAGGGCCTCAACTTCGCGCCCGGGCTGAACATCGCCAATTACCCGGTAACGCCTGACAATGCCTCCGTGACCGTGCCGCTCGCTAATGTGTTCGTCGACCCGAACACGAAATCGGCACTCACGAACGAACTCACCGCGTCCTACGGCATCACGATGAACGGAGGCCGCGGTTACGGCGAAGCGGCGTACATTCATCGCACCGTCGGCAGCCTGATCGAGGACTTCATCACAAGGGCGGACGGAGTGACCAACGTGGTGGCGAACGGAATCGACGCCGGTCTCGTGTCGAACCGGGTCTATCGCAACACCGATATCGCCCATCGCGAATACGACGCGATGGTGTTCCAGGGACGGTACGGGCTGGCGAGCCGCTGGACTGTAAACGGGCAGTTCACCTTGGAGCTCCGCAACAACGGTAACTACGAGGGCGAAGGCACCAACACGCCAGGTGCGACGTCCCGCATAGGCGACTTTCCAGAGGCGTTCACGGCGGCGCAGTTCTATCCGGACGGGCGTCTGAACAACTTCGAGCGCGGCCGACTGCGGGCATGGTCGATTTACAACTTCGGTCTCGGCCGCGCGGGCGATCTGTCGGCGTCGGGCCTCTGGCGCTACGACACCGGGCAGGTCTACAGCATCCGCGTGCTGAACGTCCCGCCCACCCCACAGCAGCGAACCATCCTGCGCAACGCCGGCTATCCCGACCTGCCGAGTTTTTCGAACGTGTACTACGGCGAGCGCGGGTCGCAGACGGCCCCCGGCTACGGGCTGCTCGACTTCGATCTGAGCTACAACATCCCGGTCGTCGGATCCGTGCGGCCGTGGGTGAAGTTCGACGTGTTCAACGTGCTCAACAACGAGAAGCTGATCTTCTTCAACACGACCTACCGGCAGGATCCGAGCACGCCGCTCGACGCGCTCGGCTTGCGGACCGGCGTGATCCCGGGGCCGCTGTTCGGCCAAGCCACGGCGCAGACGCACTTCCCGGCGCCCTTCGGCGGTGCGACCGGCGGACGCACGTTCCGCGTAGCGGTCGGACTGCGGTTCTAATCGGTCAGGTAAGTCGGGTGGGCCACGTAGGTGGCCCACCCGATCTATCGGCTCACCTGACCTGCCCGACCCACTCGACCTACGTGACCCACTCGACCTACCCAACCCCCCGACCTACTTGACCTACCCGACCCACCTGCCCTACTTGCCCAAGATGAACGCCTGCACGCGCAGGCCGAGCGGCAGCTCGCGGCCGTCGTCGAGCTCCACGAGCGTCTCGAGGATCTTCGTGTCCACCCGCTCGGTTGGTTCGTCGGTCCGGACGTTCTTCCTGCCGAGCATCTGACCCACGCGCACGATGCGGCCGGCGAACCTGCGGTCGCCGAACGCGTCGGCGGTCACGTACGCCGCCTGACCGACCCTCAGATGCGCGACGTCGCCTTCGTCGACGTCGACGCGCACGCGGACCCGCGATCGGTCCGCGAGGGTGACGATCGGCGCGTCGAACTGCGTCGAGACGCTCTCGCCTGCTTTGCGGAATCTGCGAAACACCACGCCGTCGATCGGCGAGCGCACGTACGTCTTCTCCAGGACGGCTCGCGCCTCGTCGAGCGCCGCCCGGGCGAGGGCGACCTCGGCGTCCGCGTGCGCGCGCTCTTCTTCCCGCGCTCCCGCCTCGATCAACGAGAGGCGCTCGCGCGCCGAATCGAGCCTCGCTTGCGCCACGCCGAGCTGCTCTTCGGACTTGTCCAACTCCGCGCGCGAGATGACCGTTTCTCTGAACAGATCCCGCCGCCGGTTGACGTCCAGCCGGACGTTGTCGAGAACCGCGGAAGCTTCCCGTACGGCGGCTTCCGCATCGCGGCGTTCCTGGTCGCGGGCGCCGGCGTGGACGCGGCGAGCGTCCGCCTGACGCAGTTGGAGCGTCGCTTCGGCCGACGCGACTCGCGCTCGAAAATCGGCGTTCTCGATCACGGCCAGAACCTGCCCGCGTGCGACGCCGTCGCCTTCGTCGACGAGTACCTGCTGCAGACGCCCGCCGATTTGCGACGCGACGCGGATCTCTTCGGAGATCGCTTCCACGCGTCCTGGCGCGGCGGCAACGATCGCGCCCGTACCATCCGACGTCGCGTCCGACTTTAGCCGGATGCTGTGTAGAGATGACGGCGGTGCGTTTGAAGAACCGGGGTCTCGGCGCGCCGACAGCATGCCGTAATTGACGGAGCCGATCGCGACGAGCGCCGCTCCCGTCACCACGATTGTCCGCTTCATGCTGCCGCTCCTTCCGTGCGTTCGTCAGAGACGATGCGACCGTCCTCCATGCGAACCGTGCGATCGGCGTAGCCGAGCATCCGGTTGTCGTGCGTCACAATGGCAACCGCGCGTCCGCGTTCGTGGGCGAGCCGCTGCAGCAGATCCATCACCGCGCGTCCGCTCTGCGAATCGAGCGCCGCGGTCGGCTCGTCGGCGAGAATCACCGGCGGGTTGCCGGCGAGCGCGCGCGCGATCGCGATGCGTTGCTTCTGTCCGCCGCTGAGATCGGCCGGGTACGAATCGATCTTGTTGCCGAGGCCCACCTGATCGAGCAGCGCGGCCGCGCGGTCTCTTGCCGCCCGACCGGCGACGCCCTTGAGATCCAGCGCCAGCGCGACGTTCTGCGCCGCCGTCAGCGTCGGAAACAGGTTGAACGCCTGGAAGACGAAGCCGATGCGCTCGCGCCGGATCGCCGGCAAATCGCGCTCGCGCATTCGGCTGACATCGTCGCCCATTACACGAAGCGTTCCGGCCGACGGACGCAGAATGCATCCGATGATCGAGAGCAGCGTCGTCTTTCCGCTGCCCGACGGCCCGGCGAGCAGCATCAGTTCTCCGGCATGGATGTCGATTGACACGCCGTCGAGCGCGCGCATGGCGGCTTCGCCCTTCGCGTACGTCTTGATCAAATCGCGAGCTTCGATGGCTGGCATGGGTTACCCCTTGAACACGGTCGCCGGATCGAGCCGGGTCACCTTGTTGATCGATACGAGCGCGGCGCCCGTGCACATCGCGATCGTCAGCGCAAGCATGCCGACGGCCATCGGCAGCGGCAGAAGGATCGCGGCGCCGCCTTTCCCGCTTTCGCGGACGACGAACGAGCTGACGACCATGGCGAGTGAGTACCCGATCACCGCGCTGATCACCGCCTGCTGGATGATGACGCGGTACAAATAGCCGTTGGTCGCGCCCATCGCTTTCAACGTTCCGTACTCGCGCAGGTGATCCATCGTCGTCGCGTAGATCGTCTGAGCCACGACGACCACGCCGACGACGAGGCCGAGAAGCGCCGCGAGAAGCACCGCCACGCCGGCGCCTGTCGTGAACATCCAGTAGAAGCGCGTCTTGTTGCTGAACTCGGCGTTCGTGAGCACGTCGACGTCCTTCACCCGCGCGAGCAGCCGCGCGCGCAGCGCTTCGATGTCCTCGCCAGCCGCTGCTTTGACGAGGATGAAGACGGTCTGGTCCTCGGCGAGCGTGACGTAATCCTGCGCGGTCTTGAACGAGGTGAAGACGTACGGCGACGTCGTGAACGAGCGGATGCCCGAGGTGAATCCGACGACGCGCGCGCGATGACCGCGGATCTCGAATACCTCGCCGACGCGGGAGACTCCGAGCTTGCTCTTGTACAACTCGTCGACGATGACGTTGTCCGCCGCCTTCAAGTCGGCGGCGCGTCCCTCGACGACGTTCCACGGACCGCCGAGCGTCTGGCCGGGATCGAAGCCGACCACCTGCACGCTCTCCTGCCGTCCATCTGGCCGCTGCCACTGCGAAAAACGAACGATGTACTTCGTCGCCTGCCGAACGCCTGGCGTCGCCAGGACCGTGGACAGCTTGCGTTCGGAGTATGGAACGCCCATTTCGATGTAGGGGACGCGGGCGCCCGTGATCCAGAGATCCGCGCGCGACCGATCGATGAGGCCCGACGTGGTCGTCGTGAATCCCAGGAAGAGACCGAGCTCGACGACGATGAGGACGACGGCGAAGACGACGCCGGTGACGGTGACGAGCAGGCGCACCTTGTCGTGGACCAGATTGCGCCAGGCGAGCTCGGAGGGGCGGAGTCGCATTGTATTTACACCGTGTTATGACGTAACAGTGTTAAGCATGTTCCCAAAAAAATTTACCGCCGCTTCAATCCGTCGATGAGCGCGTCGATCACCGTCTGGACGACCTGCTCGCGATTTCCCCATGGGAATCGATCGTGGACGATGAGGAGCGAGGTGATGCCGTGCAGCGCCGCCCAGGCGGCGCGCGCGGCGACGTCGGCGTCGACCTTCCGGAGCTTCTTCGCCTTCACGCCGTCGGCAATCGTGTCGCGCAGCGTCGCGAGCGCCCGCATGCCGTTCGACCGGGGCGACAGCATTTCCTGCTGCCGCTTGACGTCGAGGTCCGCGGGCGGCGGCAGCACGAACGCGGGAATGTAGTGGTTGGGATTTTTCAAGCCGAACGCCACGTACCGCTCCATGCCCTTCCGAAGGCGGACGAGCGGATCGGGATATTCGTCGGCGAGCGTCTCGAGCTCGTGGACCAGCTTCGCGAAGGACTCCTCGCAGAGGCTGAACACCAGCTCCTGCTTGTCCTTGAAGTGCAGATAGATGGCGGTCGGGGAATAGTCGATGCGCTCGGCGACGCGCCGCATCGAGAGGCTGTCGTACCCCTCGCGGACGAGCAGCGCGCGCGCGGCGTCGAGGATCTGCTGCCGGAGGAGCTGCTTCTGTCGTGCACGCCGGTCGCGGACACCCATGGCTTTACGGTGTGATAATACTTAACACCGTTAACAATGTCAACGGGCGTCGACAACCCTGAAGCTTGATATCAGAAACTGCTCGGCCGCTGCGACGTTCTGTTCTTGATACGCCCTCGCGCCGTAGCGCGAGGGCGTCAGCGCGTGGGGGTGGGGCCCCACGCGAATAAGAAAATGTTGGCAGCTTTCTGCGCGGAGTGCGAGCTCAGACGCCCGTCGCCATGTACTTCTTGATGGCCGCGACGGTTTTCTCGACGTCTGCGTGGGTGTTGTAGAAATGCGGCGAGAAGCGGATGCCCGGCCGATCCTGGCCGCCGCGGGTCGCGCAGCCGATGCGGTCTTTCTGGTACAGCGCGGTCGACAGCTTGCGGACGTCGAGGCTGCCGGGCTGGAACGACAGGACCGCGGCCGCGCGCGACGGCTCGGGACTCGTCCAGATCTTCACGCCGTCGATCTTCTTCAGCCCCTGGACCAAGGCCTGCGTCAGCTCGCGCGAGCGGCGCTCGATCTGCGCGCGGCCGATCTGCGTCTGCAGCTTCAGCGCCTCGCCGAACGCGATCATCGCCGGCTCGTCGCGCTGGCCGAACCCTTCGAAGCTGCGCGACACGCCGACGCGTCCCGGATACGCGCTGTAGATGCTCGCCCAGATCTTCGTCTGCGCGTTCTTGTTGATGTACAGCACGCCGTTCTCTTTGGGACCGCACGGCCACTTGTGCGCGCTGCCGCTGTAGAAGTCGGGCTGGATGTCGCTGAGATCGACGTCGAGCAGGCCGAACGTCTGCGCGCCGTCGACGAGCGTCAGGATGCCGCGGTCTCGCGCCAGCTTGCAGATCTCCTTCGCGGGAAACAGATCGCCGACGGTGCTCGTGAGATGCGTGAATGCGATCAGCTTCGTTTTCGGCGTAATTGCCTTGGTGAACGCGTCGACGTAATGGTCGAATCCTGGATGCGGATTCGGGACGGGCACGTCCCTGACCGTGAAGCCGAATCGCTTCGCCTTCTCCTGCCAGGCGGTGTGATTGCTCGGATGGTTGTCGGCCGTCAGCAGCACCTCGTCGCCGGCCTTGAGGTCGACGCCGGTCGATACGAGGTTGTTCGATTCGCTCGTGTTGCGCGTGATGACGATCTCTTCGGGCGTGACACGCAAGAACTCGGCGAGCAGCTTCCGCGTGTTCTCGCGCCCCTCACCGAGCTTGACGCGATTGTCCATCGACGGATCCTGGTCCATGTCGCGCGTCACCTTGTACAGCGTCTCGAGCACGGGCCCGGACGAAGGACAGAGGTTCGCCGCGTTGAGCATGGTGAGCTCTTTCGGCATCACGAACTGATCGCGGACGCTGAGCCAGAATTTCTCGTCCGGCGAGGCTGGTGTCGGCGGCAGCTTCGCGGCGCGCGCCCACGACAGCTCCGGCGTGACGAAGGGAACTGCGCCTCCGATGGCGAGAAGCCGAGCGAACTCGCGGCGATTCATACTGCCTCCTACGCGATGGCCGGTTGCCGATCGATGCCGCCTTGACGGGCGCGCCACGCAGCGGTCAGCCGGTCTTTTAACACAACTGCGCCAAACATCAACGCGGAAAATGCGGCGCAGCCGATCGCCGTGCCCCATAGCGGCAATCGCCTCCACCACAGCCAGCTCGCGTATCCGTACACGAGCTCGACGTGAATCCAGTATATGAAGAGCGAGCTGCGACCGATCCGCGCGAGAGCATCGATTGCGGCGCTGAAGCCCCGCGCCACACGAAATATGGCGCGGCCCTGTCCACGTGTTGTGGCGCGGCCCTTCAGGGCCGCGTACATCGCGCCAAGCGCCATCATCATGATCCCCACACGAATGGCGAACCAGGTCGGAGAGCTGGTCCAGAACGACGACGCGGCGTAGATTGACGGCCGCGCGGTGGCGGCCAATCCGAGCGCCACGAGCGCTCCGCCCGCGGCGGTCAGGATGACGAGGAGCTGCCGCTCGCGCTGTTCGTCGCGCGCCGCGGCAATCAGCGCGCCGATCGCTCCGCCGGCGAACACGAATCCGATCCACGGGAACAGCGTGAACGTCGTGTGCTCGCCGGCCGGCCGCATGTACCATTGCACCCACGTCGGCAGCCGATCGATCGCGGCGCTCGCGCGCACCACCGGCGTGACCATCGCCGTCGCGGCCGCGACCGCCGCGTAGGTCGCCACGCGCGCGGTCGTCGTTTCCGCGAGCCCCCACACGACCCCGGCACCTACGATCGCCGGTCCCATGACGTTGAGGATATCGACGCGCAAGATCATCGCCCAATGGCTGCCCGGGGAGACGACGAACGCCTGCAGGCGGAAGAGAAACGCGAGGATGAAGATCTCGAGGCCGCGCCGGCAGATCGCGGCGACCGCGCGTGTCCGATTGCCGGTGCGCGCCGCCGCCCGCGTCGCCGCGAGCACGACCGCGAGGCCGGCGAGCCACAGGAACAACGGCGCGGCGAAGCCACCGAGAATCGTCGCGTTGCGGTACGCGATCGACGATCGCGAGGCGGCGCGCGTCCACGCGTCGAGCGTGTGCGCTTCGATCATCAGCAGCACGGCGACGCCGCGCGCGCAGTCGATGTAGACGCGTCTATGCACGCTGGTCAAACGTCACCGTGAAGGCGATGTCCTGGCGCATCGAGTGCCACACGGAGCAGTACTTGTCGCGCGAGAGCGCGATCGCGCGCTCGATCGCCTCCCTCGGCACCTGTCCTTCGATCGTGAAGTGCAGCGCCATGCTGACGAAGCGATGAGGATTGGCGGCGGCGCGCTCGGCCACCAGATGCGATTCGAGCGCCGTCAGCGGATGGCGTCCCTTGAGGAGGACGTCGACGACGTCGGTGGTCATGCAGCTGGCGACCGCGGCGCCCAGCGCGTCGACGGGCGATGGGCCTTCGGTTCCGGAGCTGTCCAGAATCAGTCCGGGATCCGAAGTCAGGAGGCGCTCCGGAACGATCGGATAGCGATCCTCGGAATGGTGTCGGCGATTACTGAACGTGGCTGAGAACTTGAGATCGCCGATCCAGGTCAGATCCACGATCGTTGGCGGTTTGGTGGTCACGCAGCAACACCGGCCGCTTCGAGAAGACGGCTTTTGCGAGGAGCCATCCGAGCGGCAGAATCACGAGCAGATACGTCAGGACGTGACCGAACGCGCTGTCGGGACCCCAGGCCTCGGTTCGCGTGTGGATGACTTCGCTGTAGGGAAGATAGTTCTGCTCCGCCATTTCGTGCGCGCCCTGAATGACGAGCTGCACGACGAAGACGAACAGGAAAATCGCGGTCACCTGGAAGAACAGGGACAGGTTGATGCGATGTCCGTACCGCGACCACAGCCACGCGACGCCCGCGGCGCCGACGACGCCTGCCGCCGCGCCGACGGCGAGCGGCAGTGTCTCGTGAAGCTGCATCAGCAGCAGCGCCGTTTCCATCCCCTCGCGCGTCACCATCAGCATCGTGAACAGCAGCACTCCGCTGAACGCCGCGATCCCCTGCCGCACCGTCGTCGACTGGAGGCGTCCCTCGATGTCGCGCTTCATGCGGCGGCCGAAGCGCCACATGTGCACGATCATCCACGTCACCGACGCAGCCGCCACCAGGGCGAGCGGACCGTCGAGCCATTCCTGGTTCGCCGCGTGGAAGAGCAGATATCCCGCGACGGTGCTGAGCGCGAGCGACAGCGCGACGCCCCACCGCACGGCGGAGATCAGGGCGCCGCGTCCCGACTTGCGCAGATACGCCAGAATGATGGCGACGATGAGAAAGGCTTCGAACCCTTCACGCAGTGTGATGACGAAGGCCTGGATCATGACGGCAGCCGATCCGTAAAAATGAGACCGAATCTCACAATGTCAGGCCAGTGTACCTCCGGATATCCGACCGGTCAAGTCGCCTTTATTCCGATCCCCGCCGCCTGGCTTGCCACCCCTTGCGCTAAGCTGATGGCATGCCTGGGCAGAATGCACTCTTCACGACGGCCGTGCTTGTCGCGGTCACCACACTCACCCCGATCGCACAGCAGCCGCCCTCGACGCAGGGGCCGACCTTCAAGTCCGGTACGCAGGTCGTGTCGCTGTTCGTGACGGTTCAGGACGCGCAGAAGCGTCTGGTGCCGAGCCTCACGCAGAGCGACTTCGAGGTCTTCGACAACGACAAGCCGCAGCCGATCACCTACTTCGACAACAGCGTGCATCCGATCACGTGCGTCACGATGCTCGACACGAGCGGGAGCATGACGCTGACGATCGGTCTGCTGCGCCAGGCGGCCGAGCAGTTCGTCATCCGGCTTCTACCGGACGACAAGGCGCGCGTCGGGGCGTTCAACGACAAGATCCAGTTCGCGGGACGCTTCACGAACAACCGCGACGAGCT
>Ga0066709_100004636_pt1 | contig 11042 bp, 5 predicted proteins | sample GraSoiAngelo_158_FD_79665 | JGI IMG/M metagenome (GOLD analysis project Ga0066709, IMG submission 79665) | Grasslands soil microbial communities from the Angelo Coastal Reserve, California, USA - 14_1009_16_30cm | ecosystem: Environmental > Terrestrial > Soil > Grasslands | place: USA... | reverse complement strand
GCCGCCGCAAGCTGGTTTTCGTGGACGGTTCCGCTATTACTCACCGAGTTGATACTGCAAGGCCGCAAGATCTTCGCAAGGCGGATCAGCGCAGTGCGGCCTCGAGCAGCGAATGGTTATACCGCCGTGCCTGCGCCAGCGGCGTTCGACGTTCGAAATTCCGAATCCTTTTATCAGCACCTGCGCTAAGCAGCGCCTTCAGAATCTCCGTATTCCCGAAATCAATTGTGGCCGCATACATCAGCGGCGTGAAGCCATTATCGTCGATCGCGTTGATTGGCACGCGAGCTTCGACGAGAGCAGGGATAATCGCCGGCCGATTCGTAACGACAGCCCAATGGAGCAGGTTTAGTCCTGAAGCAGCGACGATACCGGTATTCGCACCTGCAGCGATCAAGGTTCGCACCACATCCGGATATCCAAACGTCACTGCTTGCGCTAGCGCGCTCTCGCTCGGCTTTGCACCGCGGGAGAGAAGCAGCTTCACGTTTTCCAGATCGCCGCTCATGGACGCCAACAGGAGTGGCGCGTTGCGCACCCGGACTTCTTTGGGGGGTTCCACGTCTGCGCCGGCACCTAGCAGCGCCTCAATCGAGGGTGCGCTTCCCCGATACGCCGCCGCAATGGTCAACGTATCAGCCCCTGACGAACCTCTTGCCTTGGGATCTGCGCCACGGCTGAGAAGCAGTCGAAGTTTTTCAGCGTCGGGAACTGCAGCCATCGAAACGGTCGTCCCATTTTTTGTTTTGCTGTTCGGATCGAGACCAGCATCCAACAATGCGGCCAGCTGCTGCGCCGTTCCGAACAATGCCGTCCGCATCCACGCAGGAGCATCGACACCGGCGGCTTCCAATCGTTCAGTTTTGGATGTCGATTCTGGAAGAGCGCTCAATAGCGCCATAACGGCCCAGCAACTTCCCGCGTACGAGAGGAACTCGTCTTTTCCATAAGGAAATCCCGTCGGGAAATACTTCGGGCTTACCTCTGCCGGCGAAATCATGCGCGTATGCACGCGCCACGTGCCATCCTGCGCCTGGGATGAAGTCAGAAAATTCAAGCCTTTCGTCCACACCGAATCGGTCGCCGCCACTCCGGCTTCGTGCAACGCGAACAACGCTTCACCAGTCGAATAGGCATCCGCCTCGTAGCCGGGCAACTGCGGCCATCCGCTGTTTGGTTTCTGCATGGCGGTCAGGTCACGCTTCCCTGCAGCCAGTTCCTCGCTCGAAGCTTCCGCCCAGACAAGACCCATCAGCCGAAACGCGGCATCTTCGGCCGAGACCGGACGATTCTCGAGCAACCACTGCCGAGCGCTGTGTATGGCGGCGTCGCGTTCTGCGCGCATTTCGTCCGGCATATATAACTGAATTGCGCGAACCGCAGTCGCCGTCGCGGTAAAGACGCTACTGGAATGCGGCGGGCGAAAATCCGATGTAACCCAGTGACCATCGCGCTGCCAGCGAGCGAGCCGGCGGGCGTAGACGGCCGCCGTCAAATCCGGAGCGAAGCCCGCGTCATGCGCGGCCATGAGAAGGTAACTGTCGTTGGGCGTCGGGTCATTCAATGTTGTCGCTTGAATCGCATTGTCCAGTGCGTTCGCACCGACTAAGTCTCGAAACGTCTTCTCTTCGACGGCCTTCAGGACTTTCATGTCGATTTCAAACCCGCGGCTGCGCGCGAGGTCGAGCGTGAGGATCGGCAGGACATTGTGGTGACACGAAACACATGCACGCTTGGCGACAAACTCACCGGCCGAGCGTTGCAGCATTGGAAGCGCGCGCGTGACCGCGGCACGCGCGCTCTGCGAGCCTTGAGCCGAGAGCGTCTGGGCCATCAAAATCATGAGCAGCAGAGTCATCGCGCGAGCATAGATCTGGACAGTTCCGCAATCAAGTATGTACTCGGATTTCTGTAGGGGGCGGTCTATGACCGCCCACAATATCGAATTGCGCGATCGTGGGCGGTTATAGACCGCGCCTACAGTTCAGGCCAGTAGTTCCAGAATCGCCGCTGAAACGGCTTCCGGCTTTTCTCTAGGCAAGAAATGTCCTGCGCCTGCGATCACCCGGCGAGCAACTAATCTCGGAAGCTGATTGCGTTCATTCGGATTTTCCGGCGCAGGCCGGGCAATACCGTCGTCAGCGCCATAGAGCGTGATCGCGGGCACATCGATTTTCGGGCGCTGCGCCAGGCGCTGTTCCATTTCCATAAACCGGGGCTCGCCGGGCGCATTGCCGATGCGGTGTCGATAGGAATGAATCACGACATCGACAAAATCGGGACTGTCGAAGGAAGGAGCCGTACGGTTGAACGTCTCGTCCGTGAATTGCCACGTCGGAGACCAGGTTTCCCACAGGAATCGGCACAACGCTCGCCGATTCATTTGAAGCCCAGCTCGCCCGCGTTCCGTATTGAAATAGTACTGGTACCAGATCCCTCGTTCTGCCGCCGGAGCACCCGGCGGCGACGGTGCGACGGTGTTCTGAATCGAATAGCCGCCAATGAGGACGGCGGCCCGAACCCGATCCTGGTGAAGAGCCGCGGCAATACACGCGGCGCGCCCACCCCAGTCGAAACCGGCGACAGCAAATCGCTGTAATTTGAGTGCGTCGGCGAAATCGACAACATCCTGACCAATGGCCGCCTGCTCGGCCATTCGCGGAGCCGCCGGATCGCGAAAGCGCGTCGGGCCGAAACCACGCAGATACGGCACAAGAACGCGGTATCCGGCTTTCCCCAGCGGCGGTGCGACCTCGTCAAATGCATGGACATCATCTGGAAAACCGTGCAGGAGGATGATTGGAAAACCAGTAGGATTGCCGCTTTCCTCATACGCAATGCGTAGCACGGATGTGTCGATCGATTTTGAAACACCCGCTGGCGCATTCTGGCGTGCTAGGGTCCTGAAGGCAGCCGCGGCCGAAAATTTCAGAAACGCTCTGCGGTCATATTGTTGACGCAGTGTACTTGCCATTGTAAAGTACTCTCCATCATGAAACGTTCACATGCAGTCGCCCTTGGGCTTCTGTGCACCGTGATGATGTCATCTTGTTCGCCGAAAGAAAAGCCAGGGGTACGCGTTTTTCGCGTACCCCTGGAATAGGTCAACAACTCAGGAATCCGCACCTGAAGGGGTGTCGAGGACTCCTCGCACCCTTTCAGGGTGCGGCTGTTCTTGGTCTTCGACGACCGGGTTGCGCTCGCTCCCTTTAGCTTAACCCCCGGCTAATTTCCTGACGCCTCCGGCGTGCGCAAAATCGATAAACTTCACTTGCACGCCTCTGGCCGTAAACGGCAAAGCTCGTCCACTCGTCTGACCTCGTCCTTGACGCTCCAAGAAATGCGCCGATATACTCCGCACACATTTTTAAGGGGTAAAGTATGCGGTCAAAACGTCTTTTCACAATTATCGCGGGAACCGTCGCCGGAGTTCTCTTATACCTTGGCGCCAGCGTAGGTCAGCCGCAAAGTGCCAACCGCTCCGCATTGGCAGGTATTGTCAGCTCGCAGGAAGAAGGCCCGATGGAAGGTGTTCTGGTCGGGGCGAAGAAAGACGGTTCGACCATGACGGTATACGTCGTGAGCGATGATAAAGGACGGTACAGCTTCCCCACCGGAAGATTGCAGTCCGGTCGATATTCGTTGCAGATCAAAGCAGTCGGCTATGACCTCACCCGTCCCGGCATCGTGGAGATTGCGGGAAAGACCGCACAGCTCGACCTGAAACTGACGAAGACCCGCGATCTTGCTTCGCAATTATCGAATACAGAGTGGCTCATGAGCATGCCGGGTGCGAGCGAATGGAAGGCCGACCTGTACTTGTGTGCGAGTTGCCACACATTGGAGCCCATCGTAAGGTCCCGCCACAACGCGGATGAATGGATAAAAGTTCTGGCACGAATGAGTTCCTATTATGTGGGAAGCACTCCGCTGAAACCGCAGAAAAGGCCGGCTCCAACGCCTGAAGAATTGTCACTTGCTGATCAGGGCAGGCGGCAAGGCGGCGCCAACGCCAATACGAATATGGCTGGTGAAGGTGCGAGCCCTCAGAACAAGAGAATGGCCGAGTTTCTCGCGACGATCAATCTCAGCGCGAGTCCCACTTGGAAATATGAGCTTAAAATCTTGCCGAGACCGAAAGGTCGTGGAACGCGCGTGATTGTCACCGCATACGGGTTACGGCGGAAGGACAGCATGGTGCATGACGCCCTGCATGGTTCCGACGGGTTAGTTTGGTATGGCGACTTCGGCAGCCAATTTATCGGAAAGCTGGATTCGAAGACGGGACGCGTCACCGAATATCCTGTCCCGCTTCTGAAGTCACGCTATCCGACAGGCATGTTGGATGTGAGATTGAACCGGGACGGGATGTTGTGGCTGGCTATGATGGCGCAGGGAGGAATTGCCAAATTCGACACTAAGACCGAAAAGTTCCAGACCTATAGTCTGCCTGCCGACCTGAACGGCAACAACAGTCAAGTCGCACAGGTCATGCCGTTTTCATCACATCTTGATGGAAAGGTATGGCTCAACAGTGTCGGATCAGGAACCGTAGAACGGTTGGATCTCAAATCCGGCGAAATGGAAACGATCTATCCCGATCAGGGACGCTTTGGTCTTTATGGCATTGGCGCCGACGCCGAGAACAATCTCTACGGCAATGTCATCGGTGGCGGCGCGATCCAAAGAGTAGATGCGAAGACGAAACAGGTGAAGACGTATCCGACGCCGACCCCGAATTCCGGCCATCGCCGCGGACATATGGACTCGCAATCTCGCTGGTGGTTTGCGGAATCACGCGTCGACAAATTTGCCTTATTCGATCCCAAGACAGAGCGCTTCCAGGAATGGCCCGCTGTTACTCCTTTCACAGAAATCTATGACGTTATTCCAGACCGCAACGGCGACGTGTGGGCGGGAGGAAGAACGAGCGATCTCATTTACCGCTTAAATCCCAAGACAGGGCAACAAACGATCTATGCCCTACCGAACAAGACAAACATCCGTCGTGTGGACGTGGATAGCTCCACGAACCCGCCCGTGTTTTGGGTGGGTGACGATCATTCGCCGATCATTTACAGACTCGAGCCATTGGATTAATTCAACACGAAAGCATTTGGTGGAGGTTTCTCAATGAAACGAATTTGCGCAGCGGTGCTGCTTTTTCTGACTTTATCGATAAATGCCGTTGGTCAATCCGCCACAGTGGGCGGAACGGTTAGCGACGCGACCGGAGCGTTGATCCCCGGCGTGACGGTGGCTGCGACGAATACCCAGACTGGAGTGGTCACGACCGTTGTAACGAATGAAACCGGCACCTACAACTTTGCCAGCCTTCAGCCCGGCCTATACCGTGTCAGCGCGGAACTCTCCGGTTTTCAGACGCAGACGCGGAACAATGTCGAATTGGGTGCGGCTCAACAGGTGCGATTGAATTTCACGCTTCAAGTGGGCGGCATCACGACAGCTGTTGAAGTGACCGTGGACACGGATACGCTGTTGGCCACGTCATCGGCGTCCGTAGGTTCGGTGCTGCCGGAATCGACGGTGACTAATCTTCCGGATGTAGGGCGCGATGCGCTGAATCTGGTGAACGTTCTTGCCGGCGTTCGGCAAGGGACCGGCGGACCAGCAGGCGAAGGTCAGTACGGCAATGCGCGCGCGACGGCAACCTTTGCGGGTATTTACGCTGGTTACGGCGCTGTGAATACGACCCGCGATGGCGTCAGCGTTCAAAATAATCGCCGCACCATTGGTGTGAATTCGAACGCAGCGATCAACCAGGATCTCGTCGACGAAGTGCGCGTCATCGTTGCGCCAGTCGACGCCGAGAGTGCAGGCGGTGTGGGACAAGTGCAGATTCTGACGCGATCGGGAACGAACATGTTCCGTGGAGCTGCTGTATGGAACGTGCTCAACTCGGCACTCAATGCAAATTCGTGGAACTCCAACCGGCTAGGCACCAAACCGGTCTGGTTCAACCGCCATCAGTGGACCGTCAGTTACGGCGGGCCCATCGTGAAGAATCGAACGTTTTTCTTTGCCTTACTTGACGGCCAACGCATGAACTCCCGTGACAATGTCGAAACGCCGGTGCTCACGGCGCAAGCGCGACAAGGTCTGTTCCGGTTCTTTCCGGGTGTGGTGAATGGCAACGCCGAATCCAGCGTTACATTTGGCGCCAATCCGCAGGCACCAGTAGTTGATCTGTTAGGGAATCCGATGCGGCCGGCCGTTGCGACCGGCAGTCTTCAAACGGTCAGCGTGTTTGGCCAAGATCCACTCCGTCCTGGATTCGACAGCACCGGCTTCATCAGGAGATACCTTGCCGATATGCCGCTGCCGAACGACTTTCGTGGCGGCGATGGGTTGAACACGGCAGTTCACCGCTGGCTCCGTCGCGGTGACAGCCTCATCGGTGCACAGTTCGGAACCGAAGACGACACCAATCGCGATCAAATCAACGTGAAAATTGACCACCACTTCAGTTCCAGCCATAAGCTTCAGGTCAGCTATGCGCACGAAAATAATCGCGCGATTGCAAATCCTTCCGACTGGCCGACAGGCTGGAATGCCATAACCACACGGCGGCCAAGGGAACTGACGTCCTCGCTCGTCTCCACGTTGTCACCGACTCTGGTGAACGAACTCCGTTTCGGTATCCATTTCTTTCTGAATGAGAGAAGAGGCCCGTGTCTACAGGAGGGCGTCAAGGATGAGGTAAAGGCATGGTTTCCGAACATTGACGGGTATACGCTCCGGGTGAGTCCCGCCTCATTCAGCGAAGGAAGACTCAATGGCGGCTGCAATTCTACAGACGGGCGGGATAACTCGTCGTCCTATGCGGACTCGCTCAGTTGGTCGCACCGGCAGCACGCGTTCAAAGGCGGTGTTCAAATTGGGCTGAACGGATCCGACGTGCGCAGCTCCGTGAATTGGTTTCCGGTTGCCACCGGCGGCGCCGGGAATTTCCCGGTGACGGGAATTGAGACGGCTCAAATTCCAGGTCTGATCGGCGCGAACCTGACGAACATGCGCAACCTGTTGCTCACTTTGAGCGGGTCCGTATCAAATGTCCAGCAGTCGTTCCGAATGGACAGTCCCACCGCGACGGAGTTCGTCGACCTGAAAGCATACGGTGAGAAACCGCCAAAACGCTTCATGATTGCAAACCAGTGGAATGTTTTCTTCAAAGACGACTGGAAATTGACGCCGGCTCTGACGCTCAACCTCGGTGTGCGGTACGACTTTTTCGGAGTGCCGTATGAAAAACGCGGTTTCGCGGCGACACTAGTCGGCGGCGGTATGGCCGGCTTCGGCTGGTCGGGCCGCAGCTTTGCCGATTATTGGACTGTGGGGCCGCAGAAAGGCGCATTGTCGGAGGTTCAGTTTGTTGGTCCGAACTCACCGAATCCGGATGTAAAGCTTTGGCAGAATGATTGGAATAATGTCGCGCCGGCCGTGGGCTTCAGTTGGTCGCTGCCTTGGTTTGGAAAGGATAAGACCACGATTCGCGGCGGGTATGCGATTAATTATCTCGGACATGTCGGCCAACTGATCGATCTCGACGCACAGGCTGGAACAAGCGTACCGGGTACAAGCGACAATACGACGTTCACATCGACGAGCTATCTGGATCTGTCGAATATCAAATTCCCGCTCCCAAGGAATAAGCCGCTGCAAACGATCTCGTTAAGAGAACGGACCCAGAGCATCACTGTATTCGATCCAAATTCAGTCAGCCCGTACATTCAGACGTTCAACATGTCCGTAACCCGCATGGTACGCCGGAACATCACGGTTGATCTGCGTTATGTCGGAACGAAGGGAACCAAGCTGTACGGCTCGATTCCGCTGAACCAGCGGAACTACCTGACCAATGGACTGCTCGAAGCGCTCGATGTCACGCGGGCCGGCGGCGACGCGCCGTTATTCGACCAGATGCTGCAAGGGCTGAACATCAATCCGGGCGTTGCCGGATTTGGGTCAGTCGGAACAGTCGTGAACGGTGTCTTGCAAACGGGCTCGGCGGCACTACGTCAAAGCACCACATATCGCACGAATATCGCTAACGGCAATTACACGCTCGTCGCCGACCAGCTTTTCCGATCAACAGCGATAACTGGTCAAGGCGGCGGCCTTTTGCGCAATGGCGGATTCCCGGAAAACTTCATCGCCAACAATCCGCAGTTCAATAATGTCACGTTATTTGGGAACCCCGGCAGCTCGATCTACCATTCGCTGCAAGCGCAGGTAACATTCCGCCCAACATCGGGTTTCAACTCTCAGGCGTCGTACACCTGGAGCAAGGCCATCTCCGATTGCGGCAACCCGCCGGGAAGTGCGTCCGGAAACCGGGATTGCACGGCATGGGTGAATCCCATCGACCGGGCATTGAATCGAAGCTTGCAGGCTTCCGACCGCAGGCACGACCTGAAGTTTATCGGTTCTTACGAATTGCCGTTTGGGCCAAACCGGTTATTGCTGGGCAACAGCAGAGGAGTTCTTGCGCGCCTAGTCGAACAGTGGCAGGTGGGCTGGATCGTCAACGTCCTTTCCGGAGCGCCGCTGAGCATCATCGCCTCGAACACCTACATTGGCAGCGCCCGAGCAGACATTGTCGGAGACTTCCCGCAGGACCAAGGAAAAGGGCAGATGACGTCAACGCTTCCGGTTTACTTTGCTCCAGGTACCTACAAGATCGTCAGCGATCCCCAGTGCGACAATGTTACGCCGCTGCAGGGTACGCGTATCGCATGCACGCTCCAGGCGGTTGAGGACTCCAGCGGCCGGATTCTGTTGCAGCACTCGAAGCCGGGCAGGTTGGGCAATCTGGGTGACAACTGGATCACGGGTCCCGGCCAACTCGGGTTCGACCTGAGCACCAGCAAACGGGTGCGCATCACCGAAACCAAGACCATTCAGGTTCGCGTGGACGCCCACAATGTGTTGAACCATCCAATTCTGGGCAATCCTAATCTCAATGTGAATTCGCCGAATTTCGGCCAGATGATTGGCAGTGAGGTGCTTGGGAATCGCGTGATTCAGGCACAGCTACGACTGAACTTCTAATTGAAAACTTCTGATCCGATGCGCACGCCTCCGCGGTGCGGAGCGCCCCTACAGTTGCGAAGTTCCACTCACTCGAACAGCTCCGGAAAGTAAAACGTGATCAGTCTGTTCCCGCTTCCGCTGGAGCAAAGGAGCTCTTTATGAACCGGGTCTAATGCGATCGACGATGCTCCCTCTCCTTTTCCTACGAGCTGGCGAACGGGGATTTTCCAACGCGGCGGAACATCTCCTTTATCATCGATACTCCAGACGCCCAATGCTCCACCGTTGATCCCGACCACAATCCACCCCTTCGGCGAATAAATCCGATGTTGATGGGGTAAGCCGGCAATCCGCACTTGGGGTCCTTGGATTACGGATAGTGGTTTGGCATTACCGCTGGCCGTACGGTCGAAAATTAATAAGGAATTACGTTCGCCTTTGATGACCAGACGATTGTGGACCGGATCCGGTTCCACCGCCGCAATACCTAAGATTCCCGTCTCGGGTCCTTTAAGAATTCGTTTGGGCGGAACATTCCCGTTCGCCGTGCGATCGAATACCAGGACTCCGTCCAAAATCGGAAGGTAGTACTCACCGTTGACCTCATCCAAACTCAACTTATCGTTCCCACTGGGGCCCGTACCTATGATTTGAGTCTGTGGTCCTTGGATGACTCGAATCGGCGGTTCCTCTCCGTGGGCGTCTCCTTTGAACACCAGGATGGCCTGTGTGAGAGGACTGGGTACGACAATTTCATCGTGCATTTCATCGTACTTAAAACCGTGAACTGTTCTCGTAAGTAGCGTCTTCTGGCCCTCGAGCGCCCGCATGGGCGGAGTGTTTTCCTTCGCCAACCTGGCGAAGGCCGCAATTTGCGGATGGGACACTCAGTTGGCGACCAGGAGCTGCTCCCGCTTGCTGTCATAAGCCAAGCCGGAAGGCTTGCCCCACTTCAACGACTCCTTTCCGACAGGCGCCGTGCGGATCGTTCGCAGGGGCGCCAGGTTTCCATTTGCCTTCAGCGGATAAACAGTCGCTGAAGAGTTGCCCATATTCGCGGCCCATAGTTCCTGATTCTTCGCGTCGACAAAGACTCCGATCGGGTTGCTCAGACCGGTTTTGTCTCCTTTAATGATGCGGCCCGGTGCGACGTCGCCACGGTCGCTCGCATGGAAGACCAGAATCGAGTGCGCCATGTCGTTGGCCACATACAGATTGCCTTCGGGATCCAAAGACATTGCGCCGGGCCAATTCAGTTGGGTTTTGGCGCCCTGGATCACTCGCAACGGTGGAACGTCGCCCTTCGCCTCGAGTGGATATACCGTAATTGAGGGACGCTCATATCGACCCGAACCGGGAATGAGGTAGTGACTGACGTTGCCCCAGCTTGTGATGTACATCAGTCTATTCTTTGTATCGATGGCGAGACCGTGGATGTCCGACAGCCTCGTGCTTTCCCCTTCCAGAACGCGTATGGGCTGATCATTTCCGGACGCGCCTTTACGATACACGACGATTTTCGGAGGGTACTGAATCGTGACGTACATCTCCTGCTTCTCTTCATCAATTGCCATCGCGAACCCGCGGTGAGGGACTTTCAGCTCACGCACGGGCGCCACGTTTCCGCTCGCGTCGTGGGAAAACGTAAGAATATTGTCCTGGTTGTCGGATGCGACTGAATAAATCTCGCCGTTCTTCGGGTCAATGTAGAGGCCCTGGTGGTATTCGAGTTTCGTTTTCGGACCCTGAATGAGCTTCTTCGATTGCAGCGAGCTGACGGTTGCCGGCGTATTGTCCAACCGGTTGAATATTCGCAAGCCGAACTCATTCGTGTCCTGCAGAACTACTTCATCCGTGGCTGTGTTAACGGCAATCGATACGTAGATCGGGTCCGTATCCCAGATCTGGCGAACCGGCGGGCGAGTCACATCGCCTGTCGCGGCGCCCTGTGCCGCAGCGTATGTAGTTTGTTCAAATGCGGAAAACAG
>Ga0066709_100004634_pt1 | contig 11043 bp, 11 predicted proteins | sample GraSoiAngelo_158_FD_79665 | JGI IMG/M metagenome (GOLD analysis project Ga0066709, IMG submission 79665) | Grasslands soil microbial communities from the Angelo Coastal Reserve, California, USA - 14_1009_16_30cm | ecosystem: Environmental > Terrestrial > Soil > Grasslands | place: USA... | reverse complement strand
CGGCGACCCGCAGGACTACACCTTTCGCGGCGAACGTGTCGAATTGGTTGCCGGTGATGGAAATATTTTCCGCGAGTACGTGACCGTGAGCCGAGGCACCCAGAAAGGCGGGGGCAAAACTTCCCTGGGGCGCGACAACTTTTTCCTCGCGTATTCACACATCGGGCACGATTCTCAAGTTGGCAGTCACACGCTGTTTGTGAACGGGGCCACGCTGGCGGGACACGTAACGGTGGAAGATTTTGTGACCATCGGCGCGTTTTGCCCGGTGCATCAGTTTTGCCGGATTGGGCGTTACGCTTACATTGGCGCTTCGACTGTGATTACGCAGGATGTGCCTCCGTTTTCAAAGATCGTCACGGAGCGCGAGACGAAAAGCTTTGGCATCAACACCATTGGCTTGGAGCGGAATGGTTTTTCGCCGGAACGCTTGCAGGCGCTGAAGCGAGCGTATCGGCTGCTCCTGCGCTCAAAGTTGAACACCTCGCAGGCGCTGGCGAAGATGAAAAAAACGCTGAGCGATTCCGGAGACGTCAAGGAATTAATCCAGTTTATCGAAAGCGCCGAGCGCGGCATCGTGAAGTAGGCAACAGACTGCCATTTCATGCCAGACACGAACGCTAACGCGAACAGCTGGGGACTCATCGCAGGAAACGGGCGATTCCCGTTCCTGGTGCTTGAAGGTGCGCGCAGCCAGGGGATTGATATGGCCGTCATTGCGCTGAAGGAAGAAGCGTCGCCCGAGCTGGAGAAGGCCGCAAAGCGTGTGCATTGGGTAAGCCTCGGCGAGTTGAGCAAGACCATCGACCTGATGCACCAGGAAGGCGTGACGCAAGCAGTGATGGCGGGGCAAGTGAAACACAACAAAATCTTCAGCTCGATTCGCCCGGACTGGAAACTGGCGAAGCTGCTGTTTTCGCTTCCGCGGAAGAATACGGACACGCTCATCGGCGCGGTAGCTCGTGTGCTCGAAGATGCAGGCATCCGGCTGGTGGATTCGACGCTCTTCTTGAAACCGCTGCTGCCGGAAGCGGGCGTACTCACGCGACGCGCTCCCCATGAGCACGAAGCCGAAGACATCGCATACGGGCGCGGTCTTGCGCAGCAAATCGCGGGGATGGATATCGGACAAACGGTAGTGATCGCCGACCGCGCGTGTGTTGCCGTCGAGGCCATGGAAGGCACCGATGAAGTCATTGCGCGAGCGGCGCGAATCGCCGCAGGCAAGCCACTGGTGGTTGTGAAAGTGAGCAAGCCGGCACAAGACATGCGCTTCGATGTACCTGTGATTGGTTTGCCTACCGTCGAACAGATGAGAGAGGCAGGGGCCACGGCTCTGGCAGTGGACGCGGGACGCACGCTCCTTTTCGACCGGCCAAAACTGATCGAGCTAGCGGATGCTTCGGGAATCGCGATTCAAGCGTTTCCGCCCGCGACAATTGTGGAACCAAAGGGTGCCACCAGGGGAACTAACAAAGAATGAGCGCGGCGGCAGAAGCGAAGGTCCGTGTCGCCGTCGTCGGTACCGGCGAATTCGGGCGCAATCATGCGCGCGTGTATCGCGAACTCAGCGGCGTCGAACTCGTTGGCGTCTACGATCAGAATCCGCAGCGTGCGTCAGCCATTGCGAAAGAGTTTCAAGCGACTGTTCTGCAAAGCCTCGAAGAGTTGCGTGGCAGCGCCGATGCAGTAAGTGTTGCAGTGCCAACCGTTGGGCATGCTGACGTGGCATGCCAGTTGCTCGAAATGGGCCTGGATGTATTGGTCGAAAAGCCGATGGCCGTGGATTTGGCCGAGGCCGACGCTCTCCTCGCAGGCGCAAAGAAGAACAAGCGCATCCTGCAAGTGGGTCATGTCGAGCGTTTTAATCCTGCGGTGCGCGCGGTGGAACCGATCCTGAACCGCCCGCTATTCTTCGAAGTTCACCGACTTGGTGTTTTCACTCCGCGCAGCCTGGATGTGGACGTAATCTATGACTTGATGATTCACGACCTGGACATTCTGCTGGCGTTGGTCAAAGAGCCCGTGACGGAAGTGAAGGCGGTGGGGATCCCGGTGTTGACAGACAAAGTAGACATTGCGCATGCGCGGCTGGAATTCGCGGGCGGGGCCGTCGCCAACGTCACGGCGAGCCGCGTTTCCACCGAGCGTGTGCGCAAGATGCGCTTCTTCCAACAGCACGAGTACATTTCGCTGGACTATGCCCGGCGTGACGCCCTGCGCATCGGCGTCAAGAAACCCGGTCCTGAGCCGGAATTTGCGTTTGAAAAGCTAAATGCCCCAGCCGTGGAGCCCTTACACGCGGAATTGGAAGCCTTTGTTGAGGCTGTACGCACGCGCAAAGAACCGCCCACGAACGGCGCGGCTGGACGCGCGGCGCTGGCCCTGGCTGGGCGCGTGATGGCAAGCATCCAGGAGCATGCGGCGCGCGTCCAACCAGAAGCATTAGCCGCGCGGGAAAACTCGACAACATGATCTCCCGATTCCTGGTTCCAATAGGCGCTCGTCCACCCGCTCAGGCCGATGCGGGAACGCAGCGCCGCCGCCCAACAACTCTGGACGAGCGCACCCTCGTGCCGGCGATGCTCCCCATCGTGCCCTTGAACGGGCAATCCAGCATCCCTTCGCATTTGCCGCTCGAATCCATTGCCGCCCGCGTGGTGGTGCCACGAGACGTGAATCGTGAAGCCTACGGCGTTCAGGAAGACTTTTCCGTGCCGCTGCAGCCGACGGATCTCGACGAACGTATCACCGTGCCCGTCGGCGCTGCTCCTCCCTCGGTCATTGAACCGATGAGGCTTCCGCCTCCTGTGGACTTGGTTGAGCCCGACATTTTCATGACCGGCGAAGTGCAACTGGGCATTCCCGAGCACAAAGTGGAGAGCGCCAAGTGGCAGCTTACCACGCGCGCCTCCTCGGTCATTGTTCACATCCTGCTAATCTCCTTGATTTTGTTGCAATCGAAGTTGTTTCCGCCTCGCGAGCCCACGCAGACAGAAATTGAACTCGCGCGCAATCAGTTGAGGTTGCTGCTTCCTCCCGGAGCGTTCGAACCGTCGAAGCCATCGTTGCGGCCGACGCCACCTTCCCCCAGGGTGCACCTGGACCCGCGCGTTCTGCGAGAAGTTGCGCCCCCCGAGCCCCAACCTGCGCCGGCACCACAGCCGGAGAAACCCATAAACGAGTTGCCCAGTGCGCCGATACCGAAGGCCAATACGCCCGTACCAGACCCCCAGCCGAGCGCACCGGCTCCAAAAACGGATGCCCCCAAACCGGTCCTGAAGCTGGAGGCGCCGGACACTCCTCAGCCGCAGCATGGCCTGATCCTGCCGAAGAATTCGATCAACCGCTCACTTCAGGACACGATTCGCGATGCCGCTAAAAACCCGAATGTGGCGGGCGGGCGCTCCGGCGTGTACAGTGGCCCCATGCCGCACGCGGGCGGCGGACTCAACGGAGGCGCCGCCGGATCGCAAGGCGCTGGCGGCACTTTCGGAAATGGCTATCAAATCCTGACGCCAACCGAGGGCGTTGACTTCAGCGATTACATGAGCCGCGTCGTCGCGGCGGTGCGTCGCAATTGGTATGCGGTGATGCCTGAATCCGCTGAGCTGGGTGACCGCGGCCGCGTGGCCTTGCAGTTCCGCATCATGAAAAATGGCTCGGTGCCCGACGGCGAGCCTGTACGAATCATGGGTTCGGGTAAGGAACCTCTGGACCGTGCGGCGGTGTCTGCCATTCGTTCGTCGAATCCATTCGAACCGCTGCCACCGGCCTTTAGCGCACCTTACATCGAACTGAGATTCATTTTCCTGTACAATTTGCCCATCGAAGCCGCCTACCAATGAAGCTCCAGCGCCAGCAGATTGTTGGCAGTCTTCTCCTCGCTCTCTTCGTGCTCATCTTTATCTTCGTTCGCGCGCGGCACCTCCTTTTTAGATGAATGAGAATCTGACCTCGTTCCTGGTCGCCACTGTTGGACCGACGGCTTCGGGCAAATCCGCGCTCGGAGTCTGGCTGGCGGAGCAGCTTGATGGTGAAGTCGTTGCGTGTGATTCCACGCAGTTGTACCGCGGCTTCGATATCGGCACCGCCAAACCGCGCGCAGCGGAGCGACGCGATGTTCCGCATCACTTGATCGATGTCCTCGATCCCCATGAGCCTGCGACCGCGGGCGGCTATCGCCAAATGGCGCTAGCGGTCCTGGAAGATTTGAAGCACCGAAAGCGCCTGCCGATCCTTACAGTCGGGACCGGATTATATTTGCGTGCGCTGCTGGAGGGTCTTGCGGAAATTCCCCAGCGTTCCGAGGGACTGCGCGCGCGGCTGCGCGCCAGTGCGGGAGAGCATCCACGCGGCCATCTACACCACATTCTCGATCGGCTCGATCCTCTGGCCGCAAAAAAAATCGCCCCAAGGGATGAACAAAAGCTGATTCGCGCGATCGAAGTGTGTCTGTTGGCGCGCAAACCAATCTCCCAAGTGTACCGCCTGGGCCGCAAGCCGCTCGAAGGCTGGCGCGCCGTAAAAATTGGACTAATGCCTCAGCGCGAAAAGCTCTATGAGCGAATCCATTCCCGCACAGCTTCCATGCTTGAACAAGGATGGATGCAGGAAGTGCAAGACCTGCTGAAGAGCGGTCTGGACGAGAATGCAAAGCCATTTGATTTTATCGGTTACCGCGAATTGCGCGCCGTCCTGCGAAGCGAACTGTCGCTGAAGCAAGCACGCGAGGCCATCCATCAAGCCACGCGGCGTTATGCCAAGCGCCAGCTAACCTGGTTTCGTAAGGAACCTGCCGTGCAGTGGTTCTCCGGCTTTGGCGATGATCCGGCGTTACAAGCTGACGTCTTCAGGTTCCTGGAATCTCAGGGAGTCGAGGCGGGTCGCGGGGCTACCGAGAGGAGTGTATAATTCTCTTTCGGATGCATTCCTCCAGAAAGTGTAAGACCGTATCGTGACTTCCGGCCAGCTTCCGTGACGAAATCAACGCATCAAGTTTCGACAGCGGAGCGCGCCCTACTTGTGGGCGTGGGTTGGAAGCGTGCGCCCCGTTTTCCGGGCATGCCCGCGGGCGAGCAAGGCCGCGAAAATCTCTCCGAGTTGGTCGAGCTGGCGCGCAGCGCCGGGGCCGATGTTGCCGGCACCGTCTTCCAATTGCGCGAAGCTGCCGATCCCGCCACGCTGGTCGGCCGCGGCAAGCTGGACGAAATTCGTGCGGAAGCCACCGCGCACAAAGCGCCTCTGATTATTTTCGACAGCAACCTTTCCCCGATTCAGCAGCGAAACATCGAAACGGCCACGGACCGGCGGGTGATTGACCGCACGCAGCTTATTCTCGACATCTTTGCGCGCCATGCGCGAAGCCGCGAAGGCCAGTTGCAAGTGGAACTGGCGCAACTGAATTACCTGCTGCCGCGCCTGACCGGGAAGGGCACTGCCATGTCGCGGTTGGGCGGAAAGAGCGGCGGCGGTGGCGCGGGTGGAGCTGGAGGCGGAGCGGGGCGCATCGGCGTTCGCGGCCCCGGTGAGAAAAAACTGGAGACCGATCGCCGGCGGATTCGGGAGCGCGTGCGCAAGATTCAAGCCAATATCGACGAAGTGCGTAAGCAGCGGGCGCTCCGCCGCGAGGCGCGCAATGCCGTCCCCCTGGGGACCATTGCGCTGGTGGGCTACACCAACGCCGGCAAGTCCACTTTGTTCAACGCGCTCAGCCGCGCCGAGGTCCTGGTGTCTTCGAAAATGTTCGCGACGCTGGATCCCACTGTCCGCGCAATTCGTCTTCTCTCGAATCGCCGCGTGCTGCTGTCGGATACCGTGGGTTTCATTCGAGACTTGCCGAAAGGTTTGCTGACGGCCTTCCGCGCTACGTTGGAGGAAGTGCAGGAGGCGGCGCTGATTCTGCACGTGAGCGATGCCTCGAATCCGCATCACGATGAGCTGGACGAAGAGGTCGAGAAAATCCTGCGGGAACTTGACGTCGCGGACCGCCCCAGGTTACGGGTGCTGAACAAGGTGGACCAGCTAGGCGCCGAAGACCGGGAGGCGATGGATGTGGCCACGGCCAGAGCAGGCGGTGGCGCGCCAGTGCTTGTATCTGCGCTAACGGGCGAAGGAATCCCACAATTGTTGCGCCGCATGGATGCTGCGATGCCCGTCGATCCTGTTCTCACGCTTTCCATCCGGCTGCCTCTGGCCGAAGGCCGCACGCTGGCGATGATTCATGCGCTGGGACGTGTCTTACATTCGGAAATTGAGGATTCGCATATGCGGCTTGACGCGGAGGTTCCTTCGTCGGTCGCGAAGCGGCTGCGGCTGAACGACTATCGAGTGAAAGGAACTTTTCAGCCTTCCTTATCGTAGTTGTTGGTGAATGACGAGAGCTTCGTGGGAGTGTGTCGTTGACCTGCGAAGGTTCCGAAGTGAGGTTGCCATGGCGGCTTTCTTTCTCTGGTGCATTCTATTTGTGCTGTGTTGGCCGATTGCCTTGTTAGCCCTGGTCATTTACCCAGTTGTCTGGCTGCTGACGCTGCCTTTGCGCATTTTCGGTATCGCGGTCCACGGAGTTTTGAGCCTGATTAGTGCGCTTTTTCTGCTGCCGGTGCGGCTGCTTCGCGGGCCACGCGCTATTTGATACTTTCGCTGCTTTCAAAGTTATTACTCTTGAATAAACAGCCTGATATCCCGTTAGTCCTTCATTTTGGAGCACTTGGGAAGGACGTCAAGCGGGCCACCGGGCATCCTCACAGCCTGTGGAAAACGCTGTGGAAACTACCTTTCGGGGTTTCCCCGGTATGCCTGTCCGCTCAAAAACCTGGTCAAGCGGTGATGCTGGGCTTGCTTATAACATGTTGAAGATACAAATACTTATGTCCCTTCATCGGAGATTAACACTGCTCACCAGGGCAATCTCTCGACGGCAGTCCCCTTGGCAAATTTGCACAGTTCTGCAGCAATCCCCGCGCGTGGTCGTATCACCTCGCTCCCAACTCATCTCAACTAGGGTGTTAACCACGCGGTATCTAGCGAGTGCCAAATAGGTCAGAGTCACTTTGGATTAACTTATGACTTTGCAGGTCGCCAGCTATGTTCAGACGTGTTGACGCCCCTTTTGCCGAAGTCTATAGTGAAACAGCGGTGGCTGGAACCGCACCGCGGTACCCCGCCGTCATGCACCCATGAACCTTCCGAACTCACTGACGCTGCTGCGGATATTCTTCGTGCCAGTGCTCATCGTGATTCTCCTCACCCGCAGCCCCACGGTACAGCTCTTGGGTTTTACCATGCACTTCGAAGTTTGGGGAGTGTTGATCCTCCTGCTGGCCGCGGCAACGGATTGGGCCGATGGGTATTTGGCGCGCAGGCGTCTCCAAGTCACCACCTTGGGCATTCTCCTCGACCCTATCGCCGACAAATTGCTGATTTCGGCGGCGTTCATCGCGCTGGTGGATATGCATCTGGTTAAGGCTTGGATGGCGGTCATCATCATCGGGCGCGAATTTACGGTTCTCGGACTGCGGAATATTGCTTCAGCAGAGGGTTTCACCATTGCGGCTTCTACCCTCGGTAAGACAAAGATGGTCTTGCAAGTTTGTGCCGTGGCGATTGTGATCGTGGGAGCGCGGCATCCCTCCATGAACCCCTTGGGGCTCTTCCTGCTCTGGCTCGTGGTGATTAGCGCTCTGGTTTCCGCCGCGCAGTATTTCCTGCGCTTCTGGAGCCACGTGGACGACAGCATCAAACAGCGCCGCAAGTTGCGCATGCTCGAAGCCAGCAAGAAGTCTCAGGATGCCGTGTCTCTCTGAAGGGGACCAGCGAGCCATGCTGGCACTGGCCCGCGAAGCTATCCGCGGAGCTGTCCTGCATCGTACGCTCCCCGATGTCATCCCTCGTGAAGGAATCTTCTACGAGCGGCGCGGTGTCTTCGTGACACTCCATGTGCGCGGGCACCTGCAAGGATGCATTGGCGTGACTGAACCTAGTGAGCCTTTGGGAGCGGCCGTGGTCCGATGCGCCGTTAGTGCCGCCACGCAGGATCCTCGCTTTACGCCCATAAAAGAGCCTCAGCTCGAAGAGATGGGCATCGAGATTTCCTTGCTTTCTCGCCTGGAACCGATCGTTCCCGAAGCCATCGAAGTTGGACGCCACGGGCTCTTGATCGCCAAGCGTGCACAGCGAGGGCTCCTTCTGCCCAAGGTTGCCATCGAGCATCGGCTCACGCGTGAACAGTTTCTCGAAGAAACTTGCCGCAAGGCAGGGTTGCCACGCGAGGCGTGGAAAGACCCAGAAACGCAAATTTTTGGGTTTACCTGTGAAGTTTTCTCCGACGATTCTTCTTCGCGGAGAATTTGACCATCCATCGCGAACGAACTCCGTAGGTTGCCGAGCGAAAAAGAAAAGGCCCGCGCGGGAAACCCGGCGGGCCGGAATTGCTCGATGAGTGTCAGTCGGTTATTCGATTTCGATGTAGTCGCCGGCGTACACCTCAGATGAACTGAACGTGATCATCATCGTGGACGAATTGCGGCTCGCATTGAAAACAATACCCTCGCCGAGGATTTCTCGGGGCAAGTCGTTCCACCCGTAGCGCTGCGGCGCGCTTCCGAACCCGTACATCGTGAACTGATAATCCTTTTCCTGCGGCACCGTTTCGGCTGTCGAGCCCTGGTAGCGGAATATTCGGAAGTAATCGCCAACCTTAACGCCTTGATTCGTGCCCAGATTTACATACACGGCGCTGTTCTTCCCGAGGGCGTCGGAATGATCTTTCCCAGCCACGATCATGGCCACCGGCTTGCCGCTGACCGGCGCAAAATGATCAAACGCGCCAACTTCCTTGAAGGAAGGCGTCTGGCGCTCCTGGTAGGGCAGGACAACATCTCCGCGCTGCATATAGTCGCAGGAGAAGATGACCTGGGCCACGGAAACCTTTGGCTGAACATTGACGACGCGAACTTGCCCCGCGTCGATATACGCCGTACCCATGGCCTTCATCAGTTTTTCCTGCCACTTGAACCACGGCGTATCGCCGGCGTAATCGTCGGGCCGCACAACGGAAAACCGGTCGCCAACGCGGACGCCTTTGACTTGCCCGCGGTTGATGTATACGTAGTCGCCGTTTGTCCAGGTGAGCTTGTAGTTGGACTGCTCGCCGGAAACGAGCCGGAATTCTCCCGAGACCTTCTGGTCCGTCATAAAACCCGAGCAATTCACCATGTTGTAGTCGGGCGCCGTCACCACTTTCGGAGCGGTCCGAATCTCCTGGGACGAGCTCGCCGCAGCTCCCATCAACAGCACCAATGACAAAGCAGGTATTCTCACGCGCATTTCCAAGACTCCTTCGAAGACACGCCTAACCGGCCGTGCGGGGACTTTTCCTAGCGAAATTATCAGGGCTCATCCCCTGCGTCAACCAGTAGCCTGGGGTTGCTTTACACTTTTGATACGGCATACTAGGAGCCGTCTTTTCAGTAGCTTGGCGGCATAGGGCGGGGAATGGGTCTCTTTGGCGCAGGAGTCCAGCGCGTTTGTGCGGTCGTGGCGGCCACGACGGCATCGGAGATGTCCCGCCAGGTGCGTACCGCCCTGCGGAGCGCCCGGACCATTGAGCTGCGCCTCGATTGGCTGCGAAGCGATGCCGAGCGTTTGCGGTTTCTACGTTGGTTGAGGAAGCGCCGCCACGCAAGTGCAACATTTCTCGCCACTTGCCGCCGTAAAGAAGGTGGCGGGAGGTTCGCGGGAGACATCGCTCGCCAGCTTCACTGGGTTGCCCAAGCTCGTGAAGCGGGTTGCCAGTGGTGCGATATCGAGATGGAAACCTTCCGCGAGTTACCGGAAGGTTTCCTGCGGGCCTATCCCGTGCCTCCCCGCATCCTACTCTCGATCCACGACTTCGACCGTACCCCGAACTTGCCCCGAAACATCGTCGTCGCGCGCCACGGTCTGGTGGATGCCGTGAAAATCGCCGCCCATGCTAGGACCATCGCCGACAGCGTGCGCCGCTTGAAAGTGGCCCGGCACTCCCGAAACTTTGTGGCTGTGCCCCTGGGGGACGTGGGCTTACCCGCGCGCCTGCTTGCCCTTCGAGAAGGTAGCGAACTCGCCTATGCGCCCGTGGCGGAGGCGACGGCGCCCGGCCAGGTCCCTCTCGACGAAATGCTTCAGCTCTATCGCGCTCACTCGCTCAATCGGGGAGCACACGTTTACGGGGTGATCGGCGACCCCGTCGGTCACTCGCTCTCGCCCTTGCTTCACAATACGGGATTCACGGCGCGCCACCTGAACGCTGCATATCTCCCTTTTCTCGTGCATCGGCTCGGCGATTTTCTAAAGGCCATCCCGGACTTTGGAATCCGCGGATTCAGCATCACTCTGCCGCACAAGCAGGCCATCCTCAAACATCTGAAAGAATGCGAACCGCTGGCGGCGGAGATTGGCGCGGTCGACACCGTTGTGGTCCGCCGTGATGGCTCGCTGTATGGTTGCAACACGGATTATTTCGGCGTGCTGCGGGCGCTTCAGCGCAAGCTGCGCCTACCGGGCAGTCGAGCCTTGATCTTCGGCGCCGGTGGCTCGGCGCGGGCTGCGGCGTTTGCCCTGGCGCGTGCCGGAGCTACGGTTTGCATTTGCGCCCGGCGCGAGAATGCCTCGAAGGAATTGGCCCGCGCGGTTGGCGGGGAAGTTATTCCTCGCCGTGCGCTTCGCACGGAATCCTTTGATGCCATCTTGAACGCCACACCGATCGGCATGCACCCTCACGAAGCCATTTCCCCTTTGTCGGCGGGTGAGTTACAATGTCGCATCGTCATGGATCTCATCTACCGCCCCGAGAGGACCAAGCTCTTGGAGATTGCGGCGCGAAAAGGGATTGCTACGGTATCCGGGGTGAACATGTTTCTCGCTCAAGGCTTTGCGCAGTGGGAAATCTGGACCGGGAAGCGCGCTCCTGAAGCGGCCATGCGTCGTGCTGTTCTTTCCGCCCTGCGATGGCGTTCTTGATTTTTCCTCCTTCGACGCAACAAGAAGCCGGCACTCACGCTCACT
>Ga0066709_100004632_pt1 | contig 11044 bp, 6 predicted proteins | sample GraSoiAngelo_158_FD_79665 | JGI IMG/M metagenome (GOLD analysis project Ga0066709, IMG submission 79665) | Grasslands soil microbial communities from the Angelo Coastal Reserve, California, USA - 14_1009_16_30cm | ecosystem: Environmental > Terrestrial > Soil > Grasslands | place: USA... | reverse complement strand
TGCGGCGTGCTCGTCATGATCGGGCTCGTGACGCGCTGGGCGGCGTTCATCGCGAGCGGCGAGATGGCGTTCGCGTACTGGATGGCGCACGGCATGCGCGCGTTGCTGCCGGTCCAGAACCAGGGCGAGCTCGCGGCGATCTACTGCTTCGTGTTCCTGTTTATCGCCGCCCGCGGGCCTGGCATCTGGTCGGTCGACGCCGGGCGCGGCGGCGACTGACGGGTCAGCACCGGCCTTCGCTCGCCGCCGCAACGCGCTCCGGCTCACCGGCCGCGAACATGCCGTATGTCGGCACGCGGGATGAGCGCGAGAGCCGCAGCCACCGTGCAGAGGATCGCGAAGAGGTCGCCGACACGGCCGTAGACCGTGCGCGCTCCGCCGGGCTTCACCGTGCCCGAGACGGTGGCGCGGGTGTCCGGCAGCGTCGCGACGGTCACGTGGCCGAGCGGGTCGATGATACCGGACGGACCCGACGTCGACGCACGCACGAGGTATCGCCGCTGCTCGATGGCCCGCAGCGTGACGGTATCGAAAACGATGGCCGCAAACTTGCGATCGCCGACCCAGGTGTCGTTCGCGAGGTTGACCAGGTATTCGGCTCCCGCCCGGACGCTTGCGGTGGACACGTCAGGGAACATGGCTTCATTGCAGATCATCATTCCCGCCGCGCCGGCGGCCGTCGGCAACGGCGACGTGGCGGCTCCCGGTGTGAACTCGCGGACGCGTGCGAAGCGACGGCGTAGTAAATCCAGCCCGCCCAGCGGAAAGTACTCGGCGAAGGGCAAGAGCCTTTGCTTGTCGTAGCCCGCGATGATGGTTCCGTCGGGCGTGAGCAGGAACGCCGAGTTGTAATACGAGCGGGATCGCCCGTCAGTTTCGCGTGGACCGCCGGCGATGAGCTGCGCGCCGGGCGCAGAGACCACTCGCGCAATCGCCTTGCGATAGAGGGGTTCCTCGTCGAGGAAAAAAGTCATCGCGCTTTCCGGCCAGAAGACCACCGCCGGCTTGCGCTCCCGGAGCGCCTCGTAGGTGAGCCGCAGGTAGACGTCGAGGTTCTCGCCGTAGAGCTCCGGTCGCCACTGCGCACCCAGGTCGAGGTTGCCCTGAACGATTGCTATCGGGACGGCGCGCGTGGCCGGCGCGGGACCGGCGGGCCAGGTGAGGCGGACGATACCGTAGCCGGCGACGAGCGCGACCACGCCAGCAGTCACGCTGAGCCCGATCAGCGCACGCCGCCGCGCCGGGCGAACGCGGCGAGCGAGCCAGAGCTCCGCGAGGGCGGCGTTCACCGCGAGGAGCGTGAACGTCACCCCGTACACGCCCGTCACGTCGGCGATCTGGACGATCGGAGCCATGCCGACCTGCGAGTAGCCGGCGAGCGCCCAGGGATTCCCGGTGAACAGGCCGACACGCCCGAATTCCGCGGCCACCCATGCGGCAGCGGCCGTCAGGGGGAGCGCAACTGCCGAGTGGGCCGCGAGGCGCCTGTACGCGATCGCAAACGCCATGTATTCGGCGGCCGCCATGAAGGTCGAGACGCCAAAGAACAGTCCCAGACCGACCGACCACGGCTGTTGGTAGTACGTCGACACGGCCCGCGGGAACCAGTCTCCCACGGTGTATGCTGCGACGACGGTCCATATCCACGCGAGGACGAGCGCGGTGGCCGCGCTGCTGGCGAGGCGCAGCGCGACGAGGAGCGGGACGAGCGCAATCCACCCGAGGAGACGGAGCGCTGCGGGCGGGAACGAAAGGCCATAGAGCACTGCCGAGACCACGGTCGCCAGCAGGAGGAGAAGACCGCGCAAGCGTGGCAGATGGCACCAACTAGCCGACGGTCACGCCGACGTGTCCATGGGAACGCAGCGTGCTCGCGCTGGCCTGTGCCGTCGGGTTAGCGCGACCGCCCGGCTTCAAGCTGCGCCCGATCCCAATCGAGACCCAGCTCGGTGAACAGCGCGTGAGCTCTCTCCAGGCACACCGCGGCCGACAGGTCGTTCATCGCAGCACCGTCCCCGCCGACCGACGACATTCGTTGCCCCACCTCCAGGTAGGTCCGCGCGAGCTCGGGCTTGGCATCGAGCGACTCGGCCTCATCGATGCTGCGCATCCACGACCGCATCGCGGGCCGCGGCTTTCCGAGAAGCCAGCACAGGCGCCCGGCCAAGCGGTGGATCTCGGGTCGTACCGTCGCGACCTTGGCCGCGATTCGGACTGCACGCCGCATGCTCGTCCGCGCGCGTCTTGCCGCCGTTCGCGCGGCCGCGTGGTTTCCACTCCCGAGCAGGCTCTCGACGCGGGTGACGTCGAGTAGCAGGCGACTCGCGAAGTATGCGCTCAGATGGTAGGCGGGCACCTGGCGCGACTGGGCGACCATCTCGCAGCCCTTCGCGAGCGTCGAGGCGGCCGCGTCCTCATTGCCGAGGAGGGTCAGGACCTTCGCCCGGATACCGAGGGCCCAGAGGTTCAAGGTCTCTTCGTATCGACCGGCATCATACACGTCGATCGCGTGGCGCGCGTCGTCGAGCTTCCGTTGCTCGAGGAGGATGAACGCCCGGCGGCCCTGCTCGGTGGCCGTTGCGAAACCGTAGATGGCGGCGAGACCCTTCAGCTTCAGAAGCAGGTCCTCCGCGTCCGCCCACCGGCCCTGGCGGATCTTTCGAGCGGAGTTCAGATCGAGGTACGTGCTGACGTCCCAGACTTCTCCGTGACGCATCCCCTGATCGACGAGGTCGTCGTCGATGGCGATCTCGTCGCCCCACGTGCCCTCGAGATAGTGGAGTACGTACCGCATCGTCCGATACACGATGAGATCTCGCGTATTTCCGGGACGGATGAGGCGCTCGGCAACGGTGAGGAGTCGCCGGCTGATGGCGAAGGAGATCCCGGAGAACGCGAACAGAGCCGCGGCCCCCGCGTACATGCCGCAGGCGTGCTCGATCGCTCGCGGGTCGGTCTCGCTGAGACGTCGTACGCTGCCAATGGTGTCGAAGACCCATCGACGAGCATCGGTCGTCGTCTGCGCCCGCGCGCGGTTGTGGCGCACTTCGAGCACTTCTCGGTCGTTGGGTCGCCCCCGTCCCGAGAGGCGATTCAGGTAGAGGCGCACCAGCAGCACGGCAAGATCGGTCCCGAAACGTGCGCGAAGCGCGATCGCCCGCCTCGGAACCCTCTCGCCGAGGAGTTCCAGGCTCCGATTGAAGTGATCGATCGACTCGATCAGATTCCCCTTGTGGAGGAGCGCAAGGCCGATGTTCTTCTCCAGCAGCGCATTTCGCTGCGGGTCACCTCCGTCCCGATGCAGGAGGAGGTAGATACGTGATGCCTCTCGAAAGAACTGAAGGGCCTCGGACGGCGCGGCGGACCGTGCCGCCTCCGTTCCGGCCTTGAACAAGTAGTCCTCGGCCTTCGTCAGGTTTTCGGCTCGTGTGTAATGGTAGGCGAGCATGCCGTAGTAGTCCGAGATGCGCTCATCGAACAGTGTCTCGATCGTGTCCGCCACCTTGCCATGGAGAGGGAGTCGCGCCTCCTTCGCCGTCCCCTCGTAGATCGTCTCCTGGACGAGCGCATGGATGAAGACGTACTCGCTTTCGCCATGCACCATCTGTTGCTTGATCAGCTGCTGGTGGACGAGGCGGCGAAGGTCCGATTCGAGCTGGTTGGCATCTCGGCGCGTGACTGACTGGATCACGCGATACGGGAAGCTCCTGCCGAGCACCGCGGCGACCTGGACGAGGTCCTGCGCGCTCGACGGCAATCGCTCGATGCGCGACATGATGATTTCCTGAAGCGTCCCGGGAACGGCGCGGACTGCGTCCTCCAAACGTTCGACGTTCTGGAGGCCTTTCGAGTCGTCTTCGATCAGCGATCGCACCACCTCTTCGAGATAGAACGGATTGCCGCCAGACCGCTCACAGATCAGGAAGCGGACGGTTTGGGACAGGTCGTAGATCGGCACGAGGTTCTCGAGCAGCTCGTGGCACTGCCTCGCGCTCAATGGCTCGAGCTGCACCTCGGTCAGCCGGGCGGCGAAGTCCTTCCGCGCCGCGTCGACCACCCGTCGCGCATTGTGCAGCTGATCGCGGCGGGCGACGAGCACGAGGAAAATCGGCGCGTCCATCACGAGCGGCAGCAGCGCATGCAGCAGCTTCGCGGATGACTCGTCGGCCCAGTGGAGATCCTCGAACACCAGGACGAGCGGCCGTGCGCGAGCGAGGGCGAGGAGGAGATCGCGCACGCTCTTGAACATCAGCGCCTCGAGCGCTTCTCCCTCGATGCCCGCGAGGCGTTCTGCGTGCGAGCCACTCAAGCGGACGTTCATGAGGCGCGCAACGAAGGGGAACACATCATCCACGGCCGCCGGGAGCAGCGCCGCGACCGCGCTCTCGAGCTTCCGGTGAGCGGCCGCCTCCTCGTCCTCGGCCGTGATCTCGGCCCACCGCTTGAGGAGATCCTGGAATGGATGGAAGGCGAGGTGCTGGCCGATGGCGAGCGAGCGGGCCTCGAGCCGACTCGCTTGTTTCGCATCCTCGAGGGCGAGCATCTCGCCGACGAGCCTCGACTTCCCGATTCCGGCCTCTCCCAGTATCGTCGCGATCCTCCCTCGTCCGGTTGCAAGCGCACCGAGCGCCTCCCGGAGGTGAGTGACTTCCCTCTCCCTGCCGACGAGGGACGAGCGGACCTCGTCGCCCTCGCGCACGCGCCGGTGGGCCTGTTCGTGCCTCGACAGCACCTCGAAGGCCCGGACCGGTTTCTTGACGTTCTTGAGCTCGAGCGGCTTCGTCGGGCGGTACTGGAACTCACCCCGGGTGGCGCGGTAGGTCGCGGGTCCGACGTAGATCGCGCCCGACGGCGCGGCGCCCTCCACGCGCGAGGCCAGGTTCACCGTGTTGCCGAACGCATCGAAGATGCCGCCATAGATGCCGACCGCAACCTGACCGGTATTGACCCCGGTATGGATGTTGAGCGCCAGCCCTTCGTCACGCGCGAACCGGAGGACGCGTGTCCGCATCTCGATGGCGGCGTTCACCGCGGCGTGTGGAGCGTTCTCGAGCGCCGCGGGCGCCCCGAACGTGGCCATCAGGCAGTCACCGACCCGCTTGATGGGATAGCCCCCGAAACGAACGACCTCCTCTTGAATCAGATCGAGGCACCGGTTGGTCAGCTTCATCAGGTCGGCGGCGGCCATTCCCTCGCCCAAGCGGGTGAAGCCCGAGACGTCGGCGAAGAGCACGGTCGCCCAGCGGCTCTCGAAGCGGGGAGCCGGCGGTTTGTCGAGATTGGACGGAGTCTTGCCGGGAGAGGGCAACGGACTCAGTCCAGACTGAAGCCGGGCTGGTTCCGTGGGTCCCCGGGTGCACCCACCGGAAGCCTGGTTCCCCACGGCGCGTGCGGGCACATCGCGAGAACGCCTTTACGTCAGGCGCCGTCGGGGAGTCAACATTCAACTTGGATGTCGCGCACGTAGCCAGGACCGCCGCTCACCTATTTGATGATCGAGCGCAGGCTCGCGACGTGTGTCGGCACCCTCGAACCGTTGACCGGAAGCTGGCACTTCATCGGACATCTTAAATTGATTAGACATCACTCGGGGGCTCGTCGACGGGCGCAGGAAAGTCATCCGCCGATGTCGAACACTCAGACGGAAGGCTAGCGCGCGCCGTGCACTTCGACGGTGAGCGCGCTGGCCTCGAAGCCGATCGTGTTGATGGCGCCGAGGATCTCCATGACGTCGACCGTCGCGCCCATCCGCGGATAGATCACGAGTGAGTCGTTCACGCCGTCGACCCGGTAGCTGTCGAGCCAGCGGAACCAGCCCTTCGGCTTGCTTGCGCGCACGAGGGCGTCCATTGCTTCACGCGTCCCCTCGACGCAGTCCGGGGAGCATATGGGGCCCAGGTCCGCCTCGAGCCGGTAGTGCGGCACCCCCGAAAATTCCATCTGCGTCGGGGTGAAGCCCGCTCTGCGTAGCGCGTCGAGCACCGCCACGAAATCGATGCGCGCGATGTTTTCGTCCGGGATATGCATCTCCATGACCACCTGGCGCCAGTGTTGGTCGACGACGCCTGCCGTCTGGTCCGGCTCCAGGGGACCGGGGAGCGCGTCGCGAACCTTCGACCCTTCGAGCCAGCGCACCTCGGACAGTGCCTTCCGGGCGCCGCCGAGGCAGGCGCTGCAACTCAGCTCGTTGAGCCAGACGCGGATCGTCGGCCTGTCCGTGGCAGGTGACGAACGCTCCGGCGCACCAACAACCTCGGGCCTCGGAGTCTTCAGGCGGTCGATGCCGAACAGCAGTCCCGCGGTGAGCACGATCAGGATCACGATCTGACGATAGGAGGCGAAGGTCACGGTCGCTTACAGCTTCGATCGATCGAGAAACGTCGTGACGTACAGCATCGGGAAGATCACTAGGAACGCGATGACTACGGACGCCCCGACGATCGTCAGTACCCGCTTGAATGACTTGCCGCTCCGTCCGAGGCGCACCTCGATACGCTCGATGCGATCGAACTCGCTCGTGAGTCTGTTGGAGGTCATCACGGCCAGCATCGCCGAGATCGGGTAGATGTGAGGGATCTCGTGCCAGCCGAAGTCCACCAGCATGAGCTTCGTGAACACGAACGTCATGATGACCATCCAGACGCGGCTGAACACGCCTGCCAACACGAAGAAGCCGCTCATCACCTCCGCCATGCCGAAGGCTGCCACCCAGGTTTCGCGCGGCAGGTCGGGGCTCGTGCCGCGCTTCAGCAGTGTCACCATCGGATCACTCATGATGCTCGGGAAATTGTCCGCGACACCTGCGGTGAGATCGTGGTTGTAGAGCTTGAGCCAGCCGAGCGCCAGGAAGCCGATGCCGAGTGTTATCCGCAGCCAGCGCATCTGCTTCGCGTTGATGTCCGTAATGGCGAGTTTGTGTGATTGCCATGGCGAGGTGACGTAGACGACCGCAACCGTCAGGACGGGCATCGCGTCGACCGCCACCATCCATCCCCACCGGAACAGATAGATCCAAGTACCGAAGATCGCGGCACCGCACAGCGGAAGCGCCGTCTGCGTCAGAATCAAAATGGCCAAGCCCACCTGGATGAACTTGAAGATCTCCGCCGACGCGGGATCGAGCGGATAGCTCGGCATCACGAGCGAGTCATTGGTGGCCGAGTACATGAGCACCAGGCCAGGACTCCGTAGGAACAGGATGACGCACCATTCGCGTAGCAGCTGGAACCATCTGGCGCGTACCGGCCGGTCGCTGAGGAACTCGGCGACCTGATGGACGATCCGTTGCCACCGGCCTCCGACGCGCCGGACGACACGCCGGTCGACGATTTCCCCGAGCGGCTCCCGCACGTACCAGAGGAGCATGAAGACCACCAACATGCCGAAGGTGGTGGTGGCGATGCGCAGGAGGTCCGAGTTGATTCCCATCGGGCCGGGCCCCTGACGGAAGAATTCCTCGTGGAGCGGCACCTTCAGGCGATGCTTGATGAAACGTTCGTGCGCGTTGGCCCCTTTCGAGGCCAGCACCAGGACGGAGACGGCCGCGGCAGCGACCCGAGCTCGCCACTCGCCCGCCGTGCTGCAGCCTCGCGCTAGAACCATTCGCGGGCGTATTCGAGGGCGCGCTTGAGCGCTCGGGCATCGGGGATGACGAGCTCGTCGATGTCGAGCTCGACGAGCCCTCGCTTGCACAGCATCTTGAGCACTCGATTGGTCTCCTGGCGGTCGGCCCCGACCCGCCTCCCGACGTCGCCAGGACTGATTCTCAACGTCACGCGGCCATCGGCTCCCCGCTTCCCCTGCTTCTCGACGAGTTCGTCGAGCACGTGCACGAGGCGGTAGGGGAGCTGTTCGAAGGCGAGGTTCAGCGTTTCCTCGTTCAGCCCGCGGATCCGCTCGCACAGGACCGCCACCACCTGCCAGAGGATCTGCGGGTTCTTCGTCGCGACGGTGCGAAAATCCTGATGGGAGATCGACAGCATCTCCGTCCGGTCGGTCGTTTCGACGGTTGCCGAACGCTCACGGCCATCCAGCAAGGTCAGTTCTCCGAAGATCTCCCCGGGCCCCAGGGTGCCGATGATCTTCTGTTGCCCGTCGTCTGCTCGCTGGCAGACGTTCGCGCCCCCGGAGACGATCACGTAAAGCTTGTCGGAGCGGTCCCCTTGAAAGAACACCGCCGTGTTCGCGTTGAAGCTCTCGCGCTTCGCGATCCTGCCGAGCTGCTCGAGCTCCTCGGCTCCAGCCCGCTGAAATATGAGAACTTGCGCGAGCTCTTTCATGCTCTCAAGCAGGATTCGACTCGTGGCGGAACGCCAACCGGCGGCGTCCGACCGAATGGAATGTTATTGCACGAACCGCCCGGAAGGTGTCAACAGTCACCGCCGCCTCGCCGGTTCGGCCTCCGGACCCCCCTTCGACCGTCGGTACGTCCGAGGGCCGCGGCCTTTGCAAAAGCAATCGTGTCCGACGTAGAAGCACCGGAAACCGCCACGGAAGACGGATGCAGTTACAGCCAGGCCGCAGAGACGCCTCCTTCGGTTTGGATCTATCAGGAGGTCTTTCTCGGCGGGCGGATACCTGACGGGGGAGCCGATGAAGCATGCGCTGGCATTCGTCCTTGGTCTTTTCGCGCTGATGCAGATCGCTGGTGATGCGAGCGCCGAGACCCCCACCGAAAAGCGGCTCCGCGTCCTCGAGGAGAAGCTCCGCAAGGCGCAGGAGGAGATCCAAGAGCTGAAGGGCCAGATCGAGCAGCAACGGGCCACCAGCCAGGCGACGCGGCGACAAGCGGAGCAGGCGGAGGAGCAGGCCAAGACGGCGACCGCCGCCCGGACGCGCGTCGTCGTGCCCGACTGGCTCAGTCGAGTCACGATCGTCGGCGACGTGCGCGCGCGCCACGAAGGCTTCTACCATCAGCCCCACGCCCGGGGGACGCCGGCGGTCACCGCGCGCAATCGCGAGCGGATCCGCGCGCGGCTCGCCGTGAAGGTCGCGTTCAGCGACGAGGTGTCCGCCATGATCCGCGGCGCGAGCGGAAACCCCGACGATCCGGTCGTCACGAACGAAGACCTGACCGGAAGCTTCACCCGCAAACACTTCAACCTCGACTGGGCGTACCTGACGTTCACCCCGGGTAAGAGCTTCGGCATGCGGCCGGGCGCGGCGCGCCTCTCGCTCGGCAAGTTCGGCAACCCGATGTTCGTCGTCAGCGAGCTCGTCTTCGATGACGACCTCTCGCCCGAGGGCGCATTCGAGACCTTCCAACTGCTGGGGCAGCCCTATGGCTCGCTCGACCAGATCAAGCTGCACGCGCTGCAATGGACCTTCAACGAGGTGAGCAACAAGGAAGACGGCTGGATGTTCGGGGGGCAGGTGAACCCGTCGCTCCACCTCGGCCCGGCGCAGCTGGAGGCCGGCATCGGGCAGTTCTGGTGGTTCAACGCCGACCAGATCGCGCAGAGTCTCAATACGAACAAGGTGCTCCGCAACAGCAATCTCTTGACGACGATGAAGGATGCGAAGGGGAATTCGATCGTCACCGGCTATCTGAGCGGGTTCAACCAGACGAATGCGGACGTCGCGCTGATCTGGCCGAACGTCATCTGCACGTCACCGCTCCGTCTGTTCGCGGACTTCGTGTACAACTGGGACGCCGTCAACGACGACGCCCACGGCTACCTGGGCGGCGTGCGCCTCGGACAGGCGAAGCTACGGAACGACTGGTCGATCTACGCGTTCTACGAGCGCATCGAGCAGGAAGCGGCGATCTCCGCATTCACGTACAGCGACTTCGGCTTCGGGGGCGCCAAACTTCGCCCCGATGGGCTCAGCCTCGGCACCACCAACCTCGAAGGACCCGTGATCGGCGTCGACTATCAGCTGCTGAACCCGCTCACGCTGAGCGCGCGGAGCCACTTCGCGAACTTCATCAACCGTCCGGCTGGCGTGACCAACCCGACGCTGACCCGCCTGTTGGTCGACGCCGTCGTCAAGTTCTAGCACTCGTCTGGCGTCTGACGCGCGCCCTCGACGCCAGCTCGGGCCCCTCCGGCGGGATCCCATCGGCGCCACGCGGAATCGGTTGGTAACCTTGCCAGTCCCACGGCGAGCGTCCACGCAGTCGAATTGTCTTGACAGGAGTTCACTTCTTCTCCTAGCCTCCGGCGTCCGCATCGAGGGGGGACCACACGGCGCGCTGGCGGCAACCCGGCAGGCGACAATGGCACGGTCCTGGCCGTCCTGCTCCTCGGGAGCGGCGATGGGCATGCCGTCTGCAACGTCATCCCCGGCACGACCCAGACCTTCCGCGCGAGCCAGATGACGATCGACCGCCCGTTTGCAAGCCCGGGCGACGTCCTCACCCTCGGGCTCGATCGCTGCGAACGACCAGTTCGGCGCGGCGGTGGCGGCAGTGGCGAACGACGTCCTCGTCGGCGCGCCGTTCGACGACACCGGCGGCGTCGCCGCCGGTGCGGTCTACCTCTTCGACGGGAAGACGGGCCGCCTGATCGGGACGTTTCGGAAGCCGCACCCTGCACCCGGCGATCTGTTCGGCGCGGCCGTCGCCGTCATCGGCTACCACGTACTCGTCGGCGCACCCGGGGACGGTCTGGGTGCACCGCACGCCGGCGCCGCGTATCTCTTCAACGCCGTCCATGGCAGCCCCATGTTGGGCAGCGTCCTCCAGGTCTTGCCGAACCCCGCGCCCGCGACAGGTGACCAGTTCGGGGCCGCGCTCGCGATCCTTCCTCGCCCGGGTGTCGACGATGTCCTCATCGGCGCGCCCGGGAGCGACCGCGGCGGGGCGGACGCGGGCGTCGCCTACCGGTTCGGGTTCTGCGGTGGCCACTGTTCGACCACCACGACCACGACGACGTCGACCAGCACCACGATGCAGACGACCACGACCACGAGCACGGTAACGACGACGTCGCGCGCACCAACGACGACCACGACCACCACCTCGACCACCACACGAGCCACCACGACCTCCACGACATTGGCCGTCACGTGCCCCGGGGGGTGCGACGATGGAGATCATTGC
>Ga0066709_100004631_pt1 | contig 11046 bp, 9 predicted proteins | sample GraSoiAngelo_158_FD_79665 | JGI IMG/M metagenome (GOLD analysis project Ga0066709, IMG submission 79665) | Grasslands soil microbial communities from the Angelo Coastal Reserve, California, USA - 14_1009_16_30cm | ecosystem: Environmental > Terrestrial > Soil > Grasslands | place: USA... | reverse complement strand
CGGTTCTGCATCAGGGCCGAGTGCAGGTAGATCACGTGCGGCATGACTGTCGCCCCGAGGATCCCCACAGCGAGGAGGACGGAGTCCCCACCCGCGAACTGAGGCACGACCGCGTGATGCGCGACGGTCCCGAACGACGGCGCCGCGTAGAAGATCTCCGCCAGGTAGCAGCCGCCGATCACGCCGACGATCGCGGCGATCGTCGCCTCGAGCGGCCGGAACCCGAACCGCTGGAGCCCGAGGATCGCGAAGGCCGCGACGCCGGTGAGTATCGCGGCCGGAAAGAGGCCGACCCCGAGCAGGAGGTGGAATCCGATCGCGGCCCCGAGGAACTCCGCCAGGTCCGTCGCCATGGCGATCAGCTCCGCCTGCGCCCAGAGGCCGAGCGAGGTTCGGCGCGAGAACTGCTCGCGGCAGACCTCCGGCAGGTTCCGCCCGGTGGCGATCCCGAGCTTCGCCGAAAGGGTCTGGATCAGCATCGCCATCAGGTTCGAGGCGACGATCACCCAGAGGAGCGTGTAGCCGTACTTCGAGCCGCCGGCGATGTTCGTCGCGAAGTTGCCGGGGTCGATGTACGCCACGCAGGCGATGAACGCGGGACCCAGGAAAGGCCAGACCCGGAACCCGCTGCCCCGATCGCGGAGGACGCGCTCGCCCCGGCCGGCGAGCTCGGCGCCCGAGTCGACCCGCGTCGTCAGCACAAAAGTTAGATTAGCCTAAATCAGGTGCGCAGGACGTGCAGGTCCGGCAGGTTTCGGTAGCGCTCGTCGAGGTCGAAGCCGTAGCCGACGAAGAGCTCGTCGGGCACCGTGAAACCCACGTAGCGCACCGGAAGCTCGTCCACGAGGCGGCGGTACGGTCGGTCGAGGAGCGTGGCGACCGCCAGCGAGGCCGGGTTGCGGAGGCCCAGCGTCCGGCAGAGGTAGTTGAGCGTGAGGCCGGTGTCGACGACGTCCTCGACGATCAGGACGTCGCGGCCGGCGATGGGCGAGTCGAGGTCCTTGAGCAGCCGGATCTGGGTATGGCCGCCGGTGGCCGCTCCCGCGTACCCCGCCAGCTCGATGTAGTCGATCTGGTGCACGATCGGTATCGACCTGGAGAGGTCGGCCGCGAAGACCATGCTGGCCTTCAGCGCGGCGACGAGCAGCGGCTCGCGACCGGCGTAGTCGGCTGCGATCTCACGCCCGAGCTGGCGGACGCGAGCCGCGATCTCCCCGGCCGAGAGGTAGACCTCCCCCACACGGTCGGCGGGGGCTACGAGGCGAGCTCGAGTCGGTATCGCTCCGCCAGGCGCTCGATGTCGCGCTTGTAGAAGAGCTTGATCCGGATGTCGGGATAACGGTCGCGGAGCTTGCGCAGCTTGCGGTTCTTCTTCGTCACGAGCGTCTGCTTCATGACCGTGATCTCGACGTACAGATCCTGCTCCGGGAGGTAGAAGTCGGGCGTGAAGCCTTCGAGGCACCGGCCGTCAGCGTCCTCCTCGAGCACGAACGTCGTGGGCTCGTAGTCCCACGGGACGCCGTAGTAGTCGAGGATCTTGGCGCACTCCAGCTCTGCCTGGTTGGCGAAGCTCGGCGGGCTCTCTCCGCAGAACGCCTGGAAATCCGGCTGTTCGGACGGCACTCCAAGCAAGGTAGCAATGGCCTCGGACACCGAAGGCGTGGTAGAAGGCGGGCCGCAGGCTCCCGACGGAGGTAGGCATGGCCCGGATCACGCTCGTTCCGCAGCGGAAGGAGTTCTTCGAGCTCTACAACCAGGCGGCGGCGAACGCTGTCGCGATCTCCCGGCTGCTCGTCGATCTCCTCGGCCGCAAGCCCGATGGAGAGACCGCCGACCTGATCCGCGACATCAAGGAGCTCGAGCACGAGGGCGACCGCCTCACGCACGAGGTCGTCGACCTGCTGAACCGGACGTTCGTGACGCCGTTCGACCGTGACGACATGTACCGGCTCGCTGGCGCGCTCGACGACGTCTGCGACCACGTCGACGAGGCCGCGGGCCACATCGTCGGCTACGGGATCACCGAGATCCGGCCTGCTGCGCGGGCGCAGGGCGAGGTGATCGCGCGGGCGGCGACGAAGCTCCAGGAGGCGGTCGAGCGGCTCCAGGGCTTCCGCGACTCGAAGCGCCAGCTGATCGAGCTCCGCGAGCTCGAGGACGAGGGCGACCGGCTGAACCACGAGGCGATCTCCGAGCTCTTCCGCTCGGGCGACGACGCTCTCGACGTCATCCGCTGGAAGGACGTCCACGAGCAGCTCGAGGAGGCCGTGGACGCGTGCGAGAACGCGGCGGACGTCCTCGAGGCGATCCTCGTCAAAAACCGCTGAAATGCTGCGCATTTTCAGCGGGCCGAGCTTCTACCCTCGCTTCGCTCGGTACACGGGAGCGCGCGTTCGCGCGCTGACGACTTGAACGACGTTCTGTTCGTCGTCGTCATCGCCGTAGCGCTCGCGTTCGACTTCACGAACGGCTTCCACGACACGGCGAACGCGATCGCCACCTCGGTGGGCACGCGGGCGGTGACGCCCCGGACCGCCGTGGCGGTCGCTGCGGTGGCGAACCTCGCGGGCGCCTTCGTCACGACCGCGGTCGCGAAGAACGTCGCGAAGGGCCTGATCGACGCCAACCTCGCCACGCTGCACACGGTGCTGGCGGCGCTCATAGGTGCGATCGCATGGAACCTGCTCACGTGGTGGCTCGGGCTCCCGTCGAGCTCCTCGCACGCGCTGATCGGCGGGCTCGTGGGCGCAGCGCTCGTCCAGTCCGGCGAGAAGGGGGTGCTCTGGCACGGCCTCGCGCACAAGGTCGTGATCCCCGCCCTCGCAGCGCCCGCGATCGCCTTCGCGGCTGCGTTTCTCCTCCTGCTCGCCATCTACTGGCTCTTCGTCTGGATGACGCCGGGCGTCGCGAGCCGCACCTTCCGCCTCGGCCAGCTCGGCAGCGGCACCTGGGTCGCGTTCACCCACGGCGCGAACGACGCGCAGAAGACGATGGGCGTGATCGCGCTCGCGCTCGTCCTCCACCGGCACGGCGACGTCGCGCAGCTCGAGATCCCCACGTGGGTGAAGATCGCCGCAGGCCTCGCGATCGCGCTCGGCACGTACGTCGGGGGGTGGCGCATCATCCGTACGCTTGGACAGCGTGTGTTCACGATGGAGCCCGAGAGCGGATTCGCGGCGCAGGCGTCGGCCGGCGCGACGATCTACCTCGCGACGAAGTACGGCTACCCCCTCTCGACGACCCATGTCGTCTCGGGGGCGGTGATGGGCGCGGGCGCGACGAAGAGGCTGTCGGCGGTGCGGTGGGGGATCGCCGGGAACATCGTCGTCGCCTGGGTGCTGACGATCCCAGCGGCGGCTCTCGTCGCGGCCGCGCTCTACTGGCCCGTCCAGGGGGTCTTCTAGGTGGAGAAGGGCGAGATTCCGGCACGCTGCCTCTGCGAGACGTACGCGCGGGTGACCGAGAACGCGGCGCTCGTCGCCGCGCGCTGGCTCGGGAGCGGCGACGAGACGGCCGCCGAGCAGGACGCCTCGAAGGCGATGCGGGAGGCGCTGGACGAGATGCCGATCCGCGCGCGGATCGTGATCGGCGTCAACGAGAGCGAGTGGCTTCCGGTCGGCGAGGAGGTCGGGGCCGGGGGAGGGCAGTTCGACCTCGCCGTGCACCCGCTCGAGGGCCGCGGCGTCGTGGCGCGGGGCGGGAGCGGCGCGATGTCGATGCTCGCGGTCGGCGACCCGGACTCCCTGACGACGCTCCCGCAGATGTACATGCGCAGGATGGCCGTCGGCCCGGTCGCACGGGACCGCATCGACCTCCTGCGACCGGTCGGCGAGAACATCCACGCGATCGCCGAGGCCTTCGGCAGGAACGTCAACGACATCACGACGATCGTGCTCGACCGCCCGCGTCACCACGACCTGATCGAGGAGATCCGGGCCGCGGCCGCGCGGATCAAGCTGATCCAGGACGGCGACGTGACAGCATCGATCTCGGCGGCGATCCGCGGCACGAACGACCACCTCGCGATCGGGATCGGCGGCACGCGGCAGGCGATCCTGTCCGCGGCAGCGCTGCGGTGCCTGGGCGGCGGGATCCAGGCCCAGCTCTGGCCCACGACGCGGAGCGAGATCGAGTATGTGCGAGCACATGGCATCGAGGACGTGAACCGGATCTTCACGATCGACGACCTCGCTCCGGGCGAGGTGATCGTCGTCTTGACCGGCGTCTCGACGGGCGACCTGCTCCGCGGCGTCCAGTTCCACGCCGACAGTGGCCGCACGCGGACGCTCGTCATGTGCACCCGTTGCAACTGGGTGCGGTTCGTCGACGGGATCCACTTCTTCCGGCGGGAGCGCCGCGAGGAGGTTCGCCTCCCCGGCGTCTGAGGCGCCGACTCGGCGGCGCCGACCATCAGGACGTGCCGGCTTTGCCGGCGCGTCCGTCTGAAACGCCCGGTCGAGCCAATCGAGTCGAGCCGGGCGCCCGATCCGAGGGAATCTGCTCAATCCTCAGGGCCTCCTTGCCGATGAGGGGGCCGTGGATGCGGCGCCACTGCACTGGCGACCCTTGGGAACGCTGCTCGTCGAGCGCGGCCTGCTGACGGCTGCCGAGCTCGAGGACGCACTCGCGCTCCAGGAGCAGACCGGCGAGCGGCTGGGCCAGATCCTGGTCCAGCAGGGCCTCGTCTCGCATCCGGCGCTCACGGACACTCTTGCCGAGCAATACGGGATCGAGCTCGGCAGCGAGAGCGGCTTCGGAACGGGCCTGCGCTCCCTGATCGAGCGCCGGCACTCCGCCGGGCGGCTGCATGTGGTCGCGGCGGCGGCCGGGGAGGACCAGCCCGCGGCCGAGACGGGGGCGGCGACGACGGAGCCCGAGCCGGCGCCGGTCGTCGAGGAGCGGACGCTCGAGCTCGAGCCGCAGCTCGAGGAGCAGTGGGCTCGACTCGCGGCGGCCGAGGCGGCGGTCTCGGAGCGCGACGCGACAATCGCCACGCTCGAGCGCGAGCTCGCGCAGGCGCGCGGGGCGCTCGCGGCCCACCGTGGCGAGCTCACGCACGCGGCTGATGCAGGTCGTCGGGCGCTCGAGGAGAAGGAAGACGCCGTGGAAGCGCTCCGGCTCGAGCTGGACGAGGCGCGTGCGGCGGCCGAGCAGGCCGCACGGGAGCGCGACGTCGAGCTGGAGGCCCTCCGCGCCGAGGCGGAATCCCTCCGGCGGGAGTGCGACCACCTGGCGGAGCTCTCTGCTGGATCGAAACGCGAGCGAGACGAGGCGGAGCACGAGCGCGCGGCCGTCGAGTCGGACCTCGGCGGTCGGCTGCAGACGCTCGAATCGCATCTCTCGGCGGCATACGAGGAGCGAGACGCCGAGCGCGCGCGGGGGGAAGAGCTGGCGGAGGAGCTCGTGCGGCTCACGGCCGAGCGCGACACGCTCCAGACGTCGGCCCGCGGCGCCGGTGAGCTGACCGAGGAGGCACGCCGCGAGGTCGAGGCCGCACGCGAGGCGGCGGCCGCGGCCGAGGCCCGCCGCGACGAGGCCCAGGCCACGGCCGCTCGGCTCGAGCGGCAGCTGCACGAGCTCTCGACCGAGCGCGAAGCGCGAGTCGACGCCGCCGAGCGCAACGCGGCGGCGGCCGGCGGACAGATGGCGGAGCTCCAGCGCGAGCACGGCAAGGCCGTCCAGGCCGCACGGGAGGCCGCCGAGGAGCACGAGCGGCGAGCGAAGGAGCTCGGCGCGGCGCTCCGCGAGGAGCGAAAGGCTACCGAGGCCGCGCGCCGCGCGAGCGCGGAGCTCGAGCGGCGGGCCGAAGGGCTCTCGCGCGTGCGCGCGGAGCAGGGCCAGCGAATCGCCGAGGCGCATCAAGAGACGAAGACCCACCGGAAGCGGGCGCGCGCGCTCGAGCGCGAGCTCGCCAAGCACCGAAGAAAGATCGGCCGGGTCGACGGGGATCGCGCGAAGCTCGTGGCGCGGCTGGAGGAGCTCGAGCGGGCGGGCGCCGGTCGCGAGAGCCTACGCCACGAGCGGGACGAGGCGTGCCACGAGGTGGAGCGCATCGAGGCGGAACGCGCGGGCTTCGCAGAGCGCGTGATGCAGCTCGAGCAGGAGCGCGCCGAGCTGGCCGAGCGGCTCGCAACGGTGGAGATCGAGCATGCGCGCGTCGACGACGTGGTAGAGGCACAGCGGCGGCGTGCAACGGAGCTCGGGTCGCAGCGCGCGGAGCTTGCGGAGCGGCTCGAGGAGCTGAAGCGCGAGCGCGCCGAGACGGCGGAAGAGGCCGAGGCGCGGCGCCGGCGGGTGGACGCGCTCGAAGCCGAGCGCGACGACCAGTACGAAAGGATCGACGCGCTCGTGCGCCGCGTCGGAGAGCTCGAGACATCGCTCTCGGAGGTCGAGCAGCTTCGGCGCGAGCATGACGTGCGAGAGGACGTTCTGAACCAGCTCGAGGCGGAGCGGACGGAGCTCCGCGAGCGCGTCGCGGCGCTCGAGCAGCTCGATTCGGAGCGCGCTGCGCTTGCCGGCGAGCTCGAAGAGGCTCGCCGCGAGCGGGATGCCCAACGCGAGCTGCTCGGGCGGCTCGAGGCGGATCGCAACGCGCTCGTGGCTCGACTCGAAGAACTGGACGGGCTTCAGGCCACCATCGACGACCTACGGGGTGAGCGAGATGCCCAGCGGGAGACGCTCGAGCGGCTCGATGTAGAGCGCAGCGATCTGCTGCAGCGCATCGACGAGCTCGAGGGACTTCAGGCCGCGATCGACGACCTGCAGCGCGAGCGGGACGAGCGGCGGCACGCACTCCAGCAGCTCGAGTCCGAGCGAGCAGCTCTCGCGGCGCGGCTCGAGGAGCTGGAGCGGGAGCGCGAGGAGGTCGACAATCTGTGGCAGGAGCGCCGGGCAGAGCGGGAGAGGCTCGACGAGCTCGAGGCCGAGCGGGCAAGCCTCGCCGCGCGGCTCGACGAGCTCGGGGCCGAGGCCGCTCGTCAGCTCGAGGCTCGCGGCGAGCATCTCGCGGAGCTCGAGGCCGAGCGAGCCGACCTCGCCGCACGGCTCGACGCGCTTCAGCCCGAGCTCGAGCGTCGCGTTGCCGACGCCGAGGCCCGAGCCGAGACCGAGCGGCGGCGTGCGGCCGACGCGACACACGAGCGCGACGAGCTCCAGCGGCGCGCGGAGGCCGCCGAGGCCGCGGCCATTCGCCACGAGCACCGCTTGCGCGAGCTGGAGCGGGCCGCTCACGAGCCGCAGCCCGAGCCGGAGCCGGAGCGCCACCCGTCGCCCGAGCCGCTCGAGGCTGCCCATCTGCTCTTCGTCCGGAACGGCTCCGGGTACCGTCTGGTCGAGCGGGAGGGACCCGCTCCAGGCGTCGGCTCCCCGATCGAGCTCGATCGCCTCTTCGCGGTCACGAAGCTCGGCCGGTCGCCGCTTCCAGGCGATCGCCGCCGCTGCGCGTACCTCGAGCTGCGCTGACTCGCGCCGCTACACTCGCGGCATGCCCACGAAGGACGAGGTCGTCGAGGCGCTGCGCCAGGTCGAGGATCCCGAGCTCGGGATGGACATCGTCGATCTCGGACTCCTGTACGACGTCGAAGTCGCCGGGCCGAAGGTGAAGGTCACGCACACGCTGACCTCGATGGGCTGTCCCGTCGGGCCGATGATCCAGGAGGACATCGACCGCGTCGCGCGAGAGGTACCGGGCGTCGAGGACGTCGACGTGGAGCTGACGTTCGATCCTCCGTGGACGCCGGACAAGATGTCCGACGACGCGAAGTTCATCCTCGGCTTCGGCTAAGCATCCCAGGGCTCAGGCGTGTGCGCCGGGCCCCGCGATTCCCTTGTAACTCAAGCCTCGTTCAGGCTGAGGTGGCGTGAGTTACAAGGAGATTTTTGACGCTCGGACCCTCCACGCCGGGTCGGGGTCACTCCGGGATCCGCAGGACGATCTTGCCGAGCTGCTCGCCTGCCTCGAGGCGTTCGTGTGCCGCGCGGATCTCTCTGAGCGGCAGCACCTCGTCGACGACCGGCCGCGCCCGACCGCTGCGGACGAGCTCGTAGGCGCCCTCGAAGTCCTTCTTCGTCCCCATCGTCGAGCCGAGGACGGTCAGCTGCTTCCACCAGATGCGGTGGAGCGACGCGGGCGGGTTCGGCCCGCTCGTGGCGCCGCAGACGCAGATCCGGCCGCCCTGTGCGGCGGCCTGGAGCGAGCTCGCCCAGGTTGCGGCACCCACGTGCTCGACGACTACGTCGACGCCGCGGCCGCCGGTCACGTCCTTCACGCGCGCCACCGCGTCCGCGGTCGGCACCGCGGCGTCCGCGCCGAGTTCCGCCGCCCGCGCGAGCTTCTCGTCGCTCGTCGAGGTCACGACGACGCGCGCGCCGAGCGCCTTCGCGATGGCGAGCGCCGCGGTTGCAACCCCGCCGCCGATGCCCCAGACGAGCACCCACTCGCCCTCCCGGAGCCCCGCTCTCGTGACGAGCATCCTGTACGCCGTCTCGAAGACGAGCGGGAAGGCGGCAGCGTCCTCGAACGAGATCCCGTCGTCGAGCGGGTAGACGTTCGGGGCCGGCACCGGAAGCAGCTCGGCGTGGGTCCCGTCCGAGTGCTCGCCGATCACGCTGATTCCCCCGTCGTGCTCGATGCCCGGGTTGATGACGACGCGGTCGCCGCGGGCGAAGCCGTCCACGCCTGCGCCGAGATCCTCGACCACGCCTGCCCCGTCGGCCCCGAGGATCCGGGGCTTCGGCACGGACGGCAGGCCCTTTCGGACCCACACGTCGAGGTGGTTCAGCGAGGCTGCGCGAAGACGGACGAGCACCTCGCCCGCCCCGGGCCGCGGATCCGGGGCGTCCTCGTAGCGGAGAACCTCGGGCCCGCCGTCCTCGTGGATGCGAACGGCCTTCACGGGCACAATCCTCGCATGACCGCCGCGGAGCTCACGGCCCTCGCGGACGAGCTCGGACTCGACGCCGTCGGCGCCGCGCCGGCCGCACCGTACGAGGACACCGAGCGCCACATCCGCGAGCGCCGCGCGCGTGGGCTCTTCGCCGACATGCGCTTCACGATGGCGCAGCCCGAGACGTCGTGCCATCCGGAACACCTCCTGCCGGGCGCTCGAACGGTCGTCTCGGCGGCGCTCTGCTACTACACGCCCGCGCCGGAGCCGAAGCCGGGCCAGGGGAGGCTCCCGCGCTACACCTGGGAGGACGGCTACGCCAAGCTGCGCGAGCGCCTCGACGAGCTCGGCCGGCGCCTCGGCGGCTCGTATCGCGTCCTCGTCGACGCCAACCAGCACGTCGACCGGGAGGCGGCGGCGCGCTCCGGCGTCGGCTTCTACGGAAAGAACACGCTCCTGATCACGCGCAAGCACGGCTCGTGGGTCGTGCTCGGAACGCTCGTGACCGAGGCCGAGCTCGAGCCGACCGCGCCCCTTCGTCTCGACTGCGGGTCCTGTCGGCTCTGCATCGACGCCTGCCCGACGGGTGCGCTCGACGAGCCCGGAACGCTCGACGCAACCCGCTGCCTCTCCTACTGGACGCAGGCGCCGCACCCGATCCCGGAGCCGTACCGCGAGGAGCTCGGCGACCGCGTCTACGGCTGCGATATCTGCCAGGACGTCTGCCCGTGGAACCGCGGCGTCGAGAAGCGCCGGGCGGACGACCGGCCGTCAGACGACGCCGAGCCGCTCGTCTCGCTCGTCGACTGGCTCGAGGCGTCCGACAACGAGCTCCGGGCGCGCTACGACCGTCTCTATGTGCCCCGAAACGACCCGCGCTACCTGCGCAGGAACGCGCTCGTCGCGCTCGGCAATGCGGGCGGGCCGGAGCACGCGGCCGCGGCGGAGGGATACGCCGACCACGAGGACCCCCTCCTGCGCGAGCACGCGCAGTGGGCGCTCGCACGGCTCGCGGAGCGCGGCGCGTGACCCCGCGCCTCCGCCAGGCGCAGCAGTGGATCGCCTGGGTGCGAGTCGCTGCGATCCCCTTCGCCGCGCTCGAGGTGGGCGTCTTCACGCCGCACTACCCCCGCGGCTACGAACGCTGGGCATGGCTCGTCACGGCGGTCTTCGCCGTCGGCGCGCTGGGCCTCCTCCCGCTCGCCCGGCGCGGAGCCGGACGCGAGGTCGCGCTCGCAGCGCTCGCCTTCGACACGAGCATCCTCCTCGCCTACCTCTTCCTCTACTCGTACGAGCCGGACGCGCAGGTAAAGGCGCTCCTGTTCCTGCCCGTGATCGAGGCGGCCTTCATGTTCGGTCTGCGCGGCGGACTCGTCATGCCGCTCGTCATGGCGCCGTTCCTCGTCGGCGCAGAGGCCTTCCGGCACTCGCGCTTCGGCTTCGCCTTCAACACGGACCACGTCACGTTCGCGGTCGGGCTCCAGCTCGTCGTGGGCGCGATCGTCGGCATGCTCACGAACCGGCTCGACGAGCAGACCGACGTCGCCCAGAACCGCGCGGTCGAGGCGGAGCGGCTGCGCGACGAGCTCGCTCGGCGCGTCGACCTGCTCGAGGCCGCCAATCGCTGCGCCCGCGCCCTCGGCTCGTCGCTCGAGCTCGAGTCGGCCTTCGCCGTCTTCATCCGGGAGCTCCGCGGACTGGTCCCGTTCGACCGGATGGCGATCGTGCTCGCCGAAGACGGCCTCGCGCACGTGATCGCCACCTCGGGGGTCGGCGCGCAGGTCTTCCCGCCAGGGAGTTTCCGGCCGATCGAGGGCTCCGTGCTCAGCCTCGTCCTCGAAGGACAGACGATCTACCGCGAGGACATGACGGACGCGCGCTACCCCGAGGAGGCAGAGATGGCCGCGCTCGGGCTCCGCTCCCGGCTCTGCGCGCCGCTCCTGCTCGGCGCCCGCGCCGTCGGCATGCTCTCGATCGTCCGCCGGGAGCCCGCCTCCTTCACGCCCGAGGAGATCGAGCTGACGACGCTCCTCGGCCGGCTCGTCGCGACTGCCGTGCAGAACATCCGCGCCTACGAGGCCGAGCGCGCGACCTCCGACGAGCTGCGCCGCCTCTCGAGCCTGCGCGCCGACTTCGTCTCGCTCGTCTCCCACGAGCTGCG
>Ga0066709_100004630_pt1 | contig 11046 bp, 9 predicted proteins | sample GraSoiAngelo_158_FD_79665 | JGI IMG/M metagenome (GOLD analysis project Ga0066709, IMG submission 79665) | Grasslands soil microbial communities from the Angelo Coastal Reserve, California, USA - 14_1009_16_30cm | ecosystem: Environmental > Terrestrial > Soil > Grasslands | place: USA... | reverse complement strand
GCCACATCCCGGCACCGTCGTAGGTGAACGACCCTTCGCCACAGACGTCCCATTCGCGCTGCATCACGTTCCATTGCACGTCGATCCAGACGTCGTCCGACGGGCGCCGGAAATGCTGTCCGAGCGCGTACTTCCTCGTGTACGGGACGTCGGCGCCCGGTCGTGGCCGATACCCGAGGCGGGCGAGTGCCCGCGCCACGGCGTCGTAGTCCTCCTCGAGGATCAGAAGGTCGATGTCGCCCATCGGCCTGAGCGCCGGCTCCGGATAGATCTCGACCGCGAGCTGAACGTCCTTCAACCCCATGGCCTCGACGCCCGCGGGACGCAGGCCGGCAACGATCTCGGCGAGCGCAGCGTAGAGCCGCCGGTTCCGCTGGGCGCTCCCTCGATAGAGCACGTCCAGGTCGTGGAAGACGGCCGGCGGGACGAGCCCGTCGATCGCCTCGGCCCGAGCAACCTGGTCGAGACCCCATTTGAGGAGCGGTGAGACGGCGTGCCTGATCGACGCCTCCAGGACGGAGTCCCAGTCGAGCCCGCTCGCGATCAGCGACGCCGCCCGCTGCGCGCCGTCCGCCGAGACCTCGACGCGGCAGCACTCGAGCAGCAGCCGGTCCTCTGCCGCGAGGCCTCCCGCCACCGTCACGCTATTCGCGCCAGTCGGCGAGCGCGCTACCGACGGGACCAGTGATTCCGGTGATGAAGACGCGCATGGTGGGCTGCTGGTGTGATGCCGGCACGCTGTCCGGAGGCTCGGGCTAGCCTAGCCGCCATGCCGGCCACGCTGCCCCGAGCGACAAATCCCCCGAGCGGGAAGGCCTCGTGAAGGTCGCACTCCTGTCGTTCAACTTCGGGCCGTACTGCGTTCGTCTCGCGAACGGTCTCGCGCGGCACGCCGAGGTGCTGCTGGTCATGCCGCGGAATATCTCCGAGCCGTTCAGGTTCGGGCTCGACCCGGCGGTCGAGCTCTTCCAGCTCGACTCACCGCGGCTGCGACAACCGGCCCGGCAGCTCCGCGCGACCGGATCGGCGATCCGCCGCATCCGCGCATTCGAGCCCGACGTGATCCACTACCAGGCCGGTCACCTCTGGTTCAACTTCGCCTGGCCGGCGCTCCGGCGCTTCCCGCTGGTCGTCAGCATCCACGAGAGCCGCCACCACCTCGGCGACGACGATTCGGCCACCACACCCCAGTGGATCATGGATCTGGGTTACCGGCGCGCGGATCGCGTGATCGTCCACGGCGAGCAGCTGAGGGGTGCCGTCGTCGCGGATCTCGGGCTGCCTCGGGACATCATCGACGTGGTCCCGCCGGTGCCCGACATCGTGCTCTCGGAGGCCGACGTGGCCAACGTGGTCGAGGAGGACCCGCACCTCATCCTGTTCTACGGCCGGATCTGGCCGTACAAAGGGCTGGACTACCTCATCCGGGCCGAACCGTTGATCAGCGCCCGGGTTCCCGAGGCGCGCATCAAGATCGCCGGCTCGGGGGAGGACTTCGAGCGCTACCGGCGCCTGATGGCCAATCCGGAGCACTTCATCCTGCGGATCGAGCGCATCCCCGACGAGGAGATCCCGGGGATGGTCGGTGCTGCCGCGGTCGTCGTCCTGCCCTACATCGACGGGTCGGTCAGCGGCGTCGTGCCGATCGCCTACACCTTCGGCAAGCCGGTGATCGCGACGAGCGTGGGGATTCTCCCCGAGATGGTCGAACACGGACGGACCGGGCTCGTCGTCCCTCCGCGGGACGAGCAGGCCCTCGCGGCGGCCGTCGTCGACCTTCTCACGGACGCGGGTCGACGCCACGCTCTCGGCGAGAACGCCCGCCGGATGGTCGCCACGGTCTTCGACCCCGAGACGACGGCTGCCGCCTCCATCGAGACGTACGAACGCGCGATCCGCTCGCGCCGCTGAGCCGCCGGCCCAGCCGCTGTCTCACACGCGAAGCGTCACCTCGAGCGCGGTGCCGCGCCCGGGTTCCGTCACGAGCCGGAAGACGCCCTGGATGGCGGCGGCGCGGCGCCTCATGTTGCGGAGCCCTTGCCCGCCGCCGCTCTCCTCTCCGGTGAAGCCGCGGCCGTCGTCCTCGACGCGCACGAGCCGGCGGCCGGCGCGCCTGCCGATCGTGACGACCGCCTGCCGCGCCCCGGCATGTCGGGCGGCGTTGGCGAGCCCCTCCTGGACGATGCGGAAGATCTCGATCTGCTCGTCCGGGGCCAGCGAGACCGCCGGGTCGACGTCGAGCTCGACATCGAGCGCGCCGTCGGCCGTGAGGAACTCGACGTAGCGCCGTAGCGCCGCGTCGAAGGGCGCCGTGCCGCTGGCCGAGGAGAGCGCGAGGACCGCGAACCGCGCCTCCTGCTGCGCGGATTCGGTCGCCTCCTTCATGCGCGGCAGGAGCTTCTCGAGCGATGCGCCCGAGTCGAGCATGCTCACGTGCGTCGACAGCGCGAACAGGTACTGCGCGAGACCGTCGTGAATCTCACGCGCCACGCGCGCCCGCTCGTCGGCGACGGCACGACCGAACTCCGCCTGGCTGATCGCCCGCCAGACTCCCACGAGCAGGACGCCATATGCCAGGAGACGCAGAGAGTCACCGGGGAGGACGTATCGACTCGAGAGGACCGGCGACAGCACGTCCTGCAGAGAGGCGAAGAGCGTCAGCGTCAGCGCCAGCGTCAGCCAGCTGTCGAGGTCGCGGCCGTGCGCCCGGAAGCGCAGTCCAAAGCCCACGACGGCGACGACACCGAGCAGCGCCGATGTCGCGTAGGCGAGCGTCAGCGGGAAGCTGTGCCTGCCGCCCGACTCGATCACGTGGCTCGGCTGGGCAAGGATGACCGTCACCGCGGTCGCGATCAGCATCAGCGCGATGACGGCGCCCGCGATCGCGAGCACGTGCGGACGAGAGCCGACCCGCCTGTGCACGAACGGCGCAGTCGCGACCAGCGATGCTGCGACGAGCTGTGCGCCAACTCCACTCCACGACTCGACCGGCGTCAGGCTGGAGCCGCCGAGCACCGGCGCAACCTCGAAGCCGAGAGTCCCCAGCCCTGCGGCAAGGAAGCCGGAGGCGAGGAGGACGTCGAGCGCCCGCCCTTCGACGAGAAAGCGGACAGAAGCAAGGATCGCGACGATCGTGGCGCAGACGGCAATCGTCGTGTCCAGTGCCAGGCGCGCCTGAGGCAACGCGTAGCCGTTCAGCGACGAGGTCGCCGCCAGGTAGGCGGTGGCGGCCCCGAGCAGCCCGACGAGCACGAGCTCGCCGATGAGCCAGGAGCGATAGGCCTCGGGACGCGCGGGAGACGAGTGCACCTGACCCTCATCGGCACAGGCGTTCCTGCCGATGAGAGACCTGTGAACGAGCGCGTCCTTGTCGTCGACGACCACCCGCTCACGCTGGAGGCGCTCTCGTCGCTCCTGACGCAGCACGGCTTCGACGTCGCCGGGCACGCGAACGACGGGGACGAGGCGATCGAGCGCGCCTCGGAGCTGCGTCCCGACCTCGTGCTGCTCGATCTGACGATGCCGGGCATGGACGGCCTCTCCGCGCTGCCACGAATCCGCGAAGCCGCGCCCGAGACCGAGGTCGTCGTCCTGACGGCATCCGGTACCGAGGAGAACCTGCTGGCGGCAATCCGGGCAGGAGCGGCCGGCTATCTCCTCAAGACGGAGTCGCCCGAGCGGATCGCGGGCTTCCTCCGGGGTGTGATCGGCGGCGAGGCTGCGCTCTCCGGCGAGGTTGCGCGGCGGCTGCTCGACCGGGTGCGCGAAGGCGGACGCCTCGGCGGCGGTGTCCCGGACGCGATCGCGAAACGCCTTTCAGCCCGCGAGGTCGAAGTGCTGCTGCTCCTCGACGAGCATCTGGGTACGGACGAGATCGCAGCCCGCCTCTACATCTCCGAGCACACCGTGCGCTCGCACGTCAAGAGCTTGCTGCGCAAGCTCGGCGTCTCGTCGCGCCGGGAAGCCCTGGAACGCCTTGCCGTAGCGCGAGGCTAGCCAGCCTAGTGCGTGATCGACGTCGTCGATCACGCACTACTGAAACCTTCCAAAGCTGCATCGACAAGCCGGGGCAGCGTCTCGAGGTTGTAGCCCCCCTCCAGCACGGCCGCGACCCGCGGCGCGAGCTGTGCCGCGCGTGCCGCAAGCTCGCGGAACCCGTCGGCGGTGAGCCGCATCTCCGCCAGCGGATCGTCTTCGTGCGCGTCGAACCCGGCCGAGACGAGGACGAGATCGGGAGCGAAGGAGGCGATCGCCGGCTCGACGACCTCCTCGAAGGCGGCGGCGTACTGCGCGTCGCCCGATCCGGCGGCAAGCGGGACATTGACGATGTTCCCGCTCGTCGTCCCCGGCCCGCCGGTTCCCGGGTAGAACGGCCACTGGTGGAGCGAGACGAAGAGGATCGACTCGTCGTCGCGGACGATCGCCTCCGTGCCGTTGCCGTGGTGGACGTCCCAGTCGAGGATGGCAACGCGTGCGAAATCGAGCTCGCGTAGCGCGTAGCGCGTAGCGACGGCGACATTGTTGACGAGACAGAACCCCATCGCCCGGTCGGCGAGCGCGTGGTGACCGGGTGGACGAACGAGCGCGAACCCGCCGCGGTCGACGGCCTCCAGCGCTATGCCCGCGGCAAGCGTCGCCGCCCCCCAGGAGGTCTCGGACGCGACCGTGTCGGGGTCGAGTTGGACCGGCCCGTCGATCGCGGACAGCCGCGCGAGATGCTCGGCGGTGTGTGCGCGCGCGAGCTGATCCGGCGTCGCGGTGCGATCGACCCTGGCGCCCCCGAGGACGGCGATGCGCTCCTGCCTCTCAGGATGCGCTCCGGTCGGGTGAAGGTCGGCGAGCGTCGGGTTCGTCAGCGGCTCGATGCCGCCTCCTCGAGTCGGCCGGCGAGCACGCGCAGGCCGAGCCCGTCGGCGGCAGCAGCGCCCGCAGCCCAGTCCGGCTGGTGATCCGGGATCTCGGGGAGCGGAGCGGAACGGTCGAACGTAGCGATCTGCCGGTAGGCCCGCAAGGCGTCGGCCTCGGCGCCGAAGCGACCGGCGACGAGCAGCGCGTCGAGCGATCCATACTGGCCGAGCAGCGAAGCCGCGGTTTTCTCACCGACTCCCCGCGCGCCAGGGATGCGATCCGACGGATCTCCGCGAAGCGCGATGAAGTCCGGCACCTGGGACGGTTCGACGCCGTAGCGCTCGCGGACCTCCACCGGCCCCACCCGCCGCAGCTCACTCACACCCTTCGTCGGCTGCAGGATCGTCGTCGTCGTACTCGCGAGCTGGAACGCGTCGCGATCGGACGTGACGACCAAAGTCGTGCCGCGACGTCTCTCCTCCTGGTCGACGGCAGCTCCGAGGAAGTCGTCGGCTTCGTAGCCCGGATGCTTGCCGCACACGATCCCGGTCGAGGCGACGAGACCCGGGAGCAGGTCGAGCTGCTCGAGGATGTCGTCGTCGAACTCCCTTCCCGACTGATACCCGGGAAGGAGCTCGTGCCGGTACGTCGGCTGCCCGATCGTGTCCCATCCGACGACGACCGCTCGTGGCCGCTCGGCCTGCCAGAGCCTGAGCAGCATCGTCGTGAAGCCGACGAGCGTGTTTCCGGGCCCCCCGTCGCCGCGGCGGATCGTCCGCGGCAGCGCGTGGTAGGCGCGATGGGCGAGCGAGTCCCCGTCGACGACCAGCAGCGGCGTCTTCACGTCAGAGAGTCTTCGAGAGCGTAGATGGCCCGCATCAAGCGGTCGGTCGCCTGCTGAGCCACCTCGCCCGGAGGGCGTCCACGCAAGTCGTCGATGTCGAGCGGCGCGCCATACGCCACACGCAGGCGGGCGAAGAAGCGCAACCGGTCTGTTCCGGAGATGGCTGCCGGCACGAGCGGAACGCCGGCCGCGAGCGCGATCCTGGCCGCGCCGGTGTGGGCTCGGGCAACGTGCTTCTTGCGCATGCCCTTCGAGCGTCGCGTCCCCTCCGGGAACATCACGACCACGTACCCCTCACGGGCGAGTGCCTCCGCGGTTCGGATCGCCTCCGTGTCAGCCTCGCCGCGGCGCACCTTGAAGCCTCCTGCACCCTTCACGATCCAGCCGAGCGGAGGCCAGAAGAGCTCCGACTTGGCCATGAAGCGCAGAAAACGCCTGGGATAGAGGGGTATGCCGAGCGGCCAGGGGTCGAAGTTCGACGTGTGGTTGGCGGAGAGCACGTACCCTCCGTGGGGCGGCAGATTCTCCAGTCCGACGGCTTTCAGCCGATACAAGCCGCGCAGGACCGGCCAACTCAACCCCGCAACCACGAGGTAGGTCAGTGAAGGACGCTCACGCACGCTCATCCCGGAGGAGTATCGCGGGACTCTTGCAGGAGCGCGCCACCGCGGCGCTAACGTAGGCGACCAACCATGACGCGACTCGTAATCGTGGAATCGCCTGCCAAGGCGAAGACCATCGCCGGCTATCTCGGCGAGGGATACGTCGTGGAGTCGAGCATCGGCCACATCCGCGATCTGCCGACGAAGGCGGCGGAGATCCCGGCCGAGATCAAGGGCAAGCCGTGGGGCCGCATGGCCGTGGACGTCGAGAACGACTTCACGCCGTACTACGTCGTCGACCCCGGCAAGAAGAACGTCGTCGCAGACCTCCGCAAGAAGCTGAAGGACGCCGACGAGCTCCTGCTCGCGACCGACGAGGACCGCGAGGGCGAGGCGATCGCCTGGCACCTCCTCGAGGTCCTGAAGCCGAAGGTGCCCGTGCGGCGCATGGTCTTCCACGAGATCACCCGCGAGGCGATTCGGCGAGCTCTCGAGGAGACGCGCGCGATCGACGAGCGGCTCGTCGATGCCCAGGAGACGCGGCGGATCCTCGATCGGCTCTACGGGTACGAGGTGTCCCCGGTGCTGTGGAAGAAGGTCATGCAGGGGCTCTCGGCAGGCCGCGTCCAGTCGGTCGCCACACGCCTCGTGGTCGAGCGCGAACGGGAAAGACGTGCCTTCGTCGCGGCCGGGTACTGGGACATCGAGGGGACCTTCGACCCCGGCTCCTTCGCCGCCCGGCTCGTATCGCTCGACGGGAGTCGCGTCGCCCAGGGCCGCGACTTCGGACAGGACGGAACACTTCGCTCGGACGTCGAGCGTCTCGACGAGGAGCAGGCGCGTGGTCTCGCGACGCGACTGCAGGGGTCAGCCTTCTCTGTCCGCACCGTCGAGGACAAGCCGTACTCGCGCAAGCCGGCGGCGCCGTTCATGACGTCGACGCTGCAGCAGGAGGCAAGCCGGAAGCTCCGCTTCTCCGCCCAGACGACGATGCGGGTCGCACAGCGGCTCTACGAGTCCGGCTTCATCACCTACATGCGCACGGACTCGACGACGCTCTCCGAGTCCGCCCTCGCCGCCGCACGGGCGCAGGCGACCGAGCTCTACGGAGCCGACTACGTCCCGGCGCAGCCGCGCCGGTACGAGCGGCGTGTCAAGAACGCGCAGGAAGCGCACGAAGCCGTACGCCCCGCAGGCGACACGTTCAGGACACCGCAGCAGATCTCGCGCGAGGTCGGCAGGGACGAGCTGGCGCTCTACGAGCTGATCTGGATGCGGACGATCGCTTCCCAGATGGAGGACGCGCGCGGCCACACGGTCTCGGTGCGGCTCGGCGCGACGTCGAGCTCGGGAGAGGACGCGGAGTTCGGGGTCTCCGGGACGGTCATCACCTTCCGCGGCTTCCTCGCGGCCTACGAGGAGGGACGCGACGAGGACGCCGCCGCGAACGGCGACGAGCGCCGGTTGCCGCCGCTGCAGCCCGGTGACACCGTGGACGTCCTCGCACTCGAGCCGCAGGGCCACGAGACGACGCCGCCCGCGCGTTATACGGAGGCGACGCTCGTCAAGGCGCTCGAGGAGCGGGGTATTGGCCGGCCGTCGACGTATGCCTCGATCCTCGCCACGATCATGGACCGCGGATACGTCTTCAAGAAGGGGACGGCCCTCGTTCCCACGTTCATCGCCTTCGCCGTCGTCGGCCTGCTCGAGCAGCACTTCGACCAGCTGGTGGACTACGACTTCACGGCCCGTCTCGAGGACGACCTCGACCGGATCGCTGCCGGCGACGAGCAGCGGGTGGACTGGCTGCGCCGCTTCTACTACGGGACGGGTCACGACGGCGAGGGGCTCCACGCGCTCGTCACCGACCATCTCGACGCGATCGATGCCCGTGCGGTCAACTCGATGCCGCTGGGAAACGACATCGTGCTCCGCGTCGGCCGCTACGGCCCCTACCTCGAGCGCGGCGACGAACGGGCGAGCGTCCCCGAGGACATGGCGCCAGACGAGCTGACCGTCGAGAGGGCCGAGGAGCTCCTCGCGACACCGTCGGCGGATCGCGTCCTCGGCACGGATCCCGCCACCGGCCGCGAGATCGCCGCCCGGAACGGACGCTACGGGCCCTACGTGACCGAGGTGCTCCCCGAGGGCGCCGCGGAGAGACCGCAAACTGCGTCGCTCTTCAAGACGATGTCGCTCGAGGCGATCACCCTCGAGGACGCACTCCGCCTGCTGTCGTTTCCGCGTGTGCTGGGTACCGGGCCGGAGGACGTCGAGATCGTCGCGCAGAACGGCCGCTACGGCCCGTTCGTGAAGATGGGGACCGAGACCCGCTCGCTCGAGAGCGAGGAACAGCTGCTGACGCTCACGCTGGAACAGGCGCTCGAGCTCCTCGCACAGCCGAAGGTCAGGCGTGGCCGAGGCCAAGCAGGGCCGAGACCACCGCTCCGGGAGCTCGGCACGGACGCAGCGAGCGGCAAGCCGATCGTGGTCAAGGACGGCCGCTTCGGGCCGTACGTGACCGACGGCGAGACGAATGCGAGTCTCCGCCGCGGCGACGACGTCGAGTCGCTGACTGTGGAGCGGGCGCAGGAGCTTCTGGCCGAGCGGCGCGCCGCTGGCCCGGCAAAGCGCCCAAAACGCCGTTCGAGAAGCTAACAGTCCCCTAACCAAGCGCGCCGCCCGGCGTCGTATCATGTGCCTGCCGTCACGGCTTGGTTGGTGCGCGATCAAACCGCTCTAGCGACCTGCAGCGGAATATTGATACCGGCGCATCCGTTACGAGTTCGTGACACCTGGCGAGCGCTGTATCCCCTGGAAAAGACAGGAAAACCGGTTTAGACTGCGTACAGATAGTTACAGCGAGAAGCGACCAGCAGCACCGAAAGGACTGAAACCAGCTTGACGCAGAACCAACTGATGGAACTGTTCGAGTCCGAGCAGATTCGAGCGCTCATCGAGCGGTCGGAGGAGCGCGGCTTCATCGAGCCTGCGGAGCTCGAGGCGTTCGTCCTCGAGCACGAGCTCAACGAAGACGAGGCCGAGGCACTCCAGCGCGAGCTCGAGACCGTGGGTCTCGAGGTCGGCGCACCGCAGAGCGCCAGCGAGAAGGAGGAGAAGGAGAAGGAGGCTGCCGAGTCGGAGGTCTGGGCGGCCGAGGCGCTCACAGGCGCCGCCGACTCACTCCAGCTCTTCCTCGCCGACGTCGGACGCCACAAGCTGCTCACCGCCGCCGAGGAGGTGTCGCTCGCCAAGCAGATCGAGCGGGGTGACCCGGTTGCCAAGCGCCGCATGATCGAGTCGAACCTGCGACTGGTCGTGTCGATCGCGAAGGGCTACCGCGGTCTCGGCGTGCCGTTCCTCGATCTCATCCAGGAGGGCACGCTCGGCCTCAACCGCGCGGTCGAGAAGTTCGACTGGCGGCGCGGCTACAAGTTCTCGACCTACGCCACGTGGTGGATCCGGCAGTCGGTGCAGCGGGCCGTTGCAAATCACGCGCGGACGATCCGCGTGCCGGTCCACGTCGTCGAGCGACAGCAGAAGCTCTCGCGCGCGGCCCGGCGGCTCGAGGTGGAGCTTGGCCGCGAGGCGACGAAGGAGGAGCTCGCAGAGGCGACCGGCCTGCCCATCCAGCACGTCGACGAGGCGCTCGGCGCCGCCCACGCATCGGTCTCGCTCAATCAGACGGTTGGCGCCGACGACGAGGGCGAGTTGGGTGACCTGTTCGCCGACCGCGAGGCCGCCGACCCGTTCGACGAGGCGGAGGAGTCGCTGCGCCGCCAGGGAGTCAGCAAGGCGCTCGACGCCCTGCCAGAGCGCGAGCGGCGCATCCTCGAGCTGCGATTCGGCTTCGAGGGCGAGCCATGGCCGCTCGAGGCGATCGGCCCCGACCTCGAGCTCACGCGCGAGCGCGTCCGCCAGCTCGAAGGCCAAGCGCTGTCACGGCTGGCGGCGCTGCGCGAGCTCGCCTCACTGGCCGCCTGATAAGGGTCTGGCCTTCCGGCTAGACCCGCCTTTCCCGCCTGCGCTACCTGCTCGCGAAAATCGGGTCAGACCGGACGGTCTGACTCACTCGCCAACTTTCGGTTCACCGCCGGGTCATAATTGGCACGCCCCGGCCGCTGCCGGGGATCCCCAGGGGAAAGGAGCAGGATGGGCAAGTTCCTGAAAGTCGGCGTCGCGACCATTGTCGTGGCGCTCGCTGCCGTCGCTGCCGCGTACGCGGCGGTCGGCAGAAGCACCGCGAGCGACACACTGGTGTACGCAGCCTCGTCCGATCCTTCGCTACTCGATCCGGCACTCGTGTCGGACGGCGAATCGATTCGCGTGGCGCGCCAGGTCTTCGAAGGGCTCGTGGGCGCCAAACTCGGCGGGACGCAGATCGTGCCCGACCTGGCAACGAGCTGGTCGGTCAGCAAAAACCACCTCATCTGGAAGTTCCAGCTGCGGAAGTGCGTGAAGTGCTCGGACGGCACGTCGTTTAACGCGGCTGCAGTCTGCTTCAATTTTATGCTGTGGTTCCAATTCCCCGCGCCGCTCCAGAACGCATCGCTTAGCTACTACTGGAACACCGTCTTCCAGGGCTTTGCTAATCCGGCCTCGGGCAACCCCGGGCCTGACAAGAGCCTCTACCGCGGCTGCAAGGCGCGTGGGCAGTATTCGGTCTCGCTGATCCTGACCCGGCCGTCGAGCTCCTTCCTGGCCGCGATCGGCACGCCCATGTTCGGGATCGCAAGCCCGACGGCGCTCAAG
>Ga0066709_100004629_pt1 | contig 11046 bp, 9 predicted proteins | sample GraSoiAngelo_158_FD_79665 | JGI IMG/M metagenome (GOLD analysis project Ga0066709, IMG submission 79665) | Grasslands soil microbial communities from the Angelo Coastal Reserve, California, USA - 14_1009_16_30cm | ecosystem: Environmental > Terrestrial > Soil > Grasslands | place: USA... | reverse complement strand
CTGGCGCATTCGACGCTATTTCAATTTCCGAGGAAAACGAGGGAGATGCAAATGCGATTTCTGACTAAGATGGCCTTTGGCCTGGCTGCTCTACTAATCTCGTTAACGATTGCGCCAGCAACGAAGGCCGATTCGATTACGATCAATTCCGGCGGGTTTTCACTCAGCGGCTTGGGTAACAACGGAGGCGGCGTCCCCGGAATGGATTCGCTACTGGGAACAGCAGCTTCTGGCAATCAGACGATAAATGGCTCTGGCAGCTTCATCGCCCTGTTGAATCCTTTGACCTTTACTACTGCCTTCACCGGGCATGGCTCTGAAGGAACATACAATTTTAACTTCGCGCAGGACGTGACGATAAACGGAGTGACGCAAACTCTGAACATCGTGGGCACCATAGACATTGGAACGTTCGTCGATACCGTTCACATTATTTCGTCTGATCCATTGACATTCGACTTCGGCACTTTCTCAGTCGATGTTAGTGTCGTGCCCACGAGCATCGATGGATTTGGTCCGGGCGAATTCTGCGATTTTCTGAAGGCCCAGTTTGACATCAGAACGGAAACGGAGCCGACCGCGACGCCTGAGCCGGCGGCTCTCAGTTTACTGGGACTTGGTCTGGCAGGTGTGGCGGCTAAGTTACGGCGACGACGGAAGTCTTCGCAATCTCAAATCACTTAACATTCACTGAGATCGCTTGCTGGCCGGTGATCACAAAATCGGCGGGCGATAGTTCTCGCTCGTAAAGTTGCGAGAGCGACATTTGCGTGTAACCACCGGATGTGCGTTCGCTGTTCAGAGTTGCGACTACTGAGGGTGGTAAATTCGGAAGCTCGCTCGTCCCGATGACGACGCCGGGCGCCGGTCGCAGCAGCCTTACATATAGCCTATCATTCTTCTTAATCTTATTTATCGCGCCCACCAGTTGGCCCAGGTCTCTGGGCACGAAGGCCCGAGCCGAAGAAGACTCCTGCAAGGTCGCGCCATCGCCAACCATAATCATCAATTGGCCTGCGGGAGCATCGGCAGGTATCTGTACCGGGATACGCTCAACGAATTGCTTCCCTGAATCCGTGCGCACGTAAGCCTGGACTTCGACATTCTCCCCGCGAACAACATCCGTTGCGTCCAACGAGATGCGCTCCAGGGTGGCGGAGCGCTTGTCCTCGCTCGACGTAATCTCCAAAACGATCCCGCGGATATTCACGTTGTCAAAGCCGCTGCTCATCAACGCCCCGACTGGAGCTGCTATCGCACCCGCCGCCATCACCGCCGCATTGGCCGTCGAAAAACGCCGCTGCAACTTAATGGGGTCCTGGCCTTCCATGGTAATCGACCCGTCGATGCTCACCGTCGCTTCTCCCACCGACCGCTCGCGCGCCGCAATGCTGTTGAATACTGTCAGGTTAAGTAGCAAGGGAGTCAGGAATTCATCGCTGATTACTTCATAAGAGAATTGCTCGACGCGATCGCGGCTGGTATGCAGATTGAGCTTCACGGGAATCATCCGCGGCGCACGGCCCAATTGGCCAAATATACCTGTGGCGCGATCCTGCGAGATCGATCCGACCATGCGGCCGGGAACTGCGAGCTTGAACGAATTAAACGCGTTCGGAATCACGGTTACGACCGAACTCTCGGTCATCGGCATATCCGCATTCCCCAGACTAAGAAACGGATGGCCAAAGGCGTAAATATGCTCGCCATCGCGAAAGGTCACAGTGCCTGAAGCGGCAACTGAATAATCGCCGCGCACTAACTGCACGCTAACCGAAGCGCCCGGCGTCAAAGTCTTTTCGTCAAACGATTCGAGTGGTGTCATTGGTGACGATGCGCCGACGCCGGAAACCGGCAATAAACCACTCTTTGACAATTCACTCGAAAACAATGAGAGGCTCTCCTGACTGATGCCGCTGAAAACCACCGGAGTAGCAATCTCCTGAATCTGTTGCCCCATCAGCGGCGCGAGTGGCGACCCCGCGGCCACCGACGCAATCAATGGCGACGACTGAAAAGATTGTCTTGGCAGGATTGGCTTCCACTCAGTACTCGCGAGTTGAGAAAAAGAGACTGCGCGCGGTTCGGTGGCGCCTTTCGGCTTTTCGTTTCCCTGCTCGAAGATCTCGATCATCTGCTTGATTGGCGTGATGCCGCAGATAGGTTCTTTTGAAAACGGAAAGCTGTAGGCGATGGCGCCCACCAATCGATCATCGATGAAAACCGGCGAGCCGGACATGCCCGCGAATACGCCAGTCCGGTCAACACCCGGGCCACTTAGTCTCGCCAGGATGGTTGATTGGCGCGGCCCGGTAAATCCCGGCAGGACGCCCAGAATCTCCAGCGTGAATTCCTGCGGCTCGCTGCCGGCAAAAACGGTGCGAGCAACGCCCTTCAATCCCGGTTTTACTTCCTCCAGGGAAAAGAGTGCCGTGCTGGCGGGAATGGTTTTCGCCGCCGTCTTAACCGCTATCTTCTGGCCGGAAGCAGTTTTGTCCGTGCCACCAGAGGTAGCAGATGGGTTCCCGGCGCGGCCCTGACCGAGCGAGACAATCGATCCAACAAATAAGGTAAAGATGACGAGGGAAAATGTAGTAAGGTGGTTCAGTGATTTCATATTCTTCTTCTTACTGCGATGCAATGATATCAACCCGCCGGGACTGTAACTCACTATAGCTCAAGTCTGAAGAAAGTAATAGCATGCTAACGGCGCATGTTTGATGTCGAGGGATTCATTCTGGTTGGCGGTGCTTCGAGACGCATGGGCTCGGACAAGGCGCAACTTAAGTTCGATGGACAAACCGGAGTCGAACTCATCGCTGCCGCGTTGCGGCCCATTGCGGGCGTCGTGCGCCTGGTCGGCTCCCGCGAAGAGGCTTGCCTTTCCCCACTTCAAAACATACCTGATTTGCATGAGCGATGGGGGGCGCTCGGTGGACTTCACGCCGCCCTCTCTGCTTGTCGATCAGCTTGGGCGGCGATCGTGGCTTGCGATCTTCCGCTCGTAACGGACGAGTTGTTTGCGCGATTGTGGCAATTCGCGAAGGAACCATTTGATACCGTCGTTCCGGTTCAGCCGGATGGGCGACCACAACCTCTCTGCGCATTTTATCGACGCGAAAGGTGTTTAGCTGCCACCGAAAGGCTAATTGCTTCCGATGAACACACACCGCGTGCCTTGTTGGCTAGCGTCTCAACACGTTGGGTCGAGTTTTCGGAACTCGCCGGTCTGCCGAACGCCGAACACTTCTTTGTCAACGTCAACACCCCTGCCGATTACGAACGAGCGAAGTCAATTCTGGCGTTACAGAACCGAGAGCGGTAGCGACCGGATCATTCTGTTATAATCCGCATCAATATGTCAGCCCGACAAAGAGCTGCGCAACGATTAGTTAGAGCTTTTCTGCCAATCCTTCTGGTGGTCTTGGCGGCATTCGCAGGCGTAACGGTTTGGATAGTTCACGGTATCACCCGCCCGCCACGCGCGGCTTATCTGGTCACACCCCAAACTTTTTCGAAAGTCACCGGTCCGATTCTGAAAGCGACGGACGCAACGTGGCGTAATCACGACGGCACAAGCGCGCGCGGCTGGTTAATTGAGGGCGCAGAAGGAGCGCCCGCGGTAATTCTCCTGCATCATTACGGGGCTGATCGTTCGTGGCTTTTGAACCTCGCCGTAAAATTACACGAGAGCACAAACTTCACGGTGCTCTGGCCCGATTTGCGCGGACACGGAGAAGATCCGCTGGTAAGCTGGAGTCTGCTTGGCGCCGTCGAAGGTGACGACGTGACGGCGGCAATTGATTATCTCCACACTCGTAAGACCAACGCCAACAAGCCGCAAGTAGCGGGTCGAATCGGCGTTTACGGGATCGAGTTGGGCGCATACGCCGCGTTGGAAGCCGCGCAGCGCTATCCTGAAATTCGCGCGCTGGCTTTGGATTCTGCGCCGGCCGCACCCGACGATCTGATACGCGCAGCAACCAGCGGCCGTGCCGGAATGAACAATGCCGTGCTTCAGAAATTGGCCAATTGGGGTATTCGCCTCTACGCACTCGGCAAGTATCAAAGCACGCCGTCGTGCGAATTGGCCCGTTCCCTAAAAGATGTCCACACGCTGTTGTTGGCCGGTGGAGCCGGAGACGCGTGGCAGAGCTCTACTCTACAACTGAGCAAATGCTTTAATGGCCCCGTCGAACTGAAAAGGGATCTGCCCCTGACCGGCGTCAGTCTTCCCGCTTCAACCGGCGAACAGGAAGAGGCGTACGACCGGCCGGTAATCGAATTCTTCGATAAGGTGCTTCGTTAGGTGAACAGTTTGAGGTGTTGCGAATTCCGCTTGACGTGGGCGTCGGCAAACCCAAAGCCGCGCGCATTCGATCAAGTGCACTGTGCCAAGCTGTTGTAGTTAAACTCCCTCTCCCTTTGGGAGAGGGTTGGGGTGAGGGCATAGATGAGTAACCGAAAAAGAAGATTTTACTCCTTTGCTTCTTCGGTCTTCTCGAATAAGGAGGGAAAGGTGATTGCACTCCGGCGCTAGGCCCTCACCCCAGCCCTCTCCCAAAGGGAGAGGGAGTCTTATCTACAAATTCCCGGCACCCTGACCAGGTATCGACGCTATCGTGTTACATCTACGAAGCCTTATAATCTCAAAATAACTTCGTGAGGTATGTTGGAAGTCTTGTAAAGGTACTCTGTTGAGTGAACATCACCCGAAGCTCTTCTGAGGGGATGTTTTCTCGAGAAATTTGAACGCGCGTGTCGAAAGAAATTTGGCTAGGTCCGGTACTGGGAACGAATCGCGAGCGCTTACTGGCGCGCTGCGCGGAATACGTTTCGAAGGGTCAGCTCGATCGGCTGCTATACCTTGCGGCTTCGCATTCGCTACTCGATCTTGTTACCGAAAGGCTGCTGGATGGAGGAAACGTTAGAGGAGTCTGGGATGAGTTTCCCGTTTATCTCTTCCGCGGATTCGTCAGACGGGTCTTATCGAGCGCGCTCGGGTCAGAAGCTTGCCCGTCAGAGACGTTCGATGCCGAAAGTTGCGCGTCACTGCCTCCGCGGTTAGCCATCGATCGCGAAGACTTGCCGGTGCGACGTACCCTCATTTCGCAAATCATTAAGCAACTCGGAAGTGCCGGAAAGCTAAAGGCGATCCGGCCGTTGGCGCATCGCGATGGCTGCGTGAACACGGTCGCATCGTTGATTGGCGAGCTTCAGCGCGCCGGCAAGACTGCGGAAGAGTTTCAGAGCATTATTGATTTGCGCGCCCAGGATTTCCAGTCCCAAGATCAAAAACCAAAAACCAAAGGCCAATTTTCACAATTGGATTTCGATCGCGAAGTAGCATTGATTTTTGCCGCCTATTCCGAAAGCCTGGATCGTTTTGGCTTAACTGATGAAGATGCCGACCAGCTTCGCGCGCTGCAAGTCTTACGTGGCGAACTCGATGGGCGAAGGGTTTATCTACCGTGGCTCAGCCGGATTGATTTGCTGGTACTCGACGGTTTCTTTGATTTCACGCCGGTGCAGGGTGAGATGTTGAGATGGTTGATCCCTGCCGTGCCGAATGTGATTGTTAATCTCAACGGCGATGAGCGAAACCAGGAAATCTTTCGTCCGTTTCACTCGACGATCGACCATTTGATGGCGATCGACAGGTTCGACGTTACGCATGGGAGTGACCAGGTAGTCGTGAGCGGAGCCGTTAGTTCTTTGCGTGAGCGCTTGTTCAATTCTGACGGTGAAGGATCATCAGGTGCAGGCAGGATGCCTGCGGTCCGCCCGCAGGATGCGGGCGCTCCGGCGGGCGCTCCATCGCTTTTCGAATGTAGCGATCGTGAAGTTGAAATCAGATCGATTGCCAAAGAAATCAAATCATTAGTCCTTAAGGAAGGCTACAAGCTCTCCGATATTGCTGTCGTAGTGCGTGAACGCTCGGCGTACGCGGAGACAATTTTGCGCGTCTGCGCCGATGAATCGATCCCGTGCAATCTCGAACGGCGTGTCGAGGCTCAACAAATTCCGGCGGTCCGAGCATGCGGAAAACTATTTCAACTGCTCAAGGAGACGTCGCGGGAAGACTTCAAGAATCCCAGGGCCAGTGACTTGGCCCATTTGATAAAGACCGGTTACTTTTCGCTGCCAAAGGAAGACCAGAAAACGCTGGCCGAAACCTTTGACAAACAATTCGTCGCCCTGCTGCACGACAACGGCGGAACAGAACGCTCTCAATCATTCGATGCCGCTCAACATCAGGAGCGCTTACGCGCCGGTCTAGGAATCGGACAGTGGGCCCCGGACATGATCGAGAACGTAATCGCTTACGTCGGCAGCGAGCTGCGCGTAAACGCATGGCTGGACCGCGCTCGGCGTCTGATCGACCTGTTCCCTTCTCCTGAAGCCGCAAGGTCATTAATCGCGGACAATGAGGACCACGAAGAAATGACCGTCGCGACTCCGGATGAGGCCGCAGAGGAATTAGCAAAACGAAAGCGGCCGGTGCCCGTTCATCCTGCGGCGATCGCCTGGACTTCAATGGTTCTCGGCCATTTGCAAAAACTAGTCGCGGATTTGCCCGCGGAAGCTGACCCTGAAGAACTACGCGGCGCGCTGATGATGCTGTTCGATCACCTCGACTTCTCAAATCAAGTGAGAAAACCATTCCAGAAAAGCAATCCTTCAGGCCTTCCGCAAGCCATCGTCGACGTTCGCGGGTTGGAGAGTCTGCGACGTGCGATGGCCGCCGCGGTGCGTAGTTTCAAGCTCGCCAGCGAAGTGGTATCAGAAGCCCAAGCGTTAGGGAGGGCGACCAAGCCCTTGCTGAAGCGCGGGCTTCTGCGACCTGTCACCCTACCTGCTTTCATCGATGAGGTTGAGCGTTCTCTAAATTCGCAATCGCTCTTGATTAGCAATGCCAATCGTGACGGCCTGCGCGTGCTGGAAGCGACGGACGTGCGCGGATTGCGTTTTCGCAGCGTCTTCATCGCGGGAATGATCGAAGGCGGCTTTCCGCTGCGAGCTTCGCGCGATTGGCTTTATCCGCACGAAGAGCGCGAGCGCCTGAAAAAATACGGCGTGATCCTCGAAGACATCTCCACCGATACGCTGCTGAAAGAAGAACATTATTTCTATCAGGCCGCGTGTCGGGCAACTGACCGTCTTTATCTCACCAGGCCGCTCACAACCGACGATGGTAATGAGACTGTGGCGTCTTATTATCTCGAAGAATTGCAGCGTGCGATTGCTCCCGTCGAGATCGCAAGAGTGCAGATTCGCAGCGACGTTGATACCCGGGACATCGAGCACATTTCTACGACGCCGGAGCTCGCGTTGGCGCTGGTGCGCCAGGACGAGCGGCATCGACATCAGGCGAATCGGCGCGATCTGCTGCCACAGAAACAGATTGCGGTTTTGCTGGCGAGCGCGAAATTGCGGGGTTACATTTCGCCGGCGGCGGTTCGGCGAGTTGAGATTGAACGCGAAAGAAACGGTGAGTGGTTTGGCCGCTTCGACGGCGAGATCACGAATGAAGCCTTGCGCTCGATGTTGGCCCAACACTTCGGACCGGATTACGTTCATAGTGCCAGCGCGCTTAGCACCTACGGCAACTGCGCCTATCGGTTTTTCGCGGGCCGCGTCTTGAGACTCGAGCCGCGCAGCGAAGCCGCGCTCGATTTACAAGCGATTGATGCCGGCAAATTGCTGCACGACATTCTGAGACGATTCTTCGAACAGCACCGCAAACAATATCTGCCTGGGCAGGATCGAGAAGCGCTGCGTCGTCAACTTGCGGAAGTTGCGGATCAGGTTTTTGACGAGCACGAAAGACTCGTCCCGCCGCTGAATCGGCGCATCTGGGAAATTGATTGCGAGATTCGCAAATTGATTCTCGATCAGGTCTTGCTTTATGAATTGCGTTTGCAAGAGCGAACGCGCGAGCGTGGTATCGTTCCCATGTATTTCGAACTCGCCTTCGGCCGTGCTTCGCAAGCGAGCGATCCAGGGTCGTTGACGGACTTCTTGAAGATAGAGCGTTCCGGTGGCCGCGAGACCGAGACCGCGTTGCTACAGGGTCAAATCGATCGCGTCGACGTTGACGAGCACGAACACGTCGCAATCGCTTACGACTACAAGCTATCACAGGGGGCGAAAGTTGAAGACATCGAAGCCGGACGACAGGTGCAAATTCCGATTTATCTGGCCGCGCTCGAACAAATGTTTCTGCCCGGATACAAAATAGTTGGCGGCGGCTATTACCGTCTCCGCGGCGCCGGCCCTCGTCTCAATCAGGGGCTATACCGTGCGGCCCTCGCTGACTACACCAGCGTGACGAGCACCAAGACCAAGTTAGATGACATCGAATGGCAGCGCATTCGTCGCGAGGTGCGGCGGAAAGTTTGGGAGTTCATCGATGGTATGCGAATGGGCCATTTTCCGCTCAAGCCATCACTCGGAAAGATCACTTGTAAGTTCTGTGATTACGCTGCGGTTTGCCGCTACGACACTTATCGAATCAGTCGCAAGTTACCCGGGGCCCGTCCGGTCGATCAAACAGAAGTATCTTCCTAATGTGGTATAGATCTTCAATCTTCCATTTGAAGTCGAACATGTTATTCCGATCTCACGTGATGGCACTGATGGAGAAACAAACCTCGCACTTGCTTGTCGTTCGTGCAATCTTCATAAATATGAACGAACCGTTACAGTTAGCGGCGCGACAACAATGGATACGCCTCGGCTTTTATGAATGAGACGCCGGGAGGGTAAAAGAACAAATGGATTTTGACCAAGACAAATCTTTACGCGATCACTTGCTGTTTCTGCTTCGTGGTGGCGGCGCGCACCTGGGCTTAGATGATTTCGTCGCCGATTTTCCCGTGGAACTCTGCAGGCGGAAAATTGACGGCCTTCCTTACACGCCCTGGCAAGTAATCGAACACATGCGCATAGCGCAATGGGACATCCTGGAGTTTAGCCGCGACGCTGCTCACAAATCGCCAAAGTTTCCCGACGGTTATTGGCCGAAGCCGGATGAACCAGGTAACACCGAACTTTGGTACGAAACCATCGAAACTTTTCGCGCGGACCTAAAGCAGATGGAAGATCTCGTCACCGATCCTGCAACCGATCTGTTTGCGAAGATTGCGCACGGCGACGGACAGACGATTCTACGGGAGGCGCTCCTGGTTGCCGATCACAACGCTTATCATCTTGGAGCGTTGGCGGTAATGAGTAGAATCCTGAAGGTTGAGCATTAGTCATTCGCTGGCCTCCAGAGCTGCCCGGAGAGTGAACCGCCGTTCATATAACGCCTTGCCGATAATCACGCTATCGACGCCGCTTTCAGATACCGCTTTCAACTTCAGCAGATCGTCAATCGATGATACGCCGCCTGACGCCGTCACTCTCAAACCAGTTTCGCGCGCAATCAAACTGGTCTGTTCGATGTTCGGGCCAGTAAGCATGCCATCGCGTTGAATGTCGGTGTAGACGACTCGCTCGACTCCGATAGCTGCGACGCGACGGGCCAGCGTTAACGCATCGATCTCAGCTTCAGCTTCCCAGCCGCGAGTAGCAGTGTGCCCGCGATTCGCATCAATGCCGACGACAATAATCTTTGAACCGAATTTTGCCAACATCTCAGCGAACGTCTGCGGTGATTCGGCAGCGATGGTTCCGATTACGACTCTGTGTACACCTATATCGATCGCCTCAAACACGTCCTCGGTAGTTCGCAAGCCGCCACCGAACTGGACGGGAATACCGACCGTATCGATGATTTTTTGAAGTACTTTGCGATTGCGAGAGTTTGGTTCAGAAAAAGCGCCGTCCAGATCGACGACGTGAAGCATCTCGGTGCCGTCGTCCTCGAAACTCAGCGCGACCTCGACCGGATCGGCGTTGTAGATTTTGGTCGCATCTTTGCGACCCTGGGCCAGGCGCACACAACAACCGTCGCGCAAATCGATGGCAGGAATGATTAGCATTGAACTACCTTTCCTCCCTCTCCCTTTGGGAGAGGGTCGGGGTGAGGGCGTGCAGCGTTAAGAGGAAAAAAGAAGTAAATATTTTTCAACTCGGTAATCCCTCACCCCAGCCCTCTCCCAAAGGGAGAGGGAGTTTTCTGCTCCTCTCTAATCACAACCATCACGTCTTCAAAGAGTTTTCCGTTCGTCGAGATTGCATTCCCACCGTCGATGGTTCTTTCGCCATGCCAATCGGTGAAAGTTCCACCCGCCTCTTCAACGATCGGCAACAGCGCGGCACAATCCCAAATGTTCATCACCGGATCGAGCATGATGTCGGCGCGACCGGTGGCTACGAGCACGTGACCGTAGGCATCGCCCCAGGTGCGGCGCGCATGAACGCTTAGCTGCAATGCGTCTGCGGCAGGAGCAAATCCGTATTCCGCGCAGGTTCCGAAATCCGTCGCTAACAGCAACGCTTCATCGAGCGACGCGGTAGAAGAAACACGCGCCGGTTCGTCGTTGTAGAAGCAGCCAAGCCCGCGCGCCGCATAGACGGTCTCATTCAACGCGGGGAGATTGACAACTCCGAGAAGTGGGTCCGCATCAACCTCCAAACCGATCAGCACCGCATACAACGGCACGCCGTGAACAAACGAATAGGTGCCGTCGATTGGATCGAGAATCCAGCGCCTCCCAGACGTGCCTGGTTTCGCAAGTTCTTCTTCGCCCAAGATCGCATCGTCGGGAAAAGTCTGCTCGATCTGCCGGCGCAGAAACCTTTCAGCTTCGCGATCGGCAATCGTCACGAACGAGTTGTCAGCTTTGCGCTCAGCCACGACTGCAGTCTTGAAATAGCGAAGAGTAATCGCACCAGCCTCGCGCGCGATACCGACGGCAAAGTCGAGAGTTTGCTTGAGTTCGCCAGTATCTACAGTCATCGGATTAATTTAGTCCCGCGATTTCTTTCCAAACATTCCACAACGCAGCATCGATGCCAGGCGTATAGAGTACCGACTTCAGTCGGGCCTTTTTTCGAGACTAATACCCGACTAAAGTCGGTACTCTGAACGCCGTT
>Ga0066709_100004628_pt1 | contig 11047 bp, 7 predicted proteins | sample GraSoiAngelo_158_FD_79665 | JGI IMG/M metagenome (GOLD analysis project Ga0066709, IMG submission 79665) | Grasslands soil microbial communities from the Angelo Coastal Reserve, California, USA - 14_1009_16_30cm | ecosystem: Environmental > Terrestrial > Soil > Grasslands | place: USA... | reverse complement strand
GCTATTCTGGTGCGTGCTGAAAGTCTTCACTAAGTCCGCGGCGCGCGACATTTCCCTCGAAATCATGGCGGGCCGGATAGCACCTCGACGGACTTCTTTTGGCAAGTAAATAATCCGGTTACAAAAAATGGGGGGTGGAAGTCGATTGGCTACGTAGCTGCGGGTTTACCGGTCGGCTTGCCCGAAGAGCTGCAACGGCACAGTGCTAGACCCACAGCGGCATAAACCCGCTGCTATTCTCGATGAACATAGGCTTTAGCTGCTTTGGCCGCGGATGATGCGGATGGCGTCGGGGAGGGCGGCGTCGCCGCGGCCATCGCGGCCGTTGCCGCTGGCGGGGGACTCGGCGGCTTCTTCCAGGTTGGTGCTTTCGCCGGGGGCGAGGAAGAGATTGGTCTCGACGGAGTGCTGCTTGGTGTAGAGGTCGTAGTAGCGGCCGCCGAGCGCGTAGAGGGTTTCATGCGTGCCGCGCTCGATGATGCGCCCCGCCTCCACGACGAGGATCTGGTCGGCGCGGCGGATGGTGGAGAGGCGGTGCGCGATGACAAACGTGGTGCGGCCGCGCATCAGGTAGCGCAAGCCTTCCTGAATCAGCGCCTCGGATTCCGAGTCCAGGCTGGAGGTGGCTTCGTCGAGGATGAGGATGCGCGGATCGGCCAGGATGGCGCGCGCAATGGAGACGCGCTGTTTTTGCCCGCCGGAAAGCTTCACGCCGCGTTCGCCGACCACGGTGTCGTATTTGTTCTCGAAAGATTCCGCGAACTCGTCGACGCGCGCGATGCGGCAAGCGGCCAGGATTTCTTCTTCGCCGGCGTTGGGCCGCGCGAAGGCCACGTTTTCGCGAATCGTTCCGTCAAAGAGAAAAGTTTCCTGCAACACGATGCCGAGCTGCGTGCGGTAGGAATTCAACTTCACTGTGGCCAGATCCACGCCATCCGCGAGCATTCTTCCGCTCGATGGAACATAAAAGGCGGCAATCAAGCCGATGATGGTGGATTTTCCCGCGCCGGAAGGGCCGACGAGCGCGGTCACGGTGCCCGGCTCGGAACGGAAGCTGATGTCGTGCAGCACTTCTTTGCGAGATTCGTAGGAGAAGCTGACGTGGTCGGCTTCGACGAGGCCATTGACACGGTCCATGGTCGTGGTGCGGCCGGGAGCTTCGTCCTCCGGCTTTTCGTTGAGAATTTCGCGCGTGCGCTCGAGGCCGGTGATGGCCTCGGTGATTTGCGTGCCGATGGCTACGATTTGAAAAACCGGCGCGACGAGGAAGCCGAGAAAAATATTGAAGGCGAAGAACGTTCCGAGAGTCATCGAGCCGGAAATAATTTTGTGCGCGCCCATTTCCATGATGATGGCGCTGACTACGCCCATCAGGCCGGCTGCGGAGAAACTCATCAATGACGTCGCGGTAAGTGTCTTGAGTACGTTGTCCAGCAGGCGCTGCACGCCTGTGGCGAAGACTTGTTCTTCGCGCTCCTCGGCGTGATAGCCCTTGACCACGCGCACGCCGCTGAGCGATTCGGTGAGCCGACCGGTGACTTCGCCGGTGATTTTCGGCCGCGCACGGAAAATGGGGCGAATGGTAGCGAACGCCTGGTTGATGCCGAGGCCGAAAATCAGCAGGATGCCGAAAGCCACTGCGGTCATGAGCACGCTGGTGTGGAGCAAATAGACGAGGGCAATGACAGCGGTCATCAGCCCGCCGACAAATTCAACGAGGCCGGTGCCGATGAGATTGCGGATGCCTTCGACGTCGCTCATGATGCGCGACACGAGCACGCCGGTTTTGTTCGCGTCATAGAACGCAACCGGGAGGCGGCCGATGTGCGCCTGCACTTTGCGGCGCAGCTCGGTGATCATTTTCTGCGCGGACTTCGAGAGGAGCTGCGTGAGCGTGAAAGACGTCAGGCCCTGAATCACCGTTGCGCCGAGCACTCCGAGCACGATGGGCGTAAGCAGATTCATCTGCCTCTTGGTGATGACGTTGTCCACCAGGTATTTCGTCGAAGCGGGGAGCACCAGGCCAGAGACGCGGTTGATGGCCATGAGCACAAAGCCCAGCGCCAGCAAGCCTCGGCGCGGCTTCATCAACGCCCAAACGTCGGGGAGACTCTTCCACGCGTTCTTGCGCCTCTTGTCTTTGGAGACGGCTTTGGCGTTGGTCTCAGTGGCCATGCGTCGGGGGTGAAGTCCGCCTCCCTGTTTGGATGCGGGGAAGGCCATTACAACTATATCGAAGAAAGCGGTTGGCCGGGGCCAAAGCCCCTTTCTAGCATTATGCGCGGCATGGCTGAAGTCATGCCCTGACGGCGGCTCAATCGCCGGCGGCGCTGGTATTCCCCGCATGGGCGCGCGCGGGACGGTCCAGGTTCAGCACGCTGGAGATGAAATCGCTGATGGTGATTCCCAAATGGCCCCACAGTCGGCGCTTCAGGCTGGAGTAATCCTGCGTGCCGCTGAAGAGGTCGCCCATCAACTGGCGGAATACCGGGCTGCGGCGGATGAATTGCACCATGCGCGTGGTGACGGCGCTGCCGAGGAACGAGCCACGGTAGAAACGGCGAACGATGCGGGCGGCAAATTCCAGTTCGCTCGAAAACGCGGCTTTGATCCAGGCGGGATATTTTTCCGGGCAGCCCTGAGCTAGGGAGCGGCCGAGCAATTCACCGGAGCGAATCGCGTAGAAGAGTCCTTCGCCGGTGAGGGGATCGACCCAGGCGGCGGCGTCACCGACGAGCGCCCAGTTTTTTCCGACGACGCTGCGTTCGGAAAGCGTGCGTTCTTGGGGCGACGGCAACACGTGGCTGTAAAATTTTGCTCCTTCCGTCGAGATGCTCTGTTTCTCGACGAAAGTGTGCAGGTGCGTGCGAAGCTGCGCGCTGGTGTGCGCGGACATGCTGCCGCAGATTCCCACAGAGAGATGGTCGTTGCGCGGGAACGACCAGATGTATCCTTCGAATTGCGGGAGAAACTTGATGGTGATGGAATCGGCGTTCTGCGGGACGAAATAGCCTTGGGTCATTTCCAGTTCGTCGCGCTCGAGCGCGCGGCTCCCCGGCACCAATTGATTTCGCGCGCCCGCGGCGAGCACGAGAAAATCCGCTTCGTACCATTCTCCCTCGACGCAGAAACGCGGTTTCGTTTTGTCGATGTCCACGCTGAGCACGCGGGAGCGCTGTACGTTGCAGCCCGCCAATTGCGCGCGCTCGAGCAGCAGACCGTTCAGAACCTTGCGCGAATAAATCACGATGGGATGCGGCATCTCGAGAGTCGCGCGGTGCTCCTGGCTGCTGATGAGCTCGACGGAATGAACGAGTTTTTTCGGATAGGAATTGTCGAGCAGAAAAGGGAAGCACTGAATGGCTTTGTGCGTCAGTCCGCCGCCGCAGGGTTTTTCCCACGCCAGGTGTTCGTCGAAAAGATTTACTTTGTGCCCCGCGCGCGCGAGCTGCTCACCGCACATTGCGCCGGAGGGCCCGCCGCCAATGATTGCAATTTCCGCCATGATTGTGTCTGACCGCGTCCCCCGATTCTTTCTCCCGACGCGAAAACGCACTTTAACGAATTGTTATGATGATGGGCAATTACCATTAGGTGACGGGGAAAATCACCAGGCAAAAACCAGCCAGGAGTATAGCACCGAATACCGCTGCTGCCGCAGCCGAACCTGTTTCCTGTCGCACAAGATCCATCCCCCTCCGCTGCAACAGGTGCAGCAGCACAAAATAGGGGAGGAGCAGGACCATCAGGATTTCTCCGCTGTGCAAGTACATGACGCCGAGGGCGAGAGCGGCCCAGGCCACTGCGCGTAGCGACAATCCGGCGGCGAACCGCAGCCGCGTGCTTTTGTTCTCGGATGGGCCGAGGCAAATTTCTTCAGCGATGTGATAGGGAAGGAACGCAAGAAAAAGAAAAGGGAAGCGCAGCCACTTGGCGGGGGTTAGCCACGATTCGTAGAGGGGGAGTTCCAGCCATGCACTGAACAAGAGAAACAAAGTCAGCGCGCCGACCAACGCTGCAAGCAATCCTGATTTCCGCTGAGAAAATTGCTCTCGCAGAGATTCCCAATGCAATGGAAGGAGCGCGATTCCGAGGATCAGGAGGAAACTTGCGAGGTAATCCCCTTCATACAAATGGATCGCGCGCAAGGGATTGCCGAAACGCAGCAGAACGACGACGAGGAGGGCGGCCACGGCAAATTCGAGGAGCATGCGGATCCAGGGCACGGAAGTGCCCATCTCCACTTCTTTGTGGTTTTGTTTCTTTTGCGTGATCTCGCGCAGAAAAGGAGTGGCCAGCAAGAGCAACCCGGCGAATCCAGCCAATGCGCCATAAAGCTCGCAGCGACGGCATGCCAGGCGTGCCGCTGAGTCGCAGCGTTTTGGCGGTCCAATCTTGGAAGGCGCGTACAACCGCGCGATCGAAGAGGATACTCGCGTGCGTGGCCCCGGGAATGACGAGGTACTGCGCGGTGTCGTCCTTGCGCGAAGCGACAAGGTCTGCGGCGTTGCCGCGCATCGATTCCGGCTCGAGCGAACCGCTCATGACCAAGAAACGCTGCGGCATCGGGCCGGGGTCCGGATAGAGCAGCCTCTCGGGCAATACGCCGTGGGCGCTGCGCATCGGCGCCGGTGAAATGGCCACGATGGCGGCCACCGGAGTGCGCGCACCAACGCGCAGTGCGATGGCTCCTCCCATCGAATGACCGGCGACGATGGTGCGATCGGGATTGGCCATGCCGCGCGCGATCAAACCAGAGAGAAGCGCTTCGCCGCACTCTTCGGCGTGCGCCGGAGAAAATGGCCCGGGGCTATGCCCGTGCCCGGGCAAGTCCGGGATGTACACGCGCAGGTTCTGCTCCGCGAAGCCGCCCGCGAGGAAGGCCATGATTTTCTTGTTCGCAGCGAGGCCGGGAAAAAGAACTACAGTTCCTTGCGACACACCGTCTCTTTTTTCGAAGATAGTGGTTTCCAAGCGGCAACCGCCCGCTGGAATGAGGAAGGTCTTTTCCTGGTAGGTCTTCGGAAATGCCAGCCAGAAACCCGCGGCGCAAAGAAGGATTCCGGCGAGGGCGCGTGCGGTTTTTCTTGATTTCATTGTGAAATGTGGGCTCCCGAGCGCCGAGTTTCCCGCGCGTGATAAACTAAAAGTTCAGGCGTGGTCCCGTTCTCTTCTGTGCCTACATGGAGATCCTTTGCATTCGAAAGCCGTGACACTTGAGGAGGCGATTTTGCGGTTTGGCCGCGAGAAACGCAATGGCCGCCGCGTTGTCTTCACCAATGGCTGTTTCGACCTGCTGCACCCAGGTCACATTCGCGGCTTCGAGTTGGCTCGGCAGATGGGCGATGCCCTGATCGTCGGGCTCAACAGCGATGCCAGTGTGCGACAACTGAAAGGCCCGACGCGGCCGGTGATCCCGGAAGGCGAGCGCGCAGAGATTCTCTCGGCCCTGGAACCGATTGATGCCGTGATCATTTTCAATGAGCTGACGCCGCGCGAAGTAATTTCCCGCCTGCTGCCCGATGTTCTGGTGAAAGGCGGCGACTGGCCCGGCGACCAGATTGTTGGCCGCGAGGAGGTGGAGGCCGCGGGCGGGCGCGTCGTCTCCATTCCTTTTGTGACGGGTTACTCTACGACTTCGATGCTGCAGAAAGTAAGGGAAGGCTCTGGCCCTTCCAGTGTAAACAAGATGCCGCAGCCTAAGGGAAAGCGCGAATCGCGCACGGATTCCTGATCGCCCACGCATGATACTTCCAGCAGTCCGCGAAAGATTGGAAGCCCTGCTGCGCCATCCATCGATGGAGGGCGCCCTAGCGGAATTGAGCGCGAACGCCGGGCTTGTGTCCATCACGGGGCTGCACGATGTGGCGAAAGCGCTGGTGGCGGCTTACTTTGCGCACGCGTTGCGGCGTCCCGCATTTTTTGTGACGGATTCGAACCGGCGCGCCGAGGCGCTTGCGGAGACGCTGCGGTTCTTCGCCGCCATTTTCCCCGGAGCCTCTGGCAACGTTGCCACGCTTCCTTCGTTTGACCGCCTGCCTTGGGAATCGCAAAGCCCCCACGCGGACATCCTCGAGCGGCGCGCCACGACGCTGTTTCGGTTGGCAGACGGGCAAATCTCACTGGTGATTGCGCCGGTGGCTGCGGCGCTGTGGCGTTATCAAGATCCTGCGGCTTATTTGTATCTCACGCGAACGCTGGCGAAAGATACCGAGATCGGGCACGAGGAATTGATCACGCATCTCGGCTCGGTGGGCTACACACGAACGGAAATGGTGGAGCTGCCCGGGCAATTCGCAGTGCGGGGAGGCATCATTGACGTTTTTTCGCCGGAAGCTCCGCGCCCCGTGCGTATTGAGCTGCTCGGCGATACGGTGGAGTCCGTGCGCGAATTCGATGCGCGCACACAGCGTTCGATTGCACCGGTCGTTCGAACGACCCTGCTGCCGTTGACCGAATGGTCCGTGCCCGCGCTGGAAAACACCAAAAGCAGCGATGTGCTGGAATGGGGCGCAACTCCGACGTTTGGGAATGTGGGAGAACCCGGCACGGCTTCTCTTTTCGAATTGTCAGAAAGCTCGCTGCGGCCGATTCTTTTTCTGGACGAGCCCCAAACTCTGCGCGAAGTGGCGCAGCGGCATCTGGCCGCCGCGACGGATATCTATGAGCGTCACGGCCAGGCCAATTCGCCGCCCGCTTCGCACTATTTTTGGAACGAAGAACAAATTGCCGCAGCGCTCGGCAAAACGTCGCAAATTCATCTCGAGCAGCTCGCATTGAGCATTGGTTCGACACCTCAATTCGAGATTTCTTCCCGACCGAGCGCGCGCTTTCACGGCGATGTGGTCGCCTGCATGGGTGACGTGAAGTCGCAGCTTGCAGCCGGCGGCCGAGTGTTTCTCACCGCCGCCAGCACGGGCGAAATCGAGCGATTCGCGGACATCTGCCGCGAATATGAAGTGCCGTATGTGCTCGGGGAATCCCAAGAAGCCGCCGCCGGCTTTACGGCGGAGGGTGCGCAGGAATCCGCCGGGATGCTGCTGATTCGGGCGCCTTTCGCGGAAGGCGCGACTTTTCCCGAAGCCAATCTGACTCTCTATGGCCATGCCGACCTTTTCGACGTGACGCCCACAGTCGAGCGGCCCAGCCACAAGATCCGCACGTCCGGCTTTTTCAGCGATTTTGGCGAGCTAAAGCCCGGCGACTTTGTGATTCACGTGGACCACGGCATCGGGCAGTTCGAAGGACTGCGTCAGATTGAATCGGATGGCCATCGCGGCGAATTCATGCTGTTGCGTTATGCCGAGGACGCGCGGCTCTACGTTCCGCTGGAGCGCATGGACCTCGTGCAGAGCTATCGCGTCCTGGAAGGCGCGCACCCTCCGCTGGACAGACTCGGCGGTATGGCCTGGAACACGCGCAAAACACGCGTGCGCAAGTCACTGGAAGATATGGCCGACCAGCTTCTTGCGCTTTACGCCCAGCGGAAGACCACTCCGGGCTTCGCGTTCTCTCCGGACGGGAATTTTCAGCGCGAATTCGAAGATGCGTTTGAATTTGAAGAGACACCCGACCAGATCGCGGCTGTCAGCGACATCAAACGTGACATGGAGCGCGGCGAGCCGATGGACCGGCTGCTTTGCGGCGACGTGGGCTACGGCAAGACTGAAGTGGCCATGCGCGCTGCGTTCAAAGCGGTGATGGACAAGAAGCAAGTGGCCCTGCTTGCGCCCACAACCGTTCTAACCTTCCAGCATTTCGAAACTTTCAAGAAACGCTTCGCTGCTTTTCCGGCGCGGATTGAATTGCTGAGCCGTTTTCGCAGCGCTGCCGAGCAGAAGAAAGTTCTTGCTGACCTGGAAGCCGGGAAAGTGGACGTGGTGATCGGCACACATCGCTTGCTTTCGAAAGACGTGAAATTCGCCGACCTTGGGCTGTTGATTGTGGACGAGGAACAACGCTTCGGTGTGGCGCACAAAGAGCGGCTGAAGGAAATGCGCAAGAACGTGGACGCGCTCGCGCTCTCCGCGACACCGATTCCCCGCACGTTGCACATGTCGCTGGTAGGGCTTCGCGACATGTCGCTGATCGAAACGCCACCCCGGGACCGCCTGGCGATCCAGACCGTCGTTGCGCCTTTCCAGGAAGAATTGGTGCGAAGCGCCATCGAAACAGAGCTTGCGCGCGACGGTCAGGTTTATTTCATTCACAATCGCGTGGAATCCATTTACTCGCTCGGCTCGATGGTGCAAAAGCTCGTGCCGAAGGCACGCGTGGTCGTCGGCCACGGGCAAATGGGCGAAAAAGAACTCGAAAGCGGGATGCTGAAATTCATTCGTGACGAAGCCGACGTCCTCGTTGCCACGACCATCGTCGAAAACGGCCTGGACATTCCGCGCGCCAACACCATTCTGATCAATCGCGCGGATCGCCTGGGACTCGCAGAACTCTACCAATTGCGTGGCCGCGTCGGCCGCTCCAGCCAGCGCGCTTATGCCTATCTTCTAGTTCCCCCCGAGACCACGCTTTCGGACATCGCACGCAAGCGCCTTGCGGCGATGAAGGAATTCAGCGAACTCGGCGCAGGCTTTCGAATCGCCGCGCTCGACCTCGAACTGCGCGGTGCCGGCAACATGCTCGGCCGGCAACAACACGGCCACATCGAAGCCATCGGTTTTGATATGTACTGCCAAATGCTGGAGCGCGCGGTGGCCAAGCTCAAAGGGGAAGAAGGCGCTCCCGACTTGCGCACTACACTCAGCCTGGGCCTGGACGTTCGAATCCCGCAGGACTATATCCCCAGCGAAAACCTTCGCTTGCGCACCTACAAACGCATTTCCACGATTGCCACGGAAGAGGAAAAGCAGGACGTTCGAAAAGAGCTGGAAGACCGCTTCGGCGCTCCTCCTTCTTCCGTGGAAAACCTTTTGGACTATGCCGTCCTCAAATCCATGTGCGAGCACCTGCGCATCTCCTCGGTCGAGCGCCAGGGCAGCCGCGTCGCCGTGCGCTTCCACCCGGAGACAACGCTCGACCCGGCCAGGCTGGTGAGCGTGGTGCGTTCGCGCGCGGGCATCAAGCCCGATCCGAGCGGGGTGCTGTGGATTGAATTGAAGCGCGGTGAACCGGTCCCGGTAGTTTTGAGAAACGTATTGCTCGGCCTTCAGGGGCAGAGCTAAACTCATCAGGCGAGGATATTGATGCGAAAACTAGGTGTACTTGTGGTGCCTTGCGCCGGGCTGCTCCTTGCAGTCATGCCTGCTGATACGCAGGCTCAGGAGAAACCGGAATCCAGCTCGCAGGCGCCTCCGCCTGCTGCGGCGCAGGCAAAGCCTGTGACTCCGCCCGCGGCGAAGCCGAAAGCGGCGGCAGGAACGCAGCCGGTGGACCCGAACGCCGGCAAGACGGTGGAAGAAATCATCGCGCGCGTCAACAACGAGATCATTACTCTCACCGAGTACGAGAAGGCGCGCCAGACCGCCGAAGAGGATGCCAAGCAGGAATGCCAGGGACGCTGCAATGCCGAGCAGTTGCAGACCAACATTGAGGACCGCCAGAAGAATACGCTGCGGGACCTGATCGACCAGTCGCTTCTCATCCAGCGCGCAAAAGACATGGGTATCAGCGTCAAGGCGGACGTCATTAAACAGCTTGACCAGATTCGAACGCAAAATAAGCTGGATAGCATCGATGCGCTGGAAAAAGCAGTCAAGTCGGAGGGCATGAACTGGGAAGACTTTCAGGGCAACATCGAAAACCATCTGCTCACGCAGAAGGTCATCGGCAGCGAAGTCGGGTCACACATTACCATCACGGAAGACGAAGTTACGAAGTATTACGAAGCGCATAAGACCGAATTTGTGCGTCCGGAGCAGGTCGCGCTGCGCGAAATTCAAGTCAACACGCAGGGTAAGAGCGCGGATGAGCTGCCCGCGCTGAAGAAGAAAGCGGAGACGGCCCTCAAGCGCGTTCAGGACGGGGAAGACTTTGGCGAGATTGCCAAGCGCTACTCCGACAGCGGCACCAAGGATCAGGGCGGCTTTCTTGGCGTTTATAAGCGCGGCGAGCTTTCGAAGGAACTCGAGGACAAAGTGTTCGCGATGAAGAGGAACCAGCTTACCGACGTGCTCGAGACCAAGCAAGGGTATCTTGTGCTTCAGGTGCTAGAGCATTACGACGAAGGCCAGCAGTCGCTCGACAAAGTCAGAAATGAGATTACCGAAAAGCTGTACAGCGGGCGGATGGAGCCCGCCATGCGCAACTACCTCAAGACGCTGCGCGAGCAGAGCTACGTCATCATCAAGCCCGGCTACCAGGACATCGCCGGCGGGGGAAGCTCGGAGATTCAGGAAGTGAGCGCCACGCCCGAAGCCAGCAAACAAAAGAAGGGGCACAAGAAATTCCTGCTCTTCGGCAAGAGGTCCGGTTCGAGTTCCGCGAAGTCCGGCGCGGATTCCGGTAAATGAAGACGCCGCTCGTCTCCGAACTGAATTCCGAACAGAACGTAACGACGTTTTTCCTCGTTTGCGAAAAAGAGATTCGCAATACGCGCGAGGGCAAGCCTTATCTGCGCCTGGAACTTGGCGACCGCAGCGGCACCATCGAAGCGCGCATGTGGGACCAATTCGAATCGGCCGCGAAGGGCATAAACCGCGACGACTTCGTGAAAATCCAGGGGCGCGTGGAGATTTACCGCAACCGGCCGCAACTTGCCGTCCTGCAGGTGCGCCTGGCCAAGCCGGAAGAAATTGACCTCGCCGATTTTTTGCCCCAGACCAAAGCCGACGTTGCGAAGTTGTACGGCGAGTTGCTGGAGTATGCAGCGTCTATTGCGAATCCCTGGCTGAAAAAGCTGGCGACCGCGATTCTGAACGATCCCGCCATCGCCGCGCGTTATAAGCGTGCGCCCGCTGCGAAGGTCATGCACCACGCCTATCTCGGCGGCCTGCTCGAGCACGTCATCAGTTTGTGCGGGCTGGCCAAACTTGCGGCGACCCACTATCCGGAGCTTGATGGGGATCTGCTGTTGACCGCGGCGATGCTTCAT
>Ga0066709_100004627_pt1 | contig 11048 bp, 9 predicted proteins | sample GraSoiAngelo_158_FD_79665 | JGI IMG/M metagenome (GOLD analysis project Ga0066709, IMG submission 79665) | Grasslands soil microbial communities from the Angelo Coastal Reserve, California, USA - 14_1009_16_30cm | ecosystem: Environmental > Terrestrial > Soil > Grasslands | place: USA... | reverse complement strand
TTTGCGAGGCGGATTCCGTCCAAACAGGGCAGCCTCCTTCGTGCGCTTCATCAGGCTCGTTCACTTTTCAAGGAGCGGGAGGCACTTCGGCTTCTTCCCCGGCATTCGCTGGAATCATGGCGCTGATCAACCAGCAGCAGGGACGCCAGGGAAATGCGAATCCTGTGCTGTACAAGATCGCCTCAACCGCGGGGCAAAGTTGCAATTCATCAGCCACCCCGCTTACCGGTTCTGCCACCTGCTCTTTTTATGACGTGACCAAAGGCAACAACTCTGTGCCGTGCGCGGGGAAATCAACTGCCACGTGTAGCAGCCAGACGACAGGGACAAATGGAGTGTTGGTCACGGCTAGCGGCTCGACCACGCCGGCCTTTGCTACTTCAACGGGTCATGACATGGCGACGGGGCTGGGCTCAGTGAATGTTTCAAATTTGGCAACTCAGTGGGCCTTGGCGGTAGGAACGTTCAAAGGTACTACGACGAGCCTACAGCTCAATGGTGGAACCTCCACTGTAACCATCACGCACGGCGCACAGGTACCTGCAGCGATTACTGTGGCACCGACACGTGGCACAGTGATGCCGACGGGCGATGTTTCGTTGATTGCTCCCACGACCGTGAACAGCGGCGTTGGCTCCGGCACTCTCAATGGGGCAAACCCGGATACCGTCAGCTTCAACACTACGTTCCTGCCAGGAGGCACCTACAACGTGACCGCACATTACGCAGGCGACGGAACGTTTGCTCCGAGCGACTCGAATGCGGTCCCCGTAGTTGTGAACAAGGAAAACAGCAAGCTGCAAATGGGCATCGTGACATTCAGCCTGGCCAACGGAAGCATCACGAGCACAAACGCGACGAGTTTCGCGTACGGCTCGCCTTACATCCTCCGAATGGATATTTTAAACAGTATAGGCACAACCGTGAATTGCCAGCCACTCACCACGGGCGCGAACACAGGTTGTGCGACTGACGCAACGGGGACGATTACCCTTACCGACAATGGAAGCCCTCTCGATGGCGGGACGTTCCCCGTCAATAGCCTGGGCCACGCCGAGGATCATCCGATCCAGCTTCCACCCGGCACCCACAATCTTTCGGCAGCGTATTCAGGAGACAACAGCTACAACGCACCGGCCGCTGCCAGCGCGCTGCCACTTACGGTCAGTAAGGCAACAACGAATACACAAGTTTTACCCAGTCCTTCGTCCATAACTACGTCAACCTCCGTAACACTCACCGCCACCATCATTACTCAGAGCAACGGAGCGGCGCCTACCGGAACAGTCCAATTCCTGAATGGTTCGACGCCGATCAACGGTACCGTAACCTACACAGGACAGAGCGGAGCGCAAAGCGCGACGGGAATCGCCACTCTTACGGCGACTCTGACTACCACGCTTTCAGTTCTACCGGTCGCCCCGACGCCAAGAGGACCTCTTCCCTTCGCGCCGCTGCTCATCCTGGCTTGCGTCAGCGTTATTCTGGCGTTCTTGACGCTGAAGCTTTCTCAAAACAAGCGTCGCGGATATGTGTACGCGTCGTTGCTCTTGCTGACCGCATTGGCGGCAGGAATAGCCGGCTGCAGTGGTGGATCAAGCGGACCGAAAACGATTCCCATAAGCGCGCAATACTCCGGTGACACGAATTATTCGTCCTCGTCCGGGTCTACGACAGTAACAAAGCAATAGGGGTTCAAGAGTGAACGCGACCGAGCGGCTCCGAGGTTTCGGGGCCGCTCTTTTTCTTGAGGGAACGAGGCTTACTCTAGACCTGTAGGGAATCCGTCAATAGGTTCGGGATGACCGATCCTCATCGGATAGTTCAATTTGCATTCGGGGGAAAGAAGATATTCCAGAAGTTGGGTGCTGGAGCGACGAATTCAACGGGAACGAGCGAGCCTTCCTGATTGAGCTGGGAGGGGCGCACGACGTTGACCTCGACTTTTTGCTGCGTGCGCGTATTCTCGAGGATGAATTTCGTGCCCGCTTCCAGGCCCTGGCGAAGAATGATCATGCCACCGGAGGCGCTAACGGTGTGCGTAGTGCCTTCGATGGGTTTGTCCTTACTTTTGAGGTGAACCAGCACCGGAATGCGCAGAAGGACGCGTTGCGCGCGGCGGCGCTCCTCCGCTGTAGGCTGGCGTTGCAGTGCGGGTCGCACGCCCGACGCCTGACCGGACCTTGGATGGTGCATCCCAGGCCTTACCCCGGGTAGCGGTGGTTTCACAGTTCCAGACCCCAGAAATCCATTTCCGGCGCGACCAGCTCGACGCCATATTCCCATCCGTCAGGCCGCGACTGGCCTCTCCAGACGATGATGGCCGCGTTGCTGGACTTCGTTGCAAGATTGGTGAGGGCCACGCGCTGCTCGAGTCCCAGGGCGTGCGGGAGAACCACCATGCAGCCGTAGGGATTGACGATACGGGTATGTGCCTCTGCGCTAGAGCGCTTGCCCGATGCTTCGTCCCATTCCAGGCGCACCGGAACGCGGGAATTCATGCGCCGGCCGCGGCGCCGTTCCGAGGATTGCCCCGGGACCTTTGTGCTCTCATGCACTTTTGCGGGCATGCTTCCCTCTAAAAGGCCATGCTAGAGTTGAGGGGCAAAGGGGTCAATGGTACGAAAATGTATGAACGCGCAAAAGAATAGCTGTACGGATGGACAGGTAAATGCCCTTAAGCGGGACAGGTCATGAAGAACCTCATTGTCAATGCGGATGACCTGGGTTGGACGGACGGGGTAAACCGCGGAATCCTTGACGCGTTTCATGGCGGGATTGTGACCAGCACATCGTTGCTGGCAAACGGTGCGGCGTTTGCGGCGGCGGTCAAGTCGGCGAAGGCCGCGCCCGGGCTGGGAGTGGGCGTGCATTTGAACTTGAGCGACGGAGATCCGGTAGCCGACCCGGAAAGCGTAACGAGCCTGCTGAACGACGACGGAAAGTTCGCTGACGGACCCGAGAGCTTGCTGCTGAAGCGGGCGCGGCGCGGTCTGATTCTCGATGAGGTAGAAGAGGAGTGGGACGCGCAAATTCAAAAGCTACGCGACGCGGGCATCCGTCCAACGCACCTGGACGGCCATAAACATGTGCATATGCTCCCGGGATTGTTTGAGATTGCGTTGCGTCTGGCAAAGAGCCACGGCATTGATGCGATCCGCGTTTCGCTCGAGGAATCCAGCTTGCGCGCTGCGCTCTCTTCAGGAGCAACCCACCGGGCCAGCGTGGTGATGAAGCAAGGAGTGCAGGCGCGAGGACTGAAACTGCTGGCGCGAGACGCGCGAGAACTGGCGGCGCGCGGGGGAATTGCAACGGCCGATTATTTCTGCGGCATCGCACAAACCGGGGAGCTGACGCGCCAGGGCCTCGAGCGCTTACTGAAGAGCTTGCCTGAAGGCACCACTGAACTCATGTGCCATCCGGGATACGCCGATGAAGCGCTCGAAAAGACGGCGACGAGGCTGCAAGCATCGCGGCAGAAAGAGCTGGAGATACTTACGGACACCGGGATCCGAAATCTTGTCGCCTCCCAGGGGATTCGCCTGATAGACTATGGCTTCCTTACCCGGGATGCTTGAGGCAGGTTCCCAGGAATCGGAATGACTAGCGATTCGCCCATCCAATTCTCGATTGTTGTTCCTTTCTTTAACGAACAGGAAAACATTCCGCCGTTGTACATGAAGCTGACCGACGTGATGGACGGAATCGGCGAGCCCTATGAACTGGTGTTCGTGGATGATGGGAGCAAGGACAACACGTTCAAGGTGCTTTCCGACATTTACGAACATGACCGCCGCGTGAACATCGTGCGGTTGCGGCGCAACTTCGGGCAGACCGCTGCCCTGAAGGCCGGCTTCGATTTCGCGCGCGGCGAAATCATCATCTCGATGGACGGAGACTTGCAGCACGATCCCGAAGAGATACCGCGCTTCGTGGAAAAGATGGAAGAAGGCTACGACCTGGTCAGCGGCTGGCGCTACCAGCGCAAAGACTCGTGGCTGACCCGCCAATTGCCGAGCCGGATCGCCAACTGGATGATGGCGAAACTCTCTGGCGTTGAATTGCACGACTTCGGCACGACCTTTAAGGCCTATCGCCGTGAGATCATCCAGGAGATTCAACTGTACGGCGAACTGCACCGCTTCATTCCAGCGCTGGCCAGCTCCGCCGGCGCGAAAATCGCGGAAGTGCCGATTGAGAATTTGCAGCGCAAGAGCGGAAGGTCCAATTACGGGATTGGTCGCACCATTAGAGTGTTCCTCGATTTGATCATCGTGAAGTTCTTGTTGGATTATTCCACGCGGCCACTCCAGTTTTTCGGAGTGATTGGGGGATGCGGGGCCTCCGCCGGGATGCTGATCGCGGCGTACCTGGGAATCGACAAGCTGCTTCATCACACGGATACGATCGCGGAGCACGGGCCGCTGATGCTCTTGGCAGTTGTGTTGTTTCTCAGCGGCGTGCAGCTCGTTTCTCTGGGATTGCTGGGAGAAATCAGCTCGCGAACGTACTACGAATCACAGAACAAATCGGTTTATGCGCTGCGCGAAGTGAAGAGCCACCGCAAAGAGACAGGCGATTCAGCTGAATCCTCAAGGGCTTCGGGCAGTTCTGAACGCTAACGAATTCTCCGTACAAGACGGCCTGGCGACCCACAAATCGAGAAGCGGTGATGTGCGGCCTGACGAGCCCGGATTCGCTCAGGAAACAGCATCGCAGGGAGAGGCACCGTGAATCGGGAACATTTTTATGCCTTGATGGGTGGCGAAGGCACGCTGGATTACGAGCTGTATCTAAACACCAAGACGTTGCTTTCCTGCCAAAGCAAATTTGAAGAGCTCTGCAACCGCGACGAATTGCAATTCCAGATCGTGCACCAGATCGAAGAATTGTGGATGAAGCTGATTGCCTACACGCTGCTGGATATTGACGAGTATTTGCAGCAGGAAAACACGAATCGCGTGATCACGCTTTTCCGCCGCGTGCATCTGGCACAAAAGCTGATGAACGAACAACTGCGGCTGCTGGAAACGATGTCACCCAAAGAATATCAGGACATTCGGAAGCGGCTCGGCAACGGCAGCGGGCAAGAATCGCCGGGCTTTCGCGTGCTGCTGAAAATGTATCAGCCCATCTGGAGCTCGTTTCAAGCGCATTATTTGGACAAGCATGGCTTAACGATCGAGAAAATCTACGACACCGAATACTCGCACGGCGATGCCTACGTGGTGGCTGAGGCCCTCGCGGAATTTGATGAACTCTTCCAGAAATTCCGCCATGAACACATGCAACTGATTCACAGAACGATTGGGTTTGCGGCGAAGTCGCTCAAAGGCCGGCCCGTGGAAATTCTGGAAGAAGGCATGCGACACAAGTTCTTTCCGGAACTGTGGGAGATCCGAAGCCACATGACCGACAAATGGGGCGCGGAATACGGCGTGAAGCGAGACCCCATCGGCGGCCATCATTGAACAAAGTTACCAGTGGTCAGTGGTCAGCCGTCAGTTTTGAAAGAGAAGCACGCAGGAATTGGCGGCCGCAAGCCGAAGCAGTCATTTGTTCGCACCTGAAAACTGAAAACCGACAACTGATGACTTCCTATTGGCGGGCGATGTGGCGGTATTCGCCGCGAAAGAAGAGCAGCGGCTCCCCTCCGTGGATTTCCGCGTCCTCCACTTTCCCTACGACAATCGTGTGGTCTCCGGCGGCGTGAGCCGCGACGACGCTGCAGCTCAATTGCACGACCGCATCTTCCAAGATGGGTACGCCCTCCGGCGTCCAGCGATAGCGCAGGCCCAGGCGGTGCTCCGCTTCGGAGTTCTGCTCGGCTTGCGCGAAATACTCGGAGACGGCTTGCTGGCCCTGCTTCAAGACGCTGATCCCGAAACGTTTTTTCTTGTGCAGGAGCGGCAAGATTTTTGCGCGTTCGTCGACGCAGATCAGGATCAGCATGGGGTTCAACGAAACTGAGGTAAAGGCGTTGGCGGTCATCCCGAAAACGGATCCGGGTTCGCGTTCTACGGTGACCACCGTGACACCGGTTGCAAATTGTCCGAGAGCGTTGCGAAATTCACGTGCTGTGAGCGCCGTCGCTGTCATCTTGTGAGTTTTTGAAGATACCACAATTCACAGGTCGAGAAGAGAGCGCGCCAGTTTGCGTTTCTGGGCGAGCGTTTTCATCACTGTAGGCAGAATCTCAACTTTCATCCCTAGCGCGGAGATTGCGGTAGCTTGCGCTCTGTCCACCAGATCGATGACAAACGTTCCCGTGAACTCGGCGTAGAGCTTCGCCACGCCCAAAGCCGTTACTTCGTGGCCCAGTTGAGCAAGCATTTTGTCTGACGGCCCTTTGAGCGACTTGCCGCCAACAATCGGACAAACGGCAAAAACGTCCGCCTTGCGTGAACGCAATCGCTCTCGCACTCCCGGAACCGCCAAGATCGGCCCGATGCTGATCAAGGGATTGCTGGGACAAACGACGATGCGGCTGGCTTCACTGATGGCCTCAAGCACGCCGGGTGCAGGGCGGGCGGATTCCGCTCCCGCAAATCGAATCCCATTTATGATGGGTTCCGCGCGCCGCTTCACCAGATATTTCTGAAAATGCATCCGTCCTTCGCTGGATTCGATGACCGTGGGAACGGGGTCATCGGACATTGGTAGAATGCGTGCTTTTACCCCCAGGGTACCGCGGATGGACTCGGCGGCGTCCGAGAGGGTCTTCCCCTCCTCAAGCAGGGCAGTCCGATGAATGTGCGTGGCCAGGTCGCAGTCGCCCAGATTGAACCAGTTTGCACGGCCATAAGCGGCCAGCCGCTTCAACGCATGGAAGGTCTCGTTACGAATTCCCCAGCCCTTTGCTGGATCCACAATCCCCGCAAGCGTGTACGTCACGATATCCAGATCGGGAGAGATTTTCAGGCCGTGAAGAACGATGTCGTCGCCGGTGTTGACGATGATGGTTAGCGCATCCGGCCCCAAAACATCGTACAGCCCGAGAAGTAGCTTGGAAGCGCCAACGCCGCCACCGAGCGCGGCGATCTTTCGTTTGTTGGCTGGAGACATGGGATGGGCAACGCAAACAGCAAAAGGAATTTAACACAGAGCACGCAGAGTACACAGAAGGTGCAGAGCTACGGGAGGATTTAGCGAAATAGGTCTTCGTCAGCGGGCCGGATGATGCTCGCGGCCTTTTCGGAAGCGGGTTTGAAACGGTACCCTCGAATGATCACGGCGGGCGTACCTTCGGACTTGCCCATCAGGAGTCCCGCGGCAGCAGCCAATTCGTCGGCAGCCGCAAGAATCGTGGCCGTGAGCGGCTTCCCTTCCCGGTCCCGCGTGCCACGCAAGTCCCGAAGCACGGGCAGCCTGGACGCCCCAATGGCAACACTAGTTAAGCCGAGACGCCACGGGCGTCCAAACGTATCGCTGATGATGATGGCGATGCGCTTGCCTGTTTTCCTGTGCAATGCTGCAGCCAGTAGCTCGGCGGAGCGATCCGGATCGCGCGGAAGCAGAGTCACCATATCGTCGCCGGGCACGTTCGAATGATCCACGCCGGCGTTGGCGCAAACAAAACCATGATGTGTCTCGGTAATCAGAACGCGATCGCTGCGAAGAATGCGGCGCGACTCCTGCAAAACAACTTCGATCGCTCGCGAGTCTTTTTTCAAGTGCGCCGCGAGCTCTTGAGCTTTCGCCGACGGTTTGACCGTGACCAGCGAAACTACGCGGCCCTCAGCCTTGGAAACAATTTTCTGGGCGACGACGAGAACGTCGCCGCCTTCGAAGCTCAGTCCCTCCTTTCTCGCAGCGGCCGCAATCCGCTCGGCGAGATCCTCGCCCTTTCGAATCTCGGGAAGTCCGGGAATGGCGAACAGGCGCAATCCTGGTGGAATGGAACCAGGCTCACGTCGGGAACGTGAGGGAGTCGTCGAGCGTTTCGTCAGTGACACTGCTAAAGAATACTACGCGAGGCACACTCGTCTTTCACGCCCGAAACTGCGGCCACAAAAAACGAGGCGCTCGCCGTTCAGCGAACGCCCCGTCGAGAGTTCCAAGATTGTGTGATTTTCAGTGGTGTGGCTTATCTGGCTTATCGGACTTGTCTGGTTTCGACGGCTTGTCTTGCTTTGCCGGTTTATCCTGACGCTGACGTTCTTGCTGCTGTTTCTGTTCGACTCTTTGTTGCTGTTGGTCGTGTTTTTGCTCGAGCTGTTGGAGCTGTCGCTGCTGCTTTTGTTCGAGCTGTTGTTGTCTTTGATCAGCTTGTTGCTGCTGCCGTTGCTCGGTTTGCTGTTGTCTCTGATCGGGCTGCCGCTGTTGCCTTTGATCTGGCTGTTGTTGCCTTTGATCAACCTGAGGCTGTTGCCTTTGCTCAGGCTGCCTTTGCTCAGGCTGTCTTTGCTCAGGCTGCTGTCTCTGATCGACTTGCGACTGCTGTCTTTGCTCAGGCGGCTGCTGCCTCTGGTCGGCCTGTGGCGGTCTTTGCGAATTGGGATTGTTTTGCTCCAGTTTTTGGCGCTGCTGGACCTGCTGCTGCTCGACTCTCTGGCGCTCCTGATCTTGTCTGAAGCGCAGATCTTGGACTTGCTGCTGTTGCTTCTGTTCGAGCCGGGGATTGCCGTTGCTGGCATTATCCTGCCGAGAAGAAGGCGGGCGGTCGTTGTAGCCGCGGGGATTACCTGGCCTCCCCGGTCGGTTCTCCTGCGCGTTATCCGGTCGATTCGCCTGTCCCGGCGGGTTTACGTTGTTCGGGGGGCCCTGGCGATTGGGATTTCCCTGCTGCATGTCGGGCCTGTTGTTCTGCACATTCTGTCCTGGAGCCTGGCTTGGCGGATTCACCTGGCTTGGCGGGCCCTGGCGATTGGGATTACCCTGCTGCATGTCAGGCCGATTGTCTCGCGCATTCTGAGGCGGCCCCTGCCGTACAGGCGGTGCCATCCGAATGTTGGGACGCTCCACTTGAACTTCTTCCCGCTGCTGAACCCTGCGCATCTCGGAGATTGCCGGGGGCCTGCCACCATTCTCGCGCACAATCTGTTGCTGCTTGGTGAAAGCTACAGGAGCCGGAGGCGGCGCCGTCCTGGCCACAACGGGTCGGCTGATAATGGGACTTGGAGGTCTCACGCGTGCTGCTGTGCCGGACCCGAGGACGCTACGCTGCTCCGGTGTCACGGTCGGTGTCAACGGAGCGACCGGTGCCGCAGCAACTTCCCGCGCGTTCACGCGGATCATGTTGTTGTGCACCGACCTTGCGGAGGTGAAAGTCTCATGCGAGGTGGCCGTCACGGCGTTCACTTGCGTCTGGTTCTGATACCGGATGTTGGTCACGTTGACGGTCTTGTTCACGTAGACGTTGTTGTACACGTTGGTGACGTAAGTCTTGTTGATGATGGTGGTGTTGGAGACGTTCACCCGCTCCACGTAGCGCTGGCTCACGTGGTAAGATGGGCAATACACGTCGCGCGGCCCCAGCGGGAACCACGCAACGCCCGCGGGTGCACCGCCAACAGCCACGCCAACCCCCCAATGCGCACCGCCAACCCAAGCTACTAGCGCCGGCGCGTACACCGGGCGCACGTAAGCCACGGTGACTACTGCTGGGCGCGGTGGGCACGGTACCCAACCCCAAACGCCGCCAACGACTACCCAGCGGCCATAGTGAAACGGAGCGAAACCCCAGGGCTCGTCGTCCACCCAAGTCCAGCCCCACGGCGCAATCCACGCCCAGTGGCCATAGCGATACGGCGCCCAGCCAACAACGGTGGTATGCGGAAACCAAACGTTGCCATACTCGGGCACAGGCCGCCAGCCGCCGTAGTCATCGAGGTCTTCGTAGCCGACCACGTCATCGGAAACGTAGCGGGAGGAGACGGAACGGTCTTCGCGGCGGTCGCGCTCAAAGCACCAGTGATCGAAATCGTCTCCATCGTCGCGCACGCGTTGAATATCCGCGTCCAATTGCTCGATCCCATTGAAGAAGCCCTCTTCGCCGGCGTGAATGGTATAGGCCGAGCCGCCTCCGGTGATTTCTCCTTGGCCGCTACGAACAGCGACGATGGTGGCATCGCCCGCATCATTTACGTTAATGCGATAGCTGCCGGGGCGAAGAATGGAAAGTGCAAGATTTGGAGTGTCGACTTCGAAGGTCTCGTCGTCGTCGAGCCGGCGAACACGAATATTCAGGGTGCCCTCGGTCAGGCGGATTTGCGTGATGTTATCCGCCAGATTCAGAAACGAAAAGCCGGTGTGGTCGGAGAGCCGGATGACCGCATAGCCAAGATGCAATTCCGTGCGCGCGCCGTCGTCCGACCAAAGCTTGTCGCCTGTGGTCATCGGGCGGTTCACCACCGCGGAAACCCAATCGTCGGTTCCGGCCGGATTGAAAGAAACGTTGCCGTGCGTGTACGCCAGGCGCGCCACGCGGCTGGGCGGGTCGTCGTCGTCATCAACGGCTGCGGCACGCAGTGGAGTGAAGAGAAATACCGCCAGCGCTATGCTGACGAGACTCAGCAACCTAAGCATCCATTTTCTCATGGCCTATCTCTCCTGAAACTCGGCGGCAGTTTCTCGGTTTTGCCGCATGACCGCAAATTCTGGTAGTTCTGGGGCCGGTTACTGGAAGTCCGATATTTTCCAGCCTAACACTCCATTCCTGGCAGGCTTCGTTAGTCCACTTTCCTCTTGTCGAATCAGGAAATAGGACCTCGCGAACCGCTCTAGCTTATCTAACACTTCCGGGGCAAAAGAGTTGTAACCACGAGCTAGTACTCAGGGACGCGTTTTTCATGGCATCAGACGAAATCAGGCAGGACTTCCAAGAAAAAAAAGCCCGCCCTGAATTCCGGGCGGGCTGAATTGTCTGAAATTTGAATTAGCGGTGCGGCCGTCCCCCACCACCACCTCCATGAGATCCGCCGCCACTGCCACTGCTGTGACCGCCTCCACCCCCGCTGCTATGCCCGCCTCCCCCGCTGTAGCTTCCTCCGCCACGGGATCCGCCGCCACTGTAACTACCACCGCCCCCGCTACCATAACTACGACTC
>Ga0066709_100004626_pt1 | contig 11048 bp, 10 predicted proteins | sample GraSoiAngelo_158_FD_79665 | JGI IMG/M metagenome (GOLD analysis project Ga0066709, IMG submission 79665) | Grasslands soil microbial communities from the Angelo Coastal Reserve, California, USA - 14_1009_16_30cm | ecosystem: Environmental > Terrestrial > Soil > Grasslands | place: USA... | reverse complement strand
TTTCCGAAGCGCGGACCGCCGAGTTCTGCGATCGGATCGCGAATCTCGGTCTTCGGTGGTGGGCGCTCGGCCGAGTCGACGTGTTGATGCAGTACAGCGACGCGACGTGGACGAAGATGGCGCGTTCGGGACTGAAGATGGTGTTCTCGGGCGCCGAATCGGGGTCGGACGAGGCGCTCGCCGCGATGAACAAAGGCGGCCGGGCATCGGCCGCGCTCGCGCTCGCGCTGGCGCGCCGCATGCGCGAATACGGCATCGTCCCGGAATTTTCATTCGTGCTCGGATGTCCGCCCGATCCCGAGAAGGACATGGACTGCACCTTCGCGTTCATCCGCCGCATCAAACGGATCAATCCGGCGGCTGAAATCATCCTTTACGCGTATACGCCCGTGCCGCTCGAAGGCGGCCTCTACTCGGAAGCGCAGCGTCGCGGGTTCGCATTTCCGGACACGCTGGAACAGTGGGCGTCGCCGGAATGGCAGCAGCTGTCGATGCGGCGCGGCGACGGCCTGCCGTGGGTGCAGCGCGAAGTCCGCCGGCGCATCCGCAATTTCGAGCGCGTCGTGAACGCGTTTTATCCGACCGTCACCGATCCGCGCCTCACCGGACTGAGACGGTTGCTGTTGAAAGCGGCCGGCGGCTGGCGATACGCGCTGCAGTGGTACGAGGCGCCGTACGAGCTGCAGGCGCTGCACCGGCTGTTGCGGTACCAGCGGCCGGAGACGACAGGTTTCTGATGGAGACGCTCAGCCCCCGCACGGCGTACGACTTGTGGGCCGACGCGTATCCGGCTTTCGCGCACAACCCGCTGATGCACGCCGAACAGGCCATCGTCGAGCCGCTGCTGCTGCGTCTGCGCGCGCGCCGCGCCCTTGACGTCGGTACCGGAACGGGCAGGTACCTGCCGATCCTCGCATCGACGGGCGCAGCCGTCGTCGGCGTCGATCGGTCGTGGGCGATGCTGACACGATCGAAGGCGGCACTGAAAGGGCCGCCCCACACCATCATCAGCGGGGCCGGCCTCACCGGCGGTGGCGCGGGTCTGAACGACTGTGGCGCGGGCCTTTCAGGCCCGCGATGCATCTGCGGCGACGCGGTCCATCTGCCGTTCCGCCGCGGCGCCTTCGACGTGATCAACGCGTCGCTGATGGTGGGCGATGTCGCCGATCTGCACGCGTGGGCGCGCGAGATGGCGCGCGCGCTCGCGCTCGGCGGCCATCTGGTGTACTCGGACTTTCATCCATCGTGGACCGAGCACGGCTGGCGCCGTACGTTTCGGTCCGCCGACGGCGCAACGCACGACATCGCGTTCGAGGCGCACGCGATCGATCAGCACCTCAGCGCTCTTGGCGGCGCGGGTCTGCGCGTCGAGGCGATCCGCGAACCGCGGCTGAACGCCGGCGACGATCCGTCGATTCGCGCGTTCAGGAAGCGGTGGGGTAACCCGCCGATCGTGGTGATCTTCCACGCGATAAAAGAGCCGTGATCTGGACGTCGGCGGTCACGCTGACCAACGCGCGCGTCGTCACCGGGGAAGGGACGGCGGAGTCGGTACGGTTCGCGTCGCGGGTGCTCGCGATTGGCGATCCGCCGCGCCGGGGCGACGCCGTCGTCGACGTCCGCGGATCGTTCGTGCTGCCGGGGCTCGTCAACGCGCACGACCACCTCGAGCTGAATCATTACGGGCGAATGAAGTTTCGCGACCGGTACGGCAATGCGAGCGAATGGATCGGCGACATGCGTCCGCGGCTCGCCGACGACGCGGCGATCCGAAAGGCCGGCAGCCATCCGCTGAGCGATCGACTGTTCGTGGGCGCGCTGAAGAACGTGCTGAGCGGAGTGACGACGGTCGCGCACCACAATCCGTTCTATTCGGAGTTGCGCCGCGACATGCCGCTGCGCGTGCTGCGCAAGTACGGATGGGCGCACTCGTTCCTGCTGCAGGATCGGGCGGCCGGGGCGCGCGGCGAGCGAGGCGGCGACGTCCAGCGCCGATTTCGATCGACGCCGGCATCGGCGCCGTTCTTCGTGCACGTCGCCGAAGGCGTCGACGCCGCCGCGAGCGGCGAGCTCGAACGCCTCGAATCGCTCGGCTGCCTTGCGCCGAATACCGTGCTCGTCCACGGCGTGGGGATCGACGCCGGGGGATGGCGGCGCGTCGCCTCGGCTCGCGCCGGCGCCGTCTGGTGTCCCGCGTCGAACATGTTTCTGTTCGGACGGACGATCGATCCGTCGCGGACGAAGGCGAACGTCGCCATCGGCACCGATTCGCGTCTGACCGGCTCCCGCGATCTGCTCGAAGAGCTCTGCGTCGCATACGAGACGTCGAGCGTGCCGCCCGCGCATCTCCTGGCGATGGTGACCGTCGATGCGGCGGCGACGATTCGGCAGCCGCAGCTCGGGCGCGTGGCGGTTGGCGCGCCGGCCGATTTGCTGGTCATCCCGGGAGTGGCAGCCGAACCGGGACAGGCGCTCGTCGCGACGGCGCGCCGCGACGTCGAGCTCGTGACGATCGGCGGCCGGCCGATTCTCGCGCATCCCGGATTGGCCGGCATCTTCAACGGATGCCGCACGCGTTCACGTCCGATTCACGTCGATGGCGCGCCGAAGGTCGCCGACGCGGCGCTCGCGCGGCGAATCGACGACTGTTCCATCGTCGAACCCGGGGTCGCGGCTCGATGAGGCCGCTCGTGCGCATCGGACGCCTCAGCGCCGCGTTTCTCGGCTCCAATCTCGCGCGCGGCGCCGTCGCCTTCGCGCTCTCGCTGGTCATCGGCCGCACGCTCGGCGTGGAGCGGTTCGGCCGTTGGGTCCTGTGCACGACGTGGGCGTCGATGCTGACGGTCGTCGCCGATCTCGGCTTCGGCGCCCTGCTGCCGCGCGACGGCGCGCGCAGCGACGCGTGCCACGGCCGGCTGCTCGGCGGCGCGCTCGCGTCGAGGCTGTTGCTGCTCGTGCCGCTGGGCGCGGTGATGTACGCCGCCGCGCCGCGCATCGCCGCGGATCCGGAATCGATCGCCGGCATTCGCCTCGGCGTGCTGCTCGGCGCAACCGGCGCAGCCTACGGCTGCTTCGGCGCGTTGTTCCGATCGCAGCCGGCCTGGGTGCCGACGGTGCTGATCGTCGAGACGGCGTGGTCGGCGGTGCAGCTTGCCGCGTCGTGGGTTCTGGCGCGGGCTGGCGCCGGCGTCTCGCCGCTCGTCCTGCTGGCGACGATCGTTCAACTCGCACAGATCGGATCGGGTCTCGTGCTTTACGCGATGGCCTTCGGCGCTCGCGATCCGATTCGGCGTCCGCCGTGGTCCGAAACCGCGGCGTTGATTCGGCGCGCGATTCCGTTCGCCGCGTCCGGGCTCGTCGCGAACCTGCAGGCGCGCGTCGGCCCGCTGATGCTCGGCTACCTGGCGACGCCCGCAGAGGTCGGCATTTTCGCCGCAGCGTCGCGCTGTGGCACCGTGGCCCGGCTTGCTCCGGGCGCGATGTTCGCCGGCGCGCTGCCGGTGCTGTCGGGCGAGTACGGCCGCGATCGTCGCCAAGCGCATCGAACGTACGGATCGTTCAACCGCGTGCTTGTCGCCGTAACGCTCGCCGTGGCGATTCCGTACGTCGCAGTCGCCGGCCCGCTGCTGCGCCTCGTGTACGGGGACGCGTTCTCGAAGGGCGCACCAGCGCTCATGTGGATGGGCATCGCGCTCCTGCCGGCGGTGACGAACTCCGGAAGGAAGATTTTCCTGTACGCAGCCGGCGCTGAAACGATCGTTGTGCGGTGGAGCGCCGCGGCTCTGGCGATTCAGATCGCTGCATCGGCGCTGTTGATGCCGCTCGCGGGCGCGACGGGCGCGGCCGTCAGCCTCGCAATCGGCGAGGCGGCGATCTGGTGGCCGCTGCGCCGAACCGTGGAGCAATCGAAGAACGCAGAGATCGCAACGACCGCGGGGAAACTGTTTAGGCTGCGATCTCAGCGATCTCTGCGTTCTGTTTCGTAAAGTTCTTCGAACCGGCGCGCCGTCCAATCCGCATCGTGATCCAGCGTCCACGATCGAGCGCTCGCCGCCAGACGGGAACGGCGCGCCGGATCCTGCAGCAGCGCGACGATCGCGTCGGCAAGCGCGCCCGGATCGCCCGCGGGCACGGCTGCGGCCCGTTCCGGTTCCCAGTCGGCGATGTATCCGACGCGCGTCCCGACGGTCGGGAGACCGGCGCACGCCGCTTCGAGCACGGCGACGGCCGCCGCCTCGTGCCGCGACGCGACGACGTGGAGGTGGGCGCGCGCGTAGAACGGCGCGAGTCGATCGGTCGGCTGAAATCCGTGGAAACCGACATGCGGCAGGAGATCCAGCGTACGCGCGAGCGACTGGATCGTCCCGTTCATCGTGTCTTCGCCGACGATGTCGAGATGAACCTCGGGAAGCCGATCGACGACGCGCCGCATCGCCTGGAGCAGCGTCGGGTGATCCTTCACCGGATTGATGCTGGCTACGCGGAGCAGACGCCACGGTGGACCGTCGCCGCGCCACGCCGCCGGAAACAGCGTCTCGTCGACGCCCATCGGCACGACGTCGACGCGGCGGCGGCTCAGCCCCGGCAGCCGCGCCATGAATTCGGTCGAGACCGTCACACGCGCGGCGCGATCCATCGCGAGCGTCAGACTGCGTCGATCGATCCAGCGGCGCTGCAGGCCGTAGCCGATGTCGGCGATGCCGACGAGCTCGCCGCTGTCGAGCGTAACGATCAGCGGTACGTGCCGCGACGCCGCGACCCCGACTGCCACCATGGCCGGCATCCCTTGATACGCATGCACGACGTCGAACGCGCCGACGCGCGCAATCGCGCGGTCGAGGCGGCGGGCGAGCCGCCATCGCCGCAGGCCGAGCGGCCCATCGACGCGGCCGACGTCATGGACCGTTGCGCCGAGGAGCGGGTACGTGCACGCGTGGAGGTGGTAGTGCAGCGCGAAGACATGGACGTCGTGACGCCGCGCGAGGCGTTCGATCAGCCACAGCAGCGCAGGCGTGACGCGTTCGCGTCCGGAGCGGTCGACGCCGCCGGTGACGATCAGGCCGATGCGCATCGTGCGAGGACTAAGTAAAGGCGCGCGCGATCAACTCGTACGATCGCCGGCGAGCATCGTGATCGTGGGTGATCGTGACGATCATCACCTCGTCGGCGCCGTATTCCTCCGCGAGCGCTTCGAGGCCCGCGCGCACCTTCGGCGGCGATCCGACGATCCAGCGGCGACGACGGACGAGCGATTCGGCCGCCGTCCCGTGTTCCTCGAGAAACCGAAGCGCTTCGTCGACGGGCGGCACTGGAATCGGCTGGCCGCCGAGCAGCATCGCAAACGCCATTCGCGCGCTCGCGCCGAGGCGCTCCGCTTCTTCGTCGGTGTCGGCGCACAGCGCCCATCCTGCGACGATGACGCGCGGGCGAGACTCTCCAACGCGGACGCGGGGAGCACGGAGGTTCGACCCGGTTTGTTGCTCCATGTCCTCCGTGTCCGCTGTGGTGGAGATCGTGAGCGTTCGGAAGTCGCGCCGGTAGCGTTCGACAATTTCGGCCCCGTGCGGGTTGATGAAATCGGCAAAGGCGTACGGCAGCCCGAGCTCCGCCGCCCAGCTGCCGCTCTGAGGCGATGATCCGAGCAGCCAGACGTCGGGGCGCTCGGGGCGGCCGGGCAGCGCCGACAGCCGCGCGAACTGATGCCGCGGCGGCAGCGCATCGTGCAGGTACGCGAGGAGCTCCTCGAGCTGCTGCGGAAAATCGTCAGGCGACGCCTGACGGCGATCGCGCTGGAGCGCGAAGGCGGTGAGCGGATCGCTGCCGGGCGCTCGCCCGACGCCCAGATCGATCCGCGCCGGAAAGATGCCGCTCAGCATGCTGTAGGTCTCCGCGACCTTCAGCGGGCTGTAGTGCGGCAGCATCACGCCGCCGCTGCCGACGCGGATGCGCGTCGTCGCGCACGCAATCGGCGCGATGAGCGCCTCCGGGCTCGCGCAGGCGAGCATCGGCGTCCCGTGATGTTCGGCGACCCAGTAGCGGCGATAGCCCAGCTCGTCGGCGAGCCGCGCGAGATCGATCGAGTTCCTCAGCGCGCCGGCGCCGGTCGACCCTGCGGCAATCGGAGCCTGATCGAGAACGCCGAGGCGCAGCGGCATCGCTCACTTGCTGAACCACTCGAACGCATCGTGCGCGATCGGCGGTGGCAGCTGATGGCGTCCTTCGTATTCGCGGTAGGTGACGTCGTAGCCGAGATTCTTCAGCCGCGGCACGAACTTGCGGCTCGTGATGTCGATCGGCATCACCTGATCGTTGACGCCGTGCGAGATGAAGATCTTCGGCTTGCCGCGCACCGCCGCCGGCTGCATGATGCCGGGCGACATCGCCATGATGCGCGAGAACACGTCGCCGTTGCCGATGCCCATCGACAGCGCGTACGACGCGCCGTCGGAGAAGCCGGCGAGGCCGACGTGATCGTCCTTCACCGAGCACCTGCTCTTCGCGTACTTCATCGCCTCGCCGATGAACTCGAGGTCCGGTCCCCACATGCCGAGGATCGAATCCCAGGTGCGCTCGTCGCGCGAGTCGGGGGCGACGACGATGAACCCGAACGAGTCGGCGTGAGGAAACGCGTACTGCACTGACATCGACGTGTTGCCGGCGCCGTGCAGGAGGACGAGCAGCGGCATCGGCTCGCCCGCCTTGTAGCCGACCGGCGCGTAAAGCAGGCCGTCGCGATCGCCCTCGCCGAGCCCAAGCTTGCGCAGGCGTCCCGGCGCGGCGTCGCCCGGCGGACCGGGCATCTGTGGCTGGGGGGGCTGCGAGATCGCGGGGCCGACGTGCGTCGCGCAGTTCGCGGGACTGACGGCCCGCGCCCCGAATATTGCGCCGGATGCCGCGAGGAACTCTCGCCGATTGAATGGCATTCCGTTATAGTACGCGACCAACTTGCGCATCCGCGCTGAATGCGTAGCGCTCCGAGACGGTTTCTGGGTCATGGAGGAGGAGTCATGCGAAGGATCATCCTGCAAGCCGTGGGCGTGGCGCTGGCGATTGCGCCGGCGGTCGCGATCGCCCAATCGCCGAAGGCGGCCACTTACATCACCGACGAGGAAGTGAAGAAAGTGAACGCCGAGCCGGGCGTCGATCGCACGATCAGGGTTGTCGACATCGGCAGCGAGAACTACGCGGTCGGTGTGATCCATCGCGTGGCCACCGGCGCACGCGGGACGGGCGCGGGCGGCGGCGGGAACGCCGGAGCCGGTGGCGGCGGCGCAGCTGGCGGCGGCGCAGCGGGCGGCGGCGCGGCGGGCGGCGGTGGACGGGCGGCAGGGGCCGGAGCCGGCGGCGGCGGCCGTGGCGCGCAGCAGGGCGAGCCGTGCGGCGAGCAGGCGAGCACGCCTCCAAGCGGCGCGACGCCCGGCGGCATCGCGCACGATTCACAGACCGAAGGCTATCTGATCATCTCGGGCGGCGGCACCCTCGTGACCGGCGGTCACATCGTCAACGGCCGAAAGACGGCGCCGGACGCGTCGGTGACTACGGAGCTGAACGGACCGTCGTGCGGCGGCATGATCGCGGGCAGCGACGTCGTCAAAAAGGTCGTGAAGACGGGCGATATCGTCATCATTCCGGCGGGCGTCCCGCACGGCTGGACCGACATCGGCGATCATGTGGACTATCTGAGCTTTCGGCCGTCGGATCATGTGCTGAAGGCGGGTTACGTGCATCCCTCTATCAGGAAATGAGCAGGAAATGAGCGCCATGGAGGTGACTCGTATGAACGGTGAGAACAAAGCTCTGTGCCGCCGCGTCGTCGACTGCATCAACAGCCGGCAGCTGGATGAGGGAGCCGCCCTGCACGCGCCGTTCTACGTGTACCAGGGACCCGGGATGCAGTTCCGCGGTCCTGAAGGGTGGCGGCAGTTGGTGACGATGTACCTGAACGCCTTTCCCGATATGGTCCTTCAGATCGACGACGTCATCGCCGAAGGCGACAAGGTCGCGCTGCGGTTCACCGCAAAAGGCACGCATCGCGGAGAGCTGGCGGGCATCAACGGCACCGGCCGGCCGGTGACCGTGCCGTGCATCTCGGTCATGCGTTTCGCCAACGGCAAGATCATCGAAGAGTACGAGGTATTCGACAACCTCGGCCTGTTCCAGTCGATTGGCCGGATGCCTGCGCTGACCGCAGAGGTCTAGACTGGTTGCTGGTTGCTGGTTGCCTCCAGCAACCAGCAACCTCGAGCCCCAGCCCCAGGCCCCCAGCAACCGGCAAGTTACTGCGTCCCTGTCCTCTTCACGTATTTGACTACCTGCTTCGGTCCCACCTCGGCGCCGTAGATGTTTCCGGCCGCGTCGACGGCGACACCTTCCGCGGCGCTCGTGCCGGCGGTCGTCTTGGCAGGATCGGGATTCTTCGGATCGGGAATGAGATACGTGATCGTCAGATCTTTTGCGCTGCCGATGCGGATGCCGCGCTTCCAGTTGCCGGGGTGCGACGTCGGGCTCGACTCGGAGTCGGCGCCGTACAGCGTGTCATTCTTGTCGATGAATATGCCGCTCAGGCGGCTGAACGCCTTCGTCTCCTGCAGGAACTTCCCGTCCTGATCGAAGATCTGCAGCCGCACGTTGCCGCGATCGGCGACGAACAGACGACCTCTCGAATCGAACGCGAGGCTGTGCGGCGTACGGAATTCGCCGGGCGCGGAGCCGAGCTTGCCCCACGACTTGATGAATTTGCCGTCCTTCGTGAACTTCGAGATTCGTGCGACGGTGTCTGGCGCGGCGTTCGCGTTCTGCCCGCTGTGTCCTTCGGCGACGAAGATGTCGCCGTTCGGCGCCGTCACGACGTCGTTGGGTTCGGTGAGCGCCTCGGGCGGATTCCCGGCGACGCCGGCCTTGCCAATCGTCATCAGCACCTTACCCTCGGGGCTGAACTTGATCACCTGATGGCCGACCAGCTTCGCGGGCGCCGGCGGCGCAGGCGCGCCGGGCGCTGCGCCGCGCGCGGGACGCGGGCGGTTGTCGTTCGCGTCGGTCACCCAGACGTTGCCGTCCTTGTCGACGTGAATGCCGTGGGCGAACGCGATCATCCCGGCGCCGAAGCTCTTCACGAGCTTGCCGGAGGCGTCGAACTTCAGCACGGGATCGAGCGGCGACATCTTACCGTCCGCCGGATCGGCGCAGCTGTTCACCCCGCATCGTTCGCCGACCCAGATCGATCGGCCGTCCTTGTCGACGTCGACGGCGCTCGTCGATCCCCAGGTTCGACCGGCGGGCAGTTTGAAGTAGTTCTCGATCGCTTGATACGGATTCGGGCGATCGTTGATCGGCTCGGAGGTCGACTGAGCGAAGGCCGCGACGATGAACGCGCACGCTAACAGGCGCATGATTACACCTCCCAACATTGAACAGGGTAAGGACCGACCAATGTGTCGGCCCCTGGCGAGACGTGTCGGCATCTGGCGAGACGTGTCGGCCTCTGACGAGACGTCCGCCGCGGGCCGGACACGTTGGTCCGCTCCTACTACTGAGTGCCGGATCGACGCGTGTATTTCATCACCCGCTGCGGCCCGACTTCGGCGCCGTACACATTGCCCTGCGCGTCGGCGGCGACGCCTTCGGCCGCGCTCGTGCCGCTGAAATCGGGACGCTTGCGCGTTTCGGGATCGGGGATGAGGTACTTCACGGTGCCGTCTTTCGCGTTGCCGATTCGCAGGCCGCGCCTCCAGCCATCGTGGTTGCGCGAGACCGACTCCGATTCGGAATCGGCGACGTAGATATTGTCCTGCTTGTCGATGAAGACGCCGCTCGGACGGCTGAACTGCTTCCACTCGGCGATGAACTTGCCGTCCTGATCGAAGATCTGGACGCGGTTGTTGTTGCGATCGCCGACGAAGAGGCGTCCGCGCGAATCCATCGCGAGCGCGTGCGGCTGATCGAATTCACCGGGTGCGGTGCCGAGCTTGCCCCACTCCTTGATGAACTTGCCGGCCTTGTCGAACTTCAGGACGCGGTCGTTGCCCGCACCGTGACCCTCGGACACGAAGATGTCGCCGTTGGGTGCCACCAGCACGTCGTTCGGCTGATAGAAGTAGTCGGGCGCCGCCGCGCCGCCCGGTTTGCCGAGCGTGAGGAGCACTTTGCCGTCGGGGCTGAACTTGTACACCTGATTGCCTTTCGTCGCGCCGGGGCGCGGCCCGATCGGTCCGCTCGGCGCGGGCGCGGTCGGCGCGGCTCCGGCGCCCGCTTCGCGTCCGCGTCCGCCGCCGCGCGCCGGTACCGGCGCGTTGTCCTGACCGTCGGTCACCCACACGTTCCCGTCGCGGTCGACGAAGATGCCGTGCGGAAAGATCAGCATGCCGGCGCCGAAGCTCTTGATCAATTTGCCCGACGCGTCAAAGTGCAGCACCGGATCGGAAGACGACATCTCTCCGGTCGCGCGATCGAGACAGCTATTTGCGGCGCAGCGCTCGGCGACCCAGATCGTCCTGCCGTCCTTGTCGATCTCGATCGCGCTCGTCGAACCCCACTTGCGTCCCTCGGGCAGCTTGAAATAGTTCTCGACGCTCCCATATGGGTTCGGCAGATCGTTGGTCGGCGCGACGTCGTTCTGTGCCGCGAGCGCGGCGCCCGCGAGCACAACGATGGCGGCCGACAATTTCACATATGACTTCACAATGGCCCTCCTGAACAAACGCTTGGGCAGGCCTAAAGGCCTGCGCAACTTTTATTGATCGCGTGGGGCCCACATCTCGCATTGCGGCGGGGCCCCGCCGCTGTTGCTCGGCGCGTTGCGCCTCGCAACGGCTCACGGCTGTCACGCGCAGACGCGCTCGCGGCGTAAACCGCTCGCGCGTATCCAGAACAGAACGTCTCAGCGCATGTCGTAAGTGCATCGGGCTGCTGTCACAACGGTGGGCGCAGCCCTTAGCGCTGCCGCGGCGGGATTATACTCGCGGAATGAGGCGTTTGACGGCGGCCGCGCTGGTCGCCGGACTCGTCGCGGCGACGGCGGCCGCGCAGGATTTCGGCTTCCGCGGCTTCGG
>Ga0066709_100004621_pt1 | contig 11053 bp, 8 predicted proteins | sample GraSoiAngelo_158_FD_79665 | JGI IMG/M metagenome (GOLD analysis project Ga0066709, IMG submission 79665) | Grasslands soil microbial communities from the Angelo Coastal Reserve, California, USA - 14_1009_16_30cm | ecosystem: Environmental > Terrestrial > Soil > Grasslands | place: USA... | reverse complement strand
CGGTGCTCGCGGGCATGGGCGGTTCTAGCCTGGCCCCCGAGGTCCTCCGGGCGACCTTCGGGGTAGGGAAGGGCCGGCTCGACCTCGTCGTCCTCGATACCACCCACCCCGACCAGATCCTGGGTGTGGAGCGAGGGCTCGACCTGGAGCGAACCCTGTTCGTGATCGCATCGAAATCGGGCACGACCACGGAGACGCTGTCCCATCTCGCCTACTTCTGGGAGAAGGTGCCCGACGGGTCGCGGTTCGTGGCCATCACCGACCCAGGTACCCCCCTCGAAACCCTGGCCGGCGATCGGGGATTCCGTGCGGTCTTCCTCAACCCGCCGGACATCGGGGGCCGGTACTCGGCGCTCTCCTATTTCGGCCTGGTCCCGGGCGCCCTCGTCGGCGCCGACCTCGACGGGTTGCTCGATCACGCCGACCGGATGGCGCACGCTTGCGGCTCGGATGTTCCTGCCTCCGAGAACCCGGGCGCGTGGCTGGGCGCGTTGATCGGGGAGGCCGCAGCAGCGGGGCGGGACAAGCTGACCGTGGTCCTCGACGGGGAGATGGCCTCCTTCGGCTACTGGGTGGAGCAGCTCATCGCCGAATCGACGGGCAAGGACGGCGAGGGCGTGGTCCCCGTCGAGGGAGAGGACCTGGGACTCCCGGAGGCCTATGGTCCCGATCGTCTCTTCGTGTCGGTGGGCGCCGATCGCCTCGACGACGCCCTCCGCCCCCTGGCCCTGGCCGGACATCCCACGGCCCATCTCCCCCTCGAGGATCCGATCGAGCTCGGGGGCGAGTTCTTCCGGTGGGAGTTCGCCACCGCGGTGGCCGGCGCGGTGATCGGCATCCAGCCGTTCGACCAGCCCAACGTCCAGGAGGCCAAGGACAACACACGGCGGCTTCTCTCAGAGGGACGAGTGGCCGACCCGGGATACGACGACCTGGGTTCCCTGCTGGGGCAGGTTCGCCAGGGCGACTACGTGGCCGTGCAGGCCTACGCGCCCCGGACCGCGGAGATGGAATCCAGGCTCCACGCAGTCCGCATGCGTTTCCGGGACCGCCTGCGGGTGGCCACGACCGTGGGGTTCGGTCCGCGGTTCCTGCACTCGACCGGCCAGCTGCACAAGGGTGGGCCGAATACCGGCGTGTTCATCCAGATCGTCGAGCCGCCCCGCGAGGACATCCCGGTGCCCGGCCAGGCGTACACGTTCGGCGCCCTGCTCGCGGCGCAGGCGACCGGAGATCTCCAGTCCCTGCGTGACCAGGGGCGCCGCGTCGCCAGGGTTCACCTGGCTGATTTCGAGGAATCGCTCCAGGCGTAGGCTTCGAGCGGCTCGTTGTGCTGGCCGACCCGGCTGCGGCCGGCGGGTGATGGTCAGCTCAGGCTCACGCCGAGCAGGTGGCCGACCGCGTAGGTGATCGCAGCCGCGGCCGCCCCCACGAGCAGCATCCGGGATCCCGAGACCAGGGCCGATCTCCCGGTGAGCGCCGACATGGCCGCGCCCACCCCGAACAGGGCCACGCCGCTGGCGCAGATCGCGCTGAGGGCGGCGGCGGCGCCGGAACCGAACACATAGGGCAAGAGGGGCACGCCCGCCCCGATCGAGAACGTGGAGAAAGAGGAGAGCGCGGCGCCCCACGGAGACCCCAGCTGATCGGGGTCCAGCCCCAGCTCCTCCCGGGCGTGGGTCTCCAGGGCGACCTCGGGGTCTCTCATCACGACGTCGGCGGCCTGTCGGGCGAGGTCAGGCGGGAAGCCCTTCTCCTGATAGATGGTCCTGAGCTCCCGGTTTTCCTGCTCCGGATCGGTGGCCAGCTCGTGGGCTTCCAGGTGCAGCAGCCGCTCGAAGAGCTCGCGCTGGACCCGCATCGACACGTATTCCCCGGCGGCCATCGAGAAGGCGCCGGCGAGGAGCCCGGCCACGCCAGCCAGGAGGATGAACCGGTTCGACGCGGCGGCCCCGGTGACACCCATGATCAGCGAGAGGTTCGACACGAGGCCGTCGTTCACCCCGAAGATCGCCGCGCGGATGGCCCCGCTCTTCCCGCCGCCTCCGATGGGCATCTCGCCGGAAACCGGGCCCGGATGGGGCCGGATCCTCGGCCGGCCGCCAACGCGGAGCCGGCCGGCCAGTCGCTCCAGCATGGGATCTACTGCCGGCCGCCGCCGTGCTCTCGGAGATAGCGCTCCAGCTCGGCGGCCAGCGCCTCTCCCGACGGAACGTCCTCCTCGTCCAGCCGCTGGTCCGCCGCCGCCTCGAGCCGGCCCACGTACTCGCGGAGGTCGTCGTTTTCCTGGAGAAGCTCCTGGATCCCTTTCTCCCAGGCGGCAACCGCCTCCAGGAGGCTCCCGGTGTCCACCGGGATCTCCAGGAGAGATGAGGCTCGCTCCACCAGGGCCAGGGCCGCCTTGGGGTTGGGCGAGGTGGGGAGGTAGTGGGGGATCGCCGCCCACAGGCTGACGGAGGGAATGCCGGCACGGTTGGAGGCGTCGTGGACGACCCCCACGATGCCGGTGGGCCCTTCGTACTGCGACCTGGCCAGGCCCAGGCGCGCGGCCGTCTCCTCGTCCGCCGCCGAGCCCACCACGGCCACAGGCCGGCTGTGCGGCACGTCGGTCAGGAAGGCCCCCAGGGTGACCAGGAGCGGGCATCCGAGCTCGCGGGCCGTGCCGATGATGGCTCCGGTGAAGGTCCGCCACCGCACGTTGGGCTCGACCGCGGTGAACACGACCACGTCACGCCCGGCCACGGTCGCCGCGGAGAACTCCCCTCGCGGCCAGTCGATGACCCGGCTCACCCCCTCCTCCAGCCGGACCCGTGGCCGGGTCACCTGGAAGTCGTAGAACTCCTCTGGATCCAGGAACGCCAGCAGCCGCGCGTCCCATCGCTCCGCCAGGTACCGGGCGGCGATGGAGGCGGCCTCCCCGCCGTCGTTCCAGCCCTTGAACGCGCAGATCAGCGGGGGGCGGCGGAGGACCTGGTCCTCGAGGAACGTGACGTGCTCCATCCGTCAGAGCATATCCGGCGGCCCAAGATGCTCTCTTCGGCGCTCAATCGCCTGCCGCCTCCGCCGATGCACTTAGCGACTGGCGCGGCGCCTTCGGCCGGGCACAGGCCCGGCTGGGTCGCCTTCGGCCAGCCCGAGGACCCGTTGGAGGGGGATGGAGGCCACCACACCGGTCGAGTTTGCCCGGGGGGACGGTCCCGATGGCGAGCGCGCCCAGGCGACCGAGCCCCAGCTCGTCGCGCCGCTTCCCGACGCCGTGCTCTCCGACATCACCCACCTCCTGGTGTCCGAGGGGTCCCCCGACAAGGTCCTGGAAGCCGTGGCTGACGCCCTGGCGGAGCTGGTCCCCCACGACAGCCTGATGCTGTACCGGGCCGAACCGCCCCTTCGGGTCATCCGCCCGGTCCTGGTCCGGGACGCGCTGTACGCGGAGCAGATCTTCGCCATGGGCGCCCATCCCTACGGGCGGGGCATCACCGGCATCACGGCCGACACGTGCACCCCTCAGCTCGTCAACGACGTGCACAAGGATCCCCGGGCGATGCACGTCCCGGGCACGCCACAGGCCGAACCCGAGTCGATGGTCTCCGTGCCCCTGCTGGCCCGAGGGGAGCTCAAAGGCGTGATGACGATGTACCGCCTGGGGGAGGAGAACCACTTCACGCTTCGCGAGTTCAAGTTGTCGATCACCTTCAGCGATCTCGCCGCCCTGGCGATCGACAACGCCGAGATCCGCACCCGGCTCGAGACCGAGGTGATCACCGATCACCTCACGGCCCTCTACAACCACCGCTACTTCCACGAGCGGCTTGGGGAGGAGATGCGCCGGTCCAACCGCAATCGCTCCCCGGTCGGGCTGCTGATCTACGACATCGACGACTTCAAGCGGGTCAACGACACGTACGGCCACCTGGTCGGTGACCAGGTCCTCCAGGGCGTCGCTTCGGTGTCGCGGGAGACCTGCCGCCAGGAGGACGTCATCTGCCGCATCGGGGGCGAGGAGTTCGCGGTGATCCTTCCCGGAGCCACGCTGGAAGACGCGGTGGCGCTCGGCGAGCGGATCCGGACGGGGATCGGGGAAGTGGACTTCCCGGCTGTGGGGCGGATCTGGGCCAGCGTGGGTGTGGCCGAGGGGCCGATGCACGCCTCGAGCCCCCGGGAGCTCATCGCCTGCGCCGACCTCGCCCTGCTCGCGGCCAAGGCCGCGGGCAAGAACCGAGTCCTCGTGTACGGATCCGATCAGAGCAGCTGGCCGGTCGAGCCCGCGGAGACCACAGCGGAAGAGATCCAATGGGCCGACGCTCCCGCGCCGGCCGGCACGCAGGGGAGACTGGCCTCCCTGACGGCGAAGGGAGAACCCCGGTCCGTGGCCCAGCTCCGGATGCTCCAGTCCCTCTCGGCGAAGCTGAACCGCCTGAACGACGTCCGTATGATCGGTGAGGCCATCACGGCCGAGCTGCGCAGCCTGATCGACTACCACAACTGCCGAGTGTTCGTCCTGGATGCCGACGCCGAGGTGCTGATCCCGATCGCCTTCCGGGGGGAGCTCACCGAGTATCAGGGCGAGACGTACGAGGCGCTCATCACGAGGATCGGCGAAGGCGTCACGGGCCACGTGGCCGAGACCGGGGTGACGTGGTACGCGCCGGACGCCAACAACGACCCGTACGCGGTCCTGATCCAGGGAACGCCCGACCTGGACGAGTCGCTGCTGGGCGTGCCGATGCGCTACGGCGACCGGGTGGTGGGTGTGTTGGTGCTGTCCAAGCTGGGGATCGATCAGTTCGACGACGAGGACATCCGCCTGCTCGAGGCCCTCGCGGCCAGCGCCGCGGTGGCCTTCGAGAACGCCCGGCTGCTCCAGATGGAGCACGAGGCGGCGGAGGTGGCCCGGGCCCTCTTGGAGCTGTCCCAGCACCTCACCAGGGCGCGTGACACGAAGGACGTTTTCTCGAGGGCCCTGGCCGCCATCCCCTCCATGCTGGACTGCGCGGAGGTCTCGGCGTGGATCAGGCTGGAGGACGGGAGCTTCGCCCCGATGGCCCAGCGCGGCTTCCGGCCGGGCACGTGGCCTCAGGGCATGACTGTGGACGCCGAGACCGCCCATCGGTTCCTCCGATCCGTGGACCGCCCCTTCGTCCTCCCCAAGGACATGATCGCCGAGGTCCCGGACCGATATCGCCTGATGCGGGAGATCCGTGACGTGCTCGTCGCTCCACTGCGGTGGGAGCCGGACGGGCTGGCAGCGATCGTAGTGGCGGCCAAGGACGCCGCTTCCTCTTTCGCCGAGCAGGATCTCAGGCTGGCTCGGGGGATCGCAGACATCACCTCTCTCGCCATGGGCAACGCCCGGCGCTTCGACGAGCTGGAGCGGGCCTACGTCTCGACGATCGAGGCGCTGGCCAACGCCCTGGAGGCCCAGGACGAGTACACGGGGGACCACGCCAGGGCGCTGGCGCAGATGGCTCTGGCCGTTGGGGTCGAGCTCGGCTTCGAGGGGCAGCGCCTCAAGGGGCTCGAGCTGGCCGCCCTGTTCCACGATATCGGGAAGATCGGCGTCCCCAGCGAGATCATCCGCAAGCCCGGTCCGCTGACGACCGCGGAACGGCGGGAGATGAATCGGCATCCCGAGATCGGCGAGCAGATCCTCTCACCCGTCCCCTTCCTCCAACCGATCCTCCGGGTCGTCCGGGCCTGCCACGAGCGGTGGGACGGCAAGGGCTACCCCGATGGGCTGGCCGGAGAGGCCATTCCGCTCGAAGCGAGGATCGTGTTCGTCTGCGACGCCTACCACGCGATGACCAGCGACCGCCCGTACCGCTCGGCCCTGGCCCGGACCGAAGCCGTCCGCCGGCTCAAGCTCGCGGCGGGGACGCAGTTCGACCCCGAGGTGGTGGAGGCGTTCGTCCGCGTCGAGCACGCCGGGCGGATCCACCCCGACCACGCGGGGGACGGCCAGACGCGCTGAGCTGCCTCGGGGAGGAACCCGATAGCCTTCCGCTCCGTGGAAGGCGAGATCGCCTGGGCCGTGGAGACCTCCAAGGATGGGGAGCGGTGGAGGTTCTTCGGCAAGGCGTGGACCAAGCCGGACGAGCCGTTGCTCCTGCACGGCGCTCCCCGCTACGTCAGGTACCGGCGGCTCGATCCACCCGGGGAATGGTGCGCCGCCCTGGAGCGGACGGGGACAGAGCCGATGGCCCTCCTCGACCTGTCGGCCGGGACCCGGCGCGAGCTCTGGCCGGGGCCGGACCATCACGGGCTCCCCGTGCTCCTTCCCGGCGGAGAGGAGGGCCGCCTCATCCGGTTCGAGCGCTCTCCCGAGGGCGATCGCTGGACGTGGGCCCTGGAGTTCCGGGGTCTCCGCGGCCCGTCGGGATGAAGAGCATCGGGCTGGTCGGCGTTCCCTATTCGGGCAAGTCGACGTTGTTCACCGCGCTGACCAGGTCCGGGGCCGCCGGGGGCCGGGCGAACCAGGCGGTGGTCCCCGTCCCCGACGACCGGCTCGGGGTCCTCGCCAGCCTCGAGGGATCGGCGCGGATCGTCCCTGCCCAGGTCCGTTTCGTCGACGTTCCCGGCGGGGCGACGGGCCAGGGACTGGCCGCCCTGCGCGAGACCGACGCCCTCTGCGTGGTCCTTCGGGCCTTCGGCGTGGATGCCCGCCCGGCCAAGGAGCTGGAGGAGGTCTCCGCGGAGCTCATCCTGGCCGACCTGGCGGTGGCCGAGTCGGCCCTGGAGGGCGCTCGGAAGCGGGCCAAGGGCCGGTCGCCCGGCGTGTCCGAGGAAGCCGAGGCGCTGGAGCATGCCCACGCCGTCCTCTCGGGGGAACGTCCCCTCCGCGAGGAAGCTTTCACAGACACCGAGCGGGCGTCCCTCAGGGGCCTGGCGCTGCTGACGATGAAGCCGGTGATCGTGGTGGCGAACCTGGAGGAGGGTGGGATGGTGCCGGCCGATCTCCCGCCGGGGACGGTGGGGGTGTGGGCGGAGATCGAGGCCGAAACGGCCTCCATGCAGGACGAGGAGGCCAGGGCTCTGCTCGCCGAGTTCGGCGTGACCCGGCCCGGCCTCGACGCGGTGGTGGCCGCCTCATACCGCGCTCTCGACCTGGTGACGTTCCTCACCACAGGTCCGGACGAGACCCGGGCCTGGGAGGTCCGGAAGGGGGCCACAGCGCCCGAAGCAGCGGGCGTCGTCCACAGCGACATGCAGCGCGGCTTCATCCGGGCCGAGGTGGTCGGCTACGAGGACGTGGTCGCGGCGGGCGGCTGGGACGCCGCGCAGGCCCGGGGCCGGCTTCGGGTCGAAGGCAAGGACTACGTTGTTCGGGAGGGCGACGTCCTCCACATCCGGTTCGCAGTTTGAGACGGCTCCCGCGTTACCGTTCGGCTGGCCGAGGACGCCGAGAGCCCCTACACTGCGGGATTCACTCGCCCCCGAGAGGAGGATCCGAATGGGCCGATCCGTGTGGTCTTCACGACGCAGCGCCGGCTGGATGGTCACCGCCGCCCTGGCCATGGCTGCCACGGTGGCGCTGTCCACCCCTGCCACCGCCAATGTCGCCATCACCAGGGTCAGCAGGGATCCGTACACCAACACGGACGCCTACCACCAGACGGAGCTCGAGCCGGACACCTTCGCTTGGGGATCAACGATCGTTGGGGTGTTCCAGACCGGGCGCTTCCCCGGCGGGGGAGCCGACAACATCGGGTTCGCCACGTCGACCGACGGGGGAGCGACCTGGACGCACGGCTTCCTACCGTCCACGACCGTGTACGCGAACCCGCCGGGCCCGTACGCCAGGATCAGCGAGCCCTCCATCGCCTACGACGCCAAGCACAGCGTCTGGATGGCCGAGGGCCTCACCGTGGACACGGTGAACACCGTGCTCGTGAACCGGTCGCTCGACGGAGGGCTGACGTGGAAGAAGCCCGTCATCGTCTCCACTCCGACCGGCGGGGCGGACTACGACAAGACGTGGATCGCATGCGACAACTGGTCGCAGAGCCCGCACTACGGGAACTGCTACGCAGAGGTGGACGACTTCAACCATGGCGACCTGGTCAAGATGTTCACCTCGAGCGACGGCGGGAAGACGTGGAGCGAGGCCACCGTGGCTCCGGCGCACGGCCTCGGTGGGCAGCCGCTGGCCCAACCCAGCGGAGGAGTGGTCGTGCCGTTCACCTCCGACACCGGGTCGATCCAGGTGATCGTGTCGGGTGACGGTGGGGCCACCTACTCGGGCCCGTATACGATCTCCAACATCGCCCACCACAGCGTGCTCTTTCTTCGGACCCCGACACTCCCCTCGGCCGAGGTCGACAAGAAGGGGAAGGTCTACGTGGTCTGGTCGGACTGCCGGTTCCGGTCGGGCTGCGCCTCCAACGACATCGTGGTGAGCACCTCGAAGGACGGGCAGACCTGGACGCCGGTCGTCCGGATCCCGATCGATCCGGTCGACAGCACGGTCGACCACTTCATCCCGGGGATCGGTGTCGACCGATCGGCCGGTGGGTCCTCGGCACGCCTGGCCCTCACCTACTACTACTACCCGCAGTCCAGCTGCACCCTCGACACGTGCCAGCTCGACGCGGGGTTCGTCTCCTCGATCGACGGCGGGGCGAACTGGTCCACCCCCACCCAGATCCTCGGTCCGATCAAGTTGGCCTGGCTCCCCAGCGCCGGCGGCAAGTTCGTCGGTGACTACATCTCGACCTCGATCGTGGGGGACAGTGCGTACCCGGTGATCGCCAACGCGAAGCAAGGGAACGGGAACTGTGTCCTTGGCCAGATCAAGTCGTGCAACGAGTACATGATCGCCCCGACCTCGGGCCTGCCCATCCAGGGCGGGACGGTCCGAGCCGGGCACGACCGGGTGCGGTCGGCCCGCTCCGACCATCCCTGGGTCCGGCCGGCCACGACGTTCTGAGGCGTTTGGTGCCCATACCACGCCTCGTGCGCTTGTCGCCTCGAATGGTGGCGGCGGTCGTTCTCGCCGCGATGACGGCGAGCGCGGGCGTCACGGGATCGGCGGGGGCGGCGACGTCGGGTCGCGGATGGAAGCAGGTTTCGCCCCCGACCTCGCCGCCCGCCCGGGCCGCCCAGGCCATGGCCTATGACCCGGTCAGCGCGAAGGTGGTGATCTTCGGCGGATATGACGACGTGGGCTACCGGGACGACACGTGGACGTGGGACGGGCAGACGTGGACGGAGGCGAACCCGGCGTCGACCCCTCCGCGCCGGGCCGCGCCCGGCATCGCCTACGACCGGGTCACCAAACAGCTGGTGATGTTCGGAGGCTTCAACGGGTCCAGCCGGCTCGGCGACACGTGGACATGGGACGGCTCGACGGGGAACTGGACCTACCAAGACACGGCCACGCGACCGCCCGGTGTGACGGGTCCGATGCTGTTCACCGATCCCCTGAACGGACACGTGGACATGTTCGGGGGGTTCGACGGAAGGCTGTACCAGAACACCACGTGGCAGTGGACCGGCACCGACTGGGTGGACGTGCATCCACCGGAGTCGGCAACGGCCCGAGCCGCGGCCATCGCCGAGCTCGACCGCGCCACCCATACAGTGGTGATGTTCAGCGGCCTGGCGAACCTCAACGCTTACGACACGTGGACGTGGGACGGGCGGACGTGGACCCGCCAGGCCCCCCAGCAGCAGCCTCCAGCCCGGTTCTTCTCCTCCTCCGCGTACGAGCCGGCGTTGCGGTCGGTCCTGATCTTCGGCGGCGGGAGCGGATACGGCGACCTTCACGACACCTGGATATGGACGGGGACGGACTGGGAACGTATCCACCCCGGTCCGCCCCCGACGCAGCGCGAGTCCCAGGGCATGGCGTTCGACCAGGCCACCCATCGGATCGTCCTGTTCGGCGGCCAGGTCGGCCGCTCGGTTGTGAACGACACCTGGACCCTCTAGGTTCGGCCCGCTTCCGCCGCGGAATTCCCGGCCGGGCGGGGCCGGTTATTGTCATGAAATGGCACGGCTGAAGAGCAGCGAACGGTCGAAGCTGCCGGCGAGCGCGTTCGCGTACATCGACTCGAAGGGCGGGCGACGCCTGCCCATCCACGACGAGGCGCACGTGCGCGCCGCCCTGGCCCGGTTCGGCCGGGTCTCGTTCGAGGACGACGCGGCCCGGGAGCGGGCTCGTAAGCGCCTGCTGAACGCGGCCAAGAAGTACGGGATCGTGCCGGTCGGGTTCATCACCGGCCAGCTCCGGTCCGAGCGCGAGCACGCGGTGGCCGGGAACGAGGTCCAGGCCCGTTCCACGGACCCCGCGACGCTTCCGACCGGATTCGTCACGTTCCTGCTGACGGACATCGAGGGGTCGACTGCCCTGCTCACGAAGCTCGGGGACGGCTACGCCGGGCTGCTGAACGATGTCCGAGCCATCGTTCGGGACGCCGTCACCGAGGCCGGCGGCCGTGAGGTCGATGCCCGAGCCGACGAGTTCTTCGCCGTGTTCGAGGAGGGGGCCCCGGCCATCCAGGCGGCGGTGGCCTTCCAGCGCGTGCTGACCGGCCGAACCTGGCCGGACGATCTCACGTGCCAGGTCCGGGCGGGTATCCACAGTGGTCGCCCGACGCTCACCGACACCGGGTACATCGGGCTCTCCGTGCACACGGCCGCGCGCGTCTGCGCGGCGGCTCACGGCGGCCAGATCGTCGTGTCCGGAAAGACCCGGAAGGCCGCCGAGGGGTCGGTGCCCGCGGGGGTCCGATTCCGGAGCCTCGGCAGGTACCGCCTTCAAGGCCTGAGCCAAGCCGAGACGCTCTACCAGGTGGATACCGAGGGCCTCGCGGCGGATTTCCCGCCCCTGCGTGCCGCGGCGGCTCCTTCCCCCGCTCGAAGGCGATAGCTCGTCGTCCTTCCGGCCCAAGGTGACATCGGCCGTCGACCTCGACGATTTGCGACGAAAGACCGAGGCCCGCTTGCTCAGTCGCGATCGCTCCCTACCGATTCTTAGGTAGGAGACAGTCGTGACGAGCGCAGACGCGACGGGGAGTTCGGTCCATGGGTAGCCCTGCCGTGTCGCCGCCGGCGG
>Ga0066709_100004620_pt1 | contig 11053 bp, 10 predicted proteins | sample GraSoiAngelo_158_FD_79665 | JGI IMG/M metagenome (GOLD analysis project Ga0066709, IMG submission 79665) | Grasslands soil microbial communities from the Angelo Coastal Reserve, California, USA - 14_1009_16_30cm | ecosystem: Environmental > Terrestrial > Soil > Grasslands | place: USA... | reverse complement strand
CGGCCTGTTTCTTCGTAGAGCGCGCGAGCCGCGTCACACGACGCCGTTCGACTCGAACCAGGTCACGCAGCGTTTCCAACCATCTTCGGCGGCCTCCTTGCGGTAGCTCGGCCGATAGTCGGCATGGAAAGCGTGCGGCGCGTCAGGGTACACGACGAATTGGGATTTCTTCGCCGCCGCGCTGCCGTGCGCCAATGCGGCTTTCATACGCTCGACTGCTGCCGGCGGAACGCCCGGGTCGGCGCCGCCGTACAGGCCGAGCACCGGCGCGTGCAGTTGCGCCGCGACATCGACCGGATGCTTGGGCTTGAGCGGAGTCGCGTCGCCGACCAGCGACCCGTACCACGCGACACCGGCCCGCACCGAAGCGCTGTGCGCGCTGAACAGCCAGACGATGCGTCCGCCCCAGCAGAAGCCGGTCACGCCGAGCCTCGCGATGTCGCCGCCGTGCGCTTGGGCCCAGGTGACGCACGCATCGAGGTCGCCCATCACTTGCGCGTCGGGGACCTTGCTGATGATGTCGGCAACGAGCTTGGGCATCTCGGTGTACGACTTTGCATCGCCCTGACGAATGAACAGCTCGGGCGCGATCGCGAGGTAGCCCAGCTTGGCGAAGCGCCGCGCCACGTCGGCAATGTGCTCATGAACGCCGAAGATTTCCGAGACCACCAGCACCACCGGCAGATTCGTCTTGCCAGCCGGCGCTGCACGATACGCCGGCATCGCGAAGTCGCCGACCGCGATCGTCACTTCGCCGGCTGTCAATCCTGTGGTGTCGGTCGTCACGGTCAATGCGCCGACCGGCTGCACTGCGGCGGCGAAGCCGCGTCCCGTCGCAGGCTGAACCACATCATCGCGAAGCATCAGAACCTCCCAGGTCGAATGAGCGCGATTCTGAAACGATACGCAAGGCCCTGCTGATGCCGCGGCCGCACCAAGGTTTGCCGCGACAATCTGCGCCATGACTTCGTCCTTTGCCGACAGCGTCGAGAGCGCACCAACACGCTGGCCCGGCCAGCTCGCTGCGGTGGACATCGGGTCGAACAGCTTTCGTCTCGAGATCGGCCAGCTGCATCAAGGCCGCTATCGGCGCATCGACTACCTGAAGGAGACCGTCCGGCTCGGTGGGGGGCTCGATGCCGATGGCTGTCTCACCGAAGAGGCCGCATTGCGCGGACTCGACTGCCTGGCCCGCTTTGCGCAGCGCCTCCACGGCTATGCACCAAGTCAGATTCGCGCGGTCGCCACGCAAACGTTGCGCGAAGCACGCAACCGCGATGCCTTTCTCGCGCGCGCGCAGACAGTGCTCGGCCAACCGATCGAAGTGATCTCGGGCCGCGAAGAAGCGCGCCTCATCTACGCTGGCGTCGCTCGCCTGCAGCCGTCGCAGCGGCCGCGCCTCGTGGTCGACATCGGCGGGCGCTCGACCGAGATGATCCTCGGGCGCGGTCGCCAGCCGCTGCTCGCCGAGTCGTTCCGAGTCGGCAGCGTCAGCCTGTCGATGAAGTACTTCGGCGACGGCCGCTTCAGCGAGAGCGCGTTTCGCGCCGCGCAAGTCGACGCGGGTGCCGAGCTCGAAGAGGCGTTGGAGCCGTTCGCCGCCGCCCACTGGGTCGAGGCGATGGGCGCGTCGGGCACCGTCGGCGCCGTGTCGCAGATTCTCGCGGCGAGCCGCATCACCGAAGGCGCGATCACGCCGGTCGGGCTGCGCTGGCTGATGGATCAATGCCTGGCCGCTGGCCGCGTCGACCGCCTGAGCCTGCCCGGCTTGAAAGACGATCGCCGCGCCGTCATCGCCGGCGGGTTGTCGATTCTCTACACGCTCGCGGCGCACTTCGGCATCGCCACGCTGCTGGCGGCGCGCGGCGCCTTGCGCCAAGGCGTCATCTTCGACCTCGACGAGCGGCTGCAGGCGGCACGGCACGAAGAGAGCGGTCACGACATCCGCGATGCGTCAGTGCGCGAGCTGCAGCGCCGTTTCATGGTCGACGCACAGCAGGCACAGCGTGTGCGCGAGGTCGCCGAGTCGCTGTACGACGGCGTGCAGCCGCGCTCGTCCGCCGAGGCAAGCCACGAAGCGCGACGCGAGCTGCAATGGGCGTGCGCGCTGCACGAAGTGGGCATGATGGTCTCGCACCACGACCACCACCGCCACAGTGCGTATGTGCTGGCCCACGTCGATGCGCCGGGCTTCTCGCAATCGCAGCAGCGGCGGCTCGGCGATCTGGTGCTGGCACAGCGCGGCGGCTTGCGCAAGGTCGAGACCAGCCTGGCGAGCGAAACCTTCGCATGGCAGGCGATGTGCCTGCGCCTCGCGATCATCCGCTGCCACGCGCGCGGCGATGTCGATGCAGGTTCAGTGAGCCTGCAGCGCCGCGGCAATCACGCGACGCTGACCGTCCCGTCCGACTGGGCACAAAGCCAGCCGCGAACGCTGCCTTTGCTGAATGAAGAAGTCGCTGCGTGGGAACGTGGTGGACCGCTGATTCTCGAGCTGGTGCAGAGGGCCAAGTAATACCCAATACTGCGCTGAATGAATTCGCCCCGCTCGCTATAAGCAGTCCGGCGACTGCACCGCTTGCAACACCACTTGCGGCTCGCCTTCGCGATCGCGGCTGCGCAGCCACCACACCGCGCCCTTTTTCATGTTCCACGATTGCGACTGATCGGCGAGCAGTTGCGCTGCGACGAGACCGAGCGTCGGCTGGTGGCCGACGACGAGGACCGGCTCGGCCGAATGGGGCCAACGCGCCGCTTTCAGCACCGCCTCGACCGTCGCGTCGGGCGCCAATGCGGCCATGGTCTTGAAGCTCCTGCTCAAGGCTTGCGCGGTTTGCTGGCATCGCATCGCCGGGCTGACGAGGATGCGCGTCGAGTGCGCAATGCGCTGGTTGAGCCACTCGCCCATGCGCTGCGCCTGACGCTCTCCCTTCGACGTGAGCGCGCGGTCGAGATCGGCAAGTCCCTCGCGCTCCGCTTCGGCTTCGGCATGTCGCCACAGGATCAGGTCCATCACTCGATCCCTCCATAGCGCAGCATCAAGGCCCGCTGCGCACTCGGCCCATCGGAGCCCGCACGCTCGTAGCTGCCATCGGCGGCCAGCCGCCACGCGTCGCACGCGTCGTGCAGGTACGGCACCAGACATTCGTCGATGACGCGCTGGCGCAGTGCGGCGTCGCGCAGCGGCCACGCGATCTCGATGCGGCGAAACATGTTGCGGCTCATCCAGTCGGCGCTCGACAGGTAGAGCGCCTCGTCGGCGTCGCTCGCGCCCCAGCGAAAGTACAGCACGCGCGAATGCTCGAGAAAGCGACCGACCACCGAGCGCACGCGAATCCGCTCGGTCACGTCGGCGATACCCGGCGGCAGCATGCACGCGCCGCGCACGATGAGGTCGACGTCGGCGCCGGCTTGGCCGGCGCGGATCAGTGCCTCGATCAGCGGCAAGTCGGTCAGCGCATTGATCTTGACGACGATGCGCGCCGGCTGGCCGGCACGTGCCGCCTCGGTCACCGTCTCGATGTGCTGCATGAAGCGCCGATGCAAGGTGAACGGCGCTTGCACCAGCTGGCGCGGCGTCTTCATCTTGCCGAGGCTCGCAAGCTGCTGGAACACCGCGTCGGCATCGGCAGTGAGCTCGGCGTCGGCGGTGAGGTAACCGACATCGGTGTACAGCCGCGCCGTCTTCGGGTTGTAGTTGCCGGTCGACAGATGGGCGTAGCGACGCAGCCGGCCTTCTTCGCGGCGCGTGACGAGGAGCAGCTTGGCGTGTGTCTTCAGCCCGACGACGCCGTACACGACTTGCGCGCCGACCGCCTCGAGCCGCTCGGCCCAGTTGATGTTGGCCTCTTCGTCGAAGCGCGCTTTCAGCTCGACGACCGCCATCACTTCCTTGCCGCGCTGGGCCGCCGCGATCAGCAGATCCATCAGGGGCGACTCGCTGCCGATGCGGTAGATCGTCTGCTTGATCGCGAGCACGTCGGGGTCGTGCACCGCCTCGCGCAGGAACTGCACCACCGGCTCGAACGATTCGAACGGATGGTGCAGCAGCACGTCGCCTTCGCGCAGCCGCTCGAACATCGGCTGCAGATGCGGCAGCCGCCGCTGCGGCCACGCCGGCTCGTGGGCGGGGAATCGCAATGAGGGTGCATCGGCCAGATCGATCAGCTCGTTGAGCCGCACCAGGTTGACCGGCCCGTTGACGCGATACAGCGCAGCCTGCGGCAGCGCGAACTGCTGCAGGAGGAAGTCGCTGAGCTCGCTCGGACAAGTACTCACGACCTCGAGGCGGATTGCCTGGCCGTAGTGGCGAGTCGTCAATCCGGTGCGCATCGCCTGGCGCAGATTCGTCACGTCGTCGTCGACTTCGAGATCGGAGTCGCGGGTGACGCGGAACTGCGAGAAGGCCTCGACTTCGCGGCCCGGGAACAGCTCGCCGAGATGGGCGCGGATCACGCTGGTCAGCAGCACGAAGGCCTGCCGGCCCGGTGCGAGCTTGTCGGGCACCTTGATGACGCGCGGCAGCACGCGCGGCACCTTGACGATCGCGATCGCGTTCTCGCGGCCGAACGCGTCGTGCCCGGTCAGGCGTGCAATGAAGTTCAGCGACTTGTTGGCTACTTGCGGAAACGGGTGCGACGGGTCGAGCCCCACCGGGACGAGCAAAGGGCGGACCTGCTTCTGGAAGAACTGATCGACCCAGCGCCGCTGCGCCTCGTCGCGCACCGCGTGGTTGAGGATCACGATGCCGGCGCGCTCCAATAGCGGCATCACCTCGTCGTTGAACGCGGCGTACTGGTCGTCGATCAGCGCGTGAGCGTCGGCCGCCACCGTTTCGAGATCGCGCCGCGAAACGCCGGCCCCTTCTCGCGCCGCCTCGATGTAGTCCGCGAGGCGCACTTCGAAGAACTCGTCGAGGTTCGACGACACGATGCAGATGTAGCGCAACCGCTCCAGCAGCGGCACGTCCAGGCGTCGCGCCTGCGCCAGCACGCGGCGGTTGAATTCGAGAATCGCGCGTTCGCGATTGAGCAGCGCCGGCAATGCCGCCGCGGCTGCAAGGTCCGGGCTCATGAGCTCAGTTTATGAAGCTTTTGCGACCCTTTCGTGACAGCATCGCCGCGCGCGCGGCGGGCGGGGACGAGGTGGGCGATGAATTGCTCGCAGACCGGCGACCAGTCGAACTCGAGTGCGCGTGCACGCGCCCGATCGCGCGGCAGCTGCAATGCGCGCAGGGCCGCTTCGCGAAGGTCCTCGTGCAGCACGCCGCCGTCGGACGACGCGACGACATCGAGCGGGCCAGTCACCGGAAACGCCGCCACCGGCGTGCCGCAGGCCATCGCCTCGAGCATCACCAGCCCGAAGGTCTCGCTGTGGCTCGGAAACACGAACACATCGGCGCCGCTGTAGACCTTCACCAGCTCGGCGCGAGGAACGACACCACGCCAGTGAACGTTCGGATACTCGCGCTGCATGCGCTCGAGCAAGGGGCCGACGCCATAGACGAGTTTGGAGCCCGGCAGGTCGAGCTTCAAAAACGCCTCGAGATTCTTTTCGTAGGAGACCCGACCGACAAAGAGAAACACCGGGCGCGGCAATCCGAGATCGACGTCGGGCATCGGCTTGAACAGGCTCAGGTCGACGCCATGCGACCAGCGTCGCAAATTGGCGAAGCCGTGCGATTGCAGAATCGAAAGCATGCCAACGGTAGGCACCATCACGCCCGACGACGGCGCATGGAAGCGCCTGAACCAGGCGTAGCCCCAGCGCTCCGGAATGTGCAGCGCCTTCGACAGGATGTACGGAAAGCGGGTGTGGAACGCCGTCGTGAACGCCAGCCCATGGCGCAGGCAGTAGGCGCGCGCCGCGCTGCCGAGCGGCCCATCGGTGGCGATGTGGATCGCATCCGGCCGCGCCTCGTCGAGCATGCGTTGCACGTGCGCGCCAGGCCGCCACGCGAGCTCGATCTCGCGGTAGCCGGGACAGCGAAAGCGCTTGAACGCCGACGGCTCGATCACGACGACCTCGTGGCCGCGTGAGTGCAATCCTTGCTGCAGCTCGAGCAGCGTCGTGACGACGCCGTTGACCTGCGGCAACCAGGCGTCGGTGACGAGGGCGAGCTTCATGCGGGCTCCATGGCTTCGGCGGGGAGCGGCAAGCCGGCAGCGATGCGAGCCTGCGATGCATGCGCCGACCAGTCGATGATTTCGAGCCGGCCATCGGCATGCTCGACGAGCGCCGTCAGGCTCTCGACCCAGTCGCCATCGTTGGCGTAGAGGATGCCGTCGATGTCGCGCAGCTCGGCGTGGTGGATGTGGCCGCAGACGACGCCTTGCACGCCGCGCTTGCGCGCCTCGCGTGCGACCGCCGCCTCGAAGTCGCCGACATAGCTGACCGCGCGCTTGACCTTGAGCTTCAGGTACTTCGACAGCGACCAGTACGGCAAGCCCAGGCGTGCGCGCAGCGAGTTCAGATGCCGATTCAGCTTGAGCGTGAACTCGTAAAGCGAGTCGCCGACATGCGCCAGCCACTTCGCGCACTGGATCACGCCGTCGAACAAGTCGCCGTGCGTGACCCACAGCTTGCGGCCGTCTGCCGTCTCGTGAATCCATTCGTCGGCGACGTCGACGCCGCCGAAGTTGTGCTCGACGTAGCGGCGCGCGAACTCGTCATGGTTGCCGGGAATGAAGATCACCCGCGTGCCTTTGCGCGCCTTGCGCAGCAGCTTCTGGATCACGTCGTTGTGCGCCTGAGGCCAGTACCAGCTGCGCCGCAACTGCCAGCCGTCGATGATGTCGCCGACGAGAAAGAGGTGCTCGCTTTCGACGTGCCTCAGAAAGTCGAGCAGCGCGTGCGCCTGGCAGCCGGGCGTGCCCAGGTGCAGGTCCGAAATCCACACGCTGCGGTAGCGGCATGCGCGCAAGGGAGCGGCGTCGCGTTGCATGGACTTGCATCGTCGGCCTGCGCCGTGACGCTGTCGTGGCGGTCGTGTGACGAGTTGATGTCAGCCGCGCGGGTGATGCTGCGCGTGCAAGCTCTTCAAGCGCTCGCGCGCGACATGGGTGTAGATCGTCGTCGTCGAGATGTCGGCGTGGCCGAGCAGCATCTGCACCGCGCGCAGGTCGGCGCCGTGATTCAGCAGGTGGGTCGCGAACGCATGGCGCAAGGTGTGCGGCGACAACGGCACCTGCACGCCGCCGCGCAGCGCATGCTGCTTGATCAGCTTCCAGAACATCTGCCGCGTCATTGGCCCACCGCGTGCCGTCACGAACAAGGCGTCGCTCAACTGCCCACCGAGGATTTGCGCGCGGCCTTCGGCGAGGTAGCGGCGCAGCCATGCATGCGCTTCCTCGCCGAATGGGACGAGGCGCTCCTTGGACCCCTTGCCGGTCGCGCGCAACGCGCCGTCGGCGAGGCTCAGGTGAACGCTCTTCAGGCCGACCAGTTCGCTGACGCGCAGGCCGCTCGCGTACATCAGCTCGAGCATCGTGCGGTCGCGCAATCCGAGCGGCGTGTCGACATCGGGCGCGCCAAGCAGTGCCTCGACCTGCGCTTCGCTCAAGCTCTTCGGCACGCGCAGCGGCTGCTTGGCCGACAGCAACCGCAGCGTCGGGTCGGCGCTCGCGAGGTGCTCGCGCATGGCCCAGCGGAAGTAGCGCTTGAAGACGGTCAGCCGCCGGTTGCTGCTCGTCGCCTTGCTGCCGGCGTGGCGCGTGACCGCGTAGTCGCGCAGGTCGGTTTCGGTCGTCTCATTGAGGCCGCGCGAGTGGCGCTCGCCGAGCCATTGTGCGTACAGCGAGAGGTCACGCCGATAAGCGGCCAGCGTGTTGGCCGACAAGCCGTCTTCGATCCACAACGCATCGATGAATCGGTCTATCGCTTCTCGGCTCGCGACTTCGCTCGGCACGTCACTCCAGCTTCAGCTTCTGCTTTTCGACCACCTGCTTGTAGACCTCGTACTCGGCCTTGATCTGCGCCGCGAACTGCTGCGGCGTGTTGCCGACGATCAGCGAGCCGGTGTCCTCGATACGCTTCTTGACGTTCGGGTCATCGAGCGCCTTCTTCACCGCGGCGTGCACCTTGTCGACGATGTCCTTCGGCAGGCCCTTCGGACCGTAGATGCCGTAGTAGGCCATCCGGTTCACGCCTTCGAGGCCCACTTCCGTGAAGGTCGGAACGTTGGGCAACTGCGGCAGGCGTGCCGGTGCGGCGACGACGATGGGGATCAATCGTCCGTCCTTGATGAAAGGCAGCGCCGACGGCAGGTTGTCGAACAGGATCAGCACCTGCCCGGCGACCGCATCGTTGAGTGCCGGCCCGGCACCGCGGTAGGGAATGTGCGTCATGAAGGTGCCCGACAAGCTCTTGAACAGCTCGGTCTGCAGGTGGCCGATGGTGCCGGTGCCGGAGCTGCCGTAGCTGTACTTGCCCGGGTTCTTCTTCAGCTCGGCGACGAAACCCTTGTAGTCGCGCGCCGGGAAGCTCGGATGCACGGCAATCACATTCGGCGTGGCCGCGACGTTGATGATCGGCGTGAAGTCGGTGATCGTGTTGTACGGAATCTTCGGGTTGATCGCCGGGTTGGCGGCCGTTGTCGACACGGTGGCCATGCCGAGCGAGTAACCGTCGGGTGCCGATTTCGCGATGTCGTTCGCGCCGATCGATCCGCCCCCACCCGCCTTGTTCTCGACGATCACCGTTTGGCCGAGCTCCTTGCCGAGCCGGTCGGACACCACGCGCGCGACGATGTCGGTGGTGCCACCGGGAGCGAACGGCACGACGAGCCGCACCGGCTTGCTCGGGTACGCCTGGGCCCAGGCTGCACCGGCTGCGCCGAGCGAGGCGAGGCCAAGGGCGGCGGTGATGATCGTTCTGCGCTGCATGAAGTCTCCTGGGGTGGACGCTGGGATGGTGCCCATCTCGCGAAGCGCGCGCGATTGTGGGAACTACGAAGTCTCTGCGGCTTGCAGCGCCCATTCGATGTGCTCGCGCACCATCGGACTCGCGGCTGCGAGGCGCTCGCGCAGCGCAGCCGCGAGCGCCTCGTCGAAGTGCGTGCGCAAGGCGTTGCCGAGCGCCACGGCGAGGTTGCGCTGCCAGCGCTCGTAGCCGATGCGGCGGATCGCGCTGCCCTCGGTGTGGCGCAGAAAATCGTCTTCGCTCCAGCGCCACAGCTGCAGCAGCGTCGCGTCGCTGAGCGGCTCGCGCGAATCGAAGTCGGGGACGCTGCTGCGCTGCGCGTATTTGTTCCAGGGGCAGACGAGCTGGCAATCGTCGCAGCCGTAGATGCGGTTGCCGATCGCTTCGCGCAGCTCGACCGGGATAGTCCCCGGGTTCTCGATCGTCTGGTAGGCGATGCAGCGCCGCGCATCGAGCCGGTACGGCGCGATGATGGCTTGCGTCGGGCAGATGTCGATGCACGCACTGCAACTGCCGCAGTGGGCGTCGACCGGCGGCGTCGTCGGCAGAGGAATGTCGACGTAGATCTCGCCGAGGAAGAACATCGAGCCGGCCTCGCGATGCAGCACCAGCGTGTGCTTGCCGCGCCAGCCGATGCCGCTGCGCGATGCGAGCTCGACCTCGAGCACCGGCGCCGAATCGGTGAACACGCGATGGCCGAACGGGCCGACCGCGTCGGCCAAGCGGTCGGCGAGCTTCTGCAGCCGCGAGCGCAACACCTTGTGATAGTCGCGACCGCGCGCGTAAATCGAGACGCTCGCTTTCGCCGGATCGGCTATGCGCTGCCATTCGATCGCCTGCCAGCCGTCGGGCATCTCGCGCGGCAGATAGTCCATCCGGGCGGTGATGACGCGCACGGTGCCCGGCACCAGCTCGGCCGGCCGCGCGCGCTTCACGCCGTGCACGGCCATGTAATCCATCGCGCCATGGAAACCGTTGTTCAGCCATTCGAGCAAGCCCGGCTCGGCGGCCGACAAATCGACATCGGCCACGCCGATCTGGGAAAATCCGAGCGCCGCGGCCCACTCCCGCAAGCGCGGCATCAACGAGTTGGCATCGACGCCTTGAGCAACGTTCGCAACGGTCACCATGTGCCGATTCTAGAAACTCGCAGCCTCGCCTGGGCCGATGAGGCGGCGTGCGCTGCGAGTGCTGCTGCGGTGGCGTCGCACCCCGCCGTGCGCGACGCGTTCATCGAGCTGCATGGCACGCTCGGCGCCGGCAAGACGACCTTCGTTCGACACCTGCTGCATGCGCTCGGTGTGCAAGGCCGCGTGAAGAGCCCGACCTACGCGGTGATGGAGCCCTACGAGCTACCCGAATTCAGCGCTTGGCATTTCGATTTCTATCGATTCAACGACCCGCAGGAATGGGAAGACGCGGGCTTTCGCGATCTGTTCGCCGCGCCCGGGCTGAAGCTCGCCGAGTGGCCGGAGAAGGCCGACGGCTTGTTGCCGCCGCCCGATCTGCGCATCGCCATCGCGATCGCCGGCGAGCATGAGCGCGAGGTCAGCTTCGCCGCGTGCACGCCGCGCGGTCAGGAGCTGCTGCCGTGAGCGGCGGCGTCTCTCGTCGCAACGCGTTACGCGCGATGGGTGCCACGGTGCTCGTGCTCGGCGCGCGCGAGATCGCGTTCGGTGCCAGCATCGTCGCGGTGCGGGTCTGGCCTGCCGACGACTACACGCGCGTGACGATCGAGTCCGACGCCGCCTTGTCGGCGCGCCACTTCATCGCCGAAAACCCGGCGCGCCTCGTCATCGACGTCGAAGGCCTCGAATTGAACGCGGGGCTGCGCGAGCTCGTCGGCAAGGTCCATTCGGACGACCCGTACATCGGCGGCGTGCGCGTCGGCCAGAACCAGCCGCGCATCGTTCGCCTCGTGCTCGACCTGAAGCAAGCCACGGCGCCGCAGGTCTTCACGTTGACCCCGGTGGCGGCGTATCAGCATCGGTTGGTGTTCGATCTGTATCCGGTGCACGAGCGCGATCCGCTGCTCGCGCTGATCCGCGAGAAGGAAGGTGCCGAGCAGGAGGCCGCGAAAGCGGTGCAGGACGCGCTCGGCGAGTTCATCAGCAAGATGGACAAGCCGGTGCTG
>Ga0066709_100004619_pt1 | contig 11053 bp, 7 predicted proteins | sample GraSoiAngelo_158_FD_79665 | JGI IMG/M metagenome (GOLD analysis project Ga0066709, IMG submission 79665) | Grasslands soil microbial communities from the Angelo Coastal Reserve, California, USA - 14_1009_16_30cm | ecosystem: Environmental > Terrestrial > Soil > Grasslands | place: USA... | reverse complement strand
GTGCGGCTAAAGTGGAATAATCAGTTACCTCCAAGCGTAGAAGTCGCCAAGAGGGAGGCCCCGATTCGGCCGCTGCCCCCTATACAACCTGCTTCACCAACTCCACAGCTACGAACCATTCCGTCGGGCCCCGGCCAGATGCCGGCGCAAGTTCCGACGATAGGTGTCGGCGCAAACCCTCCAGCAACTGGAAACGCGCCGCAGGTGCCGATAGAAGGGCAACCACCTATGCCAGCTACGGCGTTTGTGCCTTTGACGCCCACGTTGAGGGAAACGATTGGGAAGTTGGCGCTCGAAACCACCCCTAAGGAAAAAGTACGGTTGCTTAGCGAGCTCAAGAAGCTTGTGCCTGCCATGCCCACCGACCGGGTTCGCACGATTCAGATCACAATTCCTGCTCTTTCAGGCGGACGGTTCTCCTGGATCCGCTTGAGTTGGCAAGAAGGAAAGCTCGAGATTGCGCCTGCATCGCGGGAAGAGGCATCTGCAAAGCGATAAGAAAAAGCTGTCTTCTGAACTGCCTGATCCACGGTGCGCGCTCGGCTTTTTACGAATCTACTGGACGAGTTGCGCCGGGATAATGCTAGGATACGGCAGGAAAGAGTGCCCTTCAGACTATTTTAAAGTGAATGTTTTTCTTACGAATCATCGCGTCTGTGTGATCGGTCAGCCGTACTCGTAGTTTGGTTGAATCGGCGTTAGGATCACCTTCGGGCGAGCAAGTGGTTTGACTTTGTGCTGGGCTAGCGAGGGGAATCACTGTGCCAGTCTGTGAGTTCTGCGGGAGCCAGAATCTCGCGGGTGCGGGCTCTTGCGGTAATTGTGGCCAATCCCTGTCTGACGGCAAAGCCGCCCAGATCGGTGACCAATCCACTCCACAACATGTCTTAATTGCTGAAAAGAGTTTGCTAGTTGGAAAGCGTTTCCTCATCACGGCAACCGGTATTCAAATTGGTCGCCACCCCGGGATGAACCAGGTTGTTTTCGACGACGAAGAGGTGTCACGTCTTCATGCGCGCATTTACCTTAATGCGGAGGGACATGTTCATCTTGAAGACAGTTCAATGAACGGAACATATGTGAATGAGCGCAGGGAGCAGCGCGCCGCTCTCCAGCCCGGCGACCGGATCCGATTCGGATTCAATCCCACAAGTGTTTTGGTTTATCGCGTCGAGCTGCCGCGTCTGGAGCCTGTGCCTTGTCCTCCTTTGCCACATCCTGAAGAAGCCAGTCTGGTTGGATGGCGCACTATTCCAGAACAAGGTGCTGGTCGTCGCTTGCAGCTGGTTCTTGACCACGAATATGTTGTCAAAGACTTTCCAATCGCAACTCCCATTATCGAGCTTGGGAGAAATCCAGGTTCAAGCGGCATTAGGATTGAACATTCTACAGTTTGCGACAGGCACGCCAAGCTCACTATTGTGGCCCAGGGGGTGGAGAAGGGCCGCGTTCGACTCGAAGATCTCAACTCTACAGAGGGCACGTTCGTCAACAGCAGGCGAGTGGAGCAGTGCTTGCTGAGCGATGGCGATCTGATCCAGCTGGGTACTTGCGAGAGCCGGATCTTGCTCTACCGGGAACCTCAGGGACGTCCCGTCGCGCTTCGTCAAATTGATTTGAATCGGCCGGTCAACACGCTGGGGCGGGATCCTAGCAACCATGTCCATTTGCCACATCCTACACTGTCGCGGTTTCATGCGGAAATTCACAAACGCGACAGCACCTTCGAGATTGTCGATCGGGATTCAGCGAACGGCACTTACGTCAACGGCATGCGCATCCGTCGCCAAGTTCTCCAGCTCCACGATCGGATCAGTGTTGGCGGAATCCAGCTCGAATTCGACGGGCACGGGATCGAAGGGTTTTGCGATTCTGCCGGCGTTCGCCTCGGCGCACGCGGTCTGGGGCGCACGGCCCCGGATTCTCGCACCGGTCATCCGGTGACCCTGCTCGATTCCATCTCACTAGTTGTGGAACCGCGGGAGTTTGTAGGTTTGCTCGGGCCTGCAGGATCGGGGAAGACCACGCTGATGCATGCGCTCAATGGCTTCCATCCCGCGGACCAAGGAGAAGTTCTGCTGAACGGTAGGAACTTCTACCGCGAGTTTGCCTCGCTACGGGCAGCTGTTGGATACGTGCCGCAGGAGGACGTGCTTCACCGCGCGCTGACGGTGCGCGAGTGCCTTTACTACGCTGCCCGCCTGCGTCTCCCGGATGATCACGGCGAAAAAGAAATCTGGGACGAGGTTTTCAAAGTGATGAAAATCCTCGACCTTTCCGAACGCGCTGACTTGGCCATCGAACGTCTGAGCGGTGGCCAAAGGAAGCGCGTCAGCCTCGGCATCGAGCTGCTTAGCAGGCCCGGCTTGCTTTTCTTGGATGAGCCGAATGCCGGACAGGACCCACGAACAGAAATCCGGCTGATGCAGCTCTTCCGCCAGATTGCAAATGAGGGTTCCACGGTCATTCTCACCACCCACCTACTCGGCTCCTTTAGCTTGCTGGACAAGGTTGCCGTCATGGTCCACGGGCGTCTGGCATACTTTGGTCCGAGTCAGCAAATGCTGGACTACTTTGGAGTCCGGCGTCCGCAGGACACCTATGACCGTTTGCAGGAGAAAGCTCCCGAACAATGGGCCAAGGATTTTCAAAGCTCGAGTATTTATCGCGATTGCCTGGCCAACCCGCTTGGTCTGAATGGCAAGTCTAGTCAGAAGACCCCGGGGCCACCCGCGCCCGTTCCATTGCCTGTGTCGAAACCCACTCCGACGCCTGAACGCTCGAAGCTACGCCAACTTAGCACGCTGCTTTCACGCCAAATGGCGTTGAAATTGAAGGAAACCAAGACCGTAGCCGGGCTCCTTTTACCGCCGCCGCTCATTGCGCTCCTGATGGGCCTTCTATTGCACGACAGGGCGAATGACCCAAAGGCATTGTTCATCACTGTAATTGTTGCTTTGTGGTTCGGCTGCTCGGCTTCAGTGCGGGAGATAGTGGACGAAAGGGCAATCTACGAACGTGAACGGCAGGGCAACCTAACGATTCCGGCCTACTTGGCCTCCAAGTTGATCTATTTAAGCGGGCTAGCTGCCTTGCAAACCTTTCTCTTCATCGGAGTTGCCACGTTAGCGGGAGTCCAGAAGGAGCATTTCTTCGCGGCATGGGCGTTGATATGGCTACTTACGTTGCACGGCGCATTGATTGGCCTGCTCATCTCCGCAACTGCCTCGAACCCAGAGAAAGCACTCTATTTGTTCCCTCTGGCCCTGATCCCGCAATTACTACTCGCAGGTTTGTTTGTCCCCGTTAGCAAAGTCCAACAACATTTTGATCCGAGACCGAAGGCATTCGAATTCAACTGCGTTCAGCCTGGCGACCCGCCACACACAATGGGCCGGTTCTTGGGCTCTTGGATCTCGCCGTTAATTGTTGGCCGCTGGGGCCTGGAAGCCTTTGCGGACTTGTACCTTCACGATTACAAGTTCGGCCCCGGGCAACCAGCCGGAGATTACCCTTACAGTCTCTGGATCATCCGCTCAGTGAGTGTGACCCTGCATAAGGACGAAGCTGAAGATGCGTGTCAATATCTCAAATCCCTGACAACTCCTGACCGACGTATGGGCCAAGGCCCAGCGGCGGGCTATTACGCCTGCATCCTGGTTGGTTATGCTTTGGTGATGATTTCTTTGGTGACGTGGGCCATGAAGCGAAAAGACAAGGCGCGATAGCAACATGACAGATCTTTCCTTCAACTTGGTAGGAACTGACGAACGCTGGAACTTTTCCAGGTCTGAAGTTCAGGTAGGTCGCGGTCCCTCTTGCGACCTCGTCTTGCCCTCGGATCAATTCCCTATGGTCGGACGTGAGCACCTGATTGTGCGGTTGATGGGTAGTCAGTGGTGGGTGGAGGACCTGAAGTCGCAAAACGGCACTTACCTGAGAGGCAACCGCGTGGACAAAGCCCTGATTTCTCCCGGCGATGTCCTGCGCCTTGGCGCGGACGGCCCCGAACTCCGCGTCGAGTTTGTCCCGCCTCCCGAAGGTATGCCCACGCGCGTCCCTCACACAGAAGTGCAGGTGGGGCCCACAAAGCCAGGCGCAGCCGTCTCGGTAACTTCCGTCGCCGCGCCTGTGGATCGCCCCGAGGTTGTCCGACTTTCACGTGACCTTTCTAAAGGAGAAGAAACAATGATCGAACAGAAAATCAATGCCCTCCGCAATCTCGTGGTGGCTTTGCTCGTACTCGTTTTGGTCTTGGGCGGCTTGCTTTTCCGACAGATCGATCAAAACCACCAGGCGATCAAGGACCTGGACACGAAAGCGAGCGACGCGGTAAAGCTCTTCCAGCCGAAGCTCGATGAGCGTCTGAACCAGTTTGAAATGAGCCTGAACACCATTGAAAACAGCATGAAGGACGTAGACCATAAGATCCAGACACATATGAGCTCGATCGAAAAGAGTATGAATGGGATGGACCAGAGGATCCTAAAGGCCGAAGACCATTTCATTAACAGGCTGGACCAAGAAATGCCAACAATGGTGGAACACGTTATTCAGAAGGAGATGGGCAAGGCTAAAGAAAAGGTCCAATCATCTAAACCCCAATAGCGCCCACTTGAAATTTGAAAAGTTCTCTCTTACAACGAACTTTGTCTCTGAAAGTCTGAAAGCTCGCTTGCGTTAAGTGATGTGATCAGTGTGGGTAGGTGCGTACCTTCTTCTGAGACGAAAAGAGTAAGGATTTCTCGTTTTCAGCAAAGAGCTGTGAACCGGGTGGCTGGATGAAGCGATGTCCTGAATGTTCCTCTCGATATAGCGATGATCTCAAGACCTGTCCGATAGACGGATGGGGGCTCATCGTTATTTCCGAATGGCCGGCGGGCAAGATTGTACTGAACAAGTACCGCATTCTGGAGAAGCTGGGCCAGGGAGGCATGGGGGTCGTCTATAAAGCGGAGCACATGCGTCTGCGTGAGGTGAGGGCCCTTAAGGTGATGAGCCGGAGCGTGCCGGATGACCCCGATTTTCTGCGGGCTTTCAATGAAGAGGCCGTAAACGGGCGCAGTCTGAAAGACAAGAACATTGTTCGGGTGGAAGATTTTGAACAGGACGAAGAGGGGATGCCCTTCATTGCGATGGAGTATGTGGAGGGCGGGGACCTGCGGCGATTGCTGAGAAGTTCTGAGGGCCATCGGCTTACCGTGGAACGTGCCTTAGGTGTGGCGCGAGGGGTGGCCAGCGGGCTGAGCGCAGCTCACCAGCGTAAGTTGGTTCATCGCGACATCAAACCGGAAAACATTATGTTGGGCAGGGATGAAGAAGGAGGCGAACAACCGAAAATCGTCGACTTCGGCATCATGGCGATGTGCGAAAGCACTTCGTCACTGGGCCGGCGTGGATACACTGCACAGTATGCATCGCCAGAGCAGTGTAAAGGAATGAGGAGTCGAGACTTGAACGGACAGTCGGACCTTTATTCCCTGGGGATCATGCTGTATGAGATGTTGACCGGCCGGCTGCCGTTCACTGCGGAAACACCAGAAGGATGGCTGCATGCGCATCTGAACGAACCAGTTCCACCACCGAGCAAATTTAACAGGGAGCTGGAGAGTCGACCGGGGGTGGATCGGGTAGTACTTCAGCTATTGGAGAAGGACCGGGAGAGGCGACCGAGAGACGCACAAGAGTTGATAGAACTTCTCAAGGGGGCTGAATCGCAGGCTGCTTGGGATAAAGACACGATTCCTCACCCTCAACCTCAGCCTAAACCTCAACCTCTCCCTCAACCTACGAAACCAGCGGGCGGGCAGGAGAAAGCAGAAGCAGGGAAGCGACAGCTGCTGGTGCGCATTTCCATTGGATCCTTGTCTGCGATCGTTTTGCTTATCCTTTCATATTTTGTGTGGGCGACATACTCTCAGCCGCACTCGAGCAGAGGCGCTCCCTATATATTCGATCGCATTCTAAGTAGCGGGCACGGAAAGGTAGAGCATGTCAGCTTCAGCGCTGATGGACGCTGGCTCGCGGCATCAGGCCGAAATTCAGTGAGATTGTGGAGCACTGCTGATTGGCAAGAAATTCGCGAGATCGATGACGCCAAACCGATTGATGCGATCGCCTTCGATGGAGAAAGCCATCGCCTGGCGGTCGTTGGAGCGGGCGATGCTGGTAAAACTGCGACTGTCCGAGTGTGGGATTTGGACCTTGTGAAGAGTCCGACCGTCTTTGCGTTCAATATAAGAGGTGCCGATTTGGCGGGTTTCGTGTTCAGCTTTGATGGGCAGTCGCTGGCCGGTATTGATGACACAGGCCCAATACGGCTTGGGAATCAGTCGATTAGATTATGGGATGTTAACAATGGGCGCGAACGCGTACTGGTGCAAACATCACAGAGAACTTGCGTCGCGTTGAGTCATGACGGGCGCCGGATCGCCTTCGGCGGCCTGTGGTGTCTCAGCATGTGGGATGCTAGGAATTCCAAGCTCCTGCATGAATTCGTCGAAGGTACAAACAGTTTAATAGTAGACGGGGCGGCGTTCAGCCCAGACGAGCGCTGGCTGGCCACAATCGGTGGAGCTGCTGGGTTAGAGCTCTGGGATCTCTCCGCAAACTACAAGAATCGGTGGTTTGAATCTGATCATATTCGTGATTCAGTCTATTGTGTCCGGTTCAGCCCAGATAGCCGATTAGTCGCTGGTTGTACTCAGTCAGACATTTTGCTGTGGGAAGTGCCTTCGACGCGCTTGCTGGGCAGGCTGACCCAGCGCAGCCCTATCGAAACAATGTCGTTTAGCCGTGAGGGCCGTTGGCTTGTGTCTGGTGGTGACGATGAGAGGCTTTATCTGTGGCGGCACGCGTCGGAATGACGTGGCGGACAATTTTCAAGCGCGAGCCAGCACGCCGGCAATTTGCCGGGCAAGGGACGGACGCGATTTGTGCACCCGCCATGACCTGTGCCCAAGGGATTGAGAAATCACAACTATCCAGTGACGACCTCGAAATTGTAGGCTGTATCGTAGACCCCGTTGCCTTATTACTTTGCAGCTCGTTTCTTGTCCTGCAAAGTTTGCCCTTCGATTAAACTCTTGGTGAAATTTCGACCCGTGTCCGTCCTATCGAGATGAAACCAAAAAGACTGACAGACTCCAGGTAGTTTCGGCTGCAGGAGCCTCAGTCTAAGTCTTAAGGAGGACAGGAACATGAAGAAACTCATTCTCACAACTATGGTCACGATCATCACTTTTGGAGGCCCGTGCGTCGCTGCAGAGAACCTGACGGTGAAGGATGCGCTGAATGAAATCTCACAGCTTGCGGGGGAGAAGAAAGATCTTGAGTCTGGGTTCAAGCAAGCGCTGTCAATCAAGGAAGAACTCGAGACACAGTCGGCGGAACTAGATGGAGAGAAAGATCGCCTGGCCAACGAGGCCAGCCGGTTCAGCCAGGACTCCATTACCTCGGTGTCCCAGTCGGAGTATCCGGGTCGCCTAGCGTCATGCAAACAGCGCGAGGCTGTGCTCAACCCTCAGATCGAGGATTACAACGATCGTTTGCATCTTTTTCAAGAACGGACGGCTAAGTTCGCCGCAGCGGTCCAGTTGATGGTAGATCGGGATCATGAAATCGAGCAGCGGCTCCAGTACCTCTTTGGTCGGCTGAACTCGATTGAAATCTTTGAGGCCAGCAACTGCGATAAGGCGGAGAGACCTGAGACTGCAGCGTACTGCTTGCAACGGGTGTGGGATAGTGCCGGCGCAAACAATATCATATTGCCGGATCCACCCGCGGGCATTCAGTAGCAACTCGGAGAATCACGATGCATCGACGAAATCATCTGCTGCTCCTGATCCTGTTGGGGTCGGCCCTGGGGGCAACAGCCGCCAGGGCCGTTCCCCAACAGCCGTTTGATGATGACTCAAGCTTTGAAAATATCGCCGCCGAGCGGGTGCAACTCGAGACCGAGCAGAGCTCGATCGAGCGGCAAATCGATTCCAACCTCCTGCGCAAACGAGAGGTCCAGCGGGCCTACGACTCCCTGAATATCCACGAGGCTGCGTACAGCGCTCGATTGCACGAAGCGTCCGCGTACTGTGTAGGGCAGTTTGACCAGCTGGAGTACCGTCGTCGCCGGGCATGGTGCGACACCGAGGCGGGTGTACTCGACCGGCTCCGTACGGAGCTCGCCGAACGAAGGGGGCGACTGGATCAAGAAGATCGTCAGCGCCTGGATGATGCGGCGAGGCTGCGAACTCGGTACGACGGAATAACAACACGCCTGGCTGCCCTCGACTCGAGTCTGAGCGGCCATATTGTCAGTCGGCTCAAGGGCATTCCTGTGCCGCCGCCGATTCCGCCAGATCAGGTGACAATCGGCTTCGGTGAACTGGCCGCGGACCGGGAGAGTGGGCGCGTGCTCTTCGGCCTCGACGCCGGCGTGGCAGCCTTGGACATCGCCGGGCAAATTGGTGGCGCCGCACTGCCTGTCGCCAAACTAATCATTGCAACCGGAAAAACCTTCATCGCGGCTGAGAACGCGGCGGACGTGTATTTGGTCAGACAGCACGAACTTTACGAAAGAGCTCTGGGGTGGCTCAAGGACGATCGCACGCGGCTCAGCTTCACCGCGATTGTGATCGCTGTGAAATCGGGTCAGCCGCTGCCCGAGAATGCGCAAGTTGAAATGGTGAGGGCAGCGAAAGCGATCCTTGACCCCCGACTCGGCAACGGCGGCGTGCGCATCGCATGGGACGCAATGATGTCTCCGGAGGCGCGAAATGCGGCCCTTACACAAGCGTCGATTGAGTTGGGCGGCGAGGTGCTCGGCGGGGTCGCGCGGGGAATCGTCGGTCGACTGACCGTCGAGCGTGAGGTCGCCTACGAAGAGGCAGTCGACTTCCTGTCCAAGGCCCGGGTCGCTTTCGAAAAGACCACAAGTCCGGAGGCGAAGATCTCGCTTACTGAGGCGATGAAGCTGGCGAACGAAATGATTGCCGCCTCATATCGGGCGCACGCGCCCGCGATCGCTGGCATGGGGCACCTTGAGGCACTGTACTTCAAGTATGAAGCGGAGAGGGCAAACGAGCGACCCCGGTGACACGCCCAAATGTGATTGCAGCGTCACACAGCCTTGTTGCTGCACAAGCATGCTGTCAGGGTCAACTTGACGAAAAGTGAGTAGCTTCGGTAGTTCCGATACTTACTTGGCCTGGCACTGAGAGTCGGCTATTATTGCGGGCACATTCGTCGTGGCCTTCCGAGATTTCGGAATTTCCTAATCAGGGAAGCGATAGTTTTCTCGCAAAGTGCGGCAAGCCATGAAGCAGTGCCCCATCTGTGACACTGGATATCCTGACGAGCACACCACCTGCCCGACCGATGGGGCCGTGCTGCTGGAGATCCGGGAGTGGGCGCCCGGCACGGTGATCCGCAACAAATACCGCATTCTCGCCTTGTTGGGCCGGGGCGGAATCATCGTGTACAAGGCTGAGCATCTAGCACTGGAGGAGGTGCGGGCTTTGAAGGTAATGGCCACGCATTTGGCCAGCGATCCCAAGTTCGTGCGGCGGTTTCGGCAGGAGGCGCAGGCGGCGCGGCGGCTGCGGCATACCAACACTGTGCACGTAGACGATTTCGAACAAGCTGAGGACGGCAGCCTGTTTATCGCGATGGAGTATGTGGACGGTGTCAGCCTGCGCGAGCTGCTGCGAGCGACCAAAGGCGCATTATCGTTGCCCCGGGCCCTGGCGATTGCGCGTGGTGTGGCGGAGGGACTGGGGGCGGCGCATGCCCTCGGCATGGTGCACCGGGACGTTAAGCCAGAGAACATCCTGCTGGCGCGCGACGCACAGGGGCGAGATGTGCCCAAGGTGCTGGACTTCGGGATCGTGGCGATCAAGGAGGGATCCACAACGCTCAGCCAGCGGCCGCTGATGACACCGCCTTACGCGTCCCCGGAGCAGTGGAAAGGCATGAAGGCAAGCGACCTGGATGGGCGGGCCGACCTGTATGCGCTCGGAATCACGCTGTATGAGATGTTGACAGGTCGACTGCCCTTGCGCGCTGATTCGAACCAGGGCTGGATGCGTGCGCATCTGGAGGAGATGCCGTTGCCGCCCAGCCAATGCAACCCTGCGCTGATGCAGTCTGCCGGTGTTGACGGCCTAGTGCTGAAGTTGCTGGCCAAGGAGAGGGAGCAAAGGCCTCGGCACATACAAGTCTTTTTGCAAGAACTGAATCTGCTCGAGGCACAACTTCCTTGGAGCCAGCCCACTGTTCCCGCACGAGACCAATCGGGCGTGCGTGTCACACCGCCGGCACCGAGCCTTACTCCACTACCCAGCAACGAGCTGATTCCTATGCCGCCGCCAGAACGCAATCCGACACCGCCGCAAGATCGAATAGTTCGATTGAGCGATTGGGAGGTTTTTGGCCCCTGGATAACAGGCCGGACAAAACTTATCGTCGTTGTGTTGGCTGTGCTATTGATACTTATTCTCATCGGAGGAACTAGATAGATTTTTCGATGATACGCAATGGCGGGATCGGGCTGGCTCTCGTGTCACAACATGATCCATTATAGGGAGAGCGATCGCTGCGATCGGCTTTGTCCTCCACTTGCGCAATATCAATTGGTTCGGCGCATTGGGCGTGAGTCTGATCATCAACTGCACCGCACACGTGATTATGATACTGCTTTTGCCGAGGCGCGAACTTGGGCGCGGCTTGCGGTAGACAATTCTTGAGCCGCCTCTGACGCTCGCGGAAAGCGTCTCTCGCATTTCGATCCCATGGAGTGAACCCCCGAACTGAGACAGGTTTTAGTACCCTCACAAATCGGCAACGAGCAACGAGAAGACTTTTGCGATCCAAGAGACGCTCAAGGCGAGACAGATGCACTCAGCCAATTTCACCTCACTACGCGCCTTCCCCCAAGATGTAATCTACTTTTTGGCAGGTCTGGCAGTCTTGACTGAAACCGCGCACGAACCTTGAGCACAGTCTATGCAGCGAATTTTACCGTCCGAACTAGTCTTGCCAGTTGATCCAGTTGGGCCTC
>Ga0066709_100004615_pt1 | contig 11057 bp, 9 predicted proteins | sample GraSoiAngelo_158_FD_79665 | JGI IMG/M metagenome (GOLD analysis project Ga0066709, IMG submission 79665) | Grasslands soil microbial communities from the Angelo Coastal Reserve, California, USA - 14_1009_16_30cm | ecosystem: Environmental > Terrestrial > Soil > Grasslands | place: USA... | reverse complement strand
GGTCGTGCTCGAGGACGGCACGGAGCTGATCGCCAGCGCTGGGCATCGGTTCCTGACGGGGCGTGGCTGGAAGCACGTGATCGGCATGGAATCGGGCCGGCCTCGGCGCCCTCATCTCACGCTGAATAGCAAGCTGCTTGGCCCCGGTGGATGCGTCGCGGCGCCAGTCGTGGACGACGACTACCGCCGCGGCTACGTGTGCGCCGTGGTGCGCGGCGATGGTCATCTGGGCCCGTACGCCTACGAGCGCCCGCATCGCGCTCGCGCCGAAGTCCATCGATTCCGCCTCGCGCTGGCCGATGCCGAGGCCCTGACCCGGGCGCGCGAGTATTTGAACTGTCTCGGCGTGCTCACGAGCGAATTCGCCTTCTCCGCTGCAGCGGTCGGCAATCGGAGGCCAATCGGGGCAATACTTGCCCAGAGCGAGGCGAATGTGGCGCGCGTTGGCGAGCTCATCCAGTGGCCGACCCTGCCCAGCCTGTCGTGGATCAAGGGATTCCTAGCCGGCATCTTCGACGCCGAGGGATCACACAGCCACCACACGATCAGGATCGCGAACTCCGATCCGGAGATCCTCGTCTGGATCCGCGCCTGCCTGGCTCGCTTCGGCTTGGACGTCGCCGTTGAGTCCCAGCCGAATCGCAACGGGCTCACCCATATCCGCCTGCGGGGCGGACTGCCGGAGCTGATGCGCTTCCTTCTCGGCACCGATCCCGCAATCACGCGCAAGCGCTCGATCGAGGGCGACGCGCTGAAGTCAGCCGCACGGCTGCGCGTGGTCTCGATTCGACCCGTCGGCAGGACGATGCGCCTGTACGACATCACGACGGGCACCGGCGATTTCATCGCCAACGGCGTGGTCAGCCACAACTGCTTCGCCCGGCCCACGCACACCTACCTCGGCTTCAACGCTGGCCGGGACTTCGAGCGCGAGATCGTCGTCAAGGTCAACGCCCCCGAGCTGCTGCGCACAGAGCTGGCGCGGCGCTCGTGGCGACGCGAACACGTGGCGCTGGGGACGAACACCGATCCCTACCAGTGGGTCGAGGGCCGCTACCGCCTCATGGAGGGCATCTGGGAGGCGCTGCGTGACGCCGCGAACCCGTGCTCGGTGCTGACGAAGTCGCCGCTCCTGCTGCGCGACATGCGCCTGATGCGCGAGATCGCCCGGCGCACGAGCTTCACGGCCTGCCTGTCGATTCCGACGCTCGACGAGAAGGCCTGGCGGGAAACCGAGCCCCACACGCCGAACCCGCGCGCTCGCCTGGAGGCCGTGGCGGAGCTAAATCGGGCGGGCATCCCCACGGGTGTGCTGATCGCACCTCTGATGCCCGGCATCAACGACGACCCACGGCAGGTCGAGCCCCTGCTCGAGCACGCAGAGGCGGCCGGCGCCACCAGCATCGGCGGCGTCGCGCTGCACCTGCGCGGCGAGGTGCGCGACGTGTTCATGGCCTGGCTGGCGGCACAGCGTCCGGACCTCGTCGCGCGATACAAGGAGCTCTACCGCCGCGGCGCGTACGCGCCCCTCCAGGAACGCGATCGCCTTGCGGGCCTGGTGCGACGGCACCCGAAGCCGGGCGGACACAGAGCGATCGAACCCGCGCCCGTCGCTGCACCGACCCGCGACGAGCCCGCGCCCCGCGAGCGCCAGCCCGTGACGCGCCAAGGCACGCTCTTCTGAGGTTTCGACCGGCGCCGGCTTCCGAGGCCGGCGCCGCTCAGGCCACCTGCGCGCTCACGACCGGGTCGTAGGCGTCGAGGCCCCTGGCCGCGATGACGAGCTGCTCGACCAGCGGGTTCGGATTGTCCTTGTGCCACACCAGCACGAGCGCCGTTGGCGTCGCGTCGCGCAGCGGGATCACCACCCCGGTGGGCACGGCCGAGCGGAACGTGGGTCCCGCCGACGCCGGCGCGGTCGTGATCGCGCGGCCGGATGCGATAACGGCGATCATCTCCTGCGGGTTGGCAGCTTCGCCCACGGTCCCGCAACAGGGTCCACCGCGGTGGTCGTCAAGGCGCCAGAACCCCGCTCGCACCGGCTCGAGAGCGGGATGGGTACCACAGAAGGTCTCATCGAGGATCTCGGCCACCGTGAGCTCGCTCCGCCGCGCCAGCGGGTGGCTGCTCGCCACGAGGACCACGCGGGGCTCGGTCCGCAGGATGTGGATCTCGACCTCCGGATGGGGCGTGGGGGAGAAGAGGAGGGCGATGTCGACCGGCTGAAGCCACGCCGCCGTCGTGCCGCGCGGCCACGACAGATCGCGAAAGGACACCTCGGCGCGCGGATTCGCGGCGGTGAACGTGGCGAACAGCTCCGGCGCGCGTGCTATGGGCGGCAGGCCGCTGAACCCCCACTCGACACGGCCCTCGCCAGCGCGCGAGTGCGACAGGGCCGCGAGGTCGGCGTCCGCGACCGCCTCCAGGGCCGCGCACGCCTTGGCGTAAAACGCCTCACCCGCCGGCGTCAGACTGACGCCACGAGCGTGTCGGGTGAGCAGATCGACGCCGAATTGCGACTCGAGCTGGGCCACCGCCTGAGACAGCGCGGGCTGGGCGACGTGCAGCTTCGCGGCCGCCCGGGTCAGCTGACCCTCTTCGGCCACCGTCACGAAGTAGCGCAGATGCCTAAGGCTCGTCACGGCTCACCGCGCGCATACGCTGGCCTTATGGCACAAGGGAAAAAGGGTATTGGACAACCTTGGCCACGGTGTATAAACTCTCCTTTACATACGGGTGTTGCCGGAACGAGGATCGGGCGGTTTAGACCGTTCGTCCAGTCCTTGATCTCAAGTTCTGAGTTCGTCTGAGTTCGGCGTCTCCTCTATTCTGATCCCTCCTTACCTGGTTGGCCGCCATGGCAAACGTCGTGGCGGCCGGTCAGGTACCTATCGGGGGGGAGGGTTCATCGCTCGGCCTGGCCCGACGGGGGGCGGGCCCGGTCCGGCGATCTCATCGCCTCAGCAGACCGCGACATCATCGAGTGCGTGGCAGGCAATTGAGCCTGGGCGGTCGCGCGGCGCGACGCCAAGCCTCCCGCTCAGCGTTTGTCTTGCTGTCCCGCCGCGAGCTCGCTCGCGACTCCCTCGGCACCCAGGCGGCGCGCCAGGCCCGCGGCGAGCTCCGGTGCGAGGCCGGCGAATGCCGCCGTGGCGCGCAGGGGCAGTGGGGCGACGTCCACCTCCGCGCGGTTGCGCTCGATCGCGTCCACCACTGCCTTGGCGACGTCCCCGGGCGCGCGCGTGCCCACGCCCGGCGGCAGCTTCGCGCCCGCGTCGGCGAACATCCCGGCGTCGCGGATGAAGCCCGGAAACACCGCCGACACGCCAACGCCGCTGGCCCGCAGGTCGGCGCGCAGGGCGGAGGCGAAGCCGCGCAGCGCGTACTTGGACGCGTTGTACAGCGAGGTGCGGGGCGTGGCCGCCTTGCCCGCCAGCGAGGACATGAACAGCAGGTGCCCGCGGCCGCGGTCCACCATCGGCGGCGCGAGCACGCGCGCGAGCACGATCGGCGCGCGCAGGTTGACGTTGAGCGCGCGGTCGATCTCCTCGACGCTGAACGAGTCCAGCGTTCCCGAGGCCGGCAGGGCGGCGTTGGCGACGAGGATGTCGATGTCCCCCGCCTCGCTCAGCAGGCGATCGATCTCGGCCGGGTTGGCGAGGTCCACCGCCAGCGCGCGCGCGCCAAGCTCGTCGGCGAGCCCTTGCAGCACCTCCGTGCGACGCCCCGTGAGGATGAGGCTGGCGCCGCGCTCGCCGAGCGCGCGCGCGATCGCCTGCCCCAAGCCGCCGCTGGCACCCGTGAGAAGGACCGTCGCACCCGAGATCTGCATGTGCGCGCGCCAAGCCTATGCCAAGCACCCGCCCGGTGCATGCCCGGGCGCTCAGCGCCCGGGGTTGGAGGAGGCCGGCCGGCCGGTGGCGATACTGGGCTCATGGACACCGCCGCACCGGAGACGCCCGCCGAGCCGCCGAGCCGGCCCGAGGTGTTCGCCTTGTTCGGTCCCACCGCGGTCGGCAAGACCGCGATCGCGATCGCGCTGGCGGAACAGCTGCGCGCGCTCGGCGAGGACCCGGTGGCGGTCTCGGCGGACGCGCTGCACGTGTACCGCGGGCTTGAGCTTCTCACCGGGGTTGCCTCGCGCGGCGAGCGCGCGTCGCTCGAGCACCGGCTGGTCTCATTCCTGCCACTGGATGCCACCTTCAGCGCCGGTCAGTACGCGGCCCTCGCGCACGCCGAGATCGATGGCCTGCTCGCCGCCGGCAGGCGTCCACTGGTGGTGGGCGGCACGGGCCTGTACCTGCGAGCGGCCCTGAGCGAGCTGGACATGCGTCCACCGCCAGCGGAGGGCGCGCGCGAGCGCTGGACGGCCGAGCTGCGCGCCCACGGCGCCCCCGCGCTGCACGCGCGGCTCGCGCGCCGCGCCGCGTGGGCGGCGCGCGACATCGAGCCTCATGACGCGCACCGAGTGGTGCGCGCGCTCGAGCTGCTCGATGCCGGAGAGCTGGAGGCCCCGGAGGGGCCCTCGCAGCTGTGGAGCAGCGACCTGCGCCGCCCCACGCTGCTCGTGGGCCTGGTCCGGGGGCGGGGGGAGCTGTACGCGCGCATAGACGCACGCGTACGGGACATGCTGGCCGCGGGCGCCCGCGAGCAGGTCTTGTGTGCCCACGCCGCCGGCGCCTCGGACACGGCCCGCAAGGCGCTCGGTTTCGAGGAGCTGCTCGCGGGCGATGAGGAGCGGATGCGCCGCCGCACGCGCAACTACGCCCGCCGCCAGCTGACGTGGATGCGCAAGCTTGCCGGCGTGCACGTGATCGACGTGTCCGGCCGCGATCCCGCCTCCGTGGCGCGGGAGATCCTCGCCGCCGCCTGAGGCTAGACTCAGGCCGGCGATGGTCAGGCAGCGTCGAACCTCCGGTCCGCGGCAGTGGCGCGGGAGCTTCCGCGCGCACGTTCGCGGATGAGGTTCGAGGGCTGGCAGGCGCTCGGCAACGACTACCTGATCGTCGAGGAGGGCGCCATGCCGTTCCCGCTCACGCCCGCGCGCGTCCGCCTGCTGTGCGAGCGCCACCGCGGGGTCGGCGCCGACGGCGTGCTGCTGCTGTCGGCCCCGGGAGACCCGGCGCACGTGGCGGACCTGCGCATCTTCAACCCCGACGGCTCGGAGGCCGAGCTGTCCGGTAATGGCGCGCGTGAGGCCGTGCTGTACCTGCGCCGGCGCGGTTGGACCGATCGCGACGAGTTCACCATTCACACCGCGGCGGGGCCGCTCAGGCCGATCATCACGGGGCCGCTGACCTGCCGCATGGCGCTCGGACAGGCAAGGCTGCAGTCAAAGGACTTCCCCTCCGGTCCGGTGGACGGCACCGGCCGGCTGGACGGCGTGAGCTTCCAGCACGTCTCGATCGGCAATCCCCAGGTCGCGATTCGGGTCAAGGACGCCGCCGCGCTCACGGCACTTGATCTCGGGGCGCTGGGGCCGCCGATCGAGCGGCACCCGGACTTTCCCAACCGCACCAATGTCTCCTGGTACGCCGAGCTCGAGCCCGGGCCGCAGGCGCGCATTCGCGCGCGCATCTTCGAGCGCGGGGTGGGGGAGACGCTCTCGTCGGGCACCGGGGCGAGCGGCGCCGCGGTGGCGTACGTGCTCGGCGAGCGCGAGCGGCTGCACGGGGCCGACGGCGAAAGCGTGCGCATCGCGGTCGAGCTCGATGGCGGAGAGCTCGAGGTCGAGGTGGACCCGCAGCTGCACGTGAGCCTGTCGGGGTGGGCGCTGCCGGTGTTTGAGGGTGAGCTGAGCGCGGAGTTCGCCAGGGAGCTGGAGCGAGCCGCATGAGCCCGCCACGAGCGACGCGCCGGCGGGCGCCGGCGGGCGGGGGAGCAGCGGCGTGAAGCCAAGCGAACGCCTGCAACGCATACCGCCGTATGCGTTCGCGCAGCTCGAGCGCCAGATCGCCGCCAAGCGCGCGGCCGGGATCGACGTGATCAGCCTCGGCATCGGAGATCCCGACAGGCCCACGCCGCCGCTGATCGTGCGGGCCATGCAGGAGGCCGTGAGCGAGCCCGAGACGCACCGTTATCCGAGCAACCGCGGCCGGGCGGAGTTCAGGTCCGCTGTACGCGACTTCTACGAGCGCCGCTTCAACGTGACCCTCGATCCGGCGCGTGAGATCGTCCCCGCGATCGGCGCCAAGGAGGCGATCTTCAACGTCAACCTGGCCTTCCTGGACGCGGGCGACTACGCCCTGGCGGCGGACCCGGGGTACCCGGTGTACACGGGCGGGCCGTGGCTGGCCGGGGGCGAGCCGGTGCTGATGGCGCTGCAGCCGGCGCTCGGCTTCGTCCCGGACCTGGGGGCGATCGGCGAGCACGTGGCGCACCGCGCGAAGCTGATGTTCCTCAACTACCCCAACAACCCCACCGGGGCGCTGGCGCCGGACGGTTTCTTCGAGCGCGTGGTGGAGTTCGCGCGCGCATACGACATCCTCGTCGTGCACGACAACAGCTACTCGGAGATCACCTTCGACGGCTACCGGGCGCCGTCGTTCCTCGCCACCCCGGGCGCGAAGGAGGTGGGGATCGAGGTCTTCTCGCTGTCCAAGGGCTACAACATGACTGGCTGGCGCTGCGCGGTCGCGGTCGGGAACGCCGAGGCGCTCGAGATCTACTGGCGCCTGAAGACAAACATCGACTCGGGGCTGTTCGATGCGGTTCAGCTCGCCGCCATCGCGGCGCTGTCGCCCGAGGCCGACGCCGAGGTGGCCTCGATGCGCGAGCTGTACCTGCGCCGGCGCGATCTGGTGTGCGACGCGCTGCGCGCGATCGGCGTCGAGGTGCACCCGCCGCACGCCACGATCTACGTATGGGCGCCGGTCCCTAAGGGGTTCTCGGGCTCGGAGGAGTACTGCGCGCACGTGCTCGAGAAGGCGGCCGTGGTGCTATCGCCAGGCGCGATCTACGGGCCCGCCGGCGAGGGCTGGTTTCGCATCTCGCTCACCACGCCCGACGATCGCCTGCTCGAGGCGGTGCGCAGGCTGGGCGCCCTGGCGGCCTAGCCGAAACGCGCGGCTAGGGCACGCGGCGCGGCGGCCCGCAGTCCCCTTGGGGCGCCCCGCGCGCCCTAGACTGGCTAGCGGATGGACAGGAGTCGCAACGGCCGCAGCCGCACGCCTCGGCTTGGTCCCGCCGCCGCGGCGGACGGGTCTCAGCCGGGCGCGCGCGCGCGCCAGCGGGCGCTGTGTCTCGCCGTGGGGCCGCGCGCGGAGGAGGGGCTCGGCGAGCTCGGCGAGCTGCTGCACACGGCGGGGGTGGCGACCGTGGGCGAGCTCGTCCAGCACCGCGAGCGCCCACACCCGAACACGTACGTCGGGCCCGGCAAGATCGCCGAGGTCAAGACGAGCGCGCACGCCTGCGACGCCAACGTGATCGCCTGCGACGACGAGCTCAGCGCGCGCCAGGAGCGCACGCTCGAGGAGGCGCTCGGCCTGCCGGTGGTCGATCGAACGACCGTGATCCTCGACATCTTCGCCTCGCACGCGGGCACCGCGGAGGGAAAGCTTCAGGTCGAGCTGGCCCAGCTGGAATACAACCTCGCGCGCATGCGCGGCCTGTGGAGCCACCTCGAGCGCCTCGGCGGGGGCATCGGAACGCGCGGCCCGGGGGAGACGCAGATCGAGACCGACCGCCGCCTGGCGCGCGACCGCATCGCCGCGCTGCGGCGGCGACTCGAGCGCGTCAAGCGCGCGCGCGCGGTGCAGCGGGCGCAACGCGAGCGCGCCGCCACGCCGACGATCGCGCTGGTCGGGTACACCAACGCCGGCAAGTCCACGCTTCTGAACGCCCTCACCGATGCCCACGTGGGGGTTCGCGACCGGCTGTTTCACACGCTCGACCCGACGATCCGCACGCTGCGCCTGAGCGGCAGGGCATACCTGCTCACCGACACGGTCGGCTTCATCTCCAAGCTGCCGCACCAGCTCATCGACGCGTTCGCGGCCACGCTGGAGGAGACGCGCCGGGCGGACCTGCTCGTGCACGTGCTGGACGCCTCCGCGCCGGAGGCGCGCGTGGAAGGCATGCGGCGCGCGGTCGAGCACACGCTCGCCGAGATCGGCGCGGGCGATCGTCCGCGCCTGCTCGTGTTCAACAAGATCGACCTGCTCGATCCCGCCCCGCGCGAGGAGCTGCGCCTGCATCACCCCGACGCCGTGCTCGTGAGCGCTCACACCGGCGAGGGACTCGAGGAGCTCGGCGGGCGCATAGAGGCGGCGCTGCACCACTTCCTGCGCCGTGTCGAGCTGCTGGTGCCCTATGCCGAGGGCGCCAGCCTGGCCGAGCTGCACGAGCTGGCCGGGGAGGTGAGCCGGCAGGACACGCCCGAGGGCGTGCGCGTGCGGGCGATCCTGCCCGCCCGTCTGGCCGCGCGCTTCGCCCGCTTCGCGGTGGCCTCGCCGTCGCTGTAGGGGGCGGCGGGCGTGCTAGCGGTCATCGCCGCTGCCGCTCAGCATTCCGCGGCGCTGGCGCGAGCGCAGCTTCTCGAGGTTCGCGCGCGCGATGTCCTGCAGCTCGAGCCCCAGCTCGGTGGCCAGCTGCGCCGTGTACCAGAGAACGTCCCCGAGCTCCTTCGCCATCGCCGCGCGGCGCTCCTCGGTGATCTCTCCGGCATCGTCTCTGATCGTCTTCTTGGCGTGCTCGGCGACCTCTCCTGCCTCGCCCGCTAGCCCCAGCGCGGGATACGTGAGCCAGGCCTCGCGCGGGTACTCCGCGGTACGGCGCGAGAGGCGCTGGTAGTCGGCGAGCTCCATGTGTCCGGTAAGGCTAGGGCCGATCGCTCCGGCTCGCGGCGTGAAGTGCGGAAATGCCGAGGAACGCGGCCGCGCGAGCGCCCGTGAAGCCGGGGCCGGCACGTCGTCCCGAGCGCACGCCGACAGCCGCCCGCCTCATACGCCGGCCGCACGTCGCGCGCCCGCGTGAGCGGCGCGCTCGAGCGTGTCATGCAGTGGTGCCAGCTCGCTCGCGTCGATCCCCAGGGCGCGGGCGATCAGCCAATCGGCGAACCACACGTTCTTGGGCAGCAGCGGGCCGTGCAGGTAGGTGCCGAGGACGTTGTCCTGCCGCGCGCCCTCCAAGCCGCTGCGGCCGTCGTTGCCGTGCCCCTTGAGCACGCGCCCGAGCGCCCTCGCGCCGGCTCCGAGCTCGGTGCGCCCGCCGTGATTCTCAAACCCCGCCAGCACGCCATCGGCCGACGGCGCCTGCGGGCCGGATGCGGGCGGCGCGGCCGGCCCCAGGCCATCGTCGAGCCCCACCTCGATGGCGACATTGCCGATCAGGCGCAGGCCCTCGCGGCGCACCGTGCGCACGTCCAGCAGCCCGACACCGGCGATCTCCTCCTCGCCGAGCGTGTAGGCGTGCCCGAGCAGCTGGTAGCCGCCGCACACGCCGAGCACCACGGCCCCGCGCGCCGCCGCCGCGTGCAGCGCCTCGCTCTTGCGCTCGACCAGGTCCTGCGCACACAGGCGCTGGTCGCGGTCCTGGCCGCCGCCGAGGTAGAACAGGTCATGCCCATCCGCGTCCAGCGGATCTCCCAGGCCGCTGGCGGAAAGCTCGAAGCCGAGGCCGCGCCAATGGCAGCGGCGCTCCAGCACGAGCAGGTTGCCGCGGTCGGCATAGATGTTCATCAGATCCGGATACAGGGCGCACACGCGCAACACGCGCCGCGAGCGGGGGGGAGGTGTCTCATGCACGCAGCATCACCACCGTGCTGCCGGTGTGGTCATCGGTAGCCCGAACCTCGCGCACGGGCTCCACGCTCAGGCCGGCGGCCCTACCCTCGCGCTGCAGCTGGCGCACGCCGAGGCGCTGCAGCTTGACCACGCTGCGTTCGCATTGCCCCTCCAAGCAGCGTCGTGCCCTTCGCTCCTCGCCCGCGCCGCGCCGGGCCGGCTCGAGGATGCGACGCTCGCGCTCGATCACGACCTCCGTCCTGCGGACGGCCACGCGCGTGGGCTGGCTCGTGTAGAGAAGCCCGTCGATCAGCGCCGTCTCCGCCACCGGTCCCTCCTCGCCAGCGGCGCACGCAAACGGCTCCAGGCGCGCGAGCACCGCGCACGCCAGCAGCCCGCCGCTGCGCAGCGCGGCGCCGGCGCGGCGCAGGAAGAGGGCCCGGCCGCTCGCTCCGCCCAGCAGCTGGATCGCCTGCATGGGCACCACGCAAAGCGCAAAGCGCCGCGGCGGAAGGCGAAAGTCGCGCGCGTCGGCCAGTAGCGCCCGCACTCGCTCCGCGCCCGGGCGGGTGCGCAGCGCGTCAAGCAGGACACGCTCGCGCTCCAGCGCGGTGACCAAGTGCCCCGCCCTGGCCAGCTCGAGCGCAACCCGGCCGGTGCCCGCGCCGATCTCGAGGATCGGGCCGGTCGCGCGCCCGGCCAGCTCTTGCCACAGGGGAAGGTCCGCGCGGTAGGAGCCGCACTCGAGATCGTGCCACACGACCTCGGCGCACTCGCGCGCCGACGCCTCCCGCGCGGAGGCGGGCGGACCCACGCTCAGCTCCATGCGCTGCTCGCCTCCCCGCGCGCGACCAATAGCTCGCGCAGCGACAGCATCGCGGTGTAGGTCGGAAGCGCGTACAGCGGAGCGCCGTGGGAGGCGTCCGCGGCAGCGGCCGACAGCGCGCGCGCGAGGTCGGGCTCGACCGCGATGCGATGCTCGGCGACTCCCGCGTACTTCAGGCGCACGGCCAGCTCGGGCGCGCGCGTGCCGCTGCAGCACACGCGCCGGATGCGTGCTGCCAGCAGCTCGAAGTCGGCGTCCCAGATCCAGGACACGTCGCGACCGTCGGCGATGTTGTCGTTGAGCACCCCGAGCACGTCGTGATCGCCCGGCTCGAGCGCGAGCGTGCGCAGCACCTCGTTGGCGCCGGCCGGGTTCTTGATGAGCAGGATGCGCAGCTCGCGGGTGTCGGGACGGGCGTCCGCGCCGCCGCTCGCGAGCGACAGCGTTACCGCCTCCGCGCGCCCGAAGGAGGCCGTGGCGCCGCTGAGCCCCGCGAGGATGCTGTGCAG
>Ga0066709_100004614_pt1 | contig 11058 bp, 7 predicted proteins | sample GraSoiAngelo_158_FD_79665 | JGI IMG/M metagenome (GOLD analysis project Ga0066709, IMG submission 79665) | Grasslands soil microbial communities from the Angelo Coastal Reserve, California, USA - 14_1009_16_30cm | ecosystem: Environmental > Terrestrial > Soil > Grasslands | place: USA... | reverse complement strand
CGCGGGCGGCGGCGACCGGCCCGGTGGCGGGAGCTTGGGCGGCGGAGGGCGCGGCGGAGGCATGGGAGGCCGGGGCGGCGGCTTCGGCGGCCGGGGCGGAGGCTTCGGCGGCCGGGGCGGCGGCGGAGGGCGCGCGGGGGGCGACCGGGACGGCGACTCGGCCGGCCCCAGCGCCTCGATGCATAGCTTCTTCGAGCCGCCGGAGACGCTCGCCATCACCCAGACCGCCGAGGAGATCGCGGTCGACGACGGCACACGCGTCCTCCACCTGCACCCCGACGGCAAGAAGGTCAAGAGCGAGGGGGGAGGCTCCGAGACCACGACCGTCTGGCGGGGCAGCGAGCTGGTGGTCGAGACCAAGACCGAGCGCGGGAGGAAGATCACCAGCGCCTACATGGCGGTACCCGACAAGCATCAGCTCGACGTCACGTCGACGATGGAGGGCCGCTCCGGCCAGCCGATCACCGTGCGCCGCGTCTACGACGCCGCCCCGGCCGAGGGCGGCCAGTGAGCCGCATGCGGGCCTTCTTCCGCCTGCTGAGGGCGTGGTGGAGCCCCCCGGAGACGCCGGGAGGTGGGGGGGGCGCGATCGGCTGAGGCGCCCCTCACCCGACGCGCACCTGCTGGCGCGTCAAGGGCGAGATCTTCGGCTCGGGCGTGAGGATCCCCCGGAAGTTCAGAGGGTCGGCGGCGCTCACGGTCACCGGCGGCGGCCCGGCCGGCCACTCGGCCCGGCGGCGGATGGACCGCAGGAGAGCCACCGCTTCGGGCAGCGCGTACTGCTCGCCGTCGAAGCGCGCCACGAACCGGCCGCCCCGGATCTCGCCCCGGGCCTCGAGCAGCCGGCAGGCCCGAGCGATGTCCCGCCACGGCACTCCGTGCTTCTCCCGCTCCAGCGTCTTGCGGAAGACGACGCCCGTGCGGCGCAGCATCTGGCGGGCGACCTGCTCGGCGGGAGGGGGCGCGGGCCCCGGGGCGCGGCCGAGCAGGCTCCAGCGGCCCGCGGTCACGCCGGCCGCCTTCCGCCTCCAGGGCGGCACGATGAGCAGCCGCAGGCCGCCGAAGCTGTCGCAGGTGACCCGGCCGTGGGCGATGAGGCTCGCCAGACCCTCCTCGACCGCCGCCCCCGGGAGCCGGCTCTCCCGCGCCAGCTCCTGCAGGAACAGCGGCCCACGCCGGGCGAGGGCGTCGTGGACCTCGGCCGCCGTACCGGTCGGCGGGACGCCCGGGGTCTGCCCCGCGGCCGCCAGCGCGGCCCACACCCCCGCATCCTCGCGGGGGAAGAGGCAGACGGGCGTGCGGCGGACGGGCGTCGCGCCCGAGCCCCACAGCCGGCCCCACATCACCTCACCGGAGAGCGTGATCTGGTCGAGCCACTCGCGCTTGTAGCCGCGGACGCGGGCGGGGAGCACGCTCGCCTCCCAGGCCGCGGCGGGCACCTCGAAGCCGGCGAGCTTCCCCACGACGGCCGCCACTCCGCGCGGCCCCTCGAGCCGATGCTCGCCGTCCGCGTGCTGCCAGCAGGCGAGGAAGCGCAGGAACTGTGACGCGGTGACGGGCTCGATCTCCTTGCGCAGCCGGTCCAGCGTGTAGCGGTGGATGCGGGCGAGCAGCCGGCGGTCGCACCAGGCCTGCCGGCCGCCGATCCGGGCCCGCAGCACGACTCCTTCGGCCTCGAGCTGGAGCATCAGCGGTTCCTGCTCGGCCGAGAGCCACGAACTGTCCGCGAAGCGGGATTCAGCACCCCCTGGCTCGATGAGGAAAACAGGCCCGAGAGCCTCCATCCGCCCCCGCAGCACGGCCTTGGGGTCACGGCCGGCCTCGGCGGCGTAGTAACGATCCCCGGCGGCGACGACGCGCCCGCCCATGCGCAGCTCGTCGATCCACGACTGCCACGCGACGGCCTCCTCGGCCGTGACGTACCCCATCCAGAGCAGCGCCTCGTGCACCTCCTCGGCGCCCTCCGGCTGGGGCCACGCCTCTTCGCGCACGCGGGCGACGGCCTCGGGATCGAGGGCGCCCAGCTCGTCCGCGGTCCGCATGTCGAGGATGCGCCGTGAGGCGACGGCCTGGGTCCGCCGTTCCTCGAGTGGCGCATCGTCGAGGAAGGTGTAGGGCGCCGAGCTGAGGATCCCCCGGGCGAACGCCGACGGCTCGACGGTGTCCACCGCCCGCTTCGCGATCCGGCCGTCGCGAAGCCCGCGCAGGACCTCGAGGAACCCCTCGACGTCCATCGCCTCGGTGAGGCAGTCGTCGATCGTCTGGCGCACGATCGGGTGATCCATCGGGACCTCGATGGGGCCGCCGGGAAGCGTCTCCGGACAGGCGGCGACCTGCGGGAACGCCGCGGCGAGGAGGTCGTTCGCCCGCATCCGGAGCAGGGGGGCGGGGACGCGCCGGCCGTTGCGGCTCCGCTCCAGCAGGAGCGCGCGCTGCGCGTTCCATCGCCAGCGCGTCTCGAACAGGGGCGAGGCCAGCAGCGCCTGGACGAGCACCCCCCGGGCCGTCTCGGGTTGCAGGTAGTCGAACACGCCTTCCAGCTCGAAGCTGTGCTGCGGGCCGAGGGAGAGGACGATGGCCTCCTCGTTGGCCGCCGCCTGCAGCTCGAAGCCGAAGCCGACGCAGAAGCGCTTGCGCAGGGCCAGGCCCCACGCCCGGTTGATGCGCGAGCCGAAGGGGGCGTGGACGACGAGCTGCATGCCCCCGCTCTCGTCGAAGAAGCGCTCCAGGATGACGCGCTCTTGCGTGGGCACCGCGCCGAGGGAGCGCCGTCCCGCCTCGACGAACTCCGCGATCTGGGTGGCCGCGCCCTCGGGCAGGCACGGGCCGCACTCGGCGGCCAGCCACTGGCCGGAGCCCTGCTCACAGCCGGCGCAGGCGTCGCGCAGCGTGGCGATCTCGGCGGCCAGCTCCCGGGTCCGCCCCGGCCCCTCCCCGAGCCAGAAGGGAAGGCTCGGCGGCGCGCCCTTGGCGTCGGCCACCCGCACGACGCCGGGCTCGACCCGCAGGATCTGCCACGACGCGTTGCCGAGCTGGAAGATGTCGCCCCCGCTCGACTCGATCGCCCAGTCCTCGTTGACGGTGCCGACGAGCGTGCCGTCCGGCTCCAGCCGGACCTGGTAGTCGGCGGTGTCGGGGATCGCGCCCCCGGACATGATCGCGGTGAGCCGGGCGCGGCGGGTGGCCATCAGCCGGCGGTTCACTCCGTCGCGGTGGAGGAGCGCCCGCCGGCCGTCCGAATGCAGCGCGACGACCGCGTCGAACTCCTCGCGGGAGACGTCGCGATAGGGCCATGCCCGCCGCATCGTGTCGAAGAGGGCCTGCTCCTCCCAGGGCTCGGGGACGCAGGAGGCGACCACCTGCTGGGCGAGGATGTCGAGCGGGCGCGGCGGGGCCGGCGTGCGGTCGAGCAGCCCCGACCGCACGCAGCGCAGGAGCGCCGCCGACTCGACCAGCTCGTCGAGCGTGAGGGGGAACATACGCCCCTTGGGCACGCGGCCCAGGGCGTGGCCGGACCGTCCGACGCGCTGCAGCAGCGTCGCGATCGACCGGGTGGCCCCGACCTGGACGACGAGGTCCACCTCGCCGATGTCGATCCCCAGCTCCAGAGAGGCGGTGGCGACGAGGGCCCGGAGCTGCCCGGCCTTCAGGCGCTGCTCGGCCTCCAGCCTCCGCTCGCGGGCCAGGCTGCCGTGGTGGCTGGTGACCGCGTCCTCGCCCAAGAGCTTGGTGAGCTGGGCGGCGATGCGCTCGGCCATCTTGCGGGTGTTCACGAAGACGAGGGTCGTACGGTGCTCTCGCACCAGGGTGGCGATGCGGTTGTAGATCTCCTCCCACTGCTCGTGCGAGCACACGGTGGACAGCGCCGATGGGGGGACCTCCACCGCCAGGTCGAGGTCGCGGAAGGCGCCGGCGTCGACGAGCACGCACTCGCGGCCGGTGCCGACCAGGAACCGCCCGACTTCGTCGAGGGGCTTCTGGGTGGCGGAGAGCCCGACCCGCTGCACGGCTCGTCCGGCCAGGACCTCCAGCCGCTCCAGGGACAGCGCCAGGTGGCTGCCGCGCTTGTCACGGACGAGGGCATGGATCTCGTCCACGATCACGGCGCGGACGCCGCGCAGCATCTCCCGGCCGCTGGCGCTGGTCAGCAGGAGGTAGAGCGACTCCGGCGTCGTCACCAGGATGTGGGGCGGACGCCGCGCCATGGCCGTGCGCTCGCCGGCCGGCGTGTCGCCCGTGCGCACGAGCACCCGCAGCTCGGGTAGCGAGGGGTCGGCCGCCCGGATCTCGGCCAGCGGACCCTGCAGGTTCTTCTGGACGTCGTTCGACAGGGCCCGGAGCGGCGAGACGTAGACGACCTGGGTGGCGTCGGGCAGGTCCGCTCCCTGACGGAGCAGGCCGTCGATGGCCGACAGGAAGGCGGCCAGCGTCTTGCCGGAGCCGGTGGGGGCGGCGATGAGCGTGTGCCGGCCCTCCCGGATGAGCGGCCACCCATCGCGCTGCGGCGGGGTGGGCTCGCCCAGGCGAGCGGAGAACCAGCTCCGGACGCACGGATGGAACGCGGTAAGCGGGCTCATGGGCCCACCATCCTACCTCCCCCGCCGCGCCCGATCAGGTCCGAATCTCGGGACCGTGCTGGCGCGTCAGCGCCGGCGGCGGGCCTTGCTGCCGCTGGCCTTCTGGGCGCCCCCGGATCTGCTTTTCGGGCGGCTGGCCGCGGCGGTCTTCTTCGGCGCGCTGCGCTTCGACGGCGTCATCGAGGCCATCGCCTCCGCGCCGCGGCGGGCCATCTCGTCCGGGCTCAGGTCTTCCTTGTGCGTCGCCATCGCCCACAGGTGGCCGAAGGGATCGCGCACCTGCCCGTAGCGGTCGCCCCAGAACATGTCCATCAGGGGCTGGGTCGGCTTCGCGCCCGCGCCCAGCGCCCGCTGCCAGAGCGTGTCCACATCCTCGACGTAGAGCTGGATCACGACCGGCGTGCCGTTGAGCGACTGCGGCGATCTCGCGGGTCCCTGCGGCCACTCGTCGGCGAGGAAGATCGGCGAGTCGCCGATCTGCAGCTCGGCGTGGGCGATGCCGCCGCCGGGCCCGGACATCCGATACCGCTCCTGGGCGCCGAAGGCCTTCTTGTAGAAGTCGATCGCCTTGGCGGCGCCCTTGATGACCAGATGAGGGGTCACGGTGTGTGTCCCCTCGGGGATGGGTCTCACCATCGTTGGCTCCTTCCAAGCGGGGATTCCTGAGCCTATCACCCCGCGGCGTCCGAAGGCTTGAATGCTTCAGGAGATCATGGGATTTTCCTGGGCGGTGACCGCTCCGTGAACAATTCGTGGCTCGGCGCGTAGGACTCTCTCGGACGCGGTGGGCCCGAAGCTCCCGCGAGGGGGATCACGATGAAGCGCGGAGAGAAGGACTTCCTGGCCGGCTTCGAGCGGGCCGCGCTGCTCGTACAACAGGTCGTGACCCGGCCGGCCGCGTACGCAAGCCGCGACCGGTACCTTGAAGACGTGGCCCGACTGCACGGCGACTCGGACGACCTGATGCGCCGGGGGCTCGCGGTGGGCTGCCTGGCTGCCCTGGGCAGGGCCTAGTCCTTCCAGCCGGAAGCCTCCAGGAGCTCGAGGAACTGCGGATCATCGGCCCTCAGTGGGGGCAGCCACGGGCGCAGATACTCTCGCGTCCACCAGACGCCGGTTCCGGGCGGCGCGAACCGGTAACGATAGAGCGAGGCGCGCACCCACCTTGGGGGCGTGTCCGGGAAGGGATCGCTCGCGATCAGGCTCAAGGTGTCGCGATCGTTTTGCAACAGCTTCCACGCGAGGTGGAGCGTCCAGGGATACTCGTCGGGCGTGCCCATGGCCGCGAACCACATCAGCCAGTCGAGGCGGTAGTGGTAGGGCGACATCAGGCACGGCCGGCGCCGGGGATCGCCTGGCTTGCACTTGAACTCGTACTCCTTCCACACGCTGGCCCCGGTGAGCTTTTCGTCGGAAGAGCCCTGGAAGACGATCTCGGCGCGCTCGCGGCCCACCGAGCCGAAGGCGCCGTAGGTGTTCACCAGGTGCAGCCGGGTGAACGAAGTGTTCATGACCTGCCGCGTCGAGAACAGGTTGGCGATGGGGTCGATGCTGAGCAGCGCCACCACGCTCACTACGAGGATGGTGGCCACGCTCTGGGGCCGGGACCGCTGGGCGCCCGCGGCGGCGCGGTCGGCGGCCGCGCAGAGTCGGGCCGGCAGGATCCTGCGCCATAACGAGTCGTCGAAGCAGGCCAGGGCGGGGACGATCGTCAGGTAGTTGAGGAACGACAGGTTGCCGGAAAGGATGAGGAAGCCCTGGAAGGCGACGAACAGGAACCCGGCCGCGTGGCGCCACGGGCGCGGGCAGAACGCGAAGGCGGGGGCCACCAGCTCGACCAGGTGGTTGAAGAGGGCGCCCAGGGTGTGGACCGGGTTCGGCAGGAAGTGGAACATCCGCGACAGCGGACCCGGCACCGGCTGGGTCTCGTAATGGAAGCGCAGGCACGTCAGGTCGCGCCAGCACGAGTCCCCGCGGACCTTGATCAGCCCGGCCCCCAGCATGATGCGGAAGATGAGCCAGCGGAAGAGCCACACCACGGGCACCGGGGGCGGACGAGCGGGAAACGGCCGCGGGTCGAGGAGCGGGCACAGGAAAGCCGCCAGGAAGCCGGTCTCGCAGAGCTGGATCTCCCAGCCGAAGCCGTACCAGTCCTGGCCGGCGGGCAGGAATGACATGTAGAGGAACCACAGCACGAAGAGCAGGATCGCGTTGGCGTAGCCGGCGAGGAGGACGAGGGACAGCACCACGCCGGCCCATGCGATGCCGACCAGGAAGCCGTCGGAGCCGTCGAGCCAGAAGACGCTCGGCCAGCGCAGGAACGCGGGCCAGCGCCCGCCCACGCGCTGCGCGAGCTCGTTGAAGAGGGGAGCGGCCGGAGTGAGGCCGTGGGCGCCGACCAGGGGGCGGATCTGGAAGGCCGCGACCAGGAACGCGCACGCGTAGGCCAGGCCAAGGAGCCGCAGCATCATGAAGCGCGTCAGCCAGTAGGCGGGGGGCGGGGACGGTTCGGCCACGACGCCGAGGATAGCCCGGGCCGCGGTTTCGTTCTTGACGCAGCCGGCACCCTCGGCGTAGCGTCGCACGTCGCCGCCCGTCGAAAGGAGCGCGTCATGAGAGACCGACTCCCGGTCACCGCCCGCGCCGCCTGCCTGCTCGCCGTCCTCGCCTTCTCCGGCCGCGCCGCGGCCGCCGGGGGTCCGGCGGACCCGGCCCTCCCGAAGAAGCTCGAGGACTTCGACGCCTACATGCAGAAGGTCGTGAAGGACTGGAACGTGCCCGGGATCGGGGTCGGCATCGTGGTGAAGGACGAGCTCGTCTTCGCCCGCGGCTACGGCTTCCGGGACTACGGGAAGAAGCTGCCGTTCACGCCGCGGACGACGGTTCCCATCGCCTCCAACACGAAGCTCTTCACCGCCGTCGCCGCCGGCCTGCTCGTCGAGGAGGGCAAGCTGGACTGGGACAAGCCGGTGCGGCAGTTCGTGCCTGCCATCCAGTTCTACAACGACGAGCTGAACGCCACGGTCACGATCCGCGACATGCTCTCGCACCGCACCGGGATCACGCGCCACGACTCGATCTGGTACAAGTCCGACTTCACCCGCAAGGAGCTGTTCGAGCGGCTCAAGTACCTCGAGCCCTCCCAGCCGCTGCGCCAGACGTTTCTCTACAACAACATGATGTACGCCGGGTCCGGCTACGTGATCGAGCTCCTGAGCGGCCAGCCGTGGGAGGACTTCGTGCGCGAGCGCATCCTGGCGCCGCTCGGCATGACCAGCACGGTCTTCTCGATCGACGACATGGTCAAGCAGCCGGAGCACGGCGTTCCGTTCACGGAGCGGCGGGACTCGTTCGAGCTGCACGAGATTCCCTACTACCGGGAAGCGGCCGGGATCGGCCCCGCGGGGTCCATCAACTCGAGCATCGAGGACATGTCGAAGTGGCTCGTCGCGCTGCTGAACGGCGGCGCGTCCGGCGGCCAGCCGGTGATCCCGGCCGGCGTCCTGAAGGCCACCCTCGCCCCGGCCATCGCGCTGCCGAACACGCAGCTCGAAGCCCGCGGCTTCGGCGAGCTGCTCAACCCGGCGTACGGGACGGGGCGGTGGACGGCCTCGTACCGCGGGCACGCGATCGCGTACCACGGGGGCGACATCAACGGCTTCCACTCGCAGGTCTCGCTGATGCCCTACGACGGCATCGGGGCCATCGTGCTGGTCATCGGGAACCACGCCGCGCCGCTCTACAACGTCGTCTCCTACAACGTCTACGAGCGGCTGCTCGGGCTGAGCCTCACGCCATGGAGCGAGCGCATGCTCGACATCCGCCTGAAGGCGAAAGAAGCGGGCAAGGCCGCCCGCGCCCGGGCGGGGGGCGAGCGCGTGGCGGGGACGAAGCCGTCCCATCCCCTCGACGACTATATGGGCGAGTTCGAGCACCCGGCCTACGGCGTCCTCGCGATCGCGAAGCAGGGCGACGGCCTGCTCTTCGACTTCCACAAGGTCAAGCTGGCCCTGAGCCACTTCCACTACGACCGCTTCGACACCGCCGACGACGAGGAAGAGGGCAAGTGGTCGGTGAACTTCTCCACCAGCCCCCAGGGTGAGGTCGACAAGGCGCTCGTCTCGCTCGACGAGGCCGAGGTCAGCTTCGTGAGGCGGGTCCCGGCCGCGCTTTCCGCGCCGGCGACGCTGCGTCCGTACGCCGGCACGTACAAGACGCCGACGGGCGCGAAGTTCGACGTGATCCTCAAGGAGAACGGCGCCCTCGGAATCGTCTTCCCCGGACAGCCCTTCCAGGCGCTCGTCCCGTGGAAGCCGCACCGCTTCCGGGTCAAGGAGTTCGCCGACGTCATCGTCGAGTTCGTGGTCTCCGACGGACGCGTCACGGAGATGAGGCAGATCGACCCTTCGGGAGAACAGAGGTTCCCGCGGCAGTAGGTCCGCGCTCCGCTCCGGGGAAGATGGCGCCGGCCGGACCGTCCTCGAGCCCGTCGCCCACGCGCTTCTGGCTGGCCGCCCTCCTGGCGCTGGGCATGGTCTGCTGTTATGCGCAGCGCGGGACGCTGTCGGTGGCGGCGCCGTTCATGATCGAGCAGGGACGCGTCTCGACGGCGGAGATGGGTCTCCTGCTGTCGGCCTTCTTCTGGTCCTACTCGTTCATGCAGGTTCCGGCCGGGTGGCTGGTGGACCGCGTGGGGGCCGGCCGGGCCTACGCCGTCGGCTTCGCGTTCTGGTCGCTGGCCGCCGCCGGCACCGGCTTCGCCCGAGGGCCTGGTGCGCTCGTGGCCGCTCGCGTCTCGCTCGGCGTGGGCCAGTCCGTCGCCTTCCCGGCCAGCGCCAGCGCGGCGGCCCATTCCTTCCCCGACGACGAGCGCGGCCTCGTGACCGCGACCTACCTGAGCGGCGTCCGGCTCGGCCAGGCGCTCGTAAGCGCCGTCGGCGCGTTCCTGATCGCCTCGTACGGCCTCAGGGCCTTCTTCCTGGCCAGCGGGATCGTCCCGATGCTGTGGCTCCTTCCCTGGAGCCGATTCTGGGCGGGCCGAGAAGGAGCGCGACTCTCGTCCGACTCGGGGCCGGTCCGGCGAGAGGCCCTGTCGCTGGCCGGGAGCGTCGCGCTGCTCCAGCACCGCACCGTGCTCGGCATCCTCCTCGGGTTCTTCGCCTTCGACTATGCCTGGTACGTCTACGTCAACTGGCTGCCCGGCTACCTGGTCATGGAGCGGAAGTTCGGACCGGCCGAGGTGAGCCTCTACGGCTCGGTGCCCTACGTAGCGATGACGGTGGTCATCCTGCTGTCGGGCTTCCTGAGCGACTGGCTGGTCCGCCGCGGCCACGCGGAGACGAAGGTGCGCAAGGCGCTCATCGCCACGGGCCTGCTCGTCGCCTGCCTCATCGTCCCCGCCGGCCTGGTGCGCGACCGGATGACGGCCGTCTGGCTGATGACCGCCTCGCTTTGCGGGCTCGGCATCGCCTCGCCCAACACGTGGACGCTGACCCAGGCCGTGTGCGCCAGGAGCATCGTCGGCACGGTGTCGGGCATACAGAACTTCGGCGGCAACGTGGGCGGCATCATCGCGCCCGCCCTGACCGGATACATCGCGCACCGGACCGGTTCCTTCGCGCCGGCCCTCGGCATCACCGGCGTGGTGCTCGTCGCCGGCGCCCTGGCCTATGTGCTGCTCGTCTCGCGGAGAGTCGATCCCGCCGGGCCGGCGGCCTGGGTCAGAGCAGGCGTCGGCGGGCGGTCTGCCAGGGGCTGGACCAGTGCGCCACCGCCATGATCCCGCCGACGGCGACGAGCTGGAGGTGGCTGGCGCTCGGAGCCATGCTGACCGCATCCGGCCCGGCCGCTGGTCCGCCGCCGGCCGGGATGGCTCGGCTCGCGGGCGGAACGTTCACGATGGGCACCGACCCGGCGCTCATCGACGGCCGGTGCCGTCGCTTCGGCACGAGCCACCGTGATCTCTTTCTTGCCGAGGTGCCGTCACACGCGGTCACGTTGCCGCCGTTCCTCATCGACCGAACGGCCATCCCGCCGCCGGAGCCGGTCCCCACGTCGGCTTCCGCTGCGCCCGGTCGGACTGAGTTGACGTCCGCCGCGCCGCGCGTCTAAGGTTCCTGCTTTCCGGATCCTTGTCCGATGGGGGACTCATGAACCAACTGTCCGTCGCATGCCTCGCGCTGCTCGCGGCGGCGCCGGCGACCGCGCCAGAGCCGACCCGGGCGCATCCCGCGCCGGCGGCGGCCCCGGCGGGGCCCATCACGGTGGCCGTCGACGCGACGGAAGCGCCCCGGCGGATCTTCCACGCCCGGCTCGCTATTCCCGCGCGCCCCGGCCCGCTGACCCTGCTCTATCCGAAATGGATCCCGGGGGAGCATGCTCCCGACGGGCCCATTGTGGACGTCGCGGGCTTGAGGTTCACGGCCGGCGGACACAGCGTGGCCTGGCGCCGCGACCTGGAGGACATGTTCACCTTCCACCT
>Ga0066709_100004613_pt1 | contig 11059 bp, 9 predicted proteins | sample GraSoiAngelo_158_FD_79665 | JGI IMG/M metagenome (GOLD analysis project Ga0066709, IMG submission 79665) | Grasslands soil microbial communities from the Angelo Coastal Reserve, California, USA - 14_1009_16_30cm | ecosystem: Environmental > Terrestrial > Soil > Grasslands | place: USA... | reverse complement strand
GCGTAGATGCTGATGCCGTTGTTGGTGATCGAGACCTCGCCGGCGAGGAAGGCGCGGTTGTTGTTCGGGTCTAGCCACGAGGCGACGCCCGGAGCCATCTGTGCGTAGAGCTCGCGCGCGTTCTCGAGCGCGGTCCAGGTCTCCTGCTTGTTGATGGAGATGGTCTTGTCGTCCGCCTCCACCGACTTGCCCCCGTGCGACCACAGCCACCAGTGCGTCCAGGCGTTGCCGTCGCCGACCGCGTGCCCGAGCGCGAACCCCATCGGGTGACCCTTCTCCTTGAGCGCCCGCGCCAGTTTGATCAGGCCGTCGGTCTTGTCGGGGAACTTGTCGAACCCGGCTTCCTTCATCCAGCTGATGCGGTAGTTGAGCGCCTGCACCGCCCCGCCGATGGGCACCGCGATCCAGTGCTTCAACTGCTTGCTGAAGCCGTACGCGCGCGCCACGTCGTACCAGCCGAGCCGCTTGCCCAGGTCCTCGGCCACGTCCGAGACGTCCACCAGGCGCTGCGGGTAGATGTGCGGGTCGTCGTACCAGCCCATCACCAGATCTGGGCCGGTGCCCAGGTTCGCCGCCATTGCGGCCTTGGGCCGCACGTCCTCCCAGGTGATGTACTCGATGCTCACCGGGACGCCGGTCGCTTCCTGGAACTTCTTCGAGTTCGCGTTCCAGGATTCCTCGTCGGCCTTGACGAAGCCGCTCCAGCGCAAGAGGCGTAGCTGCGCATCCTTCTCGACAGGGAACATCGGCGCATACTTCGCGGCCGGACCCTGCGCGAACGAACGGGTCGCGGCCCCCGCGGCGAGGCCGAGGCCCCACTTCATGAACGAACGACGCAGCGTCATGTCGGTTCCTCCGATGGGGGCCGCGATTCTTGTTCCCGCCCGATCGAGAAGTCAAAGCCGCCAGGATTCGGGACTTCAAGGATCACCGCGGAGACGCGGAGAGCGCGGAGGATTTCGTTTTTTGAAAAAAAGTTTCTCCGCGTCCTCCGCGTCTCCGCGGTGATCCTCGAGTCCTTTCTAGCTGCGGTCGCGGTGGGGAAGCCAGGTGAGGCTTTCGTCGGTGGTGCCCTGCGGGCGGTATTCGAGGCCGACCGAGCCGGTGTAGCCCAGCTCGTCGAGGTCGGAGAGGAAGGCGGGGATGGGTTGTTTGCCGGTGCCGGGTTGGTGGCGGCCGGGGACGTCGGCGATCTGGACGTGCGCGATGAGAGGGAAGTGGCGGCGCAGCACGGCGCGCGCGTCCTCGCCCATCATGCCCACGTGGTACTGGTCGAGCTGCAGGCGCATGTTGGGAGACCCGGCCGCGGCCACCAGGTCGGCAGCGATGCCCGCGGTCGAGGCGAAGTACCCGGGCATGTCGACGGTATTGATGTTCTCGACCAGCAGCGTGATGCCTGCCTTCCCAACCAGCGGAGCCGCCGCGCGCAGATTCGCCACCGCGGTGCGGCGGGCCTCCTCGCGCGAGATACCCGGCGGCGGAATGCCGGCGAGCGCATTCAGGCGGCGCGTCCCGAAGCGTTGTGCCGCGGCGATCGCCTCGCGCACCGTCTCCAGGAACTCCGATTCGCGGCCGGGCAGGGAGAGAAGACCGCGCTCTCCCTTCCCCCAGTCGCCCGGCCGCGGATCGAACAGTACCAGCTCGAGTCCCAGCTCGCGAAGCGACCGCTCCACGGCGGCAGGGTCCAGCTCGTGGACGAAGAGGATCTCGACCCTGCGGAAACCCGCCTGGGCGGCCGCGCGAAAACGATCCAGGACCGGCAGCTCCGGCCACAGCATCGTGAGGTTCGCGGCGAAGCGCGGCACGTTTCAGCTCCGGGGCTTGTCCACGGTCACGCCGGCCGCTTCCTCCCAGAGGCGCACCAGGGAGGCCATGTCGTTCTCGCCCATCCCCCGCGCGCGCGCCTCGAGGAACCGCTGCTCGGCGACCGCCCCGAGCAGCAGCGGCACGTTGGCGGCCTTCGCCTCGTCGTGGATCAGCCCCAGGTCTTTGAGGAGAAGGGTGATGCTCGTGGCAGGCCCGAAATCGCGCGAGATGAAGCGCGGCACGTTGCGCGTCATCATCGTCGAGCCGCCGAACGAGGTGCCGATCACCTCGAGGACGACGCGCGGGTCGGCGCCCAGCTTCGCCCCGAAGACGGCCGCCTCCGCCACCGCCGCGGTGTGTACGCCCACCAGCAGCTGGTTGATGAGCTTCACCACTTGCCCCGCGCCGGCGGGACCGCACAGCTTGATGTTCTTGCCGAAGGCACGGAAAACAGGGAGAGCGCGATCGAACGCGCCCTGTTCGCCGCCGACCATCACCGTGAGCGTGCCGGCCTGTGCCCCCGCCGGCCCGCCCGAGACGGGCGCGTCGAGGAAGTCCGCGCCGCGCTCGCGCGCCATCGCTGCGCAGCGCCGGCTCTGGCCCACGCTGACCGTCGAGTGGTCGGCGTAGATCTGGCCGGGGCGCGCCCGCTGGAGCATCTCTCGGTAGACCTGATCCACCGCATCGGGCGTGGGCAGGGCGGTGAGCACCATGTCGGTGCGCTCGGCGACTTCGGCGGCGGAAGTCGCCGCGCGCGCGCCCTTTGCCGCAAGGGCCTCGACGGGCGGACGCGAGCGGTTGAAGACGTGCACCTCGAAGCCGCCGACGAGCAGCCGCTCGCTCATCGGCCATCCCATCTTGCCCAGGCCGACGAACCCGACCTTCATGGCCATGCCTTGCTCCGCGTTTCAGGCCCCGAGCGCTTTGGCCGCGTTGGCGAAGTCACCCTGGGCCACCCAGACGATCATCCCGAAGCCTCCCGGCCCGGCGGCGCCGTTGGCGGCGCGCGCGTTGATGCCCGCGCTGGACAGCTTGCGCAGCACCTCCGCCGCGGCGCCCGGGCGGTCCGTTCCCTGGACGAAGAACGCCTGCTTGCGCGGCGACAGCGTCAGCCCGGCGTTCTTGGCCGCGCGAGTGAGCGCCTCGGCATCCTGCGGGACGACGTCGATCTGCGTCTTTCCCTTGCCGGTCGGGAACGCGGTGAAGGAGAGCAGGTTCACCCCCGCCTCCTTGAGCGCGCCCAGCACGCGCACGCCCTCGCCCGGCTTGTCCGGAACTTCGACGTAGAAGTAATCCACGCGGCGGATCTGGTCTGCCATGGCAGCCTCCCCGGTTTGAGGATCGAGCGCCGCGGATGGTATCTCCCCGGCCGTCCGTCCGCCAGACGATGCAAGCAGGCGAGCGGGGTTCGCATTTCTGCTCCGGTTGTGCCTACAGTTCAGGCCGAGGCGTCCGTGGTGTGACAAGCGTGGCGCCGCCCTATCGGCGGCGACCAGGATGCGCGCCGCACCGACCAGGGGGAATGCCATGAAGATGTTTCTGCTCGCGATGATGTGCGCGGCGGCGGGGGCGGCTTCGGCGGAAGCGAACCAAGTGGTGGTGCTCGAGGGAGCGCGCCTGATCGACGGGACGGGGAAGGCGCCCCGCGAGAACTCGGTGATCGTCGTGCAAGGCGACCGCATCACGGCGGTCGGCACGCTGGGCAAAGTGAAGGTCCCGAAGGGCGCGCGCGTGGTGGACGTGCGCGGCCGCACCATCATGCCCGGGCTGATCAACGCACACGGGCACGTGGGGCTGGTGGCGGACGGGAAGAACCGCGCCGACGCCTACACGCGGGAGAACATCCTGCCGCAGCTCGTCCAGTACGAGCAGTACGGCGTCACCTCCATCATGGCGCTGGGGCTCAACCGCGATCTCGGTTACCAGATCCGCGACGAGCAGCGGAAAGGGGGCATTCCCGGCGCGTCGCTCTTCGTCGCCGGCCGCGGGATCGGCGTACCGGACGCCGCGCCTCCGGTCCCGGTGGCCCCCGACCAGGTCTACCGGCCGCAGACGGTGGACGAGGCGGTCGCCGACGTGCGCGAGGCGGCCTCGCACCATCCCGACATGTTCAAGCTGTGGGTCGACGACATCTACGGCAAGTTCCCGAAGATGAAGCCGGAGGTGTTCCAGGCGGCGATCGACGAGGCGCACAAGAACAAGATCAAGGTGGCGGCGCACGTCTTCTACCTGGCCGACGCGAAGGCGCTGGTCTCGGCGGGAGTCGACGCGCTGGCGCACAGCATCCGCGACCAGCCCGTCGACGCCGAGCTGATCAAGATGATGAAGGCAAAGGGCACCTATTACGTGCCGACCTTCACGGTCGACGAGTCCGCATTCGTGTTCGCCGAAGACCCGGCGGTGACGCGCGATCCTCTCCTTGCCCAGGCCGTGAGCGGAGACCTCATCCAGCAGTGGCAGGGGCCGGAATACAAGAACAAGGTCGCCGGCGACGCCAACGTCCCCAAGATCAAGGCGGCGCTCGCCACCGGCATGAAGAACCTCAAAGCGCTGCAGGACGCGGGAGTGCACATCGCCTTCGGCACCGACTCGGGCGCCCAGCCCGTCCGCGTGCCGGGATGGGCGGAGCATCGCGAGCTGGAGCTGATGGTGCGCGCCGGGCTCACGCCGGCACAGGCGCTCTCCGCCGCCGGCCCCGGGAGCGCAGGCATGCTGGGGCTCAAGGACCGCGGCACGCTGGAGCAGGGCAAGCGGGCCGACTTCCTGGTGCTCGAGTCCAATCCGCTCGAGGACATCCGGAACACCCGGGACCTCGTTTCCATCTGGCACGGCGGGAAGGAGATCAAGCCCCGCGCCAGGACCGTCGCAACCAAGTAGGCAGCCGCCGCCGATAGGGCGGCGCTGTGCTTTTGAGAGCTCGGACGTAGTGGCACGAGTCCGACAGGAGGGCACGCCATGGCCGCTTCGCGCCGCACTACCCGCCGCACGTTCCTCAAGACCGGGGCCGCCGGCCTGGCCGCGCTCGCCGCGCCGCGCGGCTTTGGCGCGACCCCAGATCTCAAACTGAAGAAGCCCATCAAGGTAGGCTGCCAGACGATCCTCTCCGGCCCGCTGGGCGGCTACGGAGAGTTCATGCGCAAGGGCGCGGTGCTCGCCATGGAGGAGATCAACGCCTCAGGGGGCGTGGGCGGCAGCCCCCTGGAGCTGAACTTCCGCGACGAGGAGCTGAAGGTCGACGTAGGCGTGAAGAACGCGCGCTACTTCGTCGACGACTGGGGCGCCGACTTCCTCATCGGCATCGACTCCTCCGCGGTGGCGCTCGCGGTAGGCGAGATCATGCCCACCCTGAACAAGATCCTCATCGTCACCCACGGCGCGACCGAGAAGTTCAACGAGGATCTCGTCTACAAGAAGCACATCAAGCAGTGCTTCCGCATCTGCGTGCCGGTCTACCAGGACGGGATCGCCTCGGCGTTCATCGCCAAGGATCTCCCGGTGAAGAAGTGGGCCACCATCTCGCCCGACTACGAGTACGGCCACACTTCCTGGAAGATGTTCCGGGCCACGCTGAAGAGGATCAAGCCCGAGGTGGAGTTCGTCGGGGAGAGCTTCGCCAAGTTCGGCACCGTCGACTTCTCCAGCCACATCAGCAAGGTGATGGGTGCCCAGCCCGAAGCGATCTTCTCCACGGAATGGGGCGGCGAGGCCGTCACCATGGTGAAGCAGGCCAAGCTGTTCAAGGTGTTCGAGCAGACCAAGGCCTTCATGATCGCCATGGGCTCGGCCATGGACGTGCTGCAGGGCCTGGGCGCCGACTACCCGGACGGAGTGTGGGCCTCGGGCCGTTACTACTTCGGCTATCCCGACACGCCGCAGAACAAGAAGTTCGTGGAGACGTTCCGGAAGCGGTGGCAGAGCTACCCGAGCTACGTGTCGGAGACTTCGTACGCGGCGCTGTACGCGATCAAGAAGGCGGTGGAGAAGGCGAAGACCCTCGAGATCGATCCGGTGATCGCGGCGCTGGAGGGGCTGCAGGTGGATCGCCCCGCCGGCCCGTGCACGATCCGCAAGGAGGACCACCAGGCCATCTATGCGGTGCCGTGGGGACGGATCAAGCACGACCCGAACTTCCCCATGCCGATCCTCGGCGATCTGCGCGTGGCGCCGACCGACGAGTATTACCGAAAGCCGCCCTTCCCACCCGTCGAGGCCTAGAGCACGCGCTGACGCTGCATGGGACGCGTGCTCCTCTTCCAGGGTCTGGTGGGCCTGACCGAGGCCATGTACCTGTGGCTGGTCGCCGCCGGGCTGTCGCTCATCTTCGGCGTGCTGCGCGTGCTGAACTTCGCGCACGGCGCGCTCTACATGATCGGCGCGTACCTCACCTACGCCGTCTTCCGTGCCTTCGGCGGCAACTTCTGGGTCGCGCTGCTCGTCGGCCCGGTGCTGGTCGCGCTGATCGGCTGGGTGATGGAAGTGTTCTTCCTCCGCCGCGTCTACCGCGCGGACGTCGCCTTCCAGCTGCTGCTCACCTTCGCCTTCGTGCTCATCCTCGACGACCTGGTGAAGCTGGTGTTCGGGCCGGTGTACCAGTCGCCGCCCACCCCGCGGTCGCTGTCGGGAGCCGTCATGATCTTCGGTTCGCCGCTGCCGACCTACCACCTGTTCATCCTCGCCGCCGGCGGGCTGGTGGCGCTCGGGCTCTGGCTCTTCCTGGAGAAGACCCGCTGGGGCCTCCTGGTGCGCGCCACCGCGGCGGACCGCGAGATGGCGCGCGCGCTCGGCGTCCGTTCGTCCCGCCTGTTCACCGGCGTGTTCATGCTCGGCGCCTGGCTCGCGGGTCTCGGAGGCGCGCTGTCCATCCCGGTGCGCTCCATCTCGCCGGGCATGGGAGAGCTGATCATCATCGAGGCGTTCGTGGTGGTCGTCCTGGGAGGCCTGGGCAGCCTGCGGGGAGCATTCATCGGCTCGCTCGCCATCGGCCTGCTCCACTCGTACGGCATCGTGTTCCTGCCCGTCTTCGAGCTGGCGCTTGCCTATCTCGTCATGGCCGCCGTCCTCGTCGTCCGGCCCTGGGGCCTCTTCGGCGTGCGCGAGGCTTGAGACATGGAACCGGTGGCGCGCAGCGGAGCAGGGCGGGCTGCGGCGGCGGCGGTACTCTGCGCTGCCGTGCTCGCCGTGCCGGCGCTGTTCGGCGCGTTCGCCCAATACTTCGCGCTGAACGTTCTGCTCCTCATGCTGCTCGCCCTGTCGTTCAACCTGCTCTTCGGCATGACGGGGCTGCTGTCCTTCGGACACGCGGCGTTCTACGCGGCCGGCGCGTACAGCACCGCGCTGCTCCTCCGCGCCGGCGCGCCGCTCTTTCCCGCGGTGATCGCCGGCGCGTTGTGCGCCGCGGTCCTGGCGGCGGTGGTGGGCGCGTTCTGCGTCCGCCACACCCGGGTCTACTTCTCGATGCTCACGCTCGCCTTCGGCATGTTCGTCTACGCCATCGTGTGGAAGTGGACCGACGTGACGGGCGGCGACGACGGGCTGGTCGGAATCCCGCGCATGAGGCTCGGTCTGCCCGGGCCCTTCGACTTGAACCTCGCTCCGCTGCGCAACTACTACTGGTTCGCGGCCCTCCTGGTGCTCGCCTCGGCCGGCCTGCTGCACCGCCTGTCCCGCTCGCCGCTGGGGCTCGCCTTGCGCGCCATCCGGGAGAATGCCGAGCGCGCGGAGTTCAGCGGCATCCGCGTCCGCCGCACCATCTTTCTCGCCTTCGTGGTGGCCGGCGCGTTCGCGGGTCTCGCGGGCGCGCTGCTCGCGCCGCTCGAGCAGACGGTGGCGCCCACCGCCGCGCACTGGACCAAGTCGGCCGAGCCGGTCATGGCCACGCTCATCGGCGGCCCGTTCTCGTTTGCCGGACCGATCGTCGGCGCGGTGGTATACCTCGGGTTGAAGGAGATCATCGTCCGCTTCACCGAGTACTGGCTGCTGGTATTCGGACTCGTGCTCCTGGGGGTCGTGCTCGCCTTCCGGGGCGGGTTGCTCGGCGCGGCCGAGGCGCTGCTCTCGCGGCGTCCGTGGATGTCCGGCCCGCGGACGCCCGCGGCGGCGCGCAAGGACGCAGCGTGAGCGCGCTCCTGGATGTGCGCGGCGTGCGCAAGGCGTTCGCCGACTTCACCGCGGTCGCTGGTGTGGATCTCTCGCTGCCGCCGGGCGGCATCACCGCGGTGATCGGGCCCAACGGCGCGGGAAAGACCACCTTGATCAACTTGCTCACCGGCAAGCTGGTGCCCGACGACGGTCAGGTGCTGCTCGACGGCGCCGACGTGACCCGGCTACCTCCGAGCGCCCGCGTCCGCGCCGGGATGGCGCGCACCTTCCAGGTGACGAACATCTTTCCGCAGCTCACGGCCGAGCAGAACGTGGCCGTCCCGCTGCTGGCGAAGGCCGGCCGGGCGCTGGTCGCGCTGAGCGCCCTGGACCGCATGCCGGACGTGCAGGAGAGCGCGCGGCGGATGCTCGCCGACGTGGGGCTCTCGGATCGCGCGACGCGCCCCGCGGCGGAGCTGTCGCACGGCGATCGGAGACTGCTCGAGATCGCGCTCGCGCTGGCGACCGGACCGCGCCTGCTGCTGCTCGACGAGCCGACCGCAGGGATGGGATCGGGCGAGCGCGATCGCGTGCTGGCGGAGATCCGGCGGCTGGCCGACGGCGGCCGCCTCACCATCCTGCTGGTCGAGCACGACATGGACGTGGTGTTCGGGATGGCCACCCGCATCGTCGTCTTGCACCAGGGCAAGGTGCTTGCAGACGGCGCTCCGCAGCAGATCCGGGAGGACGCGCGCGTCCGCGAGATCTACCTGGGACAACCCACGGGCGCCGCCGCCGCCTCGCCGCCGCAGCGTGCCGCCGTCGCGGCGGAGCCGCTGCTCGAGGTCGAGCGACTGAATGCCGGCTATGGGCTCGCGCACGTGCTGCACGAGCTGAGCTTCCGCATCGCGCGTGGAGAGATGGTCGCGCTGCTCGGACGCAACGGGGTCGGCAAGACGACCACGCTGCGGAGCCTGGCCGGGTTGACGCCGCCGTTTCCCGGCAGCGCCGTCCGTCTGCTCGGACGCGACGTCGCCGGCAGACCGCCCGAGGAGATCGCCCGCGGTGGAGTCAGCTACGTGCCGGACGACCGGCGCATCTTCCCCGACCTGACTGCGCGCGAGAACCTGCGCATCCCGGTGCTTGCCCTGCACCGCCGCGAGTCGCGGTGGACCGAGCAACAGATCGCGGCGCTCTTCCCACCGCTCGCGGCAGCCTGGGACCGCAAGGGCCGCCATCTCTCCGGCGGGGAGCAAAAGATGCTCGCCATCGCGCGCGCTCTCATGACCGACCCCGTCCTGCTCCTCCTCGACGAACCCTCCGAGGGCCTCAGCCCGCTCATCGTCCGCATCCTCGTGGACGCGCTGGTCCGCATCCGCGAGGGCGGCGTGACCGTGCTGGCCGCGGACCAGAACCTCCAGTTCGCCCGGGCGATCGCGGACCGCGCGCTGGTCATGGAACGTGGGCGCCTGGTGCATGCCGCGACGCGCGAGGATCTGGCACGCAACGATCCAGCGCTGCAGCGTCTACTAGCGGTGTAAGGAGGAGAGCAGCCCCGGGGGCATCGGGGCCCGAGCACTGACTAATGCGGGTGAAGCGCGACGAAGCCGGTGCTGAGCGGCGCGCTCTTCTGATACAGGAAACCGAGCGGACCCGTCGCCGTGAGGTTGAAATCGCCGATGCCCGTCCCCAACGCGGACAGATCGCAAGAAGCGAAGGTGACCACGTACCCCGGGTTGCCGTTCATCAGGGCGTTGCCGACGTACGTGACGCACGCGCCGTTGTAGGTCGCCGACTGCACGCCGCCCACGCCTTGGAAGTTCACGCCCTTCGCCGGATCATGGAATTCGAAGTCGCTGGTCTCCGGATGGGCCGGGCTGTGGTGGAACTCGAAGTCGTCGTGGTCGTCGTCCTCGCCGCCGCCCTCGTCGCCGTCGTCGTCCGGCCCTCGCCCGACCAAGACGCCGTTCACGTCGATGTTGTCCAGGACCGCCAGCCCGAACTCGTCGCTGCCGGCGTCCCGGCCGTCGTCGAAGAGGATGTCGATCTCCTGGACGGCGCCCACGATGGGGCAGGGAACGTTGGGGTCAGGGCAGCTGGAGCTGAAGCCTACGACCACGCCGCCAGCGCCCCATCGTAACCGGTGCCACCCTTGTCCAGGCATATCCGTCGTCGCCGGCGGTGAGGCGCAGCCAATGAAGAAGAAGGCTCCGCTCTTGAGCGCGACGTTGAACCGCGGTGAGCCGTTGTCGCAGTGCGAACCCCTCGGGCCATGGGCGGCGGCAACATCGGAACCGGGCTTGCGGATGTCGTAGCCGAGCTCGGTTAGCGACATCCCCTTGACGCCTTTCAACTCCGCTCCCGCCGAGGCGTTGGCCGCGGTCGGGCCGGTCTTCGACAGCAGCAACCCCTCGTTGACTTTGTCGCGCGGGTCGCCGTTGGCGCACACCGTGTCGCCGAAGGCGCCCATCGGGCACCCGAGCCCGTGCCTCCACATCGAGGTCACCAGGTGCGTGTTGTCGGGGTCGAACTCGAACGGGACGACCTTGAAATGGGCCCTCGCGAAGCCGGGCCCAGCGGCCGCCAGGACGATTGTCGCCGCTGCGGTGCTGAGAATTGCCTTCCCGTGCATTGGACTCCTCCTATGCTCGAGCGGAATGCCCGAACGTCTGCGTCGAGGCATGGGAAGGCCGGTCGCGGGTCGCAGAGGAATCGCGCGCGAAGGGGGAAGGCGTTCAGGCTTGTGGTCTCGCCGAGGGAGCCTGGAATGCCGGCGGTGCGTCCGCACCCGCCTGCCGTGCTCTCGAGTGCGCCTCCGGACGATCCGGAGCGTTGCCGTCCGCTGCAAGCCTCGGCTCCGCCACTCCAGCCCCGCGACCACGGTAGTCACTGCGCTCTACCTATGCGGGCTTGCCCGATGTTGTGCTGCGCGAGCCCCCGCGCGCCGGAGCGACGCATGCCGGGGCGGCCGTGTCCACGCGGGACGCCAGTGCGACCCACCGCCGGCTCGGCCACGGACCGCGCGAACGATCCGTTCAGCGCTCGTCTCTGACGCGCCGGCTACCGGAGCAGCTGCGGGAAGAGGCGGTCCGAGCACTGCGTCGGGTTCACCGGCTGAGGCACGATGACTGCCGTCGCGCCCGACAGCCGAGGGGACGAGCAGGGACTACCATTC
>Ga0066709_100004612_pt1 | contig 11059 bp, 8 predicted proteins | sample GraSoiAngelo_158_FD_79665 | JGI IMG/M metagenome (GOLD analysis project Ga0066709, IMG submission 79665) | Grasslands soil microbial communities from the Angelo Coastal Reserve, California, USA - 14_1009_16_30cm | ecosystem: Environmental > Terrestrial > Soil > Grasslands | place: USA... | reverse complement strand
TTGGCACTATCTGCAGGCCAAGTTCAACGTCGCCGATGACGAGAAGGGCGCCAGCCTCGTGGAGTACGCGCTCCTCGTCGCCCTGATCGCCGTGGTGTGCATCGCCGCCATCACGCTGCTCGGAAACAACGCCTCGACCAAGTTCAGCCAGGTCGGCGGCTCGATCGGCGGCTCATAGCCTGACCCGCAGTCAACGCAGTACGAGGGACGGGGGTGCTCGGGAGAGCACCCCCGTCTCGCGCGTCCCGGAACGCTTCCTCGCCGCGGCGTCAGCGAGGTCCGCGACCGGCGCGCGTGACGACGACCCACGACCTGGTGATGTGGACGACCCTCCAACGTCGGTCCGCCCGCAACACCACAGCCAGGGGGAGCTTCTTCTCCCACAGCACCGAGTCCACCCGGTACCGATCGAGGATCGCCTCGTAGTCGGGCCGTCCCGCGAGCAGGTTGAACGCCGCCTCCCCCACCGCGCGGGGGTACATGTCGAACCGGTCGTCGAAGAAGACGTTGCGCCCTCGGCCGTCGCGCAGGGTGCGTAGGTTGCCGACGAAGTCCTGCGTGGCGACGCGGCCCTCGAGGTAGTGGTTGCGCTCCATCCAGTCGAGCTCCCGGACGGGATAGGACTTGAGGGAGAACGCAGGCCCCTGCGCCGCGTCGATGGTGAGCACGAGGCCGAGCGCGGCGATGGCGGCGAATGCAGTCGCCGACAGCACTGAGCGGCGCTCCCCCGTGATGCTGCCGATCCGGCCCAGGCCGCGGGCGAGCACCGGGGCCAGCGCGAACGACGCGACCGCGGTGTTGCGCAGCGCGACGGCGCCGAGCAGGCCGAAGCCGGCAGCCACGATCCCGTCCTCCCACGACGGCCGGCGCATGAGCAGGAGCAGGGCCAGCAGCAGGTGCCCCAGGAAGATGAGGTTCTCGGGCTTCGAGAAGTCGGGCGACTGCCATTCGATGACGTGCGACAGCACCGCGCGCTGGCCGAGCAGGTGCACGGGGAACAGCAGCAGGCGCAACCCGAGGGGGTTGAGGGCACCGAGAGCCGTGCCCACGACAGAGAAGGCGAGCAGGCGGAGGAGCCGGCGCGGGGGCCGGTGGTCGAGGCGCCGGCCCACGGCGCGGAGGCCGAGGTAGAGCGGCCCGAACGGGAAGCTGCCGTGTGTGTTGACCCAGACCCACCCCGCGGGAAGCAACCAGCGCGGCGATCGCCGGTCGTCCTCCGCGAGCAGCACGGTCACCGCGAAGAGCGTGAGGCCGAAGAGCAGCGGGCGCGACGACCACAGCTTCCCCCCCAGCGCCACGACCGGGCTCACGGCCACGATGCGGGCGATGACGCTGCCGGCGGGACGGGTGAGGCGCCACGCCAGCAGGGCCAGCAGCGCGGTCTGGGCGCCGTGGAGGACGACAAGGGACCAATCGCCCAGCTGACGCTCGAGACCGGCGTAGAGGACCGATGCGAGCCACGACTGCACGACCCAGGGGTGGCCGGGGGCGGTGAACGAGTAGGGGTCGGCCCGGGGGATGCCGTGGTCGAGGATGAGGCGACCGGTGGCCAGGTGGGTCAGGAACGAGTTGTCGAACAACGGCCGGAGGCCGGTGACGAGACCCCAGACGACGACGGCGGCGCCCACCACACCGAGCAGCGACGGGCGCGGCACGCGCATGGTGGCGCGTGGGGGTTTGTCGTCGACCTGCGTGTCCTCAGCCTGCATGGCCTCGGCCCGCAGCCTTGCACCGACCGGCACAGCGGAGCTGGCTACTTGTTCAGGAACTGGTTGTAGATGTTGATGACCGCGGGCCCGATGACGACGACGAAGAGCGCGGGGAAGATGCAGAACACCATGGGGATGAGCATCTTCACCGGTGCCTTCTGCGCCTGCTCCTGCGCGAGCTGACGGCGCTTGACGCGCATCTCGTCGGCCTGGGCGCGGAGCACGCGCCCGATCGAGACACCGAAGGTGTCGGCCTGGAGGATGGCGAGCACGAACGAGCGCACTTCGGGTACGTCGGTGCGCTCGTCCAGCGCCCGCATGGCCTCGGCCCGGGTGGCACCGGCGCGGGTCTCACCCAGCATCCGCACGAACTCCTCCGAGAGTGGCCCGGGCACCGAGGCGACCGTGCGGTCGAGCGCCTGCTCGAAGCCGAGCCCCGCCTCGACGCTGATGGTGAGCAGGTCGAGGATGTCGGGCAGCTTGACGCGGATCTTGTACTGCCGCTCGGCCACGCGCCGGTTGAGGATCGCCTCCGGCCCCAGGAACGAGGTCGCCGCGAGCAGACCGAACACGGCGAATGCCGCGCTCCCGGAGATGGGCGCGACGAAGAACACGAGCACGAACCACACCGGGATGAGCGCGAGGAACAGCACGCGCATCGCCAGGAAGCGGTCGAGCGCGTCGGGGCTCGCCCGTCCGGACAGGATGAGCTTGCGCCGGGCGGACTCGACCGGCGTGAGGCGACGGCCCAGGTCGGTGATACGGCGGAGGAACGGTGCGAGCGCGCGCTCCCGGAACGGCGTCAGCAGCTCGGTGTCGCGAACGTTCTCCACCTCGTAGGTGCCGAGCTGGCGCAGCGAGGCGCGGATGGTGGCCTTCTCCTCGGCCTCGGTGAGCACGCCGTAGAGCAGCAGGCCCAAGGCGGCAGCCGCGCCGGTGACCGCAAGAATCAGCACCTCACACCTCGATCTCGATCGTCTTCTTCATCCAGTAGAAGCCCACGAGGGCGAGAAGGCCGGCACCGGCCAGCATGATGTGACCGCTCGTGTGCTTGAAGAGGACCTGGATGTACTCGGGGTTCACCGCGTACATGACGCCGCCCAGCGCGATGGGCAGGATGCCGAGGATGATGGCGCTGATGCGGCCTTCCGCGGTGAGCGACCGCACCTCGCGCCGAAGGCGCTCGCGCGCGATCATCGTCTCGCCGACCGTCTGCAGGAGCTCGGCCAGGTTGCCGCCCACCTCCCGCTGGATGCGGATGGCCATGACCGCCCAGTCGAAGTCGGGGCTGCCCATGCGCTGCGCGGTGTCGGCGAGCGAGTCCTCGAGCGGCCGACCGAGACGGGCCTCGGCCAGCACGCGCCGCAGCTCCTGGCCCATCGGGTCGGAGACCTCCTGCGACACCGCCTCGACACCCTGGAGCAGCGAGTAGCCGGCGCGCAACGAGCCCGACAGGAGCTGCAGCGTGTCGGGCAGCTGGCTGGTGAACTTGCGCTGGCGACGGGACGAGAGCCCGGACAGCACGACCGCCGGTGTCACGGCGGCGATGAACAGCAGCACGAGCGCGCCGAAGATCGACCGCGTGGAGAACAGGCCGAGAAGGGTGAGCACCACGATCGCGGAGAGCCAGAAGAAGATGGCCTCTGCCGCGCGCAGCGGCAGGTCGGCCTGCTCCAGCTGTCGTTCGACCCACTGGAGGAGCCCGCGCTCCTCCGCGAACCGCCCGGTCATCTCGACCGCGCGCTTCACGAACGCGGTCTCCGCCATGCGCACGTCGCTCGGCCCGTCCTCCTCCATCGACGGGCCCTCGGCGGCATAGGGCTGCAGCGCGTTCTCGAGCGTCGACATGTCGCGCACGACGATGAGGATCAAGGCGTAGGCGAGCAGGCCTGCGGCCGCGAGCACGAGCAGCGCGACCATCCACTTGGCGATCGCCCCCTTGAACAGGGCCGGCGTCTTCGACTCGACCACGTCGGGCCGGGCCGAGAAGCCCTCGGTGACAGTGCCGATGCCGACGCTCGGGGCCTTGACCGACAGGCCGCCGGCGTCGACCTCGAGATCGATCGAGTCCTTGGCCGTCGACGTGTAGCTGAGCTCGTACTGGTTGCCGAGCACGGCGTCGGCGCTCCCGAGCAACCCGCCGAAGGCGCTGGCGGCACCCGACTGGAACGTGCCGCCGCTCGCGGTCGCGAGATCTTGCAGCGGCGCACTGTCGAGCTCGGGCCCCGAGATGCCGATGCTGAACACCGACGCGTTCGCCGAGAGCACGTTGGCCCGCGTGGTCGCGAAGTCGGAGGACGACACCGTGTCGCGACCGTCGGTGATGAGGACGACGTTGGGCTGGAGGTCGGCCGGGCTCTGGGCGAGCATCCGCAGCGCCATGTTCACGCCGTCCCACATGGCCGTCTCGTTGAGGGGCGTCAGGCGGTCGACGGACTGCGTGAGCTTGTTGCTATCGGTGGTGAGGCCCTGGATCACCTCGGCGCTGTTGTTGAAGCTGACGATCGCCATCTGGTCCTGCGGCTGCTTCCGGCTCACGAAGTCGCGGATCGCCGCCTGCACGGCTTCGAGCTTGCCGTCCTGGCTCATCGACCCCGACGTGTCCACCGCGATCACGACACCCTTGGGCGACGACGTCAACGGAACGACGCCGTCGATCTTCACCGGCTTGCCGTCCTCCTTCACCGCGAAGTCCGCCGCCCTCGTGCCCGGCTTCGTGGGCATGGCGACGATCTTCACCTTGGGGAAGGCGGTGGTGTCGACGCGCCGGACCGTCAGCGTGTCCGCGCCGAAGGCGGCGCCCGCGCCGCCGACGACGAGGAGCATCGCCAGCGTGAGGCCGGCGAACAGCTTCTTCATCGCGTGCCCACGGCGCGCCGGGCGAATCCCTCCGCGTGGAACAGGTCGGCGCTGAGGCGGATGCCGAGGTCCTGCAGCTTCTCCGCGAAGCGGGGGCGAATGCCGGTCGCCTTGAGGTGGCCCTTGAAGCGCCCGTCCTCGTCGACACCCATGCCGTAGTCGAACAGGAAGATGTCCTGCAGGGTGATGACGTCGCCCTCCATGCCCTGCACCTCGGTGACGTGCGTGACGCGGCGCGTGCCGTCACGGAGGCGGGTGAGGTGCACGATCAAGTCGAGCGCGGAAGCCATCTGCTCGCGGATCGCCCGGATCGGCAGGTCGAAGCCGGACATGAGCGTCATCGTCTCGATGCGGCTCAGCGTGTCGCGCGGGCTGTTGGAGTGGATGGTGGTGATGGACCCGTCGTGGCCGGTGTTCATGGCCTGGAGCATGTCGAGGGCCTCGCCGCTGCGGCACTCGCCGACGACGATCCGGTCGGGCCGCATGCGCAGCGAGTTCTTCACGAGGTCGCGGATGGTGACCTCGCCCCTGCCCTCGATGTTGGGTGGGCGCGACTCGAGCGCGAGCACGTGTTCCTGGTGGAGCTGGAGCTCCTTGGCATCCTCGATCGTGACGATGCGCTCGTCGTCGGGGATGAACGACGACAGCACGTTGAGCGTCGTCGTCTTACCGGTGCCGGTACCACCTGAGACGATCACGTTGAGCCGCCCGACCACGCACGCCTCGACGAACCGAGCCACCGCGGCGTTGATCGTGCCGAAGCTGATGAGGTCCTCGACCTGGAACGGGTCGGCCGCGAACTTGCGGATGGTGAGGAAGGGGCCGCCGATGGCCAGGGGATGGATCACCGCGTTGACGCGGGAGCCGTCGGGGAGACGGGCGTCGACCATGGGCGTGGCCTCGTCGATGCGCCGGCCGACCTGGCCGACGATCTTGTCGATGATGCGACGGAGGTGGGTGTCGTCGACGAACGAGACCGGCACGCGCTCGATCTTGCCGTGGCGCTCGACGAACACGCTCTCGGGACCGTTCACCATGACCTCGGTGACGTCGACGTCCTTCAGGAAGCGGTCGATGGGCCCGTAGCCCAGGATGTCGTCGGAGACGTCCTGGATGAGCTGCGCCTTGTCGGCGGCCGAGAGGGGGGCCTTCTCCTTGGCGAGCGCGGAGTGCAGCTGGTCGGTGACGCGAAGGCGGAGATCGCTCTCGCTGAGGCGCCGGTCGTAGAGGATCGGGCCGAGCTCTTCGATCAGGTGGTGGTGGATCTTCTGGCGCAGCTCGTCGAGCACGGGGTCGCGCGACGTCGTCCCCTCGGGGCTGCGCACTTCGTGTAGACGCTTGTAGAGCGACATCTCTGCTCCCTATGTCAGCGCGAGCCGCGCTTGGACTGGCTACCGGCCATGAAGAGCTCGGCGAGCTGCTCCATGCTCTTGGAGACGCCCGACCGCGGCGCGTCGAGCACCGCGGGGACCCCCTTGTTCACCGACTGCGGCACGATGATGTCGCTCGGCACCAGGCAGTCGGCCTTGATCTGCAGGGTTCTCTCGACCTCGCCCACGTCGAGCTTGACCTTCGAGTTGGCCCGGTTGAGGACGAGCTTGAGCTTGCTCACGGGGATGTTGAGCAGCCGGAGCGTCTGGAGCCCGAGCTTCACGTTCTTGATGTTGGGGATGTCCATCCCGGAGATCAGCAGGATGTCGTCGCTCTCCTCGAGGAGGGCGAGGACGACGTCGTTGAAGTGCGCGGGCGTGTCGATGACGACGTACTTGCAGAACGTCTGGAGCAGCTTGACGATCTTCACCATGTCGGCCGCGCCCACCTGGTCGGCGAACGCGGGCTCGACGGGTGCCGCCAGCACCAGCAGCCCGCTCTGGTCGTGGCGCATGAGCAGGCTCTGGAGCAGCTGGGCGTCGAGCCGGTGGATGTTCGAGACGGCGTCGACGATCGTGTGCTGCGGCGTCATCTTGAGCATGACGGCCACGTCGCCGAACTGGAGGTCGGCGTCGACGAGGACGACCGGGCCGTCGGCCTTGCGGGCCAGGACGATGGCGAGGTTGGAGGCGATGACGGACTTGCCCGCCCCACCCTTGGTGGAGAAGACGGTGATCACGCTGCCCATGTCGGAGGGCAGCTCGGTGGCGGGGGTCCCCGCGGGGGCCATCGGCACCACCGAGATCGTGTCCGCGACGCGGTCGATGGCTTCCAGGAGGAAGTCCTGATCCGCCGGCAGGGCGATCACGTCGCGCACACCGGCGCGGAGGGCCTGCTGCAACATGGCGGTGGTCAGCTCCTCCACGACCATGAGCGAGCCGACCTCCGGCCGGTAGCGGGTGAGCCCCTGCACCGCCTTGAGCCCGGCCGGGTCCGCGTATGAGGGCCCGAACACGACCACGAGCGGGGTTCCGGAGGCGAACTTCTCCTCCATCGCCTCGATGGACGGGAACGACGCCACCGCCACGCCCTCGCCCAGCTGCATGGCGAGGCGAGTGCGCAGCTTGGGGTCGTCGTCCACGACGGCGACCGGGAGGCTTCGTGTAGGAGTATCGACGGAATTCAGGGTAGTCGTCCTTTTTGCTCAGTACGACCGTTCACGGGGTGAGCTGGTTGGCCTCGATGACGTTGTTGAGGTCGATCGCCGGCAGTTGCGTCGGGATGTTGTCCGGCGGCACGAGCGTGAGGTAGATGGAGCCGCCCTGCTCGCCCGCGCTGGTGACGAAGGCGATGCGCTGCGCAGCAGCAGGTGGCACCGCCACCGTGATGAGGCCGCTGCCCTGGTTCGCGGCGGCGGTGGCCACGGTGGTCGCCGTCGTCTCGCCGGGCTGCGGCGCGGCCTGCGACCCCACGAAGAGCACGTTGACGTTCTGGTACAGGTACTCCTCCTTGCCGCTGTGGACCGTGACGAGCATGTTGACCTTGTCGCCGGGCTGCACGAGGTTGGCCACGCCCCTCACCTGGTCGACCTGGATCGTGATCGCCACGTTGCCCGTCGGGATGCGCTGCGCCGAAGACACCGTAGCCACCTTCGGGTCCACGAACTGACCATCCACGACGACCTGGTTGGCGGCGAGGTTGGTGAGCGCGACCCGGCCCCGGATCACGTTCACGTCGGTCAACGCGGTGGCTGCGCGGAACTTCACGTTGATCTTGTCGGGCTTGATGAACCCCTGGTCGAGCGCCTGCTCGCCGGGAAGCCCCTTGGTGATGTCCTTCTTGACCACGAACACCTTCACGAGCTTGGCGTCCTTGTTGGCCCGGTCCTGGACCGTGGTCAGGTAGCTGTAGACCGCCACTGCGGCGATCGCCGCCACGACGACCGCAGCGATCAGGATGACCGTACGTCGAGCTGCCACGCTTACCTCACTGAGTTCGGTTCCGGAGGGCTCTGGGGGCCCGTCTCCTTGGGGGTCGATAGAGCATCGGCTTGTCCCTAGGTCGAGACAAGCCCGGTTTCTCGAATTTCCTTGTACCAGCCAATGCAATGGGCCGATCGCACTAGTCGTCGGCGGGGGGTCGCCCGGGGCTCACCACAGACTGTACGACGGCCGCCGCGCTTCGTCGCCGGTGCCGCCCGGTGGCCCGATACCTCCGGCAAGGGCCTTGCCAGCCCCCCGTCCGGCGCCAGACTCTCCGGGTGTTCCAGAGGGCGGCCGCATTGGTGCATCGACGTCGGGGGGATCAGCGCGGCGCCACCCTCGTCGAGTTCGCCTTCGTGCTGCCCGTCTTCGTCCTCTTCCTCTTCGCCATCATCGACTTCGGCTGGCTCTTCACCCAGTTCCTCGACGTGAAGCAGGGCGCCCGCGAAGGCGCCCGCCTGGCCATCGTGAACGACTGCATCGGGTTCGAAAACGATCCCTCGGGGTGCAGCACGGAGATCGTGAGGAAGATCTGTGCCCGGACGAGTGACCTCGATGACGCGGACACGACGGTGTCGCTGGAGAAGCCGCCGGAGGACAACGGAATCACCGCCCAGGTCACAGTTGAGTACCCGGCTCGCTCGCTCACCGGGATGATGGCCGTCTTCATCAACGACAAGACGCTCAGGGCGACGGTGCGGATGAGGCGAGAGAAGCCGATCGTGTGGCAGCAGGGTACGTACGCCTGTCCCCCGCCCCGGCTGTGACGCGGCCGGCGCGACGGGACGAGCGGGGCGTCACGCTGATCATCTTCACGCTGATGATCACGGTGATGCTGGTGTTCGTCGCGCTCGCCATGGACAGCGGGCTCGTCTTCAACGAGCGGCGCCAGGACCAGTCGGCCGCGGACTCGGCGGTGCTCGAAGCCGCACAGATCCTGCTCGACTTCGGGGTCAGTCCGGCGACCGAGGCCGCTGCCGAGGACGCGATCATCAAGGGCACGCTCACGAATACCAAGTCGACCAACGGCGCGCCGCTCCTAGGTCCTGGCGGATGGACCGAGAGATGGGCCCACTGCACGGCGACGATCCCGCCGGGGTTCACGAAGGGCACGAGCAGCGCGTGCATCGCATTCCACGTCAGCACCGGCTCGGGCGACACGACGAAGGTGTGGGCCCACCTTCCGCCGATCACGGTGGGGTCGACCTTCGGCGGCGTCGTCGGGATCAACGAGCACAAGCAGACGGCTGAAGCCACTGCGGAGATCTTCGTCGGTGACCCCTACGCCGTCTTCGCGGCGGCGACCGATTGCGATGGCATGGGGAATGTGGAGCAGGCCGTTGACATCGGCGACACCGGGAAACAGGTCGGCATCACCGGATCGGTGCACAGCAACGGGTCGGTGGAGCTGTCGTCGAACACGACCTTGAGCCCGGGTGGCTCCGTCACGTACGTAAAGGACGCAACGCTCCCACCGCAGATCATCCCCTTCGCTCGGCTGACCGGCGTCGAGACGGATCCACTCGCGGACTACCGAATCGAGGACTACGGGCCGTCTGGAACCAAGGCCCTAGCGGCCGGGAGTCTCTACATCAACGCCGGGAACGCGACGGTCGACAACGGATGGCTGCAGCAGAATGGCGCGCTGGACGCTCCCGACCACGTGAGACAGAACCTCATGATCTACAGCACCGGTCCGATCGAGCTCAGCGGGCCACTGTCGGGACAGGCGACCTTCGTGAGTACCGATCACATCGTCTTCAGCGGTGACGGTTTCCAGCTCCGAGCCCGCAACAACGACGTCCTGGCCTTCTCGAGCGCAGGCGATACCGGATGCGGCGGCGAGGCGGCAATCCGGTTCAATGGCGGCGACAACACGTGGAACGGCGTCGTCTACGCACCAGCGGGCACGATCCGGTCGTGCTCCACGGCACAACCCTGTTCACCGAACGATCCTCCAGGCCGCAAGACAACATTCAACGGAGGCTTGATCGGCTGGATAGTCGACCTCGACAGCCCGAACTTCGCCATCACGAACATCGGGGGGCTGGGCACCCCTGTCAAGGTCCGCCTCTACGAATAACGCTTGACAGTCGAACACCTGTTCGATATCATAGCGTCAGCTCTTCCCCCCTTGTCATCCCCTCCTACGGGAGCAGCGATGTCCGAGCTGGCAGAGCTCGAGGGCGCGGTGAAGACGATCCGGCGCATCGTCGCCGAGCTCGAGCCTCGATGCGTGCGCGGCGACGACGCGCTCGCGTGGCTCTCGGCGTTCGTCGAGGCCGAGCGCCTGGGGGCCGCGGGCCGCACGCTGATGGCGGCGCGGGTCGAGGAGTCCAACGTCTGGCGCCGGAGCGGCGAGCGCAGCGCCGTCCACTTCCTCGCGCACACGACGGGCGTCAGCGTCGGCCGGGCGCAGACATCGCTCGAGACCGCCGCGCGCCTCGCGAGCTTGCCCGCGACCGCTGACGCATTCCGATCCGGAAGGTTGAGCGAGAGCCAGGCGCAGGAGGTGGCGGCCGCCGCGACGGTGAGCCCCGCGTCAGAGGCGGGGCTGCTCGCGCGGACGAACGGCACGATGAAGCAGCTGAGCGACGAGTGCCGTCGGGTGCGTCACGCGGCCACCGACGAGCGGGCGCGTTACGAAGCGATCAGACGCAACCGATGCCTGCGCACCTGGACCGACGGCGAGGGCGCGCTCTGCGGACAGTTCCGCACGACGCCCGACGCGGGAGCACGGTTGCTGGCGGCCCTCGACGCCGAGATCGATCGCGTGTTCAGGTCGGCTCGCCGCGAGGGTCGACGCGAGCCTCGTGCCGCGTATGCCATGGACGCGCTCGAGGCCCTGGTGTGCGCGGCGCCGGGCTCGGGCGCGAAGCGCAAGCCGGCACGTGCCGTGATCAACGTGCTCGTCGACTACGACGCGCTCGTGCGGAGCCACGCGGTCGCGGGCGAGACGTGCGAGATCGCGGGCATCGGGCCGCTGCCGGTGTCGGTTGTGCGGTCCTGGGCGCACGATGCCTACCTCAGCCTGATCGTGACCCACGGTGTCGACATCAAGGCGGTGACGCGCGCCACGCGCTACGTCGATGTCGAGCAACGGCGGGCGCTGGCCGTGCGCGACCGCAGCTGTGTGAT
>Ga0066709_100004611_pt1 | contig 11060 bp, 14 predicted proteins | sample GraSoiAngelo_158_FD_79665 | JGI IMG/M metagenome (GOLD analysis project Ga0066709, IMG submission 79665) | Grasslands soil microbial communities from the Angelo Coastal Reserve, California, USA - 14_1009_16_30cm | ecosystem: Environmental > Terrestrial > Soil > Grasslands | place: USA... | reverse complement strand
CAACCCACCGCTATCGATATAGCTGATACCGCCGAGGTTCAGCACCACTCGCTTATTTTCGTTAATAAGCTTCTTCAGGGTATCGCGCAGAATTGCAGATTCTTCGCCAAACACAATACGACCGTTGCAATCGACAACCGTGACGCCGTCCAAGGTGCGAGTATTCAGCTTGAGTTGCATGGGCCCTCCTCTATGATCAGCCCGGGGAGACACATAAGAGTATCGGGTGCCGAGGCTGTGCGCAAGGGCTTCCATAAAGGCATTTGGAGGTGCGGCCACCCCCGGAAAATCGCCTGTAAATGAATCTATTTGAGCGGCTTTCCCCAGTTCTGTGATCAGCTTTTTGCCTCGCATCGCAGTGCGACGTCAAGGGTTCCCGGTATCATGTCGGCTATGTTTTCGCGCCGCACCGGCTGGAAGCTCACTCCCAACCGCTTTACCCAGGCTCAGCGCGAACTTGCGGAATCGGGCAGGGAAGTGCTGGACCTGACAGTCTCGAATCCAACCCGGGTCGGACTGGCTTACGACGCCGAAACAATCCTGAAATCCCTTTCTGATCCAGCTGTGCTGGACTACGATCCGCAGCCTCGTGGTCTGCGCAACGCGCGCGAGGCTGTTGCAGCCTACTACCGCCAACAGCACAGTCTCGGCATCAGTCCAGACTCCATCATTCTGACAACCAGCACAAGTGAAGGTTACTCATACATTTTCCGGCTGCTCTGTAATGCTGAAGATGAGGTTCTGGTTCCCAAGCCGAGCTACCCGCTATTCGAGTTTCTCGCCGATCTTCAGGACGTGAAATTGGTGCCTTACCCATTGATCTACGATCACGGCTGGCAGATCGACTTCCACTCGTTATCCAAAGCCATGAATCAGCGAACGCGAGCGGTCGTGATCGTGCATCCCAACAATCCAACGGGCTCCTTTATAAGCACGGCGGAGCGGACTGCGCTGAACGATTTCTGCCGCGCGAACAATCTCGCGCTCATTGTTGACGAAGTGTTTCTTGATTATGCGCACGACGGCGCCCGCCGGAAAAGCTTTGTTGATAACACAGACGTGCTCACGTTCACGCTCAGTGGGCTCTCGAAAATCTCTGCGTTACCGCAGATGAAGCTGGGCTGGATCGTGACCAGCGGCCCGGAAGACGAAGTGAATGCCGCGATGGAACGGCTGGAGATTATCGCTGATACATATCTTTCCGTGAGTACCCCGATCCAGGTCGCTGCAGGCGTTCTGCTGGATGTACGCAAGAAGCTACAGCCGCTGCTGTGTGATCGTTTGCGTCAGAACCTCACGGAACTCGACCTCCAGCTTGCGCGAAACAAGAGTTGTTGCCGCTTGGAAGTGGAAGCCGGCTGGTACGCCGTGGTTCGGGTTCCGGCCACGCAGTCTGACGAGGATTTGGCGATCGAGTTGATCCGCACGAAATCAGTTCTCGTGCATCCCGGGCATTTCTACGATTTCCCCAGTGATGGATTCCTCATTGTGAGTCTCATCACAGCTCCGGATATTTTTAGGCAGGGCTTGCAGCGCATTCTCGAGGAGTCATAACCGCAGCTACTCCTCGATCATTCGCCATTCCGCGACTTGTTCCTTTTTGCAGGCAATCTCCAGGCCTGCCTTTCTACAGGCCCTTAATTTATGCAGCAGCCTGCTCGGCACGCTTAACGAACGCAAGCAAGTCGTCATTGATCTGGTCTGCATTGGTTGTGGGCATCCCGTGCGGAAAGCCTGGGTAAACCTTCAGCGTGGCGTTCTTGACAATCTTTGCGGACATCAGACCCGCCGCGCCAATTGGAACGATCTGGTCATCGTCGCCATGAAGAATGAGGGTTGGTATATCGAACTTCTTGAGGTCCTCAGTAAAATCCGTTTCTGAGAAAGCTTTGATGCAATCGTAGTGGGGCTTCATTCCTCCCATCATGCCCTGCAACCACCAGTGCTCCCGGATGCCTTCCGAAATCTTGGCGCCTGGCCGATTGTAGCCGTAGAACGGGAGCGTTATGTCCTTATAAAACTGCGGCCGATTCGCCATAAGTTGAGCTCGCAAGTCGTCGAAGACCGAGATAGGCAGGCCACCAGGATTCTTGTCCGTCTTCACCATGAGCGGCGGCACCGCGCTGATGAGCACGGCCATGGCCACGCGTTTTGTGCCATGCCGCCCGATGTAGCGAGCGACTTCTCCGCCACCGGTGGAATGGCCCACATGGATTACATTCTTGAGATCGAGTTTTTCAGTTAGCGCCGCCAGGTCATCGGCGTAGGTGTTCATCTCGTTGCCATCCCAAGTCTGAGTGGAACGGCCGTGTCCTCGCCGATCATGCGCGATGACGCGATAGCCATGCTGGCCGAAGAACAACATCTGTCCGTCCCAGTCGTCTGCGGTGAGCGGCCAGCCGTGGCTGAACACTATGGGCTGTCCCTTTCCCCAGTCCTTGTAATAAATCTGTGTACCGTCTTTTGTGGTGATGGTCGGCATGGATGTCTCCTTCAATGATGGCTGGTGAGTCGCCGCCAGAATCCGGCGGCAACGCATGTCTACCGGCCTTTTCGGCCAGCTTGGTTGATCAAGCCGCTCGTGCCATGGCTTGGACGGGTTTGTCACGGAACCTCTTTACCGCAAGCACAGACAACGCAATAAACACAGCTAACACCATGAGTTGCGCAACCACGAATGGAGGCTCGGTTTGTGTTGGAGCGAGCGCTTTCAGAGCTGGTACTTTCAGGAAGGCCTGCACCACGAAGACAAACACGTTCAGATAAAGAGCAATGGCGGCGCCAACCACATAAGTGGAACGCCATCTACCGGTGAGATGAAAAACGTAGCGCGCCGGAATCGTTACCGCGAGCACCAGCAGTGACACGATACCAACTTTGTGTGACGGCAGCAAGTGCTCGAATGGAAACCCGAACCCGCTGATGCTCGTTAATGCTGTGCTGGCCAAAAACACGGACGTCCAGCTGTCAAGCCGCCGGTTTCTGATCAGTCCAAAAATTACAACGAAACCTGAAACGATCCCCAGCAAACTCAGGACCACGTGTAGAACAGTGTACGTTGCAGTGCTCATTCCCAAAATCATGGGGTGCCCCTTTCAGGGTCTCAGACGACAGATGGTTTCGTTTGGCGTATTACGATTTCTTGCAGGCGAAACGGCAAGGAGCATTGTACGCCGATTAGTCCCCGCGGAAATACAGGCAGAAGTTCTTGCCCTAGCTCTGAACTATAGCCAGTCGGCAAAGGAGACGACTAGTCCCGCAGCCTCGTGGCTGCAGCGACAATGGATTTTGCCCATTCGGGAACGCGAGTCAAATCACATGTTTCCACTCTGCCCTGAACAACGTGGAGGACTAGTGTTGGCTTTGGCATCTCTCCAACCTGTGGATCGGCCTCTTCACTGTTGTCATAAACCAGAAGTTCAGTCAACTTCGGAAGAAGCTGAATTAGATTGAGTCGACTTCGCGTGTAACGCTCTCGAATTCTGTCCTCACTGATTTCGTGCCCACCCTTTTCAACTCTGGACCTTACACGCGCTATGTGAAGATCGACCCTGCTGAGGCCTACATACCATATTCGCACTTCAATACCTTCGGAAAGCGCCCACGCGAGAAGTGAGGTGATGGTCTTGCCTCCTAGTGTTGTCTCGAAAGCAAAATCCAATCTTTCGGTGATTGCGCGTTCCAAGAGACGCTTACCTTGATGCCAAGCGGTGCTGTTCGCTTCAGCTCGTGAAATACCGGAGTTAGCAGTCAAGATGCGATTTGTCGCGTCGTCGGGATTGAAGAACTCCACCCCTTCTTTCAAGAACATTGCGCCAATGATGCTACTCTTGCCAGCTCCGTTCGTCCCCGCCAGCACGTAAATACGGGGTACGTGAGACGGTTCAACCACGCTTCGTCGGGGCGGCTGTTACCGCAGCTTCTCCAAGTTTCCTAGGTGACGCGTGGAATGCGGCCTCCATGGACTTCCGCGACATAGACCCTTGCATTCGAGCAAGAAGTGAATCGAATTCAGCGTTCAAGGCATTAATCTTGGATTCAGGTGCGCGTGATAAAGCGTTGAATTCGTCCACTGACATCAAGACAGCTTTGGGAGCATCGTGTTTCGTGATCACGACGACATCACCCCGAATCGCTTTTTCAAGAATCCTTCCAAATTCGTTCTTTGCTTCGGTGGCGGAAAACGAAACCGGCTTGCCTTGTTCACTGCGATGAGATAGGAATACTGAAGAAGTAGTACGTCGTTCACGATTGCGTCGAACAGCCAGCGCGGCAGCCTTTTCGAGCAACTCCGGTTTAATTGGCTTGACCAAGTATTGTAGGGCGCCTAGCTCGGCAGCTTGGACGGCGATTTGGTTATTCTGCGCCTCTAGCATTAAGATCACCTGCAGTTCGGCGGAATGCCTGTGCATTCGGCGCAACAGCGTGAGACCATCCATCCCAGGCATCTTCAGGTCGCTAATCAGAACCTCAAATTGACTCTTCTCAATCTGGCGCAGAGCGTCGAGCCCACTGGAAGCTTCTGCGACCTCAAAGCCTGCCTTGGTAAGCTGATGACCGTAAAAGTGAAGAATTGTAGGATCGTCATCGACGATAAGGACTCGGCCTCTTGAATCCATGTTCAATTCCTCCTATTAGATATTATAGCCATTATAAATATTATAGCTAAAATAGTTAAAACAGCTATGGATTTTTTAAGTTGTGGCTGTCCAACCTTCGTAAGTACACGCCACCAAACGAACAAACGCGAAACTGCCACCTTGGGTAGAGGGCGCGGGAAGACAGTTGCGGGCGAGATTCTTCTAACAGCAGCACGATCAGAAGCTTAAGTTGGTCGGGGCGATAGGATTTGAACTTACGACCCCCTGCGCCCAAGTAATCAGATGCGGCTGTTTCCAGGAATTACCAAAGGTTACCGAGGGTTTGCAGCCCCTGTCCCGTCTGCATTTTGAGCGAAATCGTTCCCCACGATACTCTTCAGTGACACTCGGGATCTTTTGATAACCCTTGCAATGCCTTGTGGACATCCGTGTGGACACGCTCAATTAATGGCAGCCACGCGGCTGGTCTCGGCGGCAGTAGTCGGCTTGTCCAGCATGGAAACAGCGTCCCGTTTGGCCTGCATCCGGATATGGGAATAGTGTTCCAGAATTTCGCGACTAACGTGTCCCGCAATGGCCATAAGAGTCTGCTCCGGCACTCCAGCTTCAGCCAGTCGCGTAATGCAATGGTGGCGGAGATCGTGGAATCTCAGTCCTCCCAACGCCGCCTTGCGGGTCAGCTTCCGCCAAGCAGAACGCCATGACTTCATTGGCCTAGTAGGGTTGAAACCGGCTCCTGCGTTTGCGCCCTCCTTCGTGCGACGGAAGCTGAATCCTGGAAAGACGTAGTGATTAGGATCGATAGCCCCCAGTAGGGCCGCTCGCTCCAGTAAGCGCGCCACCGCCCACGTTGCCGCCGTATTTAATGGCATAACTCGGCACCCGGCATCAGTTTTTGTACTGGAACGTCGAACTGTCATGATGCGTGCTTCCAGATCAACGTCCGCCACGCGAAGTCCCTTGATCTCACAGCTACGTGCGGTCGTATTCGCGGCCAGTAGAGCGGCGTAGTACGCAACGCTCCAATTTGGATTGCTGCTGGCTACCTCAAAGAGGCGGCGTTCTTCTTCGGGAGACAGAGCACGCCCAGGCCCGCGCTTATCTTCTCGCAGGGGTTTGTAGTCGTCAGCCAGATGGGACCACCACTTTGCCGAGCGCAGGATCATCCTTAGAACTTTGGTCTCCAGGTTCACTGTCCGGGGGCTGACCTTCGCCACCCGCCCTAGCTGGTAGCCGCTAATATCACATGCAGTAATCTGGGAGAGGCGGTGACTTCCTAGAGCCTGTAGTAGCGGCACAAGCCGCTCTCGGTCAATACGAGCGGTCTGGGCTGCGACCAGTCTGGCGCGACCTGCCAGCCACTCTTTCGCTGCTTTCTCGAGCGGCCAGTTGCTCATATCGGTCGGAAGGCGTCCCTCACGCTGAGCCTGAATGACCCTCTGGCGCTCGTTTCGAGCTTCCTGGTAGACGTAGTGTGAGCCGAACACTCCTTCCACCGTCCTGCAACTTTCAACTTGTAATGCCAGATTCCACGACGTTTATGCAGGCCGTCATTGTCCTTCCGTTTAGGCTTCTTCGGATTGGATTCGGTCTCAGTCATTTCGTCTACCCTCATTTTTGCGTTTTCGATCCTCACGCGGACGCCCTCCGAGGTTTCCCCACTCCCGCATCCGGCGGACGAATTCTTTCTCTCCCCACTTCTTCTTACGGGCCTCGGCGCTCTTGCGTCCCATGAGACTTGCTGCTTTGCTCACGTCCGTCATGGTTCTCATTATAACCTAACGTTAGGTTATTTGCAATAAGGTCAAGAATCTATCCTGCGATTTGAGAAGCAAACTAGGAGCCAGTAAGAGATATAAGGTATAAGTAGTTTCGAGATCAGTGCTCTCGTGATCGATAGACGCGCTTCCGAGCCGCAGCGTATGTCATACCTTCCCCAACCAGACCGGTGATCTGAGCCCTCTTTTCGTTTCTTAGTTCATTTCTCCGGTCGGATTCCCTCTGCAGGCGGTCTGCTTCTTCAGGCTGAATCAAAATGCGGTCTTCGTTGTTTGTCGCCGTTCGTACTCGCCCTAATCGGATTTGGCGATAAATGTAGCTCCGGTCCACGTGCAACCGGTCCGCTAAGTTTTCTACGGTCAAGGAGGGCGACCCTGGAGATCGTGCAGCTGCCCCGGCGACATCGGCGAGCGCAATCCCTGCTTGAATCGGTCGAGATGATCTTGCAGCGTTCTTAATCAATTTGCTGATGTAGAATCGCCATGCGCGCCAGTCCTCAGGCCAACGCCAGTTCTTCCAAAGATCCTGGAACACCTGCTGCGACAGGTCTTCTTTATCCACTCCGGGCGGTGCTCGAAATGCCTTCAAATATGAAAGCAGTTGCACCGTGAGATCACTTTTGCTTGGTTCCTTCAATACTCGGATTTGCAGCAGGTAGAGACAAAGCTGTGCCCACAAATCTTCATGGGGCATTTCGCGCGCTACGTAAATAACCTGAGTACGCATGAGGCTGGGTTTGTGATCTTTTGGGTGGGCTAGGGACGGAGCGAAGCTGCGACGCCACTTCTTGGCACTTAGCTTTCCTGTCCCATCCATACGCTCCGTTGCTGTTCGGTGGCAGATGTTCAGGAACCATGGCTTGAACCGGCCGCGACGCAAGAGAAAGCGAAGGACTATCAGCTTTGATCGCGTTGGAGGAAGCGGTTCGCCCAGTGGGTCTACGCGAATCGATCCAGACACTTGGAAGTTGGGAGTCGTCATCCGGCAATGAGAATAGTTTAGGTTCCATCCCCGCGAAGCCCGAAAGAGGTACATTTCGGCTAGCGACAGGACCTCAGCGCAAAGCTGCTTTATTCCTTGTTGGTCAGTGGGATAAAGGGTTTGTCCCATTAGTCCACTCATAACATAGGTAACGGCCCGTTGCTACAGGTGGGCCGCAAAACAATTACGTCGAGGTACTGTTGATGACGAAGCGACTCTTGACCTTGAAAGAATTTGCGAGTGAGCTTTCGATTTCAGAAGCACTCGCGAGGAAATGGCAACGGAATGGGAAGCTAAGAGTAACAAAACTAGGCCGATGCGTGCGGGTGCCACAAGAGGAAATTGAGCGGCTGATCGCTGTTGGCGTGGTAAATCACGGCAGGACAAAGGTTTGACTACGACCCTCAGCTCCGAGTCCGACTTGATGGTCCGGTTCCGAGATGACGTTGGGCGGGCGGGACTCGTCGGCGAGAAAAGAAACGCGGTACTTGTTTTGTTGAGTGCCGTTAGCGCCAAGCTTGCTAAGCCATTGCACGTCACACTTCAGGGCACAAGCGCCGCCGGAAAAAATTACTTGATGGCCCGCGTGGGTTCGTTTCTTCCTGTTGATTGGGCGAGATCACTCACTGGAATGAGCCCAAAGGCATTGATGCACTCAGGTGAAGAAGAATACCGGCATCGGCCAGTGTTCATAGCCGAATATGAGGGAGTCTCCGGTGCAGACTATGCAATCCGCACTTTTCAGTCGGAGCAGATGATCGAATGGGAGTTTGTCGAGTCTTCGAAGAGGGGTATCAGCAAAAAGACACGCCGGGTGCGTGGCCCCGCCGCCTTCATCCAAGCCACTACTCGTCCATCGCTGCATGCTGAGAACGAAACAAGGCTGCTCTTCACGCGGATGGACGAGAGCGCAGAGCAGACCCAGGCTATCCTGCGCCAACAGGCAATAGAGGCGGCGATGGGATCTCTGACACCTCCAGTGTCCTTGTTTGCGCCCTGGCGCGAACTCATAGCCGGTCTAAAACTCAATTCGGTAGTGATTCCATTTGCACCCAAGCTGGTCCCAAATTTTCCGGCAAAGACGGTTCGCTCCCGCCGAGACTTCCCCAAGCTATTAGGTCTAATCGAAGCATCCGCCCTATTGAATCAGCACCAGCGCGAGACACAAGACACATGCATCATCGCTCACGCTAGTGACTACGCTGTGGCGAAGGAGCTTTTTGAGCACTGTCTTTCCTCGACCCCAGATAAGGCGATAGGCGAACTGTTGCACGTATCCGAGGCACTACACGGGACTGGTGAGAATTTCAATGTGGCCGATTTGATGCGGGAGCTTCGTTGGGGCAAGAGCAAGGTCTATGAAGTGCTGGCGCGGGCGGAGGACCTTGGCTGTGTGGGCAAGACCGAGGGTTGGGGTCGCTACGCGTTTTTGCGGAGGAACTCAGACGACGCGATCGAACTTCCATCGGCAATCGACTAACCCGTGGAATTTTCCATTGTTCCACGGAGACAGCCCTATCAGAGGAGGGGGATGCCCCTCTCTGGATGGAAAAATGGAAAAATTATGCGGACCAAAGTGCCGGGTCGAGACAGATTCTATCTTCAGTTGCGTCCGGACCTGTGAGTGACCCCGGTAATCTCGAATACGAGCCGCAGGGCGCGAATGTCCCCCATGGTGCGGAACTCTCCCGACCCGCAACAGTCTGTGCAGGTTGAGCCAGAAATGGTTCCTTTGCCTGCGCACTTCACACAGAGACCCCTCTGGCCGAGAGCAGGCAAAGCGAGATTCTCCATGATGTCGGGCAGTTGTTGAGCCATTCTCATCATTGCAATGGACGCCTGTTTCTGACAGTACAGGCGCATCACGTCCCCCGCCGAAAGCCCAACCCGCGAGCACAGTTGAGCGAAACTCATCCGGGCATAAGCAGGGTCAAGCATCATTTCGGACAAGCGCGAGGCACGTGCGTCGCCGGTAGCGATGAGCGAATTGGCAATCTCTTCGGTGGCTGTGGTGGCCTCAATCTGCCGAAACAGGCTTTGCTTGTGGGGCGGAGAAAGACGCTTCATCTTCACGCGGGTTGCTCCTCCTCCAGCATCAAGCGATGTACCGGCGCACCGCGCTGATAGTCCAGATTTAGCTCTGCCAGCGGAAAAGTGATATCGGGCGGGGGCATGCTCCCCCGACCGGAATGTTGCAAGGGGCTGAGGCTGTGAAGGACGAGGCCATAGCCGAACCAACGTCGGCAGGGTTTCGCCTTGCAGCGGATGCGCCAGCCGGTTCTATCGACACGGTAGCGGTTTAGGTGACCACACCACGGGCAAGTCCAATCCACCACGCCGGTGAAACGAGCGCGAAGCGTGAACTTAGGTGCTGCCAGTTCCACACGTGAATTCCCCATTGAGTTGATTCGGGAGAGGGAGGACGCATCGGGCAACTCGTCACCTTGATCGTACAGTGATTGCTTCACAGCAGGAACATAGCTCAGGTGGAAGCGTGTATCAACCCCCCTGCACCCTATTTCTGCTGGTCAAGAGCGAGGGCTGATACTGAGTGGCACTGAGTGATATGGAGAATCCGGCCTGATTTCAGCAGCGATTTCAGCAGCGATCCGCGAGTCAAAGCGAAGTTGTACAATTTTGTTTTTGCGACCGTACCTTCTTGCCGTGGGGCGGGCTTATGAAGCAAAGGGTGCTCATCGTTTCTCCTCTCCTGCTCGTTTGCTGCCACGTTTCCATCGCTCAGATTCAAGCTCAATCTTCGGGCAGTCGGAAGATTGTGATTGAGAGCGTCAGCATCTCCGGCACACAATCTATCGATTCCGTGGAACTGGCAGAGATTACCGGTGTCTTCGCTGGGTCCACATTTAACGATGATCCCGATGAGCTGCAGGAGCGTATACGAGCACAGTTCCAAGATCACGGGTATTTCAACGTAAAGATAGAGAAACTGGACATGAAGGTCATCGATCCGTTGGGTTCCCCAAAGCCAGTCCGACTCGAAGCTGAGGTTACCGAGGGACTGCGGTGTCAACTGTCGAGTATTGAGTTCGGCGGCAATCATGCACTCAGCTCGGAAGCTCTGCGAGGAAAGTTTCCGATTAAGGTCGGCGGCGAATTCAAAAGATCAAAGATCGCTGGGGGCTTGGACGAGATGCGAAGCGTGTATGGTTCGTTGGGGTATCTGGATTCTGTTTTTATCCCGAAAGTGACCTTCGACTCCAGTTCCACAGTGAAACTGAAGATTGAGGTAGAAGAGGGTCCACAGTACCGGATGGACCAGTTCGAAGTCGTCGGTCCGTCGGAACTGTCTGAGAAGCTCCAAAGCCGATGGGACCTGGAATCTGGTGCTGTGTTCGATCGCGCCTATTTGGGGACGTTCTTGGAGAAGAACCACTCCATTCTTCCCGGTGATTTCTCCCAATCGAATGGCGTGGATTTGTTTGAGGATTGTCCCCATGCGAAGGTTTCTGTGCATTTCCACGTGACGACCGACCCCCAACACGCAGTGCTCGACCGGGAAAAGCGCGTAGATTGCCCGCATTCCTCACAAACTAAAGTGAAATGAGTCCAGACAGAAAATATCTCAACACGCGTCATATCCAATTCGGAGCGCCGGCTGTTTCTCTGGCATGGGGTTCAGTCGGAAATAAGGCAATTGAGTGACTCTTAGCGTTCGGAGCTGATTTGTTGTTGAAATAT
>Ga0066709_100004610_pt1 | contig 11060 bp, 12 predicted proteins | sample GraSoiAngelo_158_FD_79665 | JGI IMG/M metagenome (GOLD analysis project Ga0066709, IMG submission 79665) | Grasslands soil microbial communities from the Angelo Coastal Reserve, California, USA - 14_1009_16_30cm | ecosystem: Environmental > Terrestrial > Soil > Grasslands | place: USA... | reverse complement strand
TCTCGAGCGTCTTCTGGGCCGACTTGGAGATCGGGCTGCTGTACGGGAAGAAGACGTGCCCGCTGTAGAGGACGTCGCTCGCGGGATCGCCGTCGGCTCGGGCGACGCCGGCGCCGATGAGCGCCGCCAGGGCGACGGCCATTGCCACCGCCGCGAGACGCGCGCTAGCCAAGGGCATCCATCGCGAGCAGGACGACGACGATAACCGCTGCGGCGCCGGCGGCGAGCGCGACGAACGCGAGCACCAGATTGAGCGGCAGGCGGGGTCGAAGGGCGTTCATCCGTTGGCCCTGTCGAAGAGGACGACGGTGAAGAGCGCGGCCCCCGGCGGACTGATGTCGAAGGTGAGACCCCAGTGGCCGACCATGACGAGTGCGGGAGCCGATCTCCCATACCGGCCGGGAGCGGTCTCGGGCAGGTGGTAGGCGAGCTGGCCCATCTCCATGTCCAGCATCGTGAACGTCGCGGTGACGTCAGCGCCCCGCACCGGCTTTCCAGCCTTGCTGATCGCTACGGAGATGGTGTTCGGCGCGGCGGCACGATTCGGGTCGACGCGGAAGTCGAGTCGATACGTGCCACGCTCGACGGTCTTCGCGACCGGTCCCGGGCCGACGTGGGCACTGGCGGCGCCGATGCTCGCGAGCGCCTTCGGAGGCGGCGGCAGGCTGGAGAGCGTCGCGGCGGCGAGGATCGCCCCGGCCACCAACACCACCTCACCGCTCACCAGCCGTCGCAGGAGCGTGGCCGCCCCGGCCGCCTCAGCGGGCCGGACGTGCGCGGCACGCAGTCTCGGCGTGTTGCGGAGCATGTTGATAGGCGCCAGCAGCATCGCGCCGCCGAGAAGCCCGACTTTGACGATGATCGTCTTTCCGTAGGAGGTCTGCCAGAGCGAGGCGAGCGTCGGTAGATGGATGACGGCGGCGCCCGTCCCGGAGCCGACCAGCAGGAGCACCGACACGAAGGCGACGCGCGAGAAGCGTGGGACGCACACGGAGAGGGCGGGCAGCCGCTCCGCCTTGCCGAGACTGGCCCAGAGCGCGATCAGCCCGACGAGCCCGCCGATCCAGATCGAGCCCGTCACCAGATGCAGCCAGTCGAGCCCGACCGAGACGCCGCGCGGCGACGTCTGAGCCGCGTGCCCGGCAACTCCTGGGATGACGAGTAGTGATCCACCCGCCAGCAGCGCGCCGACGAGAGCGAGCAGCTCGGAGACCGGACGGTATCGCTCCTCCTGACGCTCGACCCGAAGCAGCACGACCGCGGCCACGGCGAAAAGCGCAAGCACGAGCTCGAAGTTGAGATAGCCGCGTCCGAACGCCGATGCGCTCATGAGCGGCACGAGCGCGCCTATGTCCCACGCGCTCCGCAACGCGAATTTCGCCGTCGCGAGGAGGAGGTAGATCGGTGTCGCGACGAGCGCGATGACGAGTGCGGCGGCGAACGCGAGCGTGACCGCCCGGAGCCGGCTCGTGGGCACGCGCTGCCGCAGCGGGCGCGCGATGACCGCCCGGAAGACGAAGAGCCCGATAGCGATCATGGCCGAGAGAAAGACGACCCAGCGCGCAGCGATGAGGCCCGGCGTGGCCGCCGTCTCGCTGATCGACGGGATTACGAACTGGGGCGCCGGGCCCGGGTTCGGCCCCACGGCAAACGTGAACGCACCCCGGACTGGGTGGCCGTCGACCGAGATGACCCGCCAGTACACGAGGTACCAGCCTTCGGCGAGGCGCTCCAAGGGTACCTCGAGCATGTTGGGGTTGACGCTGGAGCGGCGCGGGCGACCCGATGTCCGCTGCCGGCCGCCGGCGTCCGTCACCGACACGATCGCGAACCGAGGCTCGACCGACTCCGTGTACGTGAGAGCGACCAGGTCAGGAGCTGTGTTGAGGACTACGCTTGCCTCGGGCGAGGTCCTGAGCAGCGCCGCGTGCGCCCACGCGACGGTCGGCAAGACCAGCGCCACGACGGCCGCGACGACGAGCGCGAGCCGCATCCGCCCCCGAGGGCTCACGTCAGCGAGCGCCTCCCGCCGACGAGGGCTACCAGTCCGAGGAGGACGCCCAGCGCGCCCACGACCAGGGCGACGATCGAGACGACGGAGGTGCCGCCGCCGAACGACCCGATCCCTTCAACCCTGGGTGCGGGGTCGTCGGAGCTCTCGGGCCCGTTCCAGTCGACGAGCGAGCCGTCGGAGTACGTTTGGCGGACGTCGAACGTGTAGGTCTTCGAGCCGCCCGTACTCGCGTTGAAACGGAACACGGCGTCCTGACCCGTCGGGACGGAACCGCCGGTCCAGCTGACTTTCTGCACGACCGCCTCTTCCCCGGAGCCTGTCGACTGCACCTGCCGCTTCCAGCCGTCTGGCGCGGGTTCGAAGGAGTCGATCGCGAAGCCTTCCGGGACGACCAGCTCGACCTTCGTCGTGGTCAGGTTCTCCTTCTCGGTCGGCACGGAGAGCGTGAACTGCTGCAGCGCTTTCGCCTTTGCGACCGGCGGGCTCACGATCGCATGCGCCCACGCGCCGCCCGCCAGCGTGAGCCCGGCCACGGCGGCGGCACACAGGGTGATGACGCTCTTTCGAGTGCGTCGTCGGTTCATCGTCGGTGTTCTCCTTGTCGTCGGATGCGACGGCCGTAGCGGCCGTCTCGTGGAGACCGACGACATGGGAGGTGCGCGGGCTCCGAGCCCTGCCGCTCGCACCCGTGAGCGAAGCGGCGACGCATCGTCCGGGCGCCGGAGCGACACCGTCGGACGGCGGTACCGCGAGCTCCCCGCCCGAAAGGCAGCGATGACGCGGCGGGCCCAGGCGACGAGGTGCTGCGCGACCGCAACAAGTGCTGAGGCCAGGAGCGACAGTCCGCCCAGGATCGGGATCGCATTCCGGTGAACGGGCCCCACGAGGCAGTTGATGCCATGCCAGCCGAGGCCCGCGCGCCAGTGGAGGTACGACTCGAGCAGCGCGAACGCGGTACACGTCGCGCACCAGAGCATGAGGGCGTTCACCGCGACGCGCAGCAACGAGATGCGTGGAATCTCCGACTCGAGGAGCTCGAACCGCGAGCGCTCCGCCACGCCCATCGTGGCGAACAGGACGAGCGCGCCGGACGCCGATCCCGTAATGACAAGCGCGACGACCGCGAGTGTGATCAGTCGTGGTCCGCCGGCTGCGTATTCGAGACGAGTGCCGATCAGGCTCGGGTGGGGCGCCAACGCGTAGACGAGCACGTGTGCTCCCAGCACGACGATCGCCGCCGCCACCATCCACGCGGTCGTCCGAGCCGCGATGCCGGTGCGTTCCGTCACATGACCTTCAGGGTGAACGGGGCCGTGAGCACGTGGCCGTCTGCCTGACATTGCAGGAAAAGGCGCCAGGTGCCACTGACGGGGACGAGCACGCCCACCGTGAGCTGTCCACGCGCGTTCGAGCTGCCGGTGATCCTCGAAGCGCCGAGCGTGCTCGTGCAGCCGCTCGCGCCCGGACTGCAGACGTGGGTGTGGAAATAGTCGAGCGACCCCGCACGGAAGAAGATCGCATGCGCGAGCGCCCCGAACCAGGGCGTGAAGCGGGCCGGCGTTCCGTCGGGCCTCGTGACCGTGATCTTCAGGAACGCAGGCGAGATCGCGTGCAGTCTGGGCTCGCCGTGCAACGTGAAGCGGTAGCCGTCGACGACGACCGCCGGGGCGAAGGCGGGCAGGCGTTTCGGGTGATAGGCGCCGGCGACCGTGATCGTACGGAAGAGCTGGAAGTTGCGCTGCGGCCCGCTGACACGGGGATAGACGTCGATGACGACGCGATAGCGTCCTGGCAGCGGCAGCGTGAGCTGCTCGCTGATCCGGCCGTTTGCCCCGACCGGCGGGTGACGGTGGATGATCACGGACAGGTCGTCCCGGACCAGGATCAGGTGCACGCCGGTGTGCGGTCCGGGCCCGCGCCTGTACTCCGTCAGCGGCGCGCCCGACGGCTGCTGGACGGTGAAGGCCAGCTGCGTCGGCCGACCTGCCCTGACCGGCTGTACTGGAGTGAAGCCCGTCAGCTGAAAGGTCTTCGCCGGGCCGATCGTCGGGACGTTGACCCCGGACGACGAGCCGCACGCCGAGGCGGCGAGGACCGCTCCGACGCCCGCCGCAGCGGAGAGCAGACGAAGACAGAGACGGGAACGGATCATCAAAGTCCTTTCGGGAAGCGATACGTAGCGTGCGGCGGAATGGAGCTCTCGATCTCGAGCACGATCTCGGCATGCCGGTGAAGCGGGATCGAGCGTGGGTCCCCGCGCCAGCGGCGGCCGTTCACGTACGCGCGCACCAACTCGCCCGGCGGCGCCCGGAAGCCGACGAGTCGTCGCGGCGTCAACGGCCTCCCCCACACCGAGAAGAAGTCGCCCAGCGTCGTCGAGGTGCTCCGATCGATCTCGATCACGCCGGTCGGCTCGCGCGTGCGCGCAGGATAGGTGCAGCGTCCCGCGATGACGTAGACGCCTCGTGTGCGAATCGGCGGCGCCACCCCGATGCCGGCCGGGATGATCACGACGCGGCCGCGCGCGAACAGCTCGAGGTGAGCACCGTCGCGGGGGCACGTCGCGTGCTCTGCACGCCAGTGTCCGATCGGCAGACCGAGTGCAACCGCGGTGTTGGACGCACCCGGGTGGAACATCGGGCCGGCTCCGATCGGCGTCGGCACCCGTGGCGTCCCGGCGACCGCTATGCCGGTTGCGAGGAGTAGCAGCGCTACGCCGAAGGCGGGTAGCCGCGTCACCGCGATCGAACCTTTCCTCTGGGGACGGACATCGCGGCGCGCCCCGACCGCGCCGAGGGTTTCGAGCTCTCTGCGAGATGGCCGACCGCAACCGAGACCGCCGCGATCAGACCGGCACAGACAGCAGTTGCCGCCGCGGCGCGGATGACGGCGGCCGGAAGCCCGGAGATCACGTAGCCGTGGACCAGCACGCCCGCGTCCCCCACGCCGACGAAGACCGCGACCAGGCCTACCAGCCCGGCCACTGCCTGCCGCGCCTGCGGGATGCGAACGAAGAGGATCAGTGCGACAACGACAACCGCGGCAGCGGTCGGCGCGCTTTCCCAGGCAGTCGACGCTGAGACGCCGGGACCGAAGCTCAGCCCGATGCTGAGGAGCTCCGCGGCCGCTCCTGCGAGGGCGGCGCAGACGATCGCACCGCGTTCCGCTCGTTGCCGGCCCAGCCTCGGAAGCGCTACAGCAGCCAGGAGCGCGAGACCGAACAGCACCAGCCATTGCCAGAGCGCCGGCCCTTGCGCGTGCCAGAGCTTCCCGGTGATTCGATCCTGCCGGCCGTCGACCACGACCGGGATCGCCCAGCTGGCCACCGCGCCCGTGCCGTATCTGCGTCCGGGCACAGGCCCGAGCCGGTGGTCGTGCCACGCGAACCGATCGCTGACCGAGATCACCGACCAGTGCGACGGCGCCGTCGGCGTCAATGCCGGGGCCGAACCGGTTCGAGCGAGCTTGTCGGCGGCGGCGGTCGGCGAGTAGTCGTTCACCGCCACACCCACCGCGGTGAACCGGAGAAACGGCTCGCGCGCGTACCCGAGGACGACCACGGTGTGATAGCCCGAGACGCGCACCTCGAGCTTGCGATCGCCGTCGATTACGGTCGCGCGCATGACGGCTGGATCACGACCCACGGACGCGACGCGAGCCTCGAAGTCGAGCGCATTGACAACCGCCGTACCGTGCGCCTGCGCAGACGCAGGCAGAAGGAGCGTCGCCCAGCGCGGTCGCACCGGCTGCAACGAGCCGGGCTCGACGAGATCGTGCAACAGGCCACAGATGTGCAGCCACGAGGCTCCTTCCGAAATCGGTCCACGCCCTCGGGCGAGGGCGTCGCACTGCTGGCTAGGCGCCGATGGGAGGAGCCCGCAGACCGCCGTGAACGGCTAGCGGATGCGAACGGCGCCCGACAGGCGCCAATCCATTCGCCCGACGGCCTTGCGTAGCGCGCGGATGGGCGACCTGCGTACCACGCAGGATGTCCTCGACGATCGCCGACACAGCCCGCCCGAGCCACGCGACCGCGCCGGCAGTGGTAACGATCACCATCAACAGGACGGCCCAGGTCGAAGGAGAGAAACTCGCGACTGCGACGCCGTGCTTCTCGAGCGATCGCTCGAGCGACTCCTGGACGAAGAGGAAGACGAGCGCCTGAGACGCGAGTGTCAGGGTTCCCGTGACCAGCTCGGGCTCGCACACACCTCGCGTGACGAGTCCGCTCAACGCTCGCAACGGCCCGCTGTCGCGACGGCCGGCAACGGCAAGCGCGAGCACGAGAGGCAGGACGACGATCGATACCCCCGACAGACCGGCGACGAGTGGCGCGTACCAGATCAGGTAGCCGTGGTCACCACCCGCCGGCCACAGCGAACGGTAGACGGCGGCGTGCGTCGCGAGCGCGCAGAGCACGACCGCCGGCGCACGGCGCGCAAGCGCGGCCGACGTCCGAATGAGTCGGTCAGACACGCGACCGTGATTTCGTCGCCACCGACGCCATCCTAGTTGGCCTCGGCGCGCGGATCGTGACGGCTTCGTTACGGCAGCCCGACGACGCCCTCTTCACGCCGGCATTGCGATGTGTAACCACGGTTGCACAACAGTGGTATGCTGCGACGGTGGCCGCCTGGGTGTTGCTCGCCTACCGCCTGCCGCGTGAGCCGTCGACGCCGCGGATCACGCTGTGGCGCAAGCTGAACCGGCTCGGCGCGGCGCGCATCGGCGACGGCCTCGCGGCCCTCCCGCTCGACAGCCGCACGCGGGAGCAGCTCGAATGGCTCGCGGACGAAGTGGTCGAGGCCGGCGGAGAGGCGACGATCTGGATCGGAGCGCCGGAGCCGGCCGCACAGGAGCGCGCCCTCGCCCGCGCGATGGCCGACGCGATCGCCCTCGAGTACGCGAGCGTCGTCGACGAGGTAGCGGCGGCAGCGCTGCACGAGTCTCCGAACGTGAAGAAGCGGACGCTCGCGAGGCTGCGGCGCGAGCTGCGCCGGATCCGCGGACGCGACTACTTCCCGACCTCGGAGCGCGACCGCGCCCACGCTGAGGTCGAGCGGCTCGCCGAGAGCCTGGAGGTGGTCGAGGCATGAGATGGGCAACCCGGGCGCACTGCCACGTCGACCGGGCCGCCTGCGCCTGGCTGATCCGCCGCTTCGTCGACGAGACGGCAGAGTTCGTCTTCGTCGACGACCCGGACAACATCCCGGCCGACGCGACGCCGTTCGACATGCGCGGCGTCGAGCTGTCCCATCACGACGGCGAATGCAGCTTCGAGGCGTTTCTCCGCCGCTACGAGCTGGACGACCCGCTCCTCTGGGACATCGCGCGAATCGTGCACGAGGCGGATCTCCAGGACGACCGCCACGACGTGCCCGAGGCGCCGGGTCTCGACGTGCTCCTCCGCGGTCTGTCGATGGTTCGAGACGACATGGAGGTGCTGGCGCTCACCGCGCCGTTGTTCGACGGGTTGTACGAGTACCGGAAGCGCGCACTGCTGACCGGCCGGGAACCGGCCTGAAGGGAGGTTGAACGTGAAGTGGGTGACTCGCGAACGGCCGAAGACGGACCGGATCGCCTGCCCGTGGCTGATTCGGAACTTCATCGACCACGACGCCGAGTTCCTCTACGTCCCTGCTGACGAGGTGCTCGACGTCGCCGCGCGCGAGGGCGCACATTCGTACGACGCCCCGGGCGCCGAGTTCACGCACCGCGACGGGCTCTGCTCGTTCGAGGTGCTGGTCGAGGACTACGAGCTGGACGACCCGGCGGTCAAGCTGCTGGGCCGGATCGTGCACGGCGCCGATGTGTCCGACGACCGGGATGCGACACCGCAGTCGCGGGGACTGCTCGCGGTCGCCGAGGGCTTCCACCTGCTCGATCTCGGTGACCACCGCCAGCTCGAGCTCTCGCTGCCGGTGTACGACGCCCTCTACGCCTGGTGCAGGAACGAGGTGGCGGCGGGCCGGACGTGAGCCTGCACCGCATCGGCTTCATCCCGGTCCCGCCGGGCCGTGAACCGGGGTTCGACCACGCCGATATCTGGCTCGGCGAGGGCGGGCCGCGGATGTACCTCGCCCACACGGGCGCCGACCGCGTCGACGTGATCGACTGCGGGGCGAAGGAGTTTCTGCGCTCGCTCGACGACCTCCCCGGCGTCGCCGGCGTCCTGATCGACGGAGAGCACGATCTCCTCGTCACCTCCGACCGCGGCTGCGGTCGCGTCAGCGTCTTCCGCTGCTCCGACGAGGAGCTGCTCGGCCGGGTGCAAGTCGGCCCTCATCCGAACGGGCTCGCGTACGACCGCGCACGGAGGCGCGTCTACAGCTTCAACCTGGGCGAGCCGCTGGGCGAGGGCTGCACGACCTCGATCGTCGACCTGAACCGCATGTCGATGATCGACGAGCTGTCGCTCCCCGGCCGGCCTCGGTGGGCGGTGTACGACGCCGAGCTCGACGTCGTCTACGCCAACATCCGCGAGCCGGCCGAGATCGTCGTCGTGGACTGCGGGCAGGTGGCGCTGTCGCGGTCGCTGCCGGTGCCGAGCGCAGGCCCGCACGGGCTCTGGCTCTCGGGCGGGAGGCTCTTCTGTGCGGCCGACGGCGGCGCGCTCGTCGTCCTCGACCGCTCGAGCGGCGGCGTGCTCGGGCAGCTACCGCTGCCGGGAGTGCCGGACGTCGTCATGCACGACGCCGAGCTGCGGCGCCTCTACGTCGCCATCGGCGATCCGGGGCTCGTGTGCTCGTTCGACAGCGATCGGCTCAAGCCGGTGGAAGTCGTGGAAACCGAGGTGGGTGCGCACACGATCGGCTGGGACCCGGCCGGACGCTGTCTGTACGTGTTCTGCCCGCAGAGCGGGGGCGCGGTGGTGTACGAAGAGCGCGTTGCCTGAGCTTCGTTACGCTGTCCACGCAGCGCGAGGGTTGACTCACAAGACGTCAGTCGTTTACCACTCGCGATCCGCGTCGAGATGCGCCGAGTCGACTGCCGATCGGCAGAAACGCCTCCACCACGGACGGGTCGAATTGGGTCCCCGAACCCCTTCGGATCTCGGCGATCGCAGCGTCGATGGACATGGCTCGACGGTAGGGGCGATCGTTGGTGATGGCGTCGAAGGCGTCGGCGACCGCGAAGACGCGCGCCGCGAACGGGATATCGTCGCCTACGAGCCCCCAGGGATAGCCGCTTCCGTCCCAGCGTTCGTGGTGATACGCGACCACGTCGTGTGCGAGGTCGGACAGGAACGGGATGAAGGAGAGCAGGTGCTCGCCCAGCGTCGTGTGCATCTGCAGCGTGCTGAGCTCGCGCGCATCGAGGTGACCCTGCTTCAGCAGGATCGAGTCGGGAATCCCGATCTTGCCGATGTCGTGCAGGAGGAATCCGTAACGGAGCTCCGGTTCACGCGCCAGTTCGGGATCGATCGCGCGGGTGAGCTCGAGCGCCAGATCGGTTACCCGACGCGTGTGGTGCCCTGTCTCGTCGTCTCGCATCTCGAGGGCCGCGGCAAGCGCTTCTACGGTCAAGTCATAGGTACCGTCCCGCGTCTGCAGGTACTCCTGCTCCTTGCCGATCTGTGCGAGCAGGCGCTGGAGACGCATCCTGGCACTCCGCAGCCCCGCCTCGGCGCGCACACGTTCCGCGGCACCCGCCACGGTGAAGACACAGGTCAACCGACCTTCGTAGGTCAAGACGGGCGAGGCCGTCGCTTGAACCCAGACCCACCTCCCGTCAGGTTGCGACATCCGAGTGATCGAGGTACGCACTCCCTGCCCCTTGCGGCGGCGGGCAGAGCGGGCGAGTACTTCGGCGGCGTCATCGGGGTGCACGAAGTCGGTAAGCGGGCGACCGCTCAGGTCGACCGGCTCGCGTCCGAGCAGCGAGCGCACAGCGGGTGACACATAGACGCAGTTCTCGGTTTCGAGGTCGATGAGGAAGACGGTGTCCGTGCCATGCTCGATCAAGGTGCGAAACAGCACGGCGTCGTCCGGGACGTCGCTGAAGACGGAGGTGCGTGATGAGCGGGTGTTGAACATCGCCATCGTGGGCTCGAAGCGCCGTTCGAGTAGTTCATCGGCCTGGCCCCGCACGTCATCCAATATCTCTGGTGCGCCGTTCGAGACGAGCGTTGTCTCGATGGCTTACCGGCTGCGAGAGTTCAGTCTGCTCTGGCTCTAGCCAGAGCCGGTTTCCGCGGCGCGGCTAGAGACCCAAAGATCCCGCGCAACGTCCTGAGCGGCTTCGAAGAACCCTCGCAACCCGAGTGCGGCGTCCGGTCGCCAGGCGATGAAGGTTGCCGGCATCTGCAGCGGTGCGGAAAGCTCGCGGCGAACGACCATTCCACCCGCTTCGCCTCTGCCGTGGAGGGAAGCCGGTGCGAGGGCGATGCCCTGCCCGGAGGCAACCGCGACGAGAAGGTCGGGCCACGTTGCGCCGCCCGCCTCCACGATGTTCTGGAAGCGGTACCCGGCATCGCTGAAGCGAGACATCGTGTCGTCGTATACAGCCGGGTTCGTCGAGCTCGGCCCCGTGACCAACGTTTCCTCACCGACGTCGTCCGGGCCGATCACCCGATTCGCGGCCAGCCGATGATCAAACCGAAGGTAGGCGGCGAGCGGCTCGCCGGCGAAGAGCGGTTGCTTCTCCAGGTCAGGAGCTCCTCCGGAGTCGAAGACGATCGCCAGATCGAGCTCGCCTGCGCGCAGGCGCTTCTCCTGTTCCAGTGTGAGCAGGTGTGCGACCCGTATCGACACATCCGGCTCGCGATCGCGCAAGGCCTCGATGTACGCAAGGAGTCGCTCGATCGGGAGCGCCGGAACGCATCCGATCCGCACCGTCGTGCCCACTCCACCCGCCCGGCGAGCCTCCTCGACCGCGCGCTGGAAAGCTGCGAGCATCTTGCGGCCCTCGTCGGCGAAGACGCGGCCGGCATCGGTCAACGCGACCGAGCGGCTCGTCCTGTCGAGAAGACGAACGCCTAGTTCCTCCTCGAGCCTGCGAATCGCGTGGGACAGAGGCGGCTGCGTGAGATGGAGCCGCCTCGCTG
>Ga0066709_100004607_pt1 | contig 11063 bp, 9 predicted proteins | sample GraSoiAngelo_158_FD_79665 | JGI IMG/M metagenome (GOLD analysis project Ga0066709, IMG submission 79665) | Grasslands soil microbial communities from the Angelo Coastal Reserve, California, USA - 14_1009_16_30cm | ecosystem: Environmental > Terrestrial > Soil > Grasslands | place: USA... | reverse complement strand
GACGCCTCGCTCGACGGTCCGGACGTTCTCGCAGGCGTAGAGCATCTGCGCGGGGCCAGCCGTCGGCGGCAGCCAGCCGTCCCAGCCGAGCAGGCACTCGTACTCGGCGTCGATCGCGGTCAGCGTCCCGTCGGAACGCGCCCCGAGACGCAGCTTCTGGATCGTCGGATTCCGGTTGCCCGAGTTGACGTTCTCCTCGCGGCGGTCGAGCCGGCAGTGGACGGGCCGCCCCGTTCGCTTTGCCAGCTCGGCGGCGATCATCGTGTAGTCGCCGGCCGAGCCCTTGGCGCCGAAGCCGCCGCCCATGAAGCGGCAGATGACGCGCACCTTGTCCTTCGGGAGCTGGAACGCCTTGGCGACCTCGTCCCGGACGCCCCAAAGGAACTGAGTCGAGGTGTAGACGACGAGCGTGTCGCCCTCCCATTCGCAGGCGGACTGGTGCGTCTCGAGCGCGTTGTGCAGGACGCTCTGCGTGCGGTACTCGGCCTCGACCACGGCGTCCGCCTCGGCGAGGCCGCGCTCGACGTCGCCGCGCTCGTAGTCGCGCGGGTTGGTGACGAAGGACTTCTGCGCGAGCGCCTGCTCGGCGTCGAGCAACGGCTCGAGCACCTCCCACTCGACGTCAATCGCCTCGACTGCGGCGCGCGCCTGCGCGACCGTGTCCGCCGCGACCGCCGCGACCGCCTCGCCCTCGTAGTTCGGCTCGTTGGTCAGCGGCTCGAGGTCGCTCGGCCCGATCACTCCCCGGATGCCCGCCATCGCCATAGCCGGCTCGAGGTCGAGCCTGGTCACGCGTGCACGCGCGTGAGGAGAGCGGAGCACGGCTGCGTGCAGCATTCCGGGCAGCCGCAGGTCCTGCGTGTAGCGGGCCTCGCCGCGCGCGCGGGCCAGACCGTCGACCCGGGTCGCAGGGCGGCCGACCGTCTGCAGCGGCCCCTCCGGCCACTGTTCGAGGACGTCCTCCTCGACGACGACCCACTGCTCGGTGTAGCGGCCTTCGACTTCTTTCTCGGTGCGGATCAGACGAGCCATCAGCCTCCTCGGTTCTCGGCGGCGACCGCCTCGATCGCGCGCTCGATCTTCGGGTACGTGCCGCAGCGGCAGAGATTTCCGGACATCGCGTGCACGATCTCGTCGTGGCCTGGTCGCGGAGTCGCCGCGAGCAGCGCCGCGGCGGAGACGATCTGGCCGGGCGTGCAGAAGCCGCACTGGGTCGCGTCGGCCTCGACGAACGCCTGGACAAGCGGATGCTCGCGCAGGCCCTCGATCGTGGTCACCTCGCGCTCGCCGACCGTGTGCACGAGCGTGATGCACGAGAGCACCGGCACGCCGTCGAGCTGGACCGTGCACGCGCCGCAGTGCCCTTCTCCGCAGGCGATCTTCGTTCCCGTCAAGCCGAGCACGTCGCGCAGGGCGTCGGCGAGGGTCGTCCCGACCGGGACGTCCACCTCGTGCAGACCGCCGTTGACCATCAGCTCAAGCACCGGACGTCACCGCCAGGATGTCCGCCAGGTGGACGAGCCGAAACGTCGTCCGGCTGACCACCCGCTGCTCGGTCTCGTCGTCGAGCTCAGGCAGGACGCGCCAGAGCTCGCGGGCGGCCTCGATCAGCTCCCGGATCCGTTCGCGCTCCTCGGCGTGGCCGTCGCGGTCGGCGCAGGCGTTCAGCGCGAGCCCGAGCACGCCGATCGTGTCGGCCTGCCGCGTCCAGAGGAGCGGCGTCGCCATCGACAGGTATTGGTGGATCCGCGCGAACGCCATCGGCTGCGAGAACGTCCCGCCGCCGCGCGGAGGTGACGGCTCGAGCGGCTCCTCGCCGTCGGCGATCCGGCTCGCGTTGCCCGAGAGCATGCCGCGCAGGCTCTCGTCCTCGAAGCCGGCGAGCTTCGCGGTGCGAATCGCGATCAGCAGCGACGACGGTTGCTGTCCGTACGGGTAGTCGGACGCGTAGACGACCTGCTCCGGCGAGACGAGGTGGAAGAGGCTGAGCAGGTCGATCGGGCTCCAGACCGAGGTGTCGAAGAAGACGCCGGCCTTGCCGCCGAAGCGGCCGGCGAGCTCGGCGAGGTCGGCGATGCCCGCGTGAGCGATGATCAGCTGCGCCGCGGGATAGCGCTCCACGAGCCGAGCCAGGTGGTCGGCGATCGGCGGCAGCCCGCGCCCGCCGTGGATCAGGATCGGGACACGACGCTCCGCCGCCAGCTCGAAGACGGGCGCGAGCCGCTCGTCGTTCAGCAGGAAGCGCTGGGCACGCGGGTGGAGCTTGATTCCGCGCGCGCCTGCGTCGAGGCAGCGCGTTGCTTCCTCGATCGGCGCTTCGGCGAGGTCGAGCCGGACGAACGGGATCAGGCGACCGCCTGAGCGGCGCGCGTGCTCGAGCGTCCGGTTGTTCGCCGCGCGGAAGGCGGGATGGCGGTCCTGCTCGTCCATGCAGAACATGAAGCAGCGCGAGATCCCATAACGGTCGTTGATCCGCTCGAGGTCGTCGTAAAGGCCGACGAACCCGTCGATGTCATGCCCGAGGTGAACGTGCGCGTCGAAGATCTCGGCGCCTTCCGGCAGCTCCCGCGCGAGCTCCTCGTCGTAGCCGGAGATGAGCGCCTGCGCTTTCTGGAGCACGTCGTCCACGACGGTTCAGTCTATGTAGCATCAGGCCCCTTGGCGGACGTCCTGATCTACGCGGATTCGCTGCGGTCGCCGGAGATGCGGCACGAGGTGCCGCTCGCGATTCCGGACCCATTTCTCTACGCCGAGCGGAACGGCCAGAAGCACGTCGTCGTGACCTCTTTCGAGCTCGACCGGATCAAGGCGGTCGTTCCGGAGCTCGAGGCGATCGCGCCCGAGGAGCTCGGCCTCGACGAGCTGTACAACCAAGGCCTGCCGCGCGAGGAGATCGAGCTCGAGATCGCCGTTCGGGCGGCTCATCGCTTCGGGGTGGAGCAGGCTGCAGTGCCACCGACGTTCCCGGTCGGCCTCGCCGACCATCTGCGCAAGAACGGGATCGAGGTGACCGCCGACCGTGACCGCTTCACGTCGAGGCGGCGCGCCAAGAACGAGGCCGAGCTCGCCGGCATCCGGCGCGCCCAGCGCGCGGCCGAGGCCGGCATGACCGCCGCGCGGGAGCTACTGCGGGCGGCCGAGCAATCCAACGGCGACCTCGTCATCGACGGCGAGCCGCTCACCTGCGAGCTCCTCAAGGCGGCCGTGGAGCAGGCGTTCAACGTGAACGGAGCCTTTGCCGACGAGTTCATCGTCTCGCACGGCGCCCAGACGGCCGTCGGCCACGACATGGGCTCGGGCCCGATCGCCTCCGGTGAGCCGGTCTGCCTCGACCTTTTCCCGCGCGACCGCGAGTCCGGCTGCTTCGCGGACATGACGCGCGTCTTCGTCGTCGGCGAGGTGCCCGAGGAGCTGGCGGAGTACCACCGGCTCTGCAAGGAAGCGCTCGAGCGCTCGGTCGCGGCGGTCAAGCCCGGGGTCGCCGGCAGCGAGCTGCACCGGATCTCCTGTGCGGTCTTCGAGGAGGCCGGCTACCCGACGCTGCTCTCGAAGCCGCCCGGCGAGGTGCTCAAGGACGGCTTCTATCACTCGCTCGGTCACGGCGTCGGGCTCGAGGTGCACGAGGAGCCGTCGCTCGGCCGCGCACCGGGAGAGCTCGTCGCCGGCGATGTGATCGCGGTCGAGCCGGGCCTCTACCGGCACGGCTACGGCGGCTGCCGCCTCGAGGACCTCGTGCTCGTCACAGACGACGGGGCCGAGGTGCTCACGGACTACCCGTACGATCTCGCGCCTTAGCAGGTGTACTCCGCCCGCTTGCGGGTAATCCAAGCGTGGTAAAGGTGTCGAAACCCGAGCATCGGGTTTCGATCTACTTCGGTGCGAAGGAGGTTGCTATGGCTGTCCTCGCTGAGGAACGTGCCCTCCCGACCGTCGTCGAAGCTGTCCCGGCCGCCGATCCGGCGCCGCTGGGCCTCGCGGCGTTCGCGCTCACGACTTTCATCCTGAGCGGGCACAACGCCTCATTTATCCCGGACATCGCCTGGCTCGGGCTCGCGTTCTTCTACGGCGGGCTCGTCCAGCTGCTGGCCGGAATGTGGGAGTTCCGGAACCGGAACGTGTTCGGCGCCACCGCGTTCTCGACGTACGGTGGCTTCTGGATGGCGCTCGGGTTCTTCGTGACGCTCGTCGTGCTCTCGAAGTCGGCCGCCGCGGCCATCGCGGGCTCGGACCTGCTCAACGGGCTCGCGTGGTTCCTACTTGCGTTCTCGATCTTCAACTTCTACATGCTGCTCTGGAGCACGCGGGTGAGCGTCGCCGTCTGCGGCGTCTTCCTGACCCTGCAGATCACGGAGTGCCTGCTCACGGCGGGATTCTTCACCGAGGCTCACGGCGGCAGCGCGTGGCTGACGCACGCCGGCGGGTGGGCCGGAATCGTGACGGCCGCGGTCGCCTGGTACACCTCGGCGGCCGGCGTGATCAACGGGATGTCGGTGCGGCCGGTGCTTCCGGTCGGAGCGCCGATCTGGGACCGCCTGCCGTTCTTCTCGCAGCTTGGTTCGCCGATCCCGCGGCGCACGGAGGCCTAGGATGGCCGAGGTGACGACCACCGGCCACGCGATCGAGACGATTCTCCTCGAGGAGCGGCGCTACCCGCCGCCAGAGGACTTCGCCTCGCAGGCGAACGCGCAGCCGGACATCTACGAGCAGAGCTTCGAGGAGTTCTGGGAGCGAGAAGGACGCGAGCGCGTCACCTGGTTCCAGGACTTCGACCAGCTCTACGAGTGGGAGCAGCCGTACGCGAAGTGGTACCTCGGCGGCAAGCTCAACGTCACCTACAACTGCGTCGACCGCCATGTCGAGGCGGGCAACGGCGACAAGGTCGCGTACTACTGGGAGGGCGAGCCGGAGGACGACCGCCGGACGCTCACGTTCGCAGACCTCCAGCGCGAGGTCGTGCGCTTCGCGAACGCGCTCAGGAAGCTCGGCGTGAAGAAGGGAACGCCGGTCGGGATCTACATGGGCATGGTGCCGGAGCTTCCGGTGGCGATGCTCGCGTGCGCCCGGATCGGCGCTCCGCACACCGTCGTCTTCGGCGGCTTCTCGGCCGACTCGCTCTCCGGCCGCCTCAACGACATGGAGTGCGAGCTCCTGATCACCCAGGACGAGGGCCTCCGCAACGGCGCTTCGGTGCCGCTCAAGAAGAACGCCGACGCCGCCATGGACGATTCGCCGGGCGTGAAGCAGGCAGTTGTCGTCCGCCGTACCGGCGGTGACGTCGAGATGAAGGAAGGCCGTGACCTCTGGTGGCACGATTTCGTCGAGGGCGAATCAGACGACGCGGAGTCGTGCCCGTGCGAGCCGATGGACTCGGAGGACCTGCTCTACCTGCTGTACACGAGCGGGACCACCGCGAAGCCGAAGGGGATCGTCCACACGACCGCCGGCTACCTCGTCGGCGTGTCGACGACCCACAACTACATCTTCGACGTCAAGCCCGACTCGATCTACTGGTGCGCGGCCGACATCGGCTGGGTCACCGGCCACAGCTACATCGTCTACGGGCCGTTGTGCAACGGCACGACCGGCGTCATCTACGAGGGCGTCCCGAACTACCCCGACAAGGACCGCTGGTGGTCGATCATCGAGCGGTACAAGGTGGACATCCTCTACACCGCGCCGACGGCGATCCGGACGCACATGAAGTGGGGCCCGGAGTTCGCCCAGAAGCACGATCTCTCCTCGCTTCGGCTCCTCGGGACCGTGGGCGAGCCGATCAACCCGGAGGCGTGGGTCTGGTACCGCGAGAACATCGGCGGCGACCAGACGCCGGTCGTCGACACCTGGTGGCAGACCGAGACCGGGATGATCCTGATCACGCCGCTGCCGGGGATCACGACGCTGAAGCCCGGCTCGGCGACGAGGCCGTTCCCGGGCGTCGACGCCGCGGTCTACGACGAGCAGGGGAACGAGGTCGGCCCCGGAGGCGGCGGCTACCTCGTCCTGCGCCGTCCGTGGCCGGCGATGCTGCGCGGGATCTACAAGGACGACAAGCGCTACAAGGAGACCTACTGGTCGAAGTACCCCGATGCGTACTTCGCGGGTGACGGTGCGCGGATCGACGAAGACGGCGACTTCTGGCTGCTCGGGCGCGTCGACGACGTGATGAACGTCTCGGGCCACCGGATCTCGACGATCGAGGTCGAGAGCGCGCTCGTAGACCACCCCAAGGTCGCGGAAGCCGCCGTCTGCGGGCGCAAGGACGAGCGGACCGGCCAGGCGATCGTCGCCTACGTGACGCTGAAGGGCGGCGACGAGGGCTCGGTCGACATGCTCGAGGAGCTCCGCGACCACGTGGCGGACAAGATCGGGCCGATCGCGAAGCCCGCGAACATCGTCTTCACGCCGGAGCTGCCGAAAACCCGCAGCGGCAAGATCATGCGCCGCCTCCTCCGAGATGTCGCCGAGCACCGCGAGCTGGGCGACACGACCACGCTCGCCGACCCGGCGGTCGTCGAGGAGATCAAGGAGCGGGCTACGACCGAAGCGAAGGAAGAGGAGTAATCAAACACAGTCCGGGAGTGCGAGCGATCGCACTCCCGGACTAGCCTCGACGCAGGTAGCCGGTCTTGCGCAGGAAGGCTCGAACCTGTCGGATGTAGACCTGCGGGTCGCGCGGCGTGAACACGCAGCCGCTTCGGGGGCATCCGAGGTACCCCGCGCTTGCCTCGCGCTCGAGGGTCGGCCAGACCGCCTCCCCGTGCCCAAGCAGGTACTCGTCAGCTGCCCACGCCGGAAGTACTCCTCGATCGGTCTGGTTCTTCTCACGCCGAGCTCGGAGGTACAGGCCCCACAGGCGGTTGGCGTCGCGTTTCACCCGGCTCGGGAATCGTCGCGAGACGTCGAGTAACCGTCCGTGGCGATAGTCCCAGATCTGGATCGGAAACACCGAGTCCGCGTAGTCCGTGAAGGCGTAAGCAAAGCGCGAGTCGCGAGAAACGAACTCGGGCTTGCGGTCGCCGTTCAGGTCGCGAACGGCCGGGATCGCGCCGTCGTCGCCCCAGAAGTGGACGACGGGGACATATGTTTGTCGACCTTGTGAGTAGCGATAGATGCGTTCCCAAGCGCAACAGTGCGCGCCGTTCCAGTTCAGGTCCAGCTGCACCTCCGGTTCGCCGTCTCCGTCCAGATCCCGGGCCGCGAACGAGGACGTGCTGCCGTAAGGGAGATCATAGGCCTTCTGGATCGGAGGGACGCTTTCCGCGAAGAGCAGCTTGCCGCCGCGCGAGATGCGAACGCGCGGATCGCTGAACCAATCGGTGTGCCGGATCGTCAGCTCGCGGCGGTAAACCAGGCTCGCCCGCGTCGAGCGCGCATGGCGGGTGATCGTCGGCGGCGCGCAAGCCGTTGATGGAGAGGCGTCGCCGGCGGGCGGGACGAAGTGCCAGAGCGCGCTCTTCAGATCGTCGGCCGCCCAGACGCTTCCGTCCGCGGTGACGACGAGACCGCGGAGCCTGCCGGCGCCGTGAACGGGCCAGGCCGTCACGTCGCCGGAGGTGGTGATCCGGCCTATGCAGCTGTCGGCCGTGAACCAGAGCGCACGGTCAGGACCCGCCTTGATGTCGTACGGGCTCAGCCCGGTGGTGAGCGGGAACTCGGTGATCGTTCCCGAGGTCGTGATGCGCCCGATCGCGTGCCCGTCCCATTCGGTGAACCAGAGCGCGCCGTCGGGCCCGGCGGCGAGGCGCGTCGGGTTCACCCGGTGGTATGGCAGTGTCCAGCTCGTCGAATGACCGTCAACCGCCATCCGGCCGATCCCGTCGGGCGGATCGCGGTCGAAGCCAGACTGGGTAAACCAGACCGCTCCGTCGGGTCCCGCGGTAATGCCATACATCAGGTCGTTCTTCCGCGGAGGCGCGATCCTGAAGGCCTGCTGCGAGCCATCCGTGCCCACGCGATCGATGCGATCCGGAATTGCCGTGTCCGCGACCCAGAGCGCGCCTCCGGCCGACGCTATGGCCTGTGGCCAGGCTCCGCGGGGGAGCGCCCAAGATGTCTGATGACCGTTTGCGTCGATTCGAATGATCCCGCTGTCCGTGGCCATCCAGATGCCACCGTCCGGCCCTGCGGCGAGGTCGTAGGCCCAGTTGTACCGACCAATCCCAAAGGTTTTCGCGTGGCCGCTCGGGTCCAGTCGTGTTACGCCGCCGTACTCGCCTGCCGCCCAGATCGAGCCGTCGTCGGCAAGGGCGAGCTTCTCGGGCCAGGCACCACGAAGCCGAATCTCCGACTGCACGAGTGAGGCCACTGGCGCGGCTGGCGCGCACGTCACGATCAGAACCGCGGAGAACGTGGCGAGAAGGAGGGCGGCGCGCGGTGGCGTCACTCCCCGAAAGGTAGGGCGAGCCAGCCTCGACCACAAGACGGCCCGCAGTGCGCTGAGATGGGCCCTGCCCGACCGCTAGCCGGAGGCGACCAGCGCCTCGAAGGGCTTCGCGTCGTCAAACGGCCCGATCAGCGCCAGCTTGAGCGCGTTCGAGGCGATCACGTCCTGCGCGACCCGCTGGATGTCCTCGGCGGTCACGGCGTCGAGCCCGGCGAGCACTTCTTCCGGCTCGATTGCCGGGTCGTTCAGCACCTCGCGCCCGAGCCCGTAGACGATCATCCCCTGCGGGCTCTCGAGCCTCAGCACGAAGCGGCCCTTCGCGAGTGCGCGCGCCTTCTCGAGCTCCTCCGCGGGCACGGGCTCGTCGGCGATCTTGCGGAACTGCTCGACGATCGTCTCGACCGCCTCCTCGCTGCGCTTGATGTCGACGCCCGCCTGCGAGTAGAGCGAGCCAACGTCGGTGTAGGTCTGGTTGTGCGCGTAGACGTAGTAGGCGAGGCCGCGCCGCTCGCGCACCTCCGTGAAGAGGCGTGACGACATGCCGGTCCCGAGCACGGCCGCGAGCAGCTGGAGCGCCCAGCGGTCGGGATGGACGAGCGGGTAGCTGTGGACGCCGAGGCAGAGATGCGCCTGGTCGGAGTCCTTGCGGTGGATCTTCACCTGCGGGCCCGCGCCGTTTACGGAGGCCGGCGGCGGGTCGCCGGTCTCGGCGGGCTCGAGGTCGCCGAGCAGGCGCTCGACCGAGCCGAGGTAATCGCCGTCGAGCTTGCCCGCGACGCCGACGACCATCCGTTCAGGCTTGTACCAGCGGCCGGTGTAGTCGAGGAACGTCTCGCGCTTTGCCCCGCGGACCGTCTCCTTGCGGCCGATGATGTCCCAGCCGAGCGGCTGGTCGCCGTAGAGGAGCTCCTCGTAGACGCCGCTGATGAAGTCGCGCGGCGTGTCGAAGTACATGTTCATCTCCTCGATGATCACGCCCTTCTCGCGGTCGATCTCCTCCGGCTCGAACTTCGAGTTGCGGAGCATGTCGGCGAGCACGTCGAGCGCCTGATCGCGGTAGTCGGCGGCGCAGCGGACGTAGTAGCCCGTGTACTCCTTGCCCGTGAAGGCGTTGAACTCGCCGCCGAGGCCGTCGACCTCCATGCCGATGTCGCGCGCGGTCGGACGGCGCTCGGTGCCCTTGAAGAACATGTGCTCGGCGAAATGCGCGATCCCGTTCGTCTCGGGAGTCTCGTAGCGCGAGCCGGCGGCGAGCATGATCATGCAGGTGACCGATTGCACCTGCGGCATGCTCGCGCTCAGCACCCGCAGGCCGTTGTCCAGCTGATGCCGCTCAAAATTCATGCAGCCATCCTCTCACGCCAGTCTTCGGGGATCGCGATCGTCTCGCCGGTGTCGTAGTCGTAGCCGACAAGGACGCTCTTGGCCTCGGCGACGATCTTGCCGCCGACGCGGAGGACGTAGTCGAGATCGAAGCTCTTCTCGCCGAAGCGGCTCGCGTGCACGGAGATCTCGACCTCGCCGCCGGGGCCGACCGGAGCGCGGAAGTCGATCTCTATGCGGGCCACGATGATGGGCATTGAATCGGGCGTCGCCGCGCCCAAGTGCTGCAGGAAGGCAAAGCGCGCAGACTCAATGTAGGTCAGAAAGACCGCGTTGTTAACGTGGCCCATCGCGTCGAGGTCGCGAAACCGCACGTTTTCGTGATGAACGAAGGCCGAGCCGCTCACGAAAGCGATGCTAACGGCCCGGCCTTCTCAGCTGGGTGTTGCTACCACCAGGCGCCGCGACTGCGGCCGCCCGCTGCACCCATGAAGAACATGATCACGAACAGGAGCGCGGCAATCACGGCGAGGATGAAAAGAAAGTGCACCGTGAACCCGACTCCGAACAAGATGATCGCGAGCAAGGCAAGCAGAATCAAGAGAAGCAATTTGACCTCCTTTCGGAGTACCTGAGCTACCCGGCTTGCCCGGGCTGCAAACGCGGTGACATCCTGCGCACATGGCCGGTGAGGAGACGACGCGCGCGATCTTCGCCCAGCCGGAATGGCTGCGTGCAGTTTCGGTCGGGCAGCGCCTGCCTGAGGGCCGCGTGCTCCACACCGGCTGCGGGACGTCGTTCCACGCGGCGCAGACCGGCGGCTGGGCCGAGCAGGCGCTCGAGCTCGTGCTTCGGCCGCAGCGGGCGGACGTTCTCGTCGTCGTTAGCCACGAGGGCGACACGCCGCTCTCCCTGGAGGCGGCCCGGGCGTTCGACGGGCCAGTCTGGCTGGTGACGGGCAAGCCCGAGAGCCCGCTGGGAGCGCTCGCGGACGAGGTCGTCGTCGCAACACCGGAAGTCGAACGGAGCTGGTGCCACACCGTCAGCTACACCTGCGCAGTCGCGGCGCTGGCGGCGTTGCGCGGCGAAGAGATCGCGTGGCTGCCGGAAGCGGTCGAGCGGGCGCTCGAGGAGCGCGAGCCGGTCTCGTCCCACGAGCGCTTCCTCGTTGCGGGTGCGGGCCGCGACTGGCCGACCGCGCAGGAGGCCGTCCTGAAGCTGCGCGAGGGAGCCCACGTCCCCGCCGAGGCGCAGCAGACCGAGCAGCTCCTGCACGGCCACCTCGCCGCCGTGGACGAGTCCGTCCGCGCCTTCGTGCTCGAGGGCGAGGGCCGAGCGGCCGAGCGGGCGGCCGGGG
>Ga0066709_100004606_pt1 | contig 11065 bp, 9 predicted proteins | sample GraSoiAngelo_158_FD_79665 | JGI IMG/M metagenome (GOLD analysis project Ga0066709, IMG submission 79665) | Grasslands soil microbial communities from the Angelo Coastal Reserve, California, USA - 14_1009_16_30cm | ecosystem: Environmental > Terrestrial > Soil > Grasslands | place: USA... | reverse complement strand
CGTGGAGGACGGGTCGGCGACGAGCTGCTCGTAGCGCACCTCCAGGCCGCGCCGCGCGGGCAGCCCGGCGAGCGCCGCACGCGCCGACGCAACGGCCAGGCGCCACTCGAGCAGCCCACGCCCATAGTCGTCGGTGCACGCGTCGACACGCGCCGCCAGCCCCCGGTCGCGGGCCAGGTCGGTCAGCAGCGTCCACTTGTAGCCGTCGTGGCCGAACCAGGGCCCGTCGGCGGCACGCGCCGCGATCGACCGGGCCACCGCGTGGCCGTCGCGCACGAGGTGCACGAACAGGCTGTCGGGGCACAGCGCATCGAGGTAGCCGATCCGGAAGCCGTTGATCGGGAGCTTCTCGACCAGGCGCGCCGCGCCCTGCCGGCGCACCTCTGCGGCGAACAGGCGACGGATGCTCTCGCCTGCCGCGGGCGCGAGGTCGCCGGCCGTGAGCTCGAGGCGCCCACCTCGCATCCGCGCCTGGTCGCTCCACACGTCGGTCCGGGGCTCGCTCGCCCAGATGTGACGCGGCTCGTTCAGGTAGGCGAGCCCGCGGTGGTGCCCGAGAAGCGCGCCGAGCGCGGTGGTGCCCGACCGTCCGCACCCCACGACGAACACGGGACGATCGAGCTTCAGCCGTCGCGCGTTACGAAGCAACAAGGCGCCTCACCACGCGGTTCCACACGGCCGGGAGGCGGCGGCTCCAGCCCAGGACGATCCGGCGTCTGCGCTGCTCCTTCGTCCACCGCTCGAGGTCGCCGGCCGGCACCAGCTCGAAGCGGCGGTCGTCGAAGCAGTAGAGCGCGACACCGATGCGCGCGTCACGCGCCCGACGTCCGAGCCGTGCGAGATGCTCGTCGGGCCGCGTGCCCGCGGCGTACACCACGACCAGCAGGTCAGCGGGGCCCTGCTCCCGGCCTCCGGGGCCGACGGGCGGAGGGCTCACGCGCACTTGCGCGTCGGGGAAGAGCGCTTCCATCTCCGAGCGTACCTGCGCGACGAGCCACTCGATGCTGTCGACTGCGATGTCGTCGACCACGATGTCGACCGTCCTCGGGACGGCCAGGCCGGACGCGGCGAAGGCGTGGCGCAGGTAGATCATTCTGCGCGCGCGGCCAGCCCGCGTGAGGCCAGCTCGGCTTCGGCGCGCGCCGAATGGTCCTCGTGCAGCTGCTCGGCCAGCTCCGTCGCCAGGTCGCGGATGCCGTCGGCGAAGGCGATCAGGGGCTCGAACCCGAGCACCGCCCGCGCCCGGGTGAGGTCGGCTTGCGAATGGCGTACGTCGCCGACGCGGAATTTGCCGGTGACGACCGGCTCGGGCCCGTCGAGCGCGGCCGTGACCGCGCGCGCCACGTCGAGGAGCGAACGTCGCTCGCCACTGCCGACGTTGAGCACGCGGGCGGCAGGCTCGCCGGCAGCCGCGGCCGGGCCGTCGATGGCCAGCAGCGTCGCCCGGACGACGTCGCGCACGTGCACGAAGTCGCGGCTCTCCTCGCCGTCCTCGTAGACCTCGGGTGGGCGCCCGCCGAGGGCCCGGCTCACGAGGGCGGGGATCACGCCGGTGTAGGGGTTGGACAGCGACTGACGCGACCCGTAGACGTTGAAGTACCGCAACGCCACCACGGACAGGTCACGCGCCGCACCCACGACCAGGGTGGCCTGTTCCTGGCTGTGCTTGCTCACCGCGTAGACCGAGGCGGGGCGCAGCTCGCTGTCCTCGGGCGTCGGTATCACCGTCACCGGGCCGCCGCACTGCGGACATCGCGGCTCCCACGCTCCTGAGAGGAGCTGCGCCGTCGACCGCGAGCGCGGCGTCACCGCTCCGCACGTCGCGCAGCGGTAGGCACCTTCGCCGTAGACCGCACGCGACGAAGCGACCGCCAGCGCGCGCACGTCGCGGCGATCGTCGCCCAGCAGCTCGAGAAGCACGCCCGTGCCCACCACGTTGACGTCGAGGTAGTCGCGCACTTGGTACATCGACTGACCCACACCCGTGTACGCGGCCAGGTGCACCACCACCTGCGCCCCGTCGAGCAGCGGCGCCAGCGTGTCGCGATCGCGCACGTCGCCGACGACGAGGCGTGCGTGCGGGTCGAGGTAGGGGGGTGGGGCGGACGCGGAGCCGTGGACCTGCGGGGTGAGGGTGTCGAGGACCGTGACCTCGTCGCCGCGCGCCAGCAGGGCGTCGACCAGGTGGGAGCCGATGAACCCGGCCCCGCCGGTGACCAGCACCCGTTCGCCCGCGACGTGACCGCCGCTCATGGTGACCCGTCCAGCGGGTAGCCGAGTCGGGCCAGGGCGGGGCCCGCCATCGCCTCGTAGCGCTGCCGGTCGTCGGCTGACAGCACGTCGCGCCAGTCGGGGCGCGCCGTCCCGAGGTGGTTGAGGGTACCGGCGCCGCTCTGCCGCTCGAGCGCCTCGAGCTCGTGGCGCGCGTTGAGGCGCACGGCCCGCTCGACGTCGGGGCCGGCCGCGGGCAGCCCGGCCAGCCGGGCCACCGCATCGACGTGACGCGCGGGCTCGGCCACGACGTCCTCGTAGCGAACGACGATGTGCCGGTCCGGCGCACGCGTTGCGAGGCCGTCCAGCCAGCCGGTGACGTGCTCGTGCCAGGGGCAGGGCCACGCGTCGTCGCGGAAGAAGAGCAGGCGCGGGTCGGAGCCGGGCGGCACCCGGCCCCGCTTCAACTGCAGCGAGTGGAACGACATGATGGCGTCGCGGCCGTCGCGCACGAGGTAGACGACCTTGGCCGGGATGTCGACGAAGGGCGTGTGGCTCTTGACGACGAGCGGGTCGAGGTGCCGGGGCCGGATGCGGTCGCTGCGGTGGACGTCGGGCACGGTGGCCGCCACCAGCTCGGGCGTCACCTCGGTGCCGTGAACGAGGGTGGTGAGCATGCACCGCAGCCAGGTGCTCCCGGAGCGGGGGAACGAGACGAGGTAGGTGTCGTCCGCCAGCACGCGCGAGAAGAGCATGGGATTGCCGGCGAAACGTTCCCTCCGTGCCGTCAGCCTCACGACGGTTGCTGCTCCTCGGCGTAGGAGTAGCCGCTCAGGAACTCGTAGCGCGCCGCCTGAGCCGCCACATGGTCGACGAACGAAGGGTCCCACGTGAGATCGGCGCGCGTCTGGTGGGGCGCGGAGAAGACCGCTCCCGTGCATGCATCGAGGTACGCGTCCGACGCGTCGACCCCGAGGAACCGACAGGCGCGGGCGAGGTGGGCGCGGGGGTCGGCCACGAACGCTTCGTGCCGCACGTCGAGCACGTCGGTCTCGGGCACCTCTTCCTTCACCCGGGCCACCGTGGCGCAGAGGTCGAAGTATCGCTGCGCGGCGCGCTCGAGGGTCTGGCCGCTGCGGCGGGCCATCGTCGTGATGTTGTCGAAGGGGCTGCGGACGACGTGCAAGAGCCGCACGGGCACCGCGACGGTGCGGCGCAGCCGCTCGAGCAGGTCGGGTCGCGCCCCCAGCCGTTCGGTCGTCTTCCCGCCCTTCTTGTCGCCGATGACGCGGAGCCGGCTGACGCGCCCCTGCCACTGGTCGGGCACGCGGTAGTCGTACCCGAACCACTGGCGTCCCGACGCGGTGAACGTGGCGTCGTGACTCAGGATGCGCGAGCAGATCGCGCCACGCGACCAGCCGGCGGCGACGAGGCGCAGGACGTCGAGCTCGTGGGCGATGACCATCTCCGGGTGGGCGTCGAGCAGGGAGCCCAGCAGGCTGTGGCCGCTGCGCGGGTAGCCGACGAAGATGCAGAAGCCCTCGACCGACGCGAGCTCGCGCCGTCGTCGGAGGCCGTCGAGCGAGGCGCCGAGCCGGGTCCGGCGCAGGCGGGTCATGCGCGCGCCGCCGTCGATGTGGCCGCCGTCGTCGACGTGGCCGCGGTCGCCGTCGTGGCCGTCGTCCTCGTCGTCCTCGTTGCCGCCGCTCGCTCGACCGCCCGGCGGGTGGCCTCGAGGTAGCCGCGTCCGGCGCGCGCATCGGGCTCGAGGTGGTTGCCCTCCGCCCACTCGTTCCAGGCGTTGACGAAGACCAGTGACTCTTCCCCGCCATCCCCTGCCGCCCGGGCGAGACACGCCGCCAGCCAACGTTCGTAGCGCTCAGGAGTGGAGCCGGTGAGGACAACCCCGTCGCGCCGGCGCCGGGGGGTGTTGTCCCACGAGGGTGTCAGGCCGGGGAAGCGCCGGAACGGCGGCTGCGGCCGCGTCGTCATGGTCTCGGTCACCATCGCGTAGTCGTACACCCGGTGCTGCGAGAACGCGCGCGGCGCGAGCCCGGCGCGCGCCGCGGCGCGCCACGCGAGAGTGCGGCGCTGCGACCGGCCCAGGTCGGTCCAGTCGGGCTGATGCTCGACCGCGGCGTCGAACCCCAGCTCCGCGGGGTCGCCGTGCTCGCCGCGGAAGCTCTCCACCCGGCACAGCAGCAGCTCGCCGATGCCCGCGCGCTGCGCCTCGGCCCGCAGGATATCGGCTGTCCGGCGGGCGTCGGGAAGGGCGGCCGCCCGGTACACGAGGAAGACGGGCCGTCCGTCGATGCGCAGGTAACGGTCGTCGGCGAACGCGCCCGTCAGCCAGCGCGCGTGCGCGTGATCGTCGGCCGTGGAGTACGTCTGCTCGACGAGCACCGACGAGTCTCGACCGTCCCACGCGCGCGTCCACGGCTCGTTCGCCCAGCACAGGCAGAACGGAAAGTCGGGACGCCCGGTCGCCAGCACCTCGTCGAACGGTCGCTCGAGCAGGCGCCGGCCCTCGAACCAGTAGTGGTAGTAGCAGAAGGCGGAGATGCCGTGGGCCCGGGCCAGCTCGGCCTGCGCGACCCGCACCTCGGGCACCCGCAGGTCGTACAGGCCGAGATCGGCGGGCAGGTGCGGTTGCCGGTGCCCGGGGAAGAGGGGGCGGGCGGGCACCACGTTGCGCCAGTCGGTGAACCCCTTGCCCCACCATTCGTCGTTGTCGGGGACGGGGTGGAACTGGGGCAGGTAGAACGCGACGACGCGGACCCGCGCCCCCCGCCCGTCGCCGCCACCCGCGACCGCCGGCTGCGGCAAGGGCCGGGCACCTCCGTGCGCGCGCAGCGTGCGGCCCACCGCGTACCTCACCTCGAGCGCCCGCAGGCGGCGCGAGCGCGCGAGCAGGGGGTACGACGCCACCACGCGCCGCCAGGCATCGAGCGGGCCGCGGTCGTGCGGGACGGCGGCCCGGAGCGCCTGCTCGGCGTGGCGCCGGGCGCGGGCGGCGAGATCGAGCGCCTCACGAGCGAGGTCGACCTGGCGGAAGGCCGCGACCGCGCGCACCCCGGCGAAGGCCGGCGCGGTGGCCAACTCCGCACGCAGCACGAGCGGGTCCAGCCATTCCTTGTGGAACCACAGACGGGTCCGGTTCGCCTCGCTGGCCGAGCCCGCGTGCACGCGGAACGTCGCCAGGCTCTCGGGCACGTACGCGAGCCCGGTGCTCGCTCCCACCCGGGCCCAGTACTCGAAGTCGCACAACGCCACGAGCGCCGGGTTGAAATGCCCGAACCGCGCGAAGGCGTCCCGGTCGACCAGCACGGCGGTGGGCTCGCCGACGAAGTTGACGCCGAAGTGGTCGAGCAGCGCGCGCTGCACCTGCTCCGCCGACACGAAGGGGACCTCGCCGAACAGACGGTCCAGCGAGTGCTCGAGCGTGAGCGAGTACTCGTCGCGCACGTCGAACCTGTCGTCGTCGAACTGAAGGGTACGGCGGCACACCACGAGCGGGCAGTCGGGCCGGCGGGCGCGCAGCAGGGTCTCGACGCAGGCCGGCGCGATCACGTCGTCCTGGAACACGAACTTGAGCCAGCGGCCCCGGGCGAGGGCGACGCAGCGGTTCCAGTTGGGTACCAGGCCGAGGTTGTCGGCGTTTCGCTCGACGCGGACCCGCGTGTCGCGCGCGCGGAAGCGCTCGACCACCGCGAGCGTTTCGTCCGTCGAGCCGTCGTCCACGACGAGCACCTCGAGGTCGCCGAACGTCTGCGCGACGACGCTCTCGAGGCACTCCTCGATGTGACGCGCACCGTTGAAGGTCGGCACGCACACGCTCACCTCGGGCTCAGTCACCGCGCCCGCCGAAGCGGATGCGCCGATAGAGCGCGTAGGTGCGGATCTTGAGCCGTCGCACGTTGACGATGCGCCGGTCGAACTCGCGGGCGCGCGCGAGCTTCTCGCGCAGCGCCTCACGCTCGGCGTAGAAATGGGCGTGCTCGACGAGCAGCTGGTCGACTCCCGGCGTTGCCGGGGGGAGCTCGGGCGCCACGAACCGGTCGCTGTAGCCCGCCACCTTCTCCAGCACGTCGAGGAGGGCGCGTTGCGCCTCGGTGACGTCGGGATCGCCGGCGAGATCGGCCGGCGACACCCGCGCGTGGCGCAGGCCGGAGTCGACGGCGCGCACGAAGGCATCACCGTCGCCCGCGCTGCCGAGCAGCTCGATCCCGTGGGAGACGAGCACCTCGCGCACCTGGCCCGCCCACGCGGCCGGGTCGCCCAGCACCTCGTCGACCGAGCTGACGTGCACCGGGTGGCCGTCGCTGTTGCGCAAGCTGTCGCGCACGTACCGCTCCCACAACGCCATCGAGACCACCTTGGTGAGCTCGTCGCGACGAGCAAGTGAGTCGACGACCTCCAACGGGTTCCGGTGGACCAGGAGCACGACCGGCCGGACCTCGAGCACGCGCTCCCAGAACGGCAGCGTGATGCAGGTGCGGGGGTCCTTCCACACCCACGGGCCGGCGCCGCCGTACACGTCGGCGAAGGCGACGCGCGCCTCGACGCGGAGCACGTCGAGTCGCGGCTCGCGCTCCCAACCCGATGCGAGCCGCGGCGGCCCGGCCCAGTTGCCGCCGAAGGCCCCGAGCACGGCGTCGTTGACGTCGCGCAGGCGCAGGCTCTCCCAGTGGCCACGGGGGTTGCCGTCGGTCGAGGGCACCATCGGTCCGCGGCCCACCGAGAGCCCGAGCAGGTTGACGAGGCGCGTAGCGGCGGACGTGCCGCTGCGGTGCATGCCCAGCACGACGGCGCCCGGGGTCAACATGCCCCCCGGAGGTGGCGCGCGATCACCGCGGCGCGGTGGTCGTAGGTGTGGTCGGCGAGCACGCGGCGCCGCCCCGCGTCACGAATCGCGTCCAGCTCGTCGGGGTTCGACAGGTAGTGGCGCAGCTTCTCGCGCAGGTCGTCGGCGTCGTCGAACACCACCACCTCGGTGCCGGGCTCGAAGCAGCGGACGAGGTCGGGCTTGAAGGTGGAGAACGACGTGCCCCCGCAGGCCGCCACCTCGAACACCCGGAAGTTCTCTCCCGCGATCATGTGGGGCCCGTGCACGTTGATCGAGACGCGGCTGGCTGAGTACACCTTCGTCTTCTTCAACCCGTAGACCGGCTCGGCGCGCACACACCGCTTCAGCGACTCTTCGACGCCGTCCCACCCCACGCCGTACACGCGGAGGTCCCACTCCGTGAGCTGGTCGAGCATCTTCACCCGGTCGGGGTGCTGCGTGCCGACGAACGAGACGTCGGCCGCGTACGACGCGCGCTCCTCCGCGGTGAGCTCGACCGGCCGGTGCTCCTCGGGGTCGGCACACGCGCACAGGTGCTCGACGCACCGGACCCCGGACGCCTCGAGCACGGGCACGAAGTGGGAGTCGAGCGCGAAGACGTGGTCGTAGAACGGGACGCTCGAGGCCTGGTGTCCCTGCCAGAGTCGTTGGTTGACCTCCCAGAGGGCGACCTGGCACCCGAGCTCGTCGCGGAGGGAACGCACCGTCCTGGGGTCGATCGACCAGTTGCTGCCGTAGAGCAGGACCGCGTCGGCCCGCCAATCGCGCGCCGCCTCCAGCACGTGACGTTGGAAGCCGGCGCGGTAGACGCCGTCGCCGTAGCCGCCACGCGCCCATCCCACGTCGACGAGGAACGGGAGCCCGGCGTCGGTCGGCAGGATCCGAACGTCTGCGTGCTGGCGCTCGAGCGCGCGTCCCAGCAGGAAGGCGACGTCGCTGGTGCGCAAGCGGGTGGCCGCGATCAACAGGATGCGCACGGGCGTGGGGTGCGTCTCTAGCGCCGTGACTCGTCCCAGTCGGCCGTCACTTGCACGGGCGAGAGACGCACGATGCCCCGCGGCGCCTTCATGAGCCGGTTGCCGATGACGTCGAAGAAGGTGGCCGGGTGCCAGGGCAGGAGCTCCCGCCAGGAGGCGTCGTAGATCCCGACCCACACGTGGAATCGACCACGCGGGAGCGGCATGTGGCGCACGCGACAGACGAGCTCCGACTCGCCGGAGGCCAGCGTCATGTTGCGCCGGATGACGAAGATGGGCGTGGCCGGCCCTTCGCTGACGCCGATGAACAGCATCGCCTTCTGCGCCTCGGCGCTGTCGAGCACCAGCCGCACCTCGAGTGGCCCGTCGGTGCGGGGGCTCCCGCGCTCGCCGTCGTCGGCGATCGCCTTCAGCAACGGGACGATCGCCTCGACCGTCTGCCTCCCCGCCGCCATCTCCTCGATCCACTCGCGGTACTCACCCAGCACGTCGCGGATGGGCCCGTCGCCTCGCAGCAGGCCATCCACGAGCAGGAGGCACCGGTTGCACGTCGCCTCCACCGCGGCGAGGTCATGCGACACGAGCACGAGCGTCGTGCCCTGGTTCAACACCTCGCGCATGCGGTCGTGGCAGCGCTGCTGGAACGAGGCGTCGCCGACGGCCAGGACCTCGTCGACGAGCAGGATGTCGGGATCGAGGTGGGCGGCCACCGAGAAGCCCAGGCGCATCTGCATGCCGCTCGAATAGAACTTGACCTGGCGGTCGATGGCGTCGTCGAGCTCGCTGAACGCGATGATCTGGTCGAAGCGTTGGGCCACCTCGCGACGGCTCAGGCCGAGCAGCGAGCCGTAGAGGTAGATGTTCTCCCGGCCGCTCAGCTCGTTGTGGATGCCGGCCTTCACCTCGATGAGCGCGCCGACGCGACCCGACACCGCGACGCGGCCTGCGTAGGGGTGCATCACACGCGAGAGGATCTTGAGCAGCGTCGACTTGCCCGAGCCGTTGGGCCCGACCAGGCCGACGGCCTCGCCGGGCTCGATGTGGACGCCGATGTCGCGCAGGGCCCAACGCCAGAAGTCCTCGTCGCCGCTCTGCCGCCGCGCCTTCCAGTAGTTGAGCTGCGTGGAGACCGACCACCGGCGGGCGTCGGAGCGGAACCGCTTCCAGATGTGGTCCGCGCGGATGGTGCCGTGCGCGAGGCCGGCGGCCTCAGGCGACATCGGCGATGCCCCCCTCGAGCCGCCGGAAGATGTAGTAGCCCGCGATCAGCACGACCATCGACGTGGCGGCCGCGGGGAGGAGCAGGTTCCAGGCCGGTGCCTTCCCTTGGAGCACGACGCGCCGGTAGCCGTCGATCACCGCTGCGAGCGGGTCGATCGCGCAGTACGCGGCCCGCCACCTACCCGGCACCGAGCGGATCCCCCACGCGACCGGTGTCAGGAAGAGGCCCATCTGGAGGATCCCGCCGAGCACCTGCTTCAGGTCGCGCACGTACACGACGGCGGTGGAGAACGCGAGCGTGAGGCCGACGGTGAGCGCGAGCTGCACGAGGATGAGCACGGGCACCCACAGGCTCGTGAGCCGCGGCGCGGTGCCGTAGTAGAGGAAGAGGAGCCCGAGGACGGCCGTGGCGAGGACCGTGTCGACGGCCTCCACCAGGATCGCGGCCACTGGGAACACCTCGCGTGGGCAGTAGACCTTGTTGAGGATCGTGCTGTTGAAGATGAGGCTGCCGGAACCACTCGACACCGACGAGGTGAAGAAGCTCCACGGGAGGAGCCCCACGTAGGCGAAGAGCGGGTAGGGGATGTCGCCCGTGTTGATCTTCCCGATGCGCTTGAAGAAGATGGTGAAGACGAGCACCGTCAGCAACGGCGTGACGATCGCCCACCCGAAGCCGAAGAACGACTGCTTGTAGCTCGCCCGGATGTCGCGCTCGGCCAGCGTGCGGACCAGCCGACGGTTGCCCCAGAGGTCGCGCAGGTCGCGCCGGACGTTGAGCCGATTCCGGTACAGAAGCTCGGGAGGCGGTGACGTCTTGTGGTCGAGGATGTCCGTCATCAGTCTCGTGCGTCCGTCTGCCGGCGCCGGTCGAACCCGGGCACCGACGTTGCCCCCCGAAATCGATCGCCCCAGCCCGCTCTACCTGGAACAGCCGCTCAGTCCACTTCGCAGCGTACCGGCTCCACCGGGCAGCCGCACAGGCCCAAGGCCAACAAACCGTCCACAACGGACAGGCTCGGCTCCCGGCCGGTGCCGTACCCTGGCCCGGACGTGGACGACCGGAACGTGCTGGTGACGGGGCTGCCCCGGTCGGGGACGACACTCGCCTGCGAGCTGCTGAACCTGGTCCCCGACGTCGTCGCGCTGGACGAGCCCATGAACCGCCTCATGCTGACCAGGGACTCGCTCCCCCGCCGCCCCCCCCGGCGCCCGAAGGGGCGGCTCCCGTGGCCAGGGAGCCGGGGCGCCCGCCCGACTCGAGCCGGCCTCCCCGCCGACCTCGTGGCCGACAACATCGGCCGGTTCCTCGACGCGACCCGCGCTTCCATCACCGATCGGGGGATGGCGCTCACCCGCCACGTCGAGGGCCGCGTGCTGGGCAGCAAGGTCGCCGACGAGTACGAGGCGGGGGGTCTCCGCGGACGGCTCTTCGCCCGCGGCGAGATCCGCTTCGACAAGCAGCTCTCCCCGGACTTCGTGCTCGTGGTCAAGCACAACTCGGCGTTCGCGGCCGTGCTGCCACAGCTCGCTACGCGGTTCGCGGTGACTGCGATCGTGCGCAACCCGCTGTCGATCATCAGCTCGTGGCAGACCGTGCCGTTCCCGGTGCAACGCGGGCACGCCTCGATCGCCGAGCTGCTCGACCCCGAGCTCGCACTCGCGCTCTCGCGGATCGACGACCGGGTCGACCGCCAGTTCTTCCTGCTGAGCTGGTTCTTCGGCCACTTCCGTGACGACCTGCCGGGCGATGCGTTCCTGCGGTACGAGGACATCGTGGCCTCGAACGGCGCCGCGCTCGCGGCCGTGG
>Ga0066709_100004605_pt1 | contig 11065 bp, 11 predicted proteins | sample GraSoiAngelo_158_FD_79665 | JGI IMG/M metagenome (GOLD analysis project Ga0066709, IMG submission 79665) | Grasslands soil microbial communities from the Angelo Coastal Reserve, California, USA - 14_1009_16_30cm | ecosystem: Environmental > Terrestrial > Soil > Grasslands | place: USA... | reverse complement strand
CGCCAACTGCTCGATACGCGCGCACCGGCGAGTTCACCCCACCGGGGATGCTCGCGAGCGCGCGCGCGAACAGCGCCTCAGAGCGCCCCATGCCCACCTTGCCGTCCTTTTTCTTCGGAGCGCGACCTGGCGTGTTGCGTATGGGGCTCAGTACGCGGCATCTGGTGCAGCGGGTCACCCGTAGAACCGGGTAACTCACAGGCAGCTCTTGCCGGCGAAAGGAGCGAATCATGAACGAGATCGAGCGGTTCACACCCGCCCGCGGTTGGAAGATGCTCGCTGTCCTCACCCTGTTTGGCGCGGCAGTCATACACGTCATCGTGACACCCGAGCACTTCAACGAATGGTTCGCAGCCGGCGTGTTCTTCATCGCCATCGCGGGGGCTGAAGTGGTCAGTGGGGCCGTCATGGTCTCGCGGGTCGGCGAGAGACCGGCGGCGCGTGGCCTGGTCGCCGCGCTCTCGGCCGGGACGATCGCACTGTGGGTCCTCTCGCGAACGGTCGGGCTCCCCTTCGGCCCGGATCCGGGCATGCCCGAGGCGATCGGCGTCCTGGACGTGACGTCGACGGCCCTCGAGGCGCTGACCCTCGTGGCGCTCTGGGCGCTCGTGCGGACGCCTGCTCGTGCGACCGTCGTCACGAGCGAGCCCGACGCGGACCGCGTCCGGCGCGACCGCGCCGCTTGACCCGGAGCGAACTAGGAAAGCCAGTCCGCCGCTTCCTTCGCGTGGTAGGTGAGGATCAGGTCGGCCCCGGCTCGGCGGATCCCCGTCAGGATTTCCAAGGCGGCGCGGCGGCCGTCGAGCCATCCGGCCTGGTCCGCCGCCTTGACCATGGCGTACTCTCCGCTCACGTTGTAGGCGGCGAGCGGCACCCGCGCCTCGCGACGCGCGCGCGCGATCACGTCGAGGTACGGCAGGGCGGGCTTGACCATCACGATGTCCGCGCCCTCGTCGATGTCCGTCTGGATCTCGCGCAGGGCCTCGTCGGCGTTGGCGGGGTCCATCTGGTAGCCCGTGCGATCACCGAACGACGGCGCGCACTCGGCGGCATCGCGGAAGGGCCCGTAGAACGACGACGCGAACTTCGCCGCGTACGCGAGGATGCCGGTGTCGGTTCGTCCTGCCTCGTCGAGCGCGCCGCGGATGGCGGCGACCTGCCCGTCCATCATGCCCGAGGGCGCCACGAGATCGGCGCCGGCCTCGGCCTGGGCGATCGCGATCTCGCGGTAGCGCTCGAGCGTTCGGTCGTTGTCCACGCTGCCATCTGACGCGAGCACTCCGCAGTGGCCGTGGTCGGTGTATTCGTCCAGACACAGGTCCGCGATGAGGACGTGGTCGTCACCGAGCTCCGCGCGAAGCACCCGGAGGCCGCGCTGGGCGATGCCGTCCGGGTCGGATGCCTGGCTCCCCAGGGGATCCTTCCGCGCGGGAATCCCGAACAGGACGAAGCCGACGATCCCCTTGGCCGCGATCTCGCGCGCCTCCTTCGCGAGGGACTCGAGGGTGTGCTGCGCCTGGCCCGGCATCGACGGGATGGGTTGCGGCTCGCTGATGCCCTCTTTCACGAACAGCGGGGCGATCAGGTGACGTGGCGCGAAATCGGTCTCGCGAACGAGGGTCCGCAGGGCTTCGGTGCGCCGCAGCCGTCGCGGCCGCTGGGTTGGGAACGCCACGTCATCGCTCCTTGTTTCGCTCGCGGCCGGCGCCGAGCAGGCGCTCGGTCGCGGCGACGACGCCCTCGATTGTATGCGGGCTGGCGACCGCGCCGACGGCCAGGCCGTGGGTGCGGGCCGCGCGCGCCGTCACCGGCCCGATGCACACAGCGGCCCACGACGCCTGCGGCCGGGCCCAGAGCTCGATGAACCCCCGGACGGTGGAGGCGCTCGTGAAGGTGACCGCGTCGACGGCGTCCGCCGCCAGCGCTCCGCGAGCCGGCTCGGGCAGCCGGGCCGGCACGACCGTCCGATAGGCGTCGACCCGCTCGACCGACCATCCCTTTCGCCGAAGCGCTCCCTCGAGCCCGGCCGGGGCGACGTCGGCGCGAAGGCAGAGGACCCGGCCGGTCCCCGACGGCATCGCCCGGCCCAGCGACGCGGTCGTGAAGGTCGCCGGGACCAGGTCCGGGTCGCGGCCCGCCCACGTCCGAAGGGCCTCGGCCGTGCCCTCCCCCACGGCCGCCACCTGGGCCCGGACCGACCTCGGCGGGATCCGGCCGGCGAGCATCTCAACGGTCGCGCGGCTGGTGATCGTCACCCAGTCGAACGCCCCCGCCGCCAGCTGGTCGAGCGCCTCGCCCAGGCCTCGCGTGCGGGCGGGGACGATGCGGATGGCGGGCGCGAGCAGGACCCGAGCGCCGCGTTCGCGGAGCAGATCCGCGAGTGGCCCCGCCTGGGCGCGCGGCCGGGTGACGACGATGGTCCTTCCCACGAGCGACCGGCTCATCGGAGTGAGGACAGGATCCGCTCGGCACCGGCCGAGCGCAGGGCCTGGACGACGTGGCCGGCAGCCTCCGTCGGGTCGGCCGCGCGCGCGTCCGCGCGAATGACCTCCGTGCCGCCCGGCGTCGCGACCACCGCGATGAGGCGAACACCGTCCACCCCGGCCGTCGCGTAGGCGCCGAGCGGCAGCGCGCAACCGCCGCCCAAGGCGGCCATGACCGCCCGCTCGGCCTCGAACGCGAGCCGACTTGGCGGGTCGTCCAGGCGCTCCAGCACCCCCCGGGTCGCGGCGTCATCGCCTCGCGCTTGCAGGGCGAGCGCGCCCTGCCCGGGCGCGGGAACCATCACGTCCGTCGCCAGGGTGAAGGCGTGGGGCGGCGACACCCCCAGTCGTGCGAGCCCGGCGGCGGCGAGCACGAGCGCATCGACGTCGCCCGCCTCGAGCTTGGCGAGCCGCGTGTCGACGTTCCCTCGGAGCTCGACGATCCGAAGGGCGGGACGCCACCTGGCGAGCTGCGCCCGGCGCCGGAGGCTCGACGTGCCGATCGATGCTCCGTCGGCGAGCGCCTCCGGCTCGCGGGTCACCACCACGTCGAAGGGATCGGCGCGGGGCGGAACCGCTCCCACGATCACGCCCTCGGGGTCCTCTGCGGGCAGATCCTTCGCCGAGTGCACGGCGAGGTCAACGTCCCCGCGCACCAGCGCCTGCACGATCTCGGCGACGAAGAGCCCCTTGACACCCGCGTCGGATGCCGTCGCCGGCGCGCCGCGATCTCCCGCCGTGGACAAGGGAACGAGCTCCGTCTCGATCCCCAACCCGGCGAGGCGCTCCGCGACCTCTCCGGCCTGCGCGAGGGCGAGCCGGCTCCGCCGGGTCCCGATCCTGAGCTTCACGCGCCGGGTCGAAAGGGGATGTCGAAGAGCTCCGCCAGGGCCCGGGCGAGCGCGTCGCCCTCGCCGGGCCCGGAGACCTGCTTGAGCCGCGCGATCGGGCGGTGCAGGAGTTTCGCCACGACGCCCTCCACCAGAGCTTCCACCGCCGCGCGTTCCTCGGCGTCCAGTCCCGAGAGCCTCCCGGCGAGGCGAGCGTGCTCGGCGTCGCGAGCCTCGACGCCACGGGCACGGAGGGCCTCGATCAGCGGCGCCAGGCGCGCCGCCCGGCGCCACGCGGTGAACCGGCGGACCTCCTCGCCGACGATCCCGCGGGCCGCGTCGATCTCGGTTCGCGCCGCGCCCGGCCCCGGCTCCACGGCCCGCTTCAGGTCGTCGATGTCGGCCAGGTCCACGCCGGGGAGCGAGGCAACTGCGGGGTCGACGTCGCGCGGCACAGCGAGGTCGAGGAGGAACACGCGCGCGGCATCGGGCTTCGCGCGAAGCGCGCGGCGCACGTCGGCCTCGGAGACCACGAGCCCTGCCGCGCCCGTCGAGGACACAACGACGTCGGCGCGGGCGATCGCGGCCGCCAGGACGTCCAGGCCGCCGGGCTCGCCGCCCGTCCTGGCGGCGAGGCGCCGCGCGGGTTCGACGCTCCGATTGAGGATCCGAAGGTGGCCGACGCTCCGTTCCCGGAGGCGGCGGGCGGCGAGGTCTGCCATGCCCCCCGCGCCGACCACCAGGGCCGAGCGTCCGGCGAGCCCGCCGAGCGACCGTTCGGCCAAGTCGACCCCGGCCCGCACCATGGTATCCGGCGCCGCACCAATGGCCGTCTCCGACCGGGCCCGCTTGCCCGTTCGGATCGCGCCTCGAAAGAGCGCCGACACGAGCGGCCCGACGGTCCCCTCGGCCTCGGCCGCGCGGAAGGCCTCCCGGACCTGGCTCAGGATCTGCGGCTCGCCGAGGACCATGGAATCCAGCCCCGCCGCGACCTCGAACAGGTGCTCCGCCGCGTCGTCCTCGTAGTGGGAGTAGAGCGGCTCCGCGAGCTCCTCCGGCGCGACCTCGCGGGACTCGGTGAGGACCCGCTTCAGCGCGAGGAACCCCGCGTGATACGAGCCGACCCCCGCGTAGACCTCGACGCGGTTGCAGGTCGAGAGGATGACGGCCTCGTTGATCTCGGCCTCGTCCACGAGCGCGCGATAGGCCTTGGGGAGATCGTCGGCGACGAAGGACAGGCGCTCCAGGAGCTCCACCCGGGCTCGCCGGTACGACACGCCGAGCGCGAGGATCGGCATCAGTGCCCCACGGCGAGGTCGGCCAGCACGGCCTTGCGCTGCTCGTAGTAGCCGAGGATCTGCAGCTCGATCGCCAGGTCCACCTTTCGGACCGAGACGTGCTCGGGTACCACGATGACCGCGGGCGCGAAGTTCAGGATCGAGCGGATCCCGGCCGCCACCATGCGCTCGGCGACGCTCTGCGCCGACCCGGCAGGCGTGCAGATCACCCCGATCGCCACCTCTTCGCGCCGGACGATCCGTTCCATCGCCTCGACCGGCTCGATCCGCAAGCGTCCCACCCGCGTGCCGACCTTCGCGGGATCGTTGTCCACGAGCGCGACGATGCCGAACCCACGCTCGGAGAATCCCTTGTAGTTCGCCAGGGCGTGCCCGAGGTTGCCGGCGCCCGCGATCAGGACAGGCCAGTGCTGCGTGAGCCCGAGCTCTCGCCGGACCTGATGGATCAGGTAGGCCACGTCGTAGCCGACGCCGCGCGTCCCGTACGAGCCCAGATAAGAAAGGTCCTTGCGCACCTTCGCCGAGTTGACCCCCGCGGCGAGCGCCAGCTCACCTGAGGAGGTGGTACCGACGCTGGCCTCGGCCATCTCGACCAGCGCTCGAAGATAGACGGGAAGGCGCGCGACGGTCGCCTCGGGGATCGCGCGGTCGGTCATGGGCCAGGGCATTCTAGCGAAACCCCGCGCACAAAGGCACAAGCTCAACCGATGAGCGACCGGAGCAGGGCGGCGTCGACGACGTATTCGAAGGCCTCGACGCCGTTGACCTCGACGACCGGGACACGAAGGCCATGGCGGTGTTCGAGCTCGTCGTCGCCGTCGATCAACACCTCCTCGAACCGGAAACGCACGCGCCGGCGCTCTGCGAGGATGGTCGCGCGAGCCGCGTCGCACAAGCCGCAGGACTTCCGCGAGTAGAGCACGACCGACGCTGCTTCAGGCACCGGGCCATCGTATCGATGACCATCTCATAGACAGGGCACGCAGTGGACAAGCACCGCCAGGGGGACGAGCGCGATCTGGAGCTGCAGCGCCGGATGACGTTCGGCGATCGCGACGCGTTCGAGGAGCTGTACGCCCGCTACTCGGCGGCGGCCTATGGGCTCGCCTTCCGGGTGATCGGGCAGGAGTCGCTGGCGCAGGATGTCGTCCACGACTCGTTCCTCGCGATGTGGAAGGCGCCCGGCGCCTTCGACCCGGCCCGCGGCAGCTTCCGGACCTTCTTCCTCTCCCTGGTCCATCACCGGGCGGTCGACACGGTCCGGCGCGAGGAACGGCTTCGCCAAAGGACGGCTCGAATGAACCCCGGACCCGCGCAGGACGAAGATGTAGCGGAGGACATCGTGGAGGAGGCCTGGCTCGCCCGGCGCCGGGCCATGGTGGTAACGGCGTTGGATGGGCTTCCTCCCGAGCAACGGAAGGTCCTGGAGCTCGCCTACTTCGGTGGGTACACCCAGGCCCAGATCGCCGAGCAGCTGGGCGTGCCGCTGGGGACGGTCAAGACCCGAACCCTGGCGGCCATGCGCAAGCTGCAGCGAGCGCTGAAGGAGCGAGACGAGTGAGCGACGAGCACGAGATCATCCAGGAGCTCCTGTCGGGCTACGCGCTCCACGCGCTGGACGACGATGAGCTCGGCCTCGTCGAGCGGTTCCTCGCGACCCACGTGCCCCGGTGTCAGGACTGCCGGGACGCGCTCGAGGGCTTCGAGCGGGTAGCCGGTGAGCTGGCGCTCGCTACCGAACGTCTCCCAGCCCCCCGTCTGTTGCTGCCGCGACTCGGCCGGGAGCTTCGATCCCGTGCCCGCGTCCGCTGGCCCCTCGGGGTGGCCGCCGGCGTGGCCGTCCTGCTGGTTGGGGGGCTCGCGGGCCTGAGCGCGAACCTGAACACCCGAGTGGGGCGTGCGAACCTCAGGCAGGCAAGCGAGGTCGACTTCCTCACCACGGTGAGCGACCCGCAGTCCCAGGTGATCCCGCTGGGGCCAGACGAAACCGACACCACGCCCGGCAGCGTCACGCCGCCGGCGGAGCAGGCCCACCTGGCGGCCGCGTACCTCCCGGGCGGCTCCACGGTGTTCATCTTCGGGTCGGCCCCCCGCCCGAAGCCCGACGACGTCTACCAGGTCTGGGTCGTCCACCAGGGGCAGTTCTCGAGCGCGGGCACGTTCGTCCCCGACCGGGGCGGGGTCCTCGTTCGGATCAAGGCGGATCCCAGCAAGGTCGACGGCTTCCTGGTCACTGTTGAACCCAGGAGCGGAAGCCGCGCGCCCACGGGCCACCACATCGCGAAGGCGACGATCCGGCACTGACGACCCGAGATTCCATCGCAACCGGGTCGCCACAAAGTTGGCTGAACCGCCGTCACGGGGGCGTCGAATAGTTCGCGAGAAGCATCCCCCTTCTCTGCAAGGCCGGACACGCGTCGTCGACCACCCGGTCGGCACGGCGCGGATCTTCGAGGAGGCCGTATCCCCTGCGGCCTCCTCGTTCTTGTTCGGCCTACAGGATCCGGGTCGTCCCCCGCGTGACGAAGAACACGCCGAACCCCACGATCACGGCTGCCGAGGCCACGGGGATGAGGCTCGCCCACCGTCCGCGGAAGCGCTCCACGACGGTCGAACGAGCACGGATAGCAAACACGCCCACGAGCACCAGAGCGGTGGCCAGGCCGACGCTGAAGGCCAGGATCAGCCCGAGGCCGTAGGCGATCCGGTGCGCCCGGACCGCTCCCAGCAGGACGACGAACGCGGTCGGTGACGGGAGGATCCCGCCCGCGACCGCCAGCGCCGCGAGGCTCCGGGGCGTCACGGGACGGGCGTGGTCGTGGTCATGGTCGTGCGGGTGTTCGTGGTCCCCCGAAGGGGCGTGCGTGTGCCCGTGCCAGGGGTCGTCGCCGCGCCGCCGGGCCCGGACCCGGACGATCACGAGGTACGCGCCGAGGCCCAGCGCGACGAGGCCCGTGGCGACCTCCAGCCACGGGTAGACGCGCTCCGGCGGGAACGAACGCGCGAGGACCAGGAACACAAGGCCGAGCGTCAGGACCGACGCCGTGTGCATGAGCGACACGGCCACCCCGATCACGGTCGCCTGCGCGCGCCGCGCCCCGGAGCCGACGAGATAGGCCGCGGTGATCGTCTTGCCGTGGCCCGGTCCGAGGGCGTGCACGGCGCCGAACCCGAACGCGAGCACCAGGGACCCGACCAGGATGAGCGGCGTGAGGCGCCAGCTCACGAGCCCCGCGAAGGACCCTCCCGAGGCGATCGGCGCTCCGGAGACGGTCTTGGCCTCGCCGCGAGCGCTCGATCCCGCCGTTCCCGTGCCCGGCCCGAACGAGAACGTGGCGCTCGTCACGTCCAGGGGGCTCGCGAGCATGTTCACGGGATACGCGAGCAGCGTGTCGCTCACGCTCATCGTGGGGACGCTCGAGCCGACCAGGGCAAGCCCGGGCTCGGCCCGGGCGGTGATCTCCTTCCAGCCGATCCTCCCCGGGTAGTTCGCGTCCCGGTAGTCGACCCGGCCGGTTCGACCGGCGATCGAACCGCGAAGCTCGACCACCAGCCGCAGGATCGGGAGCCCGGCCTGACCTGACCGAAACGTCATCGTGGCGGTCTCGACCTGCAGCCGGAGGGCACTCCCGTCCACCAGTAGTTGCTGGCTCGAGAGCAGCGTTGGCGCCGTCCGGTCGGCCCACGCCTGCCGCTCGGCGTCGGTGATCGTCCCGTCGCCGTTCGTGTCGATGTTCGCCGTCTCCTGATAGGTCGGGATCTCCGCCATGTCGACCACGTAGGTGATCCGAACCGACCCCGGCGCGAGATCGATCCCGCTGTAGCGGTTCACGGTGAAGTTGCCGAGCGGGTGAGCGGCGGCGGGCGGCGCGGCCGCGACGGCCGTCGCACCCACCCCCGCCAGCGTGAGGACGGCGAGGACGGCGAGGCGGCGAAGGAGGCGGGTCAGGGCGCACCCCCCATACGCGTCAAGAGCGACGTGGCGGGCTTCGACCAGAGGATCGAGAACGACGGGTTGATGGCGAGCGCGGTCGCAAGGTCCCGCCGGGCGGCGAGCGTCCGACCGAGCGCCCGCTCGATCATGCCCCGATGGAAGAAGAAGAGGGCGCTGCGGGTCCCGAGCGCCAGGGCGCGGTCCACGTACGCGAGCGCTTCGGAGGCTCGGCCGTTCGCGTACAGCTCCCATGCAAGGGCGTCGGCCACGTGGATGCTCTGGCGACGTGCCCACTCCGCCTGCGCTGCCGCGAGCCCGCTGGCGAGGTCGACCCGATGGTCCGCGTCGAAGAGTGCGATCTCGAGGTCGACGTTCACCCCGTTCGCCTGGAACAACCGTTCCTCGACGCGAAGGAGCCCGTAGTCGCGCGCGGCGTCCTCCGTCAGGCCGGCCTTGGTGTCGAGGTCGCCGAGGGCGATCACGTACTCGCGCAATGGGTAGCGGGTGGCCGCCCACTCGTGACCGTCGATGGCGCCCGCGAGGTCGCCGCGCGCGGCCGCGACCTTGGCCGGCCCCGCGTGCGCCGGCACGAACGACGGATCGGCGGCGATCGCGCGGCGATAGGCCGCATCCGCACCGGCGAGATCGCCCGCGTTGAACGCGAGCTCACCGAGCTGGTTCTCGGTCCAGGCGGTGTCGGCCGCCGTCCCGGCGGCCGCGAGGGCGAGCTCCATCGCGCGGACCGCACCGTGCACATCGCCCTGCAGCTCCAGCGCGTAGGACGCGCGGGCATACGACGACAGATCCGGGCGCGTGTCCACGGCCTTCTGGATCTCCGCGAGCGCCTGCGGGTAGTGCCCCAGCTCGATGAGTGCGTCTCCCACGACGTCGTGGACACCTCCGTTGTACGGGTTCGCTGCCTCGGCCTGCTGGCCCCACGAGAGCGCCCCGGCGAAATCGTGCCGCGCCGCGGCGAGCGCGGCCATCCCGACCATCGCGTCGAAGTTCGCCTCCGGGTGGACGGCGAGCGAACGTCGCAGGACCGCCTCGGCCTTCGGGTAATAGGTCGGGTCGGCGGTGACCCGCGCCTGCTGGACGTAGGCGATGCCCAGCGATGCCATGGCGTTCCAGTCGCGAGGGATGGCGGTGATGCGGGCCTGGAGCGCTGCTATGGTCTGCGCGAGCGAGTCCGCGGCGAGGACGGGATGATCCTGGAGGGCCTCGGCGGAGGCGCCGCCCTTGCCGGTCACCGGCGCGGCCACCGCGGACGTCGGCGTCTGCGTGCGCATCCAGATCCCGACGCCCCCTGCCGCAAAGAGCGCGACCGCGAGCCCCGTCACGATCGCCACCCGCCTGCTCCGTACCCGCACCGCTCCCTCTTCCCTTCGGCGGGCGCGGAGGGGTCCAAGCGGACGTCGGACCCCTCGCGCACCCATCTCGTCGTCGTTTCCCGCGCGCCTAGCTCGAGTGGAACCTCGGCGCCACGCTCGATCCCGAGTGTGAGAGGCCGAGGTACGGGAACGCCGCCTTGAACGGCTCGTCGTTCGCGTCCACGCCGTCACCGAGCGTGTTGGTCGCACAGCTGTTGTCGATCAAGCAGCCCTCGACGACCTTCAGCGAGATATCGATGACGTCGTCGGTGAGGCGGCGGCCGTTCGGGTAGCCGGCGAGATCCCCGCCGATCACGCCGAGCGTGGAGCAGCTCGTCGTGCAGGGAGGGATCGACGTGTTGAGGCGGAGCATCTCGCTCGCCTGCACCACCGGCGGCTCGTTCAGCCCGGGGAGCCCGGTCAGGAACACCGGCTCCAGGTCGCACGTGCGGTCGATCGGCGGCTGCGGGCTGCAATTCGGGATCGGCAACCCGTAGATCGCGTTGATCAGGGCCGGAAGGTCGTTCGGGTCGTTCCCGAACGTCTCGACCTTCGGGGCGAACTGCGCGTCGCCCCTCGGCTGCGAGGCGTTGAACAGATCCTTCAGGCCCACCGGGACCACGACCTCGTTCACGAGCGGGTTCCCGAGGCGCGAGACCTGGACGAATCTGCCGCTGAAGGTCTTCGTGCCGTTCGCGTGCTGCACGGTGATGCTCCGGCGCTCGGCCGTCGTCCAGATGCCCACGATGCCCGAGCCGTCTCCGCCGTTCGTGAGGTCCGTGATCGGGACCTGCAGCGCGTAGGCGTTGACGTTGAACCCGGCCAGCGAGTCCGTCCCGGCCTCGCTGAAGTTCTCCCCGTAGAGGAGGTCGAACACGCGAAGGTCCAAGAAGAACGAGTCGTCGGCCTGGCCGGCCCAGCTGAGACCCTTCCCGCCCGAGAACGAGTGGGTGGCCTGTGCCGAGAGCGACGCGTAATCGGGCATGGACGCGTCGCCGACGTCGGAGGGCCCCACCAGCGCGTCGTTCAGCTTCTGCTTGCTGACGCCGCCGGCGATCCGGTACAGGTCGTAGGTCTGGTAGAAGTTCAACGTGTCGTCGGTGAGGTTGTTGACGACGCCGGTGTTGTAGAGGAACGAATCCGTGTTGCG
>Ga0066709_100004604_pt1 | contig 11065 bp, 13 predicted proteins | sample GraSoiAngelo_158_FD_79665 | JGI IMG/M metagenome (GOLD analysis project Ga0066709, IMG submission 79665) | Grasslands soil microbial communities from the Angelo Coastal Reserve, California, USA - 14_1009_16_30cm | ecosystem: Environmental > Terrestrial > Soil > Grasslands | place: USA... | reverse complement strand
TCTTCGCGGCGCGAAGGAGTAAAGCGACTTCGTCGGGGGTGAGGAAGGCGCGAAGGCGCAGTTCGGTAGCCATGCAAGCAAGCTACCCGATGCGCCCTCCTCTTCAAGTCGCGGTTTCTGTGAATAACGCGCAGCGCGAATGCGCACGCGCAATCGCAACGCAGCGCCGTCGCGATGCACCTTTTTTGTTGCCGAACCGGTTTTTGGATGCCGCGGACTCGCAACCTTACGCCCAAAGTGTTGCGGGTTTCCCCTATGAAGACAATATCCGAACTCAGTTCGTCGTCAAGGCGCCGCGGCACCGTTTGGTTGTCCGAGCCCTCGCCCGTGCGGTGGATCGGTGTCGTCGCTTCAATCCCGCGTCTACCATACGGAAAGATATAGCCTTCATTGGTGCGGGGCGCGCAACCGGACCTGGATGCGCACACGGATAAGTTGATTGTTGCGGTCGAAGACAGAGTTAATCGGCCGGCCGTGCCGGCGCTGTGGCCCGGAGTTGCCGCGCGCGTCGCTCGCTCGGTTAGGCCCCGTCCCTGACCATGGCAATGCGGTTCTCGAGCCCGCGATCCCTTTCGTGCAAAAGCGCTGCCTTTAAGTGAGGGAACCGCTCGAGGCTTTGGACCGCGGCGAAGCCATGCTTCGCATAGAAAGGAGCGTTCCAAGGCAGATGGCTGAAGGTTGTCAGCGTGACGAACTGAAGGCCGAAGTCCTTCGCAGCCGCACACGCGTGAAAGAGGAGCCGTGTTCCGATGCCCCTGCGACCAAAGCTCGGCCGCAAATCCATCTCGCCAATGTGCAAGCAGGACGTAAACCTTTCGCAGACGACAAAGCCTACAGGTCCGGCCGAAGCGCTCTCTGCTACCCATAGGAGCGAGGCGGTCATGCCTGCGGCCAGTTCTGCCCTTGGTAGCGGCTGGGCGGTTTCGGGCGGTAACACCGAGGGCGGGAACATCGCCGCAGTCTCGCGCTCGATGATCTCGAGCCGCGGAAGATCGCTCAGTTCACCGAGACGAACGCGGAGCATGCCTAATGCGGTCTAACGACTCAATGAGGAGCGTCGTCCGTCCAGCGGTCGTGCAACCAATCCCAAGTACAGCAACAGCGAGTCCCGCCTATTGCTTCCGCACATGCACGACGCCCGTCATGAACGGATGAACGGTGCAGATGTAATTAAAATCACCTTCGCTGACAAAAGTATGCTCGAACTTGTCATCGGTATCCAAACCTTTCGAAGCGAAACTCTTGTCGTCGCTCGTCACGGTATGCGGCGCCTCGTCGTGATTGGTCCAGATGATCTTGGTGCCGGGCGCAATCGTGATGTCCTTCGGCGCGAAGGCGAACTTCGCAATATCGAGATCAACGGTCGACGGTAAAGCCGCCGTTGCATAAATTGCATGCAGCGCGAAGGCTGCGCACAAAACCAGCGCGAGAGCGGCGCCGGCCCGAAGTGGATGGGTGGTCGCGCGGAAAAACGTGTATCTCATGACAGTCTCCTTGTATGGGTGACAAATTCGAAACCTGTCGAGATTTCGATGCATCAAATCTTTATGCGCCGGACGCGACGGCAGCGCTAACAACCAGGCCCGTTTTACAAACCGCGCGTATTCAAATCAGGCGTCGAGCGGCGTGTCGATCAGCGCAAGTTCGTGACCTCCACGCACGACGCTCAACTGGCGCGTCCCAAGCAGCTTGCCGAGTTGGCCCGCGGGCACGGTGACCGGACCGGGCTCGCCGATGCCCGCCTGTCCGGGGGTGGGCAGCGGGTAGGCGAGCGACATCGCGGTGTGCAGCGCGATATTGCCTTCAACTTTCTGCAGCACTTGATGGATATGTCCGTTCAGCACCGTAATGGATCCGAAGGGACGTAACAGCGCGATCGCCTGCTCGGAATCGGCGGTGCCCCAGCCCCAAGGCTCCCAAATCGTCCACAGCGGAATATGCGCGAGGGTCACGATCGGTGTCGAGTGCGAGACGCGCGCAAGATCGTTCTTCATCCAGGCGATTTGTTCGTCGCCGAGCGCCGCCAAAGTGCCCGCCTTGAAGTTGAGCACGTTGTTCAAGCCGATGAAGTGCACGCCGCCCTGATCGAAGCTGTACCATGCCTTGCCGTTGCCGTCGTGATCGAAATACTTGAGATAGCCCGTCACGCCGTCATCGATCGTGTCATGTTCGCCCGGTACCGTGTGCACGCGATCGACACGAATCTCCTGCAGCACCTCGCGCGCCTTACCGAATTCCTCGGGTTTCGACAAATGACTCACATCGCCTGTGTGCACGACGAACGCAGGCGTTTGCGGCAGCGCGTTGATATCGGCGATCGCGCGACGGAGGCTCCCGACGACGTCGGGATTGGCCTCCTTGCGAAAGCCGATATGCGTATCGCTGATCTGTACGAAAGTCAGCGCATTCTTCGTCGCTGCTGTCGGAGTCCCTTCTTTCGTCGCGCCGAGCGCGCGTGGCACGCCGCCAACAACTGTCCAGACAACGGCGGCGCCGCTCCAGGTGGCGAGACAGCTCAATGCCTGACGGCGTGCGGGATTGTGGGGGCAGTCGCTCTTGCGCATTTGAGATTCCTTTGCAGTGATCGGGGGCAATGTTCGTACCCGTCTATATCGACAAGAGCGGCCGTTTATTCCACTCGCGTTGGTTGCGCGAAGCCAGTTGCTACCGCTGACGGCAGCGATGCACGAGCGCTCGCGCGCAGGAAATCTGAATTGACCGTGCTATCGACGAGCTCGCGACCACTGCTCGCGTTCTGCCCCGCGTCCATCCAGTCATCCGAGCGATGGCATTCGGTCGGTCTAGAGCTTCATCGCTGAATTATTCCCGTCGGAATAAGACCGGTGGGATCGTGGTCAGGCAGGAAAGCAGGGAGCCCCGACTTGGCCGACCACACGCGTTTCGAGCAGCTTGTCTTGCCGCATCTGGATGCCGCCTACAACCTGGCGCGATGGCTCACGCGCAACGTCAACGATGCGGAGGACGTGGTCCAGGACGCGTGCTTGCGTGCGCTGAAGTATGTCGGCTCGCTGAACGACGGCAGCCCCCGCACGTGGTTCCTGACCATCGTGCGCCACGCGTTCTACGATTGGTGCAAGCGCAATCGTCCGATGGAGATCGTGCGGGACGACGGCACTGCGATCGAGATGGCCGTCGATCCTGCCGCTGTTGATCCGGAGCAGGCATTTCTGCGCACCGCCGAATCGAAGGCGCTGGCGGACGCAATCGCGGCGCTGCCGCTGGCCTATCGCGAGGTACTAATTTTGCGCGAGCTGGAAGAGCTCTCGTACAAGGAGATCGCACGCATCGCCGATATACCGATTGGCACGGTGATGTCGCGGCTCGCGCGGGCCCGTGGTTTGTTGCAGCGTTCGCCGCTCTCGCGGGCGACCAATTGACGTCTGGAGAAGATGATGAACTGCAGGCAACTGGAAACCCTCGTTGGAGCGTACGCCGACGGCGAACTAGACGCGTTGCGAAACTACTCGATCAGAAAACATCTTCTTAGCTGCGCCGGTTGCACCACCACGCACCACAGCATCCTGGCGCTGCACACACGGATTCGAGCCGAGGTGCCCAAGTCTGTCGCGCCGCCGGCATTGCATGCACGAGTGCGCGCGATGGCCGATGCCGTGCGCGCATCAGCACCCGCTCGGGCACGCCCGAGAGACGATCGTTGGCGCTGGCTGACCGGCGGCGTGCTCGCCGGCTGCACGGCCAGCGTATTCGCGTGGATGCTCGGCACGACGGTTCTTGCGTGGCGCGCCCACGACGATTTCGCAGTCGCGGCGGTCACGACCCACGTTCGAGCGACGCTCGGCGACCATCTGATCGAGGTTACATCATCGGACCGCCATACCGTCAAGCCGTGGCTCTCCGCACGGCTCGACTATTCGCCGCCGGTGCAGGACTTCGCGAATGAAGGATTCGCCCTGCTCGGAGGCCGGCTCGACTATCTTGAGCGACACGCGGTTGCGACGCTCGTCTATCGCTACCGCCAACACACGATCGATGTCTTCGTGCGGCCGGAAGTGTCGCATGCGCCGATGTCCGCACTGCGTACGGTGCGCGGCTTCAACGTCGTGCGCGCAAGCGGACCGACCATGGACTGGCTCGCCGTGTCCGATGCGGAACCCGCGGTTTTGTCGGCATTTGTCCAACGGCTTGCGCGCGAAGACGTTTCGCAATAAGTGCTCCCTCAAAGCTTGGCCGAAGCCGCGCATGATATGGTGAGCCAGAGCATCATCGCCGAGATTCACGCGTTATGCCGCCTCCTTTAACTTCTTCCCGGGCCCGCACATCAGGTCATACACGCGAACACTGTCCGAGAGGTCGGTCCGTATTAGCCGCTCCGGATGGGAAACGACACGCCTCGCGTCCTCCAGTCCCGCTGCCCAGAGCTCGTTGACCGTCGCCCGAGAGAACTCGTAGTCTTTCGTGGACCCCGTATAGCGGTAGCGCCGATCGATCAAATGCACGATATCGATGTGTCCCCGCCTGCCTGCGGCTTCGAGCGTCTTGACGTCGGGATCGGCCTTGAGATACGCCGGGAGTTTCTGCAGCAATCGGCGAAGCGCCCCCCGCTGGCGTTTGATTTCGCGCCCATGCGTCGTATCGAAGCGCGCCTTGCTCGAGAACATGATGTCTTTGTGCCGCTCCATCACCTGATCGAAGTTTTGCGGTAATTCGCCCTCGGCACTAAACAGGTCGACCTGCACGATGAGGACGTTGACGGCTGGCGAGTGGTCCACGGCATACCAAAGCGGCGTATTCGACACGATGCCGCCATCCCAGTAATACTCGCCGTCGATCTCGACCGGAGCAAACGCGGGCGGCAACGCGCCGCTCGCGAGCACATGCTCCGGGCCGATCCGAGTCTGGAGGTTGTCGAAATAAGTTGAGTTACCGGTGCGCACGTTGACTGCGCCGACGCTTAAACGCACTTCGCGTCGTTTGATAAGATCGAAGTCGACGAGCCGTCCCAGCGTTGTCCGCAGCGGATCGACGTCGTAGACGCTCAGGGCGCCCGGCGCGCCATCAGGCATAAACGCTGGCGGCGGCACGCGTGGAACAAAAAAGCCAGGCACGCCGACGACGGAGCCTAATGCGGCGCTTGCATGAGCGAAGCCTGGCTGCAATGCGCTGAAGAATGGAGGCGCGGCTAGGGAGACGCCCGAAGACACGCGGTCCCAGAAGGCGTGCATGCGCTCGATACGCTGCTTTGGCGGATTGCCGGCAATCAGGGCGCCGTTGATGGCACCCATCGATACTCCGGTAATCCAGTCAGGCAAATAGCCCGCCTCGGTCATCCCCTCGAACACACCTGCTTGATATGCGCCGAGTGCCCCGCCACCCTGCAGCACCAGGATGACGTAATCGTATTGCAGCTTGGCGCGACTTCTGTTCATTGCGATTGGCTTACCGGTCTTGCCCAGATGTTATTCGACCGGAAACCACTTCTTATTGGCGATGTGCTCGGTCCAGTCGGGCTTCCCATCACGATCAGATGTCGCGATGCGAAGCGCCAATGACTCATCCGGGCGATTACGGTTTGGTGTCTTCGAGGTCGATCTTCGAGACGCGAAATAAACTGCTGGCGCGATCGGTATGGCTGCGTGTAGCGGGAGGGATTACCGTGACCGATCCGAGCAGGAATGCAATGGCCCACTCCATAATATTTGCGGTTAAGAGGGCTGATCCGGCGACCTTCTGCAGGAGCCTGTCATGCCCTTAACACGTCGGGAATTCCTCAATCTCGCCGCCGCGAACATGGCAAGCGGTCTCCTGACGTCGAGTCCGCTTGTGCAAGCCGCGACGAAGCCGCAGATCAAAGCGATCGCCCTGGACGGTTTCACGGCGTTTGACCCGCGGCCGGTCGCAGCGCTTACGGAACAACTGTTCCCCGGCAACGGGGCGGAGCTGAGCAACGCCTGGCGCACTCGACAGTTCGAGTACTCTTGGTTGCGCACGCTGACGGGTCGGTACATCGATTTCTGGCATGTCACGGAAGATGCGTTGGTGTTCAGCGCTAAGACGCTGAAGCTCGACCTAAGCTCGGACAAGCGTGCACGGCTAATGCAAGCGTACCGCGAGATCAAAGCCTGGCCCGATGCATGGCCGGCTTTGCAGTCGCTGAAGAAAGCGGGAATCCGAATGGCCTTCCTGTCCAACTTCACTGCGGCGATGCTCGATGACGCCGTCAAGAATTCCGGACTCGAGGGTGTTTTTGAACCGCACCTCAGCACCGACAGGGTTGCAGTCTTCAAGCCCCATCCTCGCGCGTATCAAATGGCCATCGACGCGTTTGGGCTGACGCGCGAGGAAATTGCCTTTGCAGCCTTCGGCGGCTGGGATGCGGCGGGTGCGAAGACCTTTGGTTACCCGACGTTTTGGGCCAATCGCATGAATGTGCCCGTCGAGGAGCTGGGAGTTGTCCCGGACGCGATAGGCGAAAGCCTAAGCGACCTGGTCAGTTTTGTGCGGGCCTCGAGGGGATAACCATCCTCCAATCTCGCATATGAACCTCAATCACGTCGCCTTACCCTGCGATGACCTTGATGCAGCGACGACCTTCTATCGGCGGCTCGGCTTCAGGCAAATCGTTTCAGATCCGCCCAGATATGCTCGTTTTGAGTGTGCGTCAGCCGGCACATTTTCGTTGCATGCAACGCCTCAAAGGGTCCGTGATTCGAGCGTCGTTGTTTACTTTGAGGTCGCGCAACTCGACTCAATAGTCGATTCGCTCAAGGCCAACGGTGTCGCGTTCGAGTCCGGCCCGGTTGATCAGCCGTGGTTATGGCGTGAGGCCTACCTTCGTGACCCTGCGGGCAACCTGCTTTGTCTTTTCCGTGCGGGCTCGAATCGCCGCCATCCGCCTTGGCGGCTCGAGTGAGGGCTACCGCGCGAACTGATCCGCTTGTCGTCCGTCGGGATGAGGCGTTCGTGGCCGTCGTAGAGCACTTCTCGCCGGAGCGCCTGCCACTGCGCCCGCGTCGTCGCGGACCCGGCTCGAATTGGGTATGTCCCCATTCACGGCATCTTCATCGTCTGCACGCATTTCGACACTCGAGGTAGTTCCTCGCTTCGGGAATAACGCCGGCGCGCGGCCGATACAGTATTTCGTCCGCACAACGCTTGTCGACCGAATTCATTGTCGCTGCCCAAACAATGTCATCGCTATTTCTGCCCGCCTTTCGGCTGACGCGTCGCGACCTGCGCCTCGGATCTGGTTTGGTGCTATTCGCTTATGTTACGGCGCACCTCGCCAATCACGCGCTAGGGTTGATCTCCGTGAACGTAGCCGAGGTCGGACTTCGCCTAGCGGTGGCATTTTGGCATAGCCTTCTCGGGACGGTGCTGGTTTACAGCGCTGCGAGCATCCACGTCGCGCTTGCGATGGTCGCGGTCTACGAGCGCCGCACACTGCGAATGCCCGCGACTGAAGCGCTGCGCATCGCACTTGGATTCGGGATTCCGCTGCTGTTGATCGGCCACCTGACATCCACGCGTTTCGCATTCGAGCTGTACGGCGTTCGCTCCGATTACGCGCGCATCGTGTGGACACTTTGGACATCCGATAGCGAAGGGCGCCAGCTCGCCTTGCTTGCCCCTGGCTGGTTGCATGGTTGCTTTGGCCTCAATTTCGCGTTCGGGCGCCGGCCCCCTGTTCCGACGAATGCGGCCGTTGTTGTTCGCTGCGGCGCTTCTGCTGCCGGTACTTGCGGCGTTGGGTTTTCTGGCAATGGGCCATGAGCTCGCGGCCCTGGGCGCGAATCGCGCTTGGCTCGAAACGCATGTATCGTTGCTGAGCGCAGACCAGCAGATCAGGTTGGCGCACATCCGGGAAGGCCTGCTCGCCGCGTATTTGGGCACAGTCGGCCTCATCGTCGCCGCTCGCGAGCTGCGCTCGCTGATCGAGCGAAACAGCAAGGCACTGATCACGATTAAGTACCCTCAGCGCGCCGTCCGGGTGCCACGCGGCTGGACGGTGCTCGAGGTCAGCCGCCATTTCGGCATTCCGCACCATGCAAGGTGCGGAGGTCGCGCGCGCTGTTCAACCTGTCGCGTGCGCGTTATCGACGGGGCCGGTCGCTGTCCCCGTCCCGGGCCGGACGAGAGCAGAACGCTCGAACGCGTGCGCGCGTCTCCCGATGTGAGGCTCGCATGTCAATTGCGGCCGGCTGCGGACATCGCCGTCGTTCCATTGTTTAATGCACGGAGCGCCGACGCGCCCCCGGCACACGTCTCACAAGCTTCGTCGTCGTGAGGCTGAAGACATCACGATCAGCTACGACGTGAAGCGGTGTATCCGCGCGGAAGAATACGTGCGAGCCTGCCCCAGGTCTTCGATCACGGCCGCCGAGTGGTGGACACCACGCGGGCGAATGCCGACGAGGATTGCGAACATCGTGCAGCGCTACCTCCAAAGGGAGTGCTGTGCTTTCGGCAGGGATGGAGGGGTGGAAGAGCCGAACTCAAGGCGTAACGAGGTACGGATCACTTCGGACGGGCACCTCTATTTTTGGGGTGAGCTCGAGATCCACACGAAGGTGCGAGCGCGCCCTCCGATGGTGGGCATCCGCCGATCGCGTTTCGCGTTGACACTGCAGACGATCATGGCGCGCGCCGGCGAGACGATGCGATCGATCCAACGTTAGGGCGTTGAGCGCCCGACCGGCTTACGGCGCGCCACTCCCACGCGCGAGCCGCTGCACGAAGGACGTCAGCACATCGGCGCTCACATCAGAGACGCCGAGCCAGTCCATTCCCGATCCAGTCGCATGCGCAACGTTGAAGCCGCGCACGGTCCGCAACGCTGTCGGCGGCGTCCGCGCAGACTCCGGGCGAACGAACACGTCGATATTGTGATCGCGGATACGGTAGACAAGGGTCGCCACAGGATGCCCGTCGAGATTGTCGAGCCGGCCTCCGATGAGCGCAAATCCCTCCTGTTGCAGGTCCGGCACAGGGGGCGAATAGTCGAGCCGCGCCGAGAGCCAGGGCTTCACCGTATGCTGGTCCGACGACGCGACCTGAATCAAGTGATTGCCCAGCGTCGCTCGAACGTGCGACGTCACGGCCTCGACCGCAACATCCTCGTTCACGCGCCAATCAATAACCGCGGTGCCGATGATCCACGCAAGCACGGTGGCCGCGCACCCGGCGAGCGCGCCGCCGCTCAGCCAGCGCCAGCGATCGAACGATAGCCGCGAGCGCGCGGGCACCGGTCGGCGGGCGGTGTCGAGCGACACAAGCACTCGCGCGCGCAACGCTGCCGGGGCGGAATAGTGGGGAACTTCGGCGCGAATTCGTGCGCGTAGAGCGAGCAGATCCTGATGCTTCGCCGCACAGTGAGTACAGCCAAGCAGATGCTTTTCGATCGAGTGTCGCTGCAGCCGGTCGGCCTCGCCGTCGGCGTAGGCCGCAATCAGCGTTGCCGCATCATTGCAATTCATCGTGCGCTCCTTGACGTTTGTCTGCCGATCGCGTGCAGCAACGGCGAACGTTGCAGCAAGCAACGGGCGCGCGCCAACCTGGACATGACGGTGCCGACCGGAATGTCGGCGACGCAGGCGATCTCCTTGTACGACAGCTCTTCGAGCTCACGCAAGATCAACACTTCCCGGTATTGCATTGGCAACGCCGTCACCGCGTCCGACAACGCCTGCAACTCGGCTTTCCGGACCGCCGCATGTTCGGGACCTTCCGCAGCGTGATCGACGGCCGTGTCGACTGCATTGTTTTCGTCATGAACGATTTCTTTCGGACGGTTGCGGCCGAGCCAGTCGTAGAAGGCGTTGCGAACGATCTTCAGGAACCATGCTCGGGCATCGGTCCCTTCCAGCGAGCCGACATACCTGAGCGCACGGACGCACGCGTCCTGCACGACATCCTCCGCGTCGTTGCCGTCGCGCGTCAGCCAACGCGCCAGGTTGTAAGCGGCGTCGAGATGCGGCAGGACCAGCTTCTCAATGCGGTTGGGATCGGACAAGGCCGTTCTCCGTGTTTGCTGCTAGAGACTTCGATCGTTGCGAAATTATTCCCGCGGGAATAGAACCAGGTCGCATGTGGTATGGCAACAACCGTGGTGGTCGTGTGCCGTTGCATGTCTGGCCAAGGTCGTCGGCCGCGCGCGGTTGTGTACTGTCGCGCTTCTAGAACGTGTATTTCGCCGACGCCTGGAGGCGATTCAGGTGTCCTTTGAGCCCGTCCTCGGTCTCGCGAAACCCGTAGATGTATTCCATTCCGAGGTCGGTGTTCGGAACAGGGCTCCAGATCAGGTTGGCGTGCGCGGACCGTGTGCTCTTGTTGGTGCTGGCCGGAGTGCCCGCGGGATTGTTCTCACTGGCGCCGGATAGCACAACGTTGGAACGCAACTGGTCGAGCCAGAAGTGGCGGTACGCGGCGTACCACCCCCATTGTTTCGGCAAGCGTATCTGCCCATCGGTCCCAACGATCCCATCCGGGAAAAATCCATCCGAATACCGGCCGATCGCATTCCCGGCGCCAAACATGAATCGAAAGTCGTCCTTGCCGATGGTTGGGATGACGCCGGCCACATTGACTGCGCCGCCCCAAGCCTGGTCCACGACGATCGGCGTCTTGGAGTCAGCGCGGATCTCTCTTAGCAATCCGGAAACTGCGATCTTCCCCTTCGAGGTGTTGAAGACGACTTGTCCGGTGAGGTCAGGAAAGCGATCGTCGTCGGCCCGGAAATTCGCCCCGCCGGGAACCGTCACGACCGATTCGGGATTCTCAAGCGAAACGGACCACTGACCCGCGGCGATCGCGGCCGATCCGTCGAACGACTGTGTCCAACGCACTTGCGCCTGTCGATCGAAGATCTGCCCGACGGGACCGCCGAAATCGAGTGTCTCGGGTAACGCGGGCACATACATGAAATTGGTCCAGCTCTGGCCGCCGAGAGAATGCCCCAGCGTTCCGTAGGCGTGGCGAAGCCGCAAGCCGCTGGACTTGCTTACGCCTTCGTTGCCGCCGGCACCGTAGAAATCCCCTTCGCTGCAACTGACCCGGTCGCCCCATGCGGTCGACGGGTTCGTCGTCG
>Ga0066709_100004603_pt1 | contig 11066 bp, 9 predicted proteins | sample GraSoiAngelo_158_FD_79665 | JGI IMG/M metagenome (GOLD analysis project Ga0066709, IMG submission 79665) | Grasslands soil microbial communities from the Angelo Coastal Reserve, California, USA - 14_1009_16_30cm | ecosystem: Environmental > Terrestrial > Soil > Grasslands | place: USA... | reverse complement strand
TCGCTCGCCATGAACAGCACATAGCCGTCGGCGGTCGCGTAGATCTGGTAGCGCACGCCTTCGCGCATCCCTCCCGTGCCCGGCGGACGCCGTTCGTAGTTGTCGGCCTGGTTGCCGTAGACCTCGTCCAGCGGCCGCTCGTAGCTCTTCCACGACTCGATGCGGTACCAGTCGAAGTACGCCGCCGCGTCCGACTGCGCGATGTCGATGTAACAACCTTCGCCAGTGGTGCGCGCTCGCACCACTGCGGCAAGGAGCGCGAGCGCGCCATACGCGGGACCGGCGTGGATGCCGATGCTCGTGTGTTCGGGCATGTACGTGAAGCCGTCCTCGTCTCGCGCGACGGGTACCTGCCCGGCCCACGTGTCGTACGCGATCCCGTGGCTCGGCATGTCCTTGTACGGACCGGTGGCTCCATATCCCGAGATCGTGCAGAACACGATGCGCGGGTTCACTACGCGCAGGTCGTCGTACCCGAGTCCCCGGTTGGCGAGCGCGCCGGGCCGCATCGCTTCGATGACCGCGTCAGCGCCGCGCACGAGGTCGCGGTAGATCTCGGCGCCGGCGGGCGCGCGCAGGTCGATGGCGATCGAGCGCTTCGACCGGTTGACGTGGAGTGACAACAGCGAGTTCTCGCCGTCGCCCGTGGACGACTTGATGATGGGCCAGGTCATTTGCCGCCCGTAGTCCCCTTGCGGCGGCTCGACCTTGATGACGTCGGCACCGAGGTCGGCGAGGAGTCCACCGAGCTCCGCCGGCCCGAGCAGCGAGCTCTCGATGATGCGCACGCCTGCGAGGGGGGCCCGCTCGGTCACGACATGCTCCTCTCCGCGTCAGCCAGGGTCGATGGCGAAGGTGATCCGCTCGTAGTCTCAACGGTTCCGAGCAACGAGAGGCCTCGCATGATTCGGCTCCATGATGCTGACCGAATTCGCACCATCACGCTCGATCGTCCCGAAGCGCTCAACGCCTTCAACGAAGCGCTGTACGACGCTACGACGGAGGCGTTGATCGACGCGGCCGCCGACCCCGGTGTCGCAGTCGTTCTGCTCACGGGCACGGGCCGGGCATTCTCCGCCGGTACCGACGTGGCCGAGATGGCGGAGCACGGGCGCGGCACCGCGACGCGAGGCCGCCACGGTTTCAACGGATTGGTCGACCAGCTCGCCGCGTTCCCCAAGCCGCTGGTCTGCGCCGTGAACGGCCTGGCGCTCGGCGTGGGCGCGACGATGCTCGGCTACGCCGACCTCGTCTTCATGTCGACCGACGCGCGGCTCCGCTGCCCGTTCACCGCGCTCGGGGTTGCACCGGAGGCGGGCAGCAGCTTCACGTTTCCGCTGCTCCTCGGGCGTCAACGGGCCGCCTGGGTGCTCATGAGCTCGGAGTGGCTGACGGCGGAGGAGTGCGTGCGGATCGGGTTGGTGTGGCGGGCGTGCGCGCCCGACCGTCTCCTCCCGGAGGCGACGGAGTACGCGCGGGTGCTGGCGAGCAAGCCGTTGGCCTCGCTGATCGGGACGAAGCGCACGATCATCTCCTCGTCCCGCGAAGCGATCGCCCAGGCGCGCGAGCGCGAGCACCAAGCGTTCAGGCGGCTGTTGGGTGGACCGGCCAACGTCGAAGCTTTGACCGCCCTTGCCGCCCGTCGGGAGCCCGACTTCGTCACGATCGACGCGCAACATCCGGTCGTCACCAGCGAGCACGCGACGTGATGCCACTATCGTCGTAACGCACCCGACGCCGGCAGGTGGAGCACGCGAGATGGTCACAACGGAGCAGCGAACGGTCGAAGCGACACCCGAAGAGGTTCGCCGGCGCGTGGACCGACTCCTCACCGAGTTCGGGGAGGCTGACGACAAGACCTTCTACGGCGCGCAGTTCGACCTCGGGCTCGCCCGCATCGACTTTCCGCCCGGACATGGCGGGCTCGGTGGTGAGCCGAAGCTGCAGGAGATCGTCGACACCGCGCTCGAGCCCATCGGCCGCCGCGGCAATTGGATGCGCAATGCAATCGGCATCGGTATGTGCGGGCCGACGATCGCGGCACGGGGCACCGAGGAGCAGAAGTCGCGGTTTCTGCGTCCGATCTTCACGGCCGAAGAGGTCTGGTGCCAGCTCTTCAGCGAGCCGGGCGCCGGTTCCGACGTGGCAGGGCTTTCGACCCGTGCGGAGCGCGACGGCGACCAGTGGGTGATCAACGGGCAGAAGGTCTGGACGTCGGGCGCGCAGAATTCGAAATGGGGCCTACTCCTCGCGCGCACCGACCGCGACGCGCCGAAGCACAAGGGCCTGACGATGTTCATCGTCGACATGCACGGTCCGGGTGTCGAAATTCGCCCGCTGCGTCAGATGTCGGGCGGCGCGCACTTCAACGAGGTGTACTTCACCGACGCCCGCACGCCCGACGACCTTCGAGTGGGCGAGCCGGGTCAAGGCTGGAGCGTCGCCAACGCGACGCTGATGAACGAACGGGTGTCGATCGGCGGCAACGTGGCGCCGCGCGGCAGCGGCGCGATCGGCCGAGCGGTCGAGGTCTGGAAGGCACGCCCCGACCACGAGCCGGTCCTGCGCGACCGACTCGCCGGTCTGTGGATCGAGGCCGAAGTGCTGCGCCTCGGGAACATGCGCGCGCAATCCCTGCGCCAGGCGGGCGTCCCGGGACCGCAAGGGTCACTGCTCAAGCTCGGTGACGCCGAGCTCGGCCAGCGCATCGTGAACTTCATCGTGGACCTGCTCGGCGCGCACGGCATGCTCTCTCCGGGGTACGAAGTGGGGCGCGACCGCGACATCGAGCGCAACGACCCGATCATCGCCTTCCTCTCGTCGCAGGCAACGACGATCGCCGGTGGAACGTCGCAGATCATGCGCAACATCATCGGCGAGCGCGTACTCGGTTTGCCTCGGGAGCCCGGCCTCGACCCGAACACACCCTGGAGTCAGATCCCGCGCAACACCTGAGCTGCGGGTCCACCGTGCGCAGCCGTACGGAGCGCCGCGAGCTACGGCACGCCTGCGAGTACCGTGCAGTCGTGACGTGGGACGTCGAGGGGTTTGGCGCTTCGCTCTCCGCGCTGAGCGAACACACGCGCCGTGCGTATTGCCACGACGTCGCCGAGTTCGTGACGTGGGCCGAGCGCGGTGGGTGTCCTTCGCCGTCCGATGCCGATCGCCGCGCGTTACGTCGTTACCTCGCCTATTTGACGACGCGCGGGTTCGCGGGGCGCTCGATCGCTCGCAAGGCTGCCGCGGTGCGCGCGTTTCTTCGCTATCTGTGGCGGCGCGATGTGCTCGCGAGCAATCCGGGCCGCATTCTTCGTACGCCCAAGGGCGATGCCCGCCTGCCACGGGTGCCGTCCCGCGAGGAGGCCGTCGCCCTCCTCGACGGTGCCGCGGCCGCCGTCGAAGCGCGCGACGTCGACGATGGTGGTGAGTCACACGAGCTCGCGGTGGCGCTCGCGCGCCGGGATCTGGCGCTACTCGAGCTGCTGTACGGGGCCGGGTTGCGGGTTAGCGAATGCTGCGGGCTCTCGACGTCCGACTTCGACGCCCGGCGCGGGTCGGTCACCGTGCTCGGCAAGGGCGCCAAAGTGCGACGGGTGCCCCTGGCCGATCCGGCCCGGCACGCGCTGGTTGACTATCTGCACCATGGCCGGAGTCCCCTCGTGACGGGCGAGACCCCGCCCGACGTGGTGTTTCTCAACCGCCGCGGGCGTCAGTTGACGCCGCGCGACGCGCGCCGGATCGTCGCGGCCCACCCACTGCCGGACGGACGGCGTCTCCACCCGCACGTGTTTCGTCACGCGTATGCGACGCATCTTCTCGAAGGGGGAGCCGATCTCCGGGCGGTGCAAGAGCTCCTCGGGCACGCCGATCTCGCCACAACCCAGATCTACACGCATCTGACCCGCGACCGGTTGCGCGCGGTATACCAGGCAACCCACCCTCGTGCCTGAGACGAGCGTCGACACCGTTGTCACCGAACTGTGGCGCGAGTACAAGACCGGCGGCGCGGAGCAGGCTCGCGAACGGCTCATCATCCATTACTCACCGCTGGTGAAGTTCGTCGCGGGCCGCGTCGCGGCCGGCCTGCCGCAGAACATCGAGCAGGCCGACCTCGTGAGCTACGGGATCTTCGGACTCATCGATGCCATCGACAAGTTCGACCCGGGTCGCGGTTTCAAGTTCGAGACGTATGCGATCTCGCGCATCAAGGGCGCGATCATCGACGAGCTGCGCTCGATCGACTGGGTGCCGCGTTCGGTCCGGGCGAAGGCCCGTTCGATCGAGCGCGCGTACTCGAAGCTCGAGAACGAGTTGAAGCGCACGCCGAGCGATACCGAGGTGGCCGGCGAGCTCGGAATCACGCAAGGCGAGCTCGACAACATCCTGTCGCAGATCAGCTTCGTCGGTCTCGTTGCCCTCGATGAACTGCTGGCGTCGAGTTCAGGCGAACGCGGTGGCTCCGCGACACTGGGGGACACGGTCGCGGACCGCGCGCATGATCCGGTCGAAGCGTTCGAGCTCGACGAGATGAAGCACCTTCTCGCCGACGCGATCAATCGCATGCCCGATCGTGAACGTCTCGTGCTCACGCTCTACTACTACGAAGGGTTGACGCTCGCCGAGATCGGTGCAGTGCTCGGCGTGACCGAGAGTCGCGTGTGTCAGATCCACACCAAAGCGATTCTGCAGCTGCGGTCGAGGATGGCCGACCCGCCCGGATAATCGGTCGAGCCATTGCGCGCGTGGCGCGCGCGGCGTAACGTCCGTCCCGCTTCCTTCGCGCTTCCCCGCCGGTCATGCGCGTCCGGGGGAAGCCGTTGTCACGATCGTCGCTGTTCGTCGCGTTGTTCGCGACTGCGTTCGTCGCTTCGTCGAATGCTGCGCTTGGCGCGGCGGGCGCCGGTTCCTCCGCCCGCGCGTCGGCGTGGCTCCGCCCGGTTGCGGGCGAGGTCGTCGAGCCATTTCGAGAACCGACTGGCCCCTACGGCGAGGGCCATCGCGGTGTCGACTTCGACGCCCCGCCGGGCACCCCGGTACGTGTTGCCGGCGGCGGCACCGTCGTTTTTGCCGGGCAGGTCGCGGGGAGCCTGCACGTCGTCGTCGCCCACGGCGGCGATCTCCGCACGTCCTATTCCTTTCTCGCGAGCCTGTCCGTCGCCGCGGGGCAGACGGTCGAGCGCGGCGCCGTGGTCGGCACCTCCGGCGGGAGCGGGCCCGGTCACGCGCCGGGCGTCCTCCACTTCGGACTGCGCCGCGGTGACCATTACGTCGACCCGATGGCGCTCTTCGGCCCGGTCGATCTCACCGATCTGGTCCGGCTCGTCCCGGCCGACGCGCCCAACGAGGCGCCGTGGCCCTCGGCGGATTCGGTTGCCGCCGACCTGCAGATCAACGTGCTGTCGCCCTCGTCGTCGGGTTCGGGGCCGGGAGGGTGCGGCGACGGCGTCCCGTTGATCGGCGACGCGATTTCCGCGGCGTGCGACGCCGTCGAGTGGCTCGGCGACGCCGCGGTGACCTTGGTGGACGCGGGCCTCGACGTGCTGCGCTCACTCGGTGAGGAAGCCGCCGCGCTCGCCGACAGGCTCGAGAGTGGCCTTCATCAACTCATCGACGCACTGCGAACCGTCGCCATCAACGCGCTGCGGCGGCTCCAGCCGCTGGCGCCGGTCTTGCTCGACCTCATTCAGGTCGGCCGCCGGTTCTTCGAGTGGCTCACTCGCGATTGCATTGACAACGCTCCGGCCGCGGACGGCAGCGGCGGTTCGGGTGACCTCGTGCTCGTCGTCCAAGGCCTCGGCAGCAGCCTCACCGCGCGACGCTCGGGCGACGGCGCGGCCGTGCTCGAGCCGCACTTCCGGTTCGACCCGACCGCGCTCGGGTACGCGCCGTCCGACGTCAACTGGTTCTCGTACTCGCCTCACGGGCGAACGTACGGCGCCGAGGACACGTACCGCGATCTCCACGAATCCGCCGCGCTCCTCGCGCGGCAACTGCAAGCGCTCGGCGCACGGCAGCCGCAGCGCCCCGTCGACCTGATCGCGCATTCGCAAGGTGGCGTCGTCGTCGACTTGTTCCTGCAGGATCACTACCGCGGGCACGAAGCCGACTATCCCGCGATCGGTCATGTCATCACGCTCGCGTCACCGCACCGCGGCGCGCCGCTGGCCACGACCGCCGATCAGCTGAGGGCCTCGGGCGCGGGCCGGCTCGTGCTCGAGGCCGCCGACGAGCTGGGCTTGCCCGCCAACGCGCCGGCCGTCCGCCAGCTCAGCGAGTACTCCGAGACCATCCGCCATCTCTGGGACCACGGTCTCCCGCCGGGAGTCGACTTCACCACGATCGGGGGATCGGAGGATCTTCTCGTGCCGGCCGATCACATCGACGTTCCCGGTGCCAAGAAGGCGGTCGTCGACGTTGGCGGAATCACGCCGACCGACGACCACTCGGGCATCGGCGCCGATCCCGATGCGCTGCGCGCCATGCGCTCCGCGCTCGAGGGTCGTGCCGTGCCGTGCACCGATCTGCTCGACGGGATCCGTGAAGCGGTGGTGCCGGTCCTCACCAGCCGCATCGAACACCTGGAGATGTGATGCGCCAGTCGAGAAGCCGCGGCCGACGGCTCGCCGCGGCCGCCGCCGTCGCGGTCGTGGTTGTCGCCGCGATCGTGGCCGTGACCGGTACGAGCTCGACGCACACGTCCGTCCCCCGTGATGGGCAAATGAGCGCGGGCGCGAGCCCGTTCGCGGCGCGCGCGTCCGAGGGCGAGGTCCGGTGGCGGGCGACGCTGCTCGGGCGTCCCGTCGGCCTCTTGCGCGACCACGACGGCGTGATCGTCACTTCGAGCATCGACGGCGTGACCGGCGCCACCAGCGAGATCCGCAGTCTTTCGCCCGTGACCGGCGAGCTGCGGTGGCGCACCGCACTGTCGGCGCCCGCGGTCGTTGCGCCCGCCGGAGACAGCGACACCGTTGTCGTCGCGACGAGCGATGGCGTCAGTGCGCTCAATCGCGCGTCCGGGAAGCTGCGCTGGGAACAAGCGTTCCTCGGTGTCGGTGCCATCGCCATCGGTGACGCGTCGGGCGGTCAGCCGTTCGTCGTGTCATCTGGTGTTGATGGCACGGTGGTCGCACGTGACCGCGACTCCGGCCAGGAGCGATGGTCGTTGGCCTTGCCCGGCGAGCAGCTGCGACCGCCCGACCTCGTGGTCGGCGGAGGGAGCGTGGTCGTGACGGTGCGCACGACCGAGACGTCGGCCTTGTACGCGCTCGACGCGGCGACCGGGGCAACGCGTTGGTCTACCGCACTGCGGCGAGGCGTCGCGATTCCTGTCATCGTCCACGACACGGTGGTGGTCGCCGACGGCGACGAGCGCGGCGGACGGGTCCAGGCATTGGCGCTCGAGCGCGGCGAACCCCGCTGGTCGACGGCGGTTCCCGCGCCGTTCGAACCGGGGGTGGTCCCAGGCTTCGACGACGACGGCGTCGCTGTCGTCGACGTGCTCGGGAATGTCTCGCTCCTTGATGCGGCGAGCGGACGCCTGCACTGGACCACGGCAACGTCGTTCGCGCCCGTGCTCGAGAGCGCCGTGCTCGTCACGGGCAGCGCCGTCGCTTTCACCGTGGGAGCGACCCGCCTCGTCCTGCTCGACCGGGCCCTGGGCGGTGTGCGAGCGGTGCGGACCGAGACCGGCGTTCTCCACGGCCTGGCCGCCGCCGACGGCACGCTGCTGGAGCTCATGAGCGCACGGGCGGCCAGCCCGAGCGGCGCGGCCTCTGCTCCGCCGAGCTGGGTGGAGGCTCGGCCCTTCCCCTGAGTGCCGCGGCCGAGGGCGAGGAACTCGGCCGGAGGATTCGGGAGGGCCAGCACTAACATGGCCGTCCAGCTAGCGCTTCTCGCTGAGGCACTGGCAACACGCACGCCCGCACCTTCCGGTCGCGCGCCTCCTTGGGCGACGCGCGTCGCGGGCGGAGGTCACAACCGAGGAGATGAATCCGTGGCTGTCGTCACGATGAAGCAGTTGCTGGAGGCCGGCGTTCACTTCGGCCACCAAACCCGCCGCTGGAACCCGAAGATGCGCCGCTTCATCTTCGGAGAGCGCAACGGCATCTACATCATCGATCTGCAGCAGACGCTGGAGCGGATCGACACCGCCTACCGATTCGTCCGGCGCACGGTCGAAGACGGCGGCACGATCCTGTTCGTCGGAACCAAGAAGCAGGCGCAGGAGCCGATCCAGCGCGAGGCCACGCGGTGCCACATGCCGTACGTCAACTACCGCTGGCTCGGCGGCATGCTCACCAACTTCCAGACGGTCCACTCCCGTGTCGCCAAGCTCCTGGAGCTCGAGCGGATCGTGGCGTCGGGCGAGGCCGACCAGATGCTGAAGAAGGAGGGGCTCAAGCTTCGGCGCGAGCTCGCCAAGCTGGAGCGCAACCTTGGCGGCATCCGCGGGCTGCAAAAGGCACCGAGCGCCATCTTCGTGATCGACACGAAGAAGGAGCACATCGCGGTGACCGAGGCAAACCGACTCGGCATCCCGGTGGTTGCGGTGGTCGACACGAACTGCGACCCGGACGTCATCGACTACGTCATTCCAGGGAATGACGACGCCATCCGCTCCGCGAACCTGATGTGCCGGATCATCGCCGACGCGTCGATCGAGGGCCGTCAGATTGCGACGCGCCGTGGCGTCGTCCGAGTCGACGAGCCCGCACCCGCACCGAAGCCGGTCGATCCCGAACAGGCGCGGCGCCGGCACGAGGCGCAGCAGCGGGCGCGCAACGAGGCGGCCGCCGCACAACGCGAGCGAGAGGCTCGCCTCGCGGAAACGCGCCGCTCGCCCGCCAATGCCGAGGAAGCGACGTCCGGTGACGGAGAACAGCCAGAGGCGAACGTCAGCGAGGCGGGTATCCCGCCGAGTAGTGAGCGAGCCATCGAGTCGGAAGGCGCCAAGAGCGGAGAACTGGCCGATGGCTGATTTCACTGCGGCCGACGTCGCCGCGTTGCGAAAGGCAACCGGCGCCGGGATGATGGACTGCAAACGCGCCCTGGAGGAGTCCGAGGGCGACGTCGACGCCGCCAAGGACTGGCTGCGCACGAAGGGTCTTGCGGGCGCCTCGAAGCGCGCGGGTCGCGCGGCCGAGCAAGGCGCGGTGGGCGTTCTCGTGCGCGACAACGTGGGGGCTGTCGTCGAGTTGAACTGCGAGACCGACTTCGTCGCGAAGGGCTCCGATTTCGCGGCCGCGCTCGGAGCCTTGACCGAGCTCGTCGTCGAGCGCGGCGCCGACGACCTCGCGCATGTGTCGTACGACGGCACGACCGTTGACGACGCGGTGGCTCAGCTGGGCGCGAAGGTCGGCGAGAAGGTCGAACTCGGACGAGTCGTGCGGTTCGAGACGCAAGACGGTCTCGTCGATGGCTACCGCCACGTCCAGAGCGAGCGGGGCACGATCGGTGTGCTCGTCGAGCTCGCCGGTGTCGACCCCGGTGACGCCAAGGCACACGAGGTCGCACACGACATTGCCCTGCACGTGGCGTCAGCCGCGCCCCGATGGGTCAGTCGCGACGACGTACCGGCCGACGTCCTCGAGAAAGAGCGTGAAGTCCTCGAAGAGCTCACGCGCAACGAGGGCAAACCGGAGAACGCGATCCCGAAGATCGTCGAAGGCCGGCTCAACGGGTTCTACAAGGACAACGTGCTGCTCGAGCAAGGCTTCGTGCGCGAGCCCAAGACCGCGGTGAGCCAGCTCTTGCAAGACCTCGGGTCCGGTGCCGGCGTCCGCCGCTTCGCCCGCGTCAAGATCGGCGAGGAGTAGCTCTCGGCACAGCGGTTTGTCCGCACGGCGCGGCGACCGAGCGCAGCGAGGGAGCTCGCCCCGCGGCGAACGACCGCGAGCCGGGTATCCCGGCGAGCAGTGAGCCTGCCAATCGAGGCCGGGGCGAACGCCCGCGGCGCAGGTAACCTGCGCCGCAGTGAGCGTGCGAGAACGCTGGTGAGTGAGGAGAAATGGCACCTGAGACAGGGATTTCGGTGCCCGCGAGTCTCTACAAGCGCGTCGTGCTGAAGCTCTCGGGTGAGGCGTTCGCGGATCCGACGACGGGTTACGGCATCGACGCCGGCATCGTCCAGCGCATCGCCGAGGAAGTCGCGGCCGTCCACCGCGAGCTGGGCGTGGAGATCGCGGTCGTCGTTGGTGGCGGCAACATCTGGCGCGGAATGAGCGGCGCCACCCGGGGCATGGACCGGGCCCGGGCCGACTACATGGGCATGCTGGCGACCGTCATCAACGCGCTGGCGTTGCAGGATTCCCTCGAGGCCGTCGACCAGCCCACGCGCGTCCAGACCGCGATCACGATGTCGCAAGTGGCCGAGCCGTTCATCCCGCGGCGCGCGATCCGCCACCTCGAGAAGGGCCGCATCGTCGTATTCGCGGCAGGTACCGGGAACCCCTACTTCACCACCGACACGACCGCGGCACTGCGCGCCGCCGAGATCGGCGCGGGCGCGATCCTCAAAGGAACCCACTCCGGTGTCGACGGCGTGTACACGGCCGACCCGAAGCTCGATCCCGGCGCGGTGAAGTTCACCGAGGTCAGTCACTTCGAGGTCTTGAATCGCCGCCTCGCCGTGATGGACTCGACGGCCATCACGTTCTGCATGGACAATCAGCTTCCGATCATCGTCTTCGACATCACCGCGCCGGGCAACATTCACCGCGCGTTGATCGGTGAGCCGATCGGCACGCTCGTGAGTACCGGCTGACTGGACGCGAAACACGAACGCACGCAACCCAGGGGATGGTCAATGAGCGACGACAGCGACGCGATGCGGGACCTGATCATCGAAGAGTGCCACGACAAGATGCGGAAGGCCGTGGAGCATCTCAAGAGCGAATTCGGCGCCGTGCGCACCGGGCGCGCGTCCCCGGCCCTCGTCGAGAAGCTCAAGGTCGACTACTACGGTCAAGAGGTTCCCCTGCAGCAGCTGGCTGGGTTCTCGGTTCCCGAGCCGCGACTGCTCGTCATCTCGCCGTACGACAAGTCGGCGGTCAAGGCCATCGAGAAGG